>Ga0207701_10002910_pt1 | contig 17684 bp, 16 predicted proteins | sample KBSSwiSSwithPhiX_FD_184294 | JGI IMG/M metagenome (GOLD analysis project Ga0207701, IMG submission 184294) | Switchgrass rhizosphere bulk soil microbial communities from Kellogg Biological Station, Michigan, USA, with PhiX - S5 (SPAdes) (version 2) | ecosystem: Environmental > Terrestrial >... | reverse complement strand
AGCAGGCCGGCCCGGCGATCGAGGTACGGGGCGATGTGCGTGAGCGCCACCGCCGCGTCCCGCCGCTCGCGCGCCCGCGCGCCCGACAGCCGGTAGACGCCCGCGAAGAAGTCCAGGTTCTCGCGCACCGTCAGATCCTCGTACAGCGAGAACTTCTGACTGACGTAGCCGATGTTCTGGCGGATGCGCTCGCCCTCCGTCGCGACGTCCAGGCCCAGCACGGCGGCGCGCCCCGACGTCGGCGCGAGCAGGCCGCACAGGATCCGGATCAGCGTCGACTTGCCCGAGCCGTTCGGGCCCAGCAGGCCGTAGACCTGGCCGCGCGACACGGACAGGCTGACGTCGTCCAGCGCGACGAAGTCGCCGAACTTGCGGCCGACGTGCTCGACGTAGATGGCGCTGTCCGCCGGGGGGACGAGCGCGCCGGCGTCCTTGTGCCCCGTCATCGCGGCACCTTCACCATCGCCGCCATCCCGGCGCGCAGCACGTCGAGGCCGTCCTCGATGCGCACGCGCGTCGCGAACACCTGGTCGGCGCGCTCGTCCGCGGTCTGCAGGTTGCGCGGCGTGAACTCGCCCTCGCTGGCCACCGACTCGACGCGCCCCGCGAACGATCGGTTCGGGAACGAGTCGACGGTGATCGGCACCTGCTGCCCGGGGCGGACGTGACCGATCTGCGTCTCCGGCACGTAGATCCGCACGTACAGCTCGGCGGGCTCCAGCAGCCGCGCGGCCGGCGCGTTGGGCGCGATGATGTCGCCCGGGCGCAGGTCCAGCGCCTCGACGCGCGCGGCCCGCGGGGCGCGGATCGCCAGCTCGTCGAGCATGACGTCGATCTGCTGCAGCCGGCCGCGGGCGGCCTCGACCAGCCCCTCCGCCGACTTCACGTCCTGCGGCGTCCCGTGCAGCAGCACGTCCAGCTGCGCGCGCAGCGCCGAGGACTGCGCCTCCGCGTTGCGCGCGGCCAGCGTCGCGTTGTCGGCGTCGGCGCGCGTGCCCGCGCCGCCCTCGAACAGCTTGCGGAAGCGCGCCTGGTCCATCTTCGCCTTCTCCGCCGTCGCCTGCTGCGCCTGCACGCGCGCCTGCGCCTCCGCGATCTCGGCGCGTCGCGCGGTCGGGAGGGTGCGGCTCGCGACCTTCTCCAGCGCCCCCTCCGCCTGCGTCAGCTGCCCCTGCGCGATCAGGCGCTGCGCCGGCAGGTCGCCCTTCTCCAGCGTGATCAGCGTCTGGCCGGCGGCGACGGTGTCGCCCTCGCGGACCACCACCTGCTCGACGCGGCCGCCGACGCGCGAGCCCACCTCGATCGTGCGCGCCTCGACGGTGCCGCTCCATTCGTACGGCGCGCGCGACTGGCGCACCCGGTAAACGGCATAAGCGGCCAGCGCGACGGCGACGACGACCAGCAACGGGATGCGGCGCTTCATCGACATTCGGCCGCAAACGTAACGCCGGTTCCGGGCAATTTATAGCGACCGGTGTGGCCCGGCGGGGGAATGCGTCATCATGGCGCGCATGGCCCACAAGCCCGTCACGGTGAAGGCGCCCGGCGCCGACTACGAGATCCGCATCGTCGGCGACCGCCCGACGCCGCTCCGCGACTTCTATCATGGGCTGCTGCAGCTGCCCTGGTGGGCGACGATCGCGGCGATCTCGGTGGCCTTCCTGATTGCGAACGCGCTGTTCGCGTTCGGCTACCTCGCGCTGGGCGGGGTGAACCACGCGACGCCGGAGTCGTTCCGCGACGCGTTCTTCTTCAGCGTGCAGACGATGGGCACGATCGGATACGGCGCGATGTTTCCGGAATCGACGGCCGCCAACATCCTGGTGGTTGTCGAATCGATCGTCAGCCTGCTGCTGACCGCGGTGTCGACGGGTCTGGTGTTCGCGAAGTTCTCGCGGCCAACGGCGCAGTTCGTGTTCTCGCGGCGCGCGGTGATCTCGCCGGTGAACGGGGTGCCGACGCTGATCTTTCGCCTGGGCAACCAGCGCGGCAGCACCGCGATCGTGAACGCGGAGATCCGACTGGTGCTGGTGCGCACCGAGCACACGACCGAAGGCGAGACCTTCTACCGGATGCTCGACCTCAAGCCGACGCGCGAACGGGCGCTGTCGCTGTCGCGTTCATGGAACGTGCTGCATTCGATCGACGAGGAGAGCCCGCTGGCGGGCGAGACGCCGGCGTCGCTCGCCGAGAAGGAGGTCGAGCTGCAGGTGATGGTGCTCGGGCTCGACGACATCTCGATGCAGACGGTGCACGCCGCCCATCGCTACTTCGCCAAGGACATCGCGTGGGGCGCGCGCCTCGCCGACGTCCTGACCGAGACGCCCGACGGCCACCTGCTGCTGGACCTGCGTCGCTTTCACGACATCGAGCCGACCGCGCCCTGTCCCGGCTTCCCGTATCCGTCGTGAGACGCGGCCGGGCGGGGGCGACGCGCCAGCGCGCCGCCGGCGACGACCGCGATCCCGGCGACGACGAACAGGTGCACGATCTGCAGGCGCAGGTCGTGGCGCGGGGCGCGGTCGAACTTGTCGAGGTGGGCGCCCAGGTGCGCGGCGATGGCGACGGCCATGCTGCGGTTCGCGCGCTCGAAGATCCAGGCGAGCAGCACCGCGTAGAAGGGCAGCTCGGTCACCGCGAGGCCGAAGCCGAGGAAGTCGAAGCGGCCGGTGTCGGGCGAGATGCAGTAGGCGAGGTGCCACACGCCCCACAGCGCACCCAGGATCAGGCTGCCGCGTACGACGCCGAGGCGCGCCACCATCCGCGGGTGGGCGAAGCCGCGCCAGCCGAACTCTTCGCCCAGCGGGAAGACGATCAGCGCCGCGAACAGGGCGGGCGTGTCGGGCGGGTAGAACCACTGCGTCGGACGGCCGCCGATCGCGGCGAACAGCGCGTTCGACACGAGATGGATCAGCGGCGCGCCGATGAGCGCCACGAGGATCCACGCCGGGTTCGCCCGCCAGCGGCCGAACACCTGGCGCAGCTGGCGGCGCGGGCCGGCGACGGCGAGCGCGGCCAGCAGCGGGCCGAACGCGCTCAGGCCGGCGCACGTGATCGCCCACGGGGCCGGCGTCCTGTGATGCATCCAGGCCAGGTTCGTCGGCAGCGCCAGCAGCCAGGTCGACGCGCACGCGATCGCGAAGAAGGCGATCGTGCCGGCCTTGTCGGCCGCTGGCGATGCTGTCGTGGACGATTGCATCCGCTTACTGACAACCGTTGCGGGGGCAGGTTCCCGCGATCGCTCACTCCTTGACGACGGCGCCTTCGCGGTCCGCCGTGCGGCACGCCTCCGGGTGCAGCGCGATGCCCGCGATCTTGCGCTTCGCGAGCTCGGCGCCCAGCGCGGCGAGGTGTTGCCGGCAGTCCTCCGCCGACACGATCTGGGGCTTCTCGCTGCCGCCATGCCCGAAGTCCGACGACACGACGAAGTCGACCCGATCGCGGGCCGCCTTGCCCTGCACCCGATAGGCGAGCGAGCCACCCCCCTCGGGTCCGTCCGCGCGCACCTCGTACAGCGTCGTGCCGTCGGCCGCGCGGGCGAGTTGCTTCTTGGTCTCACGGATGCTCATCGCGCGCGCGACGGGCATCATCGCGAGCAGCGTGGCCAGCACCGCAGCCCAGACGGGCGACGACTTCGTCATCCCGTGATTGTCGCGCGCGGCGCTACGGGCAGTCCACGAAGTCGATCGTGTAGCTGATCGGCGTGCTGATGCCCGCGACGGTGACCGTGTACGACTCGCCGGCCGCCGGGTTCCATCCCATGGGCACCAGGCGGATCGCGTTGCTCTCGCCGTAGCTGCCGGTCAGCTGGCTCATCGTCATCGGTTTGTCCACGCCGCCGGACGTGACCGTGACGGTGGCGCCGGTCAGCGCGATGCTGCGAATGGTCTGCACCGACCAGCCGGTGGCCGACAGCGTGCGGCTGCCCGTCCCGTACGCCTGGATCGGGAACGGGCCGGCCGGCGGCCAGGCGACCCACATCTTGTTGGCCGTGCCGGTGCCGCCGATGTTCTGCATGCAGGACGCGCCGCCCGGGCCCGTCGACCCGAGGCCGATCGGCCCGAGCCGGTTCGACAGCACGATGCGCCGGTGGCCGAAGGTCGTCTCGTTGCCGTTGTCCTGCATGTACCCCGCGACCGACCCCACGCCGGGCCCGCTCGAGATGTTGCTGGTCATCGCGCCCATCGCGCCGATGTCCGTGTAGCAAAGCCAGGTGTTCGGCGGGTCGTGGCTGAGCATGTTGTTCGCGTCCATCATCAGCGCGCACGCCTGCGCCTGCGCGTCGCGCGACGCCTCGGTGACGACCGCCGGCAGATCCGCGAACCACCGGTACATGTTGAACAGGCGCAGCGCGTTCGCGCGGCCGTCGGCCGAGATGTCGCCGACGGTGCAGCTCGCGACGTTGCCGCTCCACGTGCCTTCGGCCAGGTTGGTGCGGTCGGCCTTCCAGCGCGCGCAGGTGTCGGCGGCGGTTCGCGCGCCGCCGCTGGTGGCGCCGGTTCCCGTGGTGCCGGCCGTCCCGGTGGCGCTCGTGCCGGCGGTTCCGGTCGTGCCGGCGGTTCCGGTCGTGCCGGCGGTGCCGGCCGTTCCGCTGCCGCCCGTGCCCGCGCCGCCGGTGCCGGTCAGCCCGCCCGGATCGCTCGAGGCGCACGACAGCGTGACTGCGAGGAAGGCAACGGCCGCCATGATCGCGCGTGAAGGTTTACGCACAGGCCGGCTCACGTCAGATCAATGACCGCTCGGGGGCGGATCCGCGGTGTAATCGGCCTGCCGTGGCGACCGAAACCCTGATGATCGACGTGCTTGTCGTCCCACGTGCGTCTCGCACGGCGGTCGGCCCCAGGGTGGGAGATCGCCTGCGCGTCGCGGTCACCGCGCCGCCGGTCGACGGCGCCGCGAACGCCGCGGTCATCGAGGCGCTCGCCGACGCGTTCGGCGTGCGGAAGGCGTCCGTCACGATCGTTCGGGGAGAGACCGGTCGACGGAAGACCGTTCGGGTCGAAGGCGCGACGGCCGGGATGCTGCAGCGGCTGGCCGGAGACAACTAGGAATTGGTGATCCATTTCGCGGCGTAGACGCAACTTCCGGCGCATGCGGCGGCTCTGCGGACCTCTCTGCGCGGCGGCGCTCCTGGCGAGCGCGTGCAGCGGCGGGCGCGGCGGCGGCGATGCGGGGGCGGGGCAGGGCGGTACCACCGGAAGCGCCGGCGCGACCGGTGACGGCGCCGCCGGTCGCGGCGGCAGCAGCGGCGGCGCGGCGGGGACCGGCGGCAGCGGCGGCGCAGCGGGCACGGGCGGATCGATCGCGACCTGCGCGCCGATCGTCCCGCGCGAACCGAACGCCTTCGTCCATCCGGGCGGCCTTCACAAGCGGTCCGACATGGATCGCATGCGCGACCTGGTCGCGGCCGGCGTCGAGCCGTGGGCCACGGCGTACCAGGCGCTGCGCACCGACGCGCTCGCGAGCCCGACGTACGCCGTGCGCGGCAACCCCACCTGGACGCAGGTGTCGCGCGACGCCGGCGTGCACGCGTCCGAGTTCGAATCCGACGCGAACGCCGCCTACCTGCAGGCGCTGATGTGGATCGTCACCCAGGACACGCGCCACGCGCAGAACGCCGTCGCCATCTTCAATGCCTGGAAGAACCTCACCGAGGTGACCGGCGGCGGCACCGCGCCGCTGAACGCGGGCCTCTACGCCTACAAGCTCGTCGAGGCCGCCGAGATCATCCAGTCGACGTACACCGGCTGGGCGCCCGCGGACAATCAGGCGTTCAAGGCGATGCTCGTCTATCCGGGCCTCTCGCGCACCGCCGTGCCGCCGTCGCTCACCGACAACAACGGCACCTTCTACTGGCGCATCTACAACGGCGATCCCGGCCGCCACGGCAACCAGGACCTGATCGCCTGGCGCGCGATGCTCGTGATGGGCGTGTTCCTCGACGACCGCGTGATGTTCGATCGCGCGCTTCGCTACTTCAAAGGACTGACCCACCGCACCGATGATCTCGCGTACCCGTCGGGGCCGTCGCCCTCCGGCGCTCAGACCGACGACAACGTGTACTTCACGACGTATCAGGTGACCCGGCAGAGCACGACGCCCGACTACGGCTACAACGGCGTGCTGGGCAACTACGTCTGGGAGAGCGGCCAGACGCAGGAGGCCTCGCGCGATCAGCAGCACGCGTTCTTCGGCCTCGGCATCTGCGCCGGCATCGCCGACATCGCGTGGAACCAGGGCGACGGCGTCTGGAACACGCTCGACAACCGCCTGTTGAAGGGCTTCGAGTACATGGCGCGCTACAACGTCTCGGCGATCGCGGCGTTCCCGGATCAGATGACGCCGTGGGAGCCGACCGGCGCCGACTTCATCGTGCGCACCGACCGGACCGGCCGCTGGCGATCGAAGGCGATCAACCCGCACTTCGAGAGCGATTTCGTCGGTGTCAGCCGCGGCGACTTTCCGGGCAAGCGCCCGGTGTTCGAGGAGGCGCTCGCCCACTTCAAGACGCGCATGGGCCGGCCCGCCGCCGAGACGCTGTGGACCGAACGCGGGCGCGACGTCGCGCTCGCGATGGCGGGCCCCGAGGCGCGCGGGTTCAGCCTCGATCACCCCGGCTTCGGCGGCCTGACGTTCCAGCGCCCGCCGCTGTGCGCCGGCGATCCGATCACCGGGTTCGCCGCGAACGGTCTGCCGGTCTTCGGCGTGCACGTCTTGCCGGGCACGGTGCGCGCGGTCGACTACGACCATTTTCCGGCGAGCGGCGAGGGCCACACCTACCACGATCTCTCGGCGGGTAACGCGGGCGGCCAGTACCGCGCTGACGACGTCGACATCGGGTGCGGCGCCGAGGCGCAGCCGGTTCTGTCGGGGCTGGAGCCCGGCGAGTGGGTCGTCTACACCGTCCACGTGCCGACGGCAGGCAACTACAAGATCGATGTGCGCTACGCGGCCGCGGGCGCGGGCGGCGCGATCCGGATCGGCTTCGGCGGCGGCGACGTGACGGCCGACGTCGCGCTCGCCGCGACCGGCGGAAGCTGGCGCACCATCACCGTCGCCACCAGCGTCGCGCTGCGTGCGGGTGTGCAGGCGCTGCAGGTGTCGATCGCCGGCGCCGCGAACGCGTTCGAGCTGGATTCGATCGTCGTCAGCGGCGGCTGACGGCGTCAGCCCGGCTCGATGCTGGACCGGCGCGGCCGCCGCGGCTCCCGCGCCGCCCGCTTGACGTGCTTCGCGTATTTCACCGGGCGCTTCGCGCGGCGCCACAGTTGCTGCGCCGTCCACTGCGCGCGCCCCTTCACCAGCCACGAGATCGCGAACGCCTCCAGGGCGACGCTCTCCAGCCAGAAGATCGGGTGACCCTGCTTCGAGCGGACGCCCGCGATGATCATGCAGACGAGCATGGTGAGGCCGCACGCGTAGTAGACGACGTTGCGCAGCTTCTTGGCGGTCGGCATCTCCCCGCGGCTGCTCTTGGACTTGGGAAACAGAAACAGCGCGAAGACGATGAAGCCGCCAAACAGCGCGGTGGCGGAGAAGAAGTGAATCGTCCCGAGGTACGGGTGCCACCACGGCAGCTCGAGGGGCGGGGCGGGCGCGATGGTCGGGAAGCAGGCCACGCCAATGGCGGCGATCCCCGCGACGATGGCGGTGGCCCGATCCTTCCAGCGGTCGGCGTTGTCGTAGCCGCTGTAGGTGAAGAAGTAGATCGCGAGGCCCGCGAGGATGCCGGTGAAGACGGCGACGGCGCCCGAGTAGTAGTACGCGCTGATCGAGCTCAGCGGCTCGGTCAGCGTCGGAGACACCGGCCGCAGCGACGAGATCAACCAGACCAGCAGCGGCAGCGCCGCGCCCAGCGCGCCGATCACCACGCGGTGCCGGTGCGACGAGAGATCGTCCTCGCGCGTCGCGTGAAACAGCGGCTTGAACGGCGGCTCGTCCGGCGCCATCAGCGTTTTCTACATCGTTTGCGACGAGAGTGATCGCGCGCGGGCGCGGCGGGCATTAAGCTAGCGGGCCGTATGCAGCGAGGACGCGTCGTCGCTCGAGCCAAAGTCGAAGGCTCCGCCCTCCTTCTCGGTCTCTTCTTGCTGGGCGCCGGCTGCGCCACGTCGGGAAAATCCGGCGGCACGGCGGGCACGTCGCCGACCGGCGTCGCCGGCAACAACGGGACGGCCGGGGGCGGCAACGGTGGGGGCGCCGGCGCGGGCGGCGTCGCGGGCAGCAACGTTGGAGGCAGCGCCAGCGGCGGCACCGCGGGCAGCGCGGCCGGCAGCACCGGAGGCAGCGCGATCGCCGGCTCGAACGGCGGCATGGCGGCCAGCGGTCGCGGCGGCGCGACGGGCGGCGCCGGCGGCTCGGCCGGCATGGGCGCGGGCGGCTCCGCCGAGACGTACCCGATCCCGAACCCGATTCCGCCCGACGAGGACGGCGCGCTGCTCTGGCTTCGCTACAAGAAGGTGCCGCTCCCGGGCCGCCTCGCCGAGTACCAGGCCGCGCTGAACCACGTCGTGAAGGCGGGCAGCTCGGCGACGCTGCAGGCGGCGCAGTCCGAGCTGGTGACCGGCCTCGGCGGTCTCCTCGGCGTGACCGTGCCGGTCGCCGATCAACCGACCGGCAACGGCGCCGTCGTGGTCGGCACGCCCAACTCGTCGACGATCATCGCGAACCTCGCGCTGTTCAGTCGCCTGCCGTCGGTGGGTCCGGAAGGCTATCTCATCGAGACAGCGGACGTCGGCGGCAAGGCCGCGATCGTCGTCGCGGGGAACACCGACGCGGGCGCCCTGCGCGGCGTCTTCGCGTTGCTGCGCCACCTGCAGTGCCATCGCCCCGTCGCCGGCCTGGCGCTGAGTGGATCGCCGCGGATCAGGCGCCGCCTGCTCAATCACTGGGACAACATGGACGGCACCGTCGAGCGCGGCTACGCCGGCAAGTCGCTCTGGGGCTGGAGCAGCCTGCCCGCGACGATCTCGCAGCGCTACAAGGACTACGCGCGCGCGAACGCGTCGATCGGCATCAACGGGACGGTGCTGAACAACGTCAACTCGAACGCGCAGATCCTGACCACGGCCAACCTGGACAAGGTCGCCGCGCTGGCGACCGCGTTCCGTGCCTACGGCATCGCGGTCTATCTCTCGGCGCGGTTCAGCGCGCCGATCGAGATCGGCGGCCTCACCACCGCTGACCCGACGAACAGCGCGGTCAAGACGTGGTGGACCAACAAGCTCAACGAGATCTACACGAAGATCCCCGACTTCGGCGGCTTCCTGGTGAAGGCCAACGCCGAGGGACAGCCGGGGCCGCAGGACTACGGCCGCACCCACGCCGACGGCGCGAAGATGATGTCGGACGCGATGGGGTCGCACGGCGGCGTCGTGCTGTGGCGCGCGTTCGTCTACAAAGACAACGGCATGGACCGCATCCGTCAGGCTTACGACGAGTTCAAGCCGCTCGACGGCATGTTCGGCGCGAACACGGTCGTGCAGGTGAAGAACGGGCCGCTCGACTTCCAGCCGCGCGAGCCCTTCAGCCCGCTGCTGGGCGCGATGCCCGCCACGGCGACGGGGCTGGAGCTGCAGATCACCAAGGAGTACCTCGGTGAGGACACCCACCTCGCGTACCTCGGCCCGCTGTACGAGGAGGTCTTGAAGTCCGACACGTCCATCAAGGGCGCGGGATCGACGGTGTCGCTGGTCATCGACGGGCAGCTGCACGGCTACAAGAACACGGTGATCTCCGGCGTCGCCAACATTGGCAGCGACGCGAACTGGACCGGGTCGCACTTCAACCAGGCGAACTGGTACGTGTTCGGGCGGATGGCGTGGGACTACGACGTCACGGCGCAGGCCGCCGCCGACGAATGGATCCGGCAGACGTTCTCGAACGACCCGGTCGTCGTCGGGCCGGTGACGACGATGATGATGGGCTCGCGCCAGGCGCTGGTGAACTACATGACGCCGCTCGGGCTGGCGCATATCATGGGCACCGACGATCACTACGGCCCGGCGCCGTGGGTCAGCAACCTCAGCACCGCGAACTGGAACCCGGTCTACTACCACAAGGCCGACATGACCGGGATCGGCTTCGATCGAACCGCGACGGGTAGCAACGCCGTGTCGCAGTACGCGGCGGCGGTGCGCGACCGGTTCGCGAGCAAGGCGACGGTCGGTGACGACTTCCTGCTGTTCTTCCAGCGCGTCGGCTGGGACGACAAGCTGGCGTCGTCGGGCCGCTCGATCTGGGAAGAGATCGTCTACCGCACCAGCAGCGGCGTCGATGCGGTGCAGACGATGCGCGACGCGTGGACCATGGTGCAGGGGCGCATCGACGCCAAACGCTACAAGGACGTCGGCGATTTCCTGCTGACCCAGCACTACGAGGCGCGCTGGTGGCGCGACGCCTGCCTGCAGTACTTCGCGAGCGTGAACAAGAAGCCGATCCCGACCGGCTACGCCGCGCCCGCCCACGATCTGTCGTTCTACATGGGCCTCGAGAGCAAGTGCCCCGCCGACGTCACGAAGCCCCGCTGCCCCGACGTCTACAACGGCAACCCGTCACCCGCGATCCTGAAGTAAGTAGCGATCAGAATCCCAGCAGATCCGGCGTCAGGTCCGCGAAGCCGGCGATGACGGCGTCGGCGCTCGTGTAGCGGGCGCGATCCATGGCGGGATCGGGCAGCGCGATCACCTGCATGCCGGCGGCGCGCGCCGCCGCGACGCCGAAGGGCGAGTCCTCGAACACGAGGCAGCTCTCGGGCGGCGCGCCCAGGTCCGCCGCCGCCGCCAGGAAGATGTCGGGCGCCGGCTTCGAGCGCGCGACGCGCCGGTCGTCGCCGCACACCGCGGCGTCGAAGATTCTCAGCCAGTCGCGGTGGCGGGCGGCCTTCACCGCGAACAGCGGCGCCTCGGTGCTGGTGGCGATCGCGAGCGGCACGCCGCGCTCCGCGAGCGCGCGCGTGAACGCCTCGGCGCCGGCCATCGCGGGCGCGCGCGCGACCAGATCGACGAGCACGCGATCACGCTCGTGAACCAGCGCCTCGGGCGACAGCGGCAGCGCGAGCGCGTCGATGATGATCCGCGCCGCCTCCAGCGTCCCGCGGCCGATGCAGTCGCGCTTGACTGACCAGTCGTAGGTCTTGCCGAAGCGCGCCGCGACCTGGGCCGTCGCGTCCGTGTAAAGCGGTTCCGTATCCAGAAGGACGCCGTCGAGATCGAAGATCGCGAAGCGGGACCGTCGGGCGAGCTTCATGGCCCTTCCTATCACGATGATTACGTTCGAAACGGGAGCAGGTGCAGATGACGAGCCGCCGACCACTGACGGTGAGAGACGCGATGCGGGCTTCGTTCGTGTCCGTCGAAGAAGGCGCGTCGCCGCGCCGCATCCTCGCGGGCATGGAGAGGGCGCGCATCGATGAGCTGCCGGTCGTCGGCGAGGACGGGGCGTTCCGCGCCATGGTCGAACGGCGCGCCGTCGAGCGTCACCTGTTCGATCGCGGCGAAGAGGACACGACGGCGGCCTTGATCGCCGAGGACGCGGTCGCGCGCGCGCTGCCTGACGAGCTGATCGACCACGCTGTCGAGAAGATGCTGGCCGCCAACCTCGCTGTCGTCCCGGTCGTTTCGACGCAGGGGCGGCTGGAGGGCGTGCTCGTGCTGGAAGATCTGCGGCGCGTCCCCGATCTCGTCGAGACCGTCGGGGAGGACCGGCGCCACCGCGCAGAGGACGCCGCGCTCAACGCCTCGAAGATTGTCATCGGCTGCAGCCTGGTGTCGGCGGCGCTGGGCGTGATCTTGTTTGCGTTGTGGGTCGAGGGGCCGGCTTACGGCTTGCCGACCTGGGTGTCGTGGGTCGACGCGATCGCCGCCTTGCTCGCGCTGGTGGGCGCGGTGGCCGCGACCTCGCGCGAGATGTTCTCGATACCGCTGTGGGCAATCTGCGGCGTCGGACTTTGTTTTGCGGCAGCGACGGGCCATGCCTGGAAGGATGGGGTTTGGTCGACGTGGGTGCAGCTGGCCCTCGCTGCCGTGTTCTTCTTGATGGTGGTCGTCCTCGGCGCCACGGTGCCGCACCGGCGGCGCGCGCGGGCGCGCCTCGCCGACCAGCGGCCGGCGCACGTCACGGGCTAGCGACGTCGTCGTCGGGGCTGCGGGTCCCGACGTACGAGTGCGGGTTCGCGCGCGGATCCCAGTCCTCGGCGCTGAGGCGCGGGGCGATCGCCGTGCTGGCGACGCCGCCGACGACCGCGCCGACGGCGATCAGGACGAGGCCGCCCATCGGGATGAGCAGCGCGGCGGCGAGCGTGCCCAGACCGCCGCCGGCCAGCAGGCCCGTCGCGATGCAGGTCAGGTTCCGCCGGCGCGCGCGATCGTCGTCCAGCTCTTGCGCGGCCATGTGTCGCCTCCGTACTGAAACCTGACGCCGACCGCGACCCGAGCAAGCTCGGGCGTCACGCGGTTGTGGCGGCGGCGTCCACACCAACCACAACAAAGTGGACGGCGGCGCCACAAGCACGCCCGTCCGACGGAACGAGCCCTTCAACCTCGACGGTCCCACCGGTCGCAAACGGTGGCGGCGAAATTGCACATGCGGCGTGCAGTTCGCCCGAAACCGCCAGAGGAGGGTATCGACATGGTCACGAGAACGTGGAGACAGGTTCTGATCGCCGCACCGCTGCTCGCGGGCGTCGCATGCAACGACGCGGGTTCCGCTCCGACCGATGAACCGGTCGAACGCGTGACGTCGGCGCTCACCGATCCGGTCAGCGTCTGCAACCAGGACCCACGGGTCACGAGCGGCCTGGTTCCCCTCTCGGTATGCGCCGGCGCGCGCGTGTTCTTCGACGAGAAGTTCAACGGCAACGGGCGCACCTGCGGGACGTGCCACCCCGCCCAGAACAACTTCACGCTCGACAAGCCGTTCGTCGACACGCTGCCCGCGACCGATGCGCTGTTCGTCGCGGAGACCAAGAAGGCCAAGCTCGGCGATCTGGAGACGCCGGCGCTGCGCATGGTCGACGCGCTGATCAAGGAGAACGTCGACGACTTCAACGACCTGCCGCACAAGTTCGTGAGCCGCGCGGTCTCGCACACGCTCTCGCTCGCCACGAGCCTCACGCGCGATCCGGCCGACAACACGTCCGCGTCATTTGCCCAGCGGACCGGGTGGGGCGGCGACGGCTCGCCCGACGGCACGCTGCGCTCTTTCGTCGACGGCGCAATCAAGCAGCACTTCACGCAGACCCTGGATCGCGTGGCGGGCACCGACTTCCGGGCGCCGACCAACACCGAGCGGGATCAGCTCCTCGCGTTCCAGCTCGCGCTCGGCCGCACCGCGGACATCAACCTGAATCAGGTGACGATGACCGACACGGGCGCCGCGGCCGGACGGACCGCGTTCATGGATCCGCTCGTGGGGCGCTGCAACGAGTGCCACTCCAACGGCGGCGCCAACGCGCTCGCGAGCGGCAAGAACCGCAACTTCAACACCGGCACGGTGACGGCGCCGGCCACGGGCGTCGGGCTCGGGACGTTCGCGGACGGTAGCCTCCTGCTCGACGGCGGCTTCGGCGGCCAGGGACGCCTGACGAGCGACCCGAACTTCGCCGCGGGGACGCCCAACGGACCGCTGGATTCGTTCGGCGACGGCACCTTCAACACGCCGCCCGTCATTGAAGCGGCCGACACGGGGCCGTTCTTTCACCAGCACGGCTTCGGTCAGGGCAGCGGCGATCCGACGAACTTCATCGAGAGCGCCGTCGCGTTCTACGGCACGCCGCTGTTCCTCACGTCGCCCGCCGCGCAGGAGCTGAACGGGCGCTTCGGTGGGCAGCCGGTCAACGTGAATCCGTCGATCGGGACCATCGGGCGCTTCCTGCGCGTGCTCAACGCGTCGTTCAACCTGGCGATGGCGAAGCAGCGTCTGGATGCGTCGCGCACGCTCAACATCCAGTACTGGGCCTACCGCGACGACATCCAGAAGGGCCTGCTGAAGCTCGCCAACAAGGAGATCGACGACGCGCGCCGCGTCCTCACGAACGGCGGCGGCGATCTGCACGCCGCCCAGCAGGCCAGCCTCGCGAACGCGCAGGCGCTGCTGGCTGAAGGGATCGCGGCGACCGATCCGGCCATTCGCAAGGCGCGCACGGAGTCGGCCCTCACGATCGTCCAGAACGCGAAGAACGCGTTCGGCACCAACATGAACTTCCAGCTGGGAACCGGGAACCTGATGTTCTGATCCAGCCGTGTGAAGGCGGCGGCGCGCCCGTCTCGTCGGGCGCGCTGTCGTCGGAAGCTATCGCTCCATGAGGCCGACGATCACGGCCCGACCGTCGTCGACGGCGATCATCGTGTCCTTGGTGATCAGGTCCAGCTCGGTCAGCGCGCGGATGATGCGGCGCACGTCCGCTTTCAAGAGCGCATCTCCGCACGATCCGTTGCGGATGGTCTCGACCTTGAGCTTGCGGTCCAGGACCAGGCTCCACCACCGCGTTTCGAGGGAGCTCTTGCCGCCCCAGGCTTTCCGGGCGAGCAGCACGTGACAGCGGCCGTCGACCTCGACGCGCTCGGCAAAGACGGCGCGGCATTGACCGTCGGGCTGCAACTCCAGGACGCCGATCGTCTCGTTCGGGCCCGCCCGCCGCTCGCCGTGCTCCCACGTGATCCGCCCATCCGCCATGACCCGCCGAGGATACCGCAGGACACCCATGGGAACGGCCTCGGGCGCCTGAGGCCTTTCCTTGCCGTTTCCCTTATCCTCGGAGGAACCCGTGACACGATCGCGACGACGTTTGACGGTGCTCGGCGCGGGTGCGCTGAGCCTGCTCGCGGCCTGCGGCGGCGAGAATTCGCCGCAGTACGGCACCACTGGAACCGGCGGCTCCAGCGCGACGGCCGGGACCAGCGGGACGGGCACAGGGGGCAGCGGCGGTAGCGCGGGGCCGACGGCGGGGAGCACGGGCACGGGCGTGGCCGGGACGATGGGCACGGCGGGGACGACGGGCGTCGCCGGCACGACGGGCGTCGCCGGCACGGGTGGTGGCGTCGCGACGGGCACCGCTGGGACGACGGGCGTCGCCGGGACGACGGGCAGCGCTGGAACAACGGGCAGCGCTGGAACGACGGGCAGCGCAGGGACGACAGGCGCCGCCGGAACGACGGGCACCGGCGGGACGTCCTCCGCGCCGATCCTCGATCAGACCGGCAACCCGATCTATGACCTGCTCGGGACGTACAAGAGCTGGCTCAGCACGGCCGCGGGCGACGCCGCGAAGCTCACCGCCGACAAGACGATGGCGGACAACATCATCACCTGGCAGATGCCGCACGGTGGCTGGTACAAGAACGACAAGTCCGTGTACGCGGCGCCCTGGAACGGGACGGCGGCGCGGTCAGGCTGGACGGGCGCGGCCGGCGTCGAGCTCGGCACGATCGACAACAACGGCACGGTGACGGAGATGATGTTCCTCGCCGACGTCTACCGGCGCAGCAGCGACACCAAGTACCGCGACAGCGCCCGCAAGGGGCTCGAGTTCTTGCTCACGATGCAGGTGACGTCCGGCGGCTTCCCGCAGGTCTATCCGGCGCGCGCCGGCACCACCTACTCCAACTACGTCACCTTCAACGACAACGCGATGGCGCGCGTGCTGATCCTCCTCGACCAGGCCGGCAAGCAGGTGTCGCCGCTGGGCGGCGATCTGTTCACGGCCGATCAGCGGACGCGCATGGCGAGCGCGATCACCCGCGCGGTCGACTACATCCTGAAAGCGCAGATCGTGCAGGCCAGCGTGAAGACCGTCTGGTGCGCCCAGCACGATCCCGTCAGCTATGTCCCGCGCGGCGCGCGGTCGTACGAGCTGCCGTCGAAGAGCGGCCAGGAGTCCGTCGGCGTGATCACCTTCCTGATGACGCAGCCCCAGACCGCGGACGTGAAGGCCGCCGTCCAGGCCGCGATCGCCTGGTACAAGAGCGACAAGGTCAAGGTCGCGAACACCGCCTACGTCAGCCGCCCGTCGAGCAGCACCGACGACAACTACAACCCGATCCAGGCGCGCACGGGCAGCACCATGTGGTACCGCTTCTACGACGTCGATCAGGACGTCGGTTTCTTCAGCGGCCGCCTGCCAACGGACAACCCGCCCGGCAACGGCAAGCAGTACGACATCATGAAGATCGAGCCGGAGCGCCGCTACGGTTACCAGTGGGGCGGCAGCTACGGCACGCCGCTGTTCGCGTACACCGACCGCGTCGGCTACTAGCCGCTCTCGCGCGAAGCGCGAGAGTGCGGCTACCTTGAAAAAGCAATAGTCGCACACCGCGCCTGCGGCGCGGAGAGACTAGAAAGGCGGCGCGACCTTCCAGAGCTGGGCGTAGGTCTGGAAGTAGACCGCGCCGTCCGGCCCGGTCGCGAGCGAGCAGTACAGGAAACCGAAGGTGTTGCTCGCCTGCTTCTTCGCCGCGGCGAATGACGGGACCGTGTCGATCGCCGTGAGGCCGGTCGTTCCCTGCGCGTCCTCCGTGACGTGGAACAGGCGCGGCGCATTGTCGCTCGTGTTCTGCACGATGAAGTAGAAGCCGCCCGCGGGATCGCGCGCGGCGCAGGTGAAGTTGCTCGCGGACACCTCGCTCACCTGTCCAATGGACGCGCTGTACAGCCTGGCCACGCCGCTGCCGTCGCCCTGACCGCGATAGAGGGGGTACGCGTTGCAGCCGGGCTGGTAGAGGAACACACCCGAGCGCGCCACCGCGAGATCCTCACAGGCGCAGCCCTGGCTATAGGTCTGCATCGATGGACCGTAGAGCAGCTCGTCGCCCGTGTCGGTGAAGATCCAGTAGCCGCTCCGCGAGACGGCGGTGATCACGCCCTCGGCGATGACCCCGATCTTCGAGACGTCCATCAGCGTCGGCGACAGGTCTCTCCACCGTTCCGCCACGTGCGGCTCGCGGGCGCGCACGATACCGAAGCCCCCCACGGTGTTCGGCCACGACGCGACGATGTAGAGACTGTCGTCCAGCGCGATGTCCATGTCGCCGAAGCCCTGCACCCCCGCCTCGCCAGCGGTGAGGTACTTGCCCACCGTCGAGTCTTCGACCTTGTACACCGCGGTGCTGTCCTGCACGAAGACGCGTCCGTAGGAATCGACCGCCATCCCCTGCGTCGCCTGCGTCGCGTACCAGGGCGCGCCGTCGAGCACCAGCGTCAGCGCGCGCGGCTTGCTCGTGGTGCCGTCGGGCCCGCCGTCGCGAACCGGGCCGCCGTCGATGCCCGGTTGTACGTCGCTGAAGGGCCCGTCGGTGGGCGGCACGTCGACGCTATCGCGCGCATCGAGGTCCCCGTCCATCGCGTCGTGCGGCGGCTCGGGGGTGCCGGCGTCGCGCCCGGCGACGCTCGGCGCGGCGTCGCGCGGCGGCGGCGTGCCGGCGGGCTCTCCGGTTTCGGGGTCGAGCGGCCGCGCGTTGCAGCCCAGCACCGCCACCAGCACCACGCCAAGCCTCCCCCCGAACGACTTCATCCGCCGCCGCAAGGATGCCACAGGCGAGGGCCCGTCGGATACGGGCCTCGCTGACGCGCCGCTACTCGGCGCTGTAGGCGGGCGCGGGCGCGCCGGCGTGGGGCGGGCCCGGCTCGTCGGGGGTGTTCTCCAGCGCCTCGCGCTTCGCCTTCTCCTTGCGGTGGTCCTTCGCGATCAG
>Ga0207701_10002909_pt1 | contig 17685 bp, 8 predicted proteins | sample KBSSwiSSwithPhiX_FD_184294 | JGI IMG/M metagenome (GOLD analysis project Ga0207701, IMG submission 184294) | Switchgrass rhizosphere bulk soil microbial communities from Kellogg Biological Station, Michigan, USA, with PhiX - S5 (SPAdes) (version 2) | ecosystem: Environmental > Terrestrial > Soil... | reverse complement strand
CGATACGGCCGCTCGCAATCTCGCCCAGATCATGGCTCTCGACGCGCGGCCGGTGCACGGCGGCATGCGCCTTCAGCCTCGTCACCGCTAGCGCCCTCGTCGCACCCCAGCCGGCCTTAGCGGCTGTATCGATCGACATTCCTGCCGGCCCGCTCACGCAATCCCTGCGGGGGCTTGCTGACCAGACTGGCGTTTCGATCGGTTATGCCGGCGCCCTGCCGGGCATCAAGGCTAAGCCCGTTCACGGCGCACGCAGCGCATCGGAAGCATTGGATCAGATGCTCGCCGGAAGCGGCCTTCATGCCCGGGCAACCGGTCAATCTAGCTTCCGCATCGAACGCGACGCGAAGCTGGGTAAACGCCCTACAATCGCGGCGCCGCGCAGCGAGGAAACGGAAGTCACCCAGATCATCGTTACCGCGTTGAAACGCAGTGCGCCTCTGCTGTCGCTTCCGGCCACAATCGACATTGTGCGACCTGACGAGATGGCAAATGCTAATGGCATTGGCGGGAGCGACGCGCTCGACCGCGAATTGCCATCCTTGAGTGCCAGCGACCTCGGGGCCGGACGCAATCGCTTGTTTCTCAGGGGGATCGGCGATGGGCCGCTCGGCGGCTTCAATCAGGGCAGTGTGGCAATCCTGTTGGACGAAGCTCGGCTGACTTACGATGCCCCGGATCCCGATTGGGCGCTTGTCGACGTCGATCGCGTCGAGGTCCTCGAAGGCCCCCAGGGGCCGCTTTACGGCACCGGGGCGATCGGCGGAATCGTCAAGGTCATGACCCGTCAACCGGATCTTGCCGCAACGTCCTTATCGGCGAGCGGCGGGCTCGCGCTGACCCGGGACGGAGATCTGACCAACAGCCAGAGCCTGATTGTAAACCTGCCGATTGCCGGCACCGGCGCGGCGCGCGCGGTCGCCTATCGAGTCGACAGGGCAGGCTGGATCCACAACGTTGGCGGCAAAGGCGATGCCAACAGCGAACGCCTGACAGGGGGCCGCTTCGGGCTCAAATTTGTCCCGGGCAAATGGACGATCGACCTTGCTGCGGCCATCCAATCCCGCAGCGCCGACGATAGCCAATATGTCGATGGTGACTTCGGTCCGCTAAAACGCGCCGCGCGGCTTGGCGAAGCCCGCGATCTCGACGCCAGCGTGGCTATGCTTACCGTGACGGGCCCGGTGGCAGGCCTTGAACTGACCTCCGTAACCAGCCTGAGCAAGCAGGAGGCGGTGGCAAGCTACGACGCCACACCCCTTGCCGACCTGCTTGGCACGAGCGGCGAGACGAAGGTCACCGACGACCGGCGCTACACCGTGTTCGACCAGGAAGTACGTCTGAGACAACCCGGCCCCCAGTCTTTCGATTGGATTGTCGGCGCGTCGCTGATCAAGGCGTCGACGGACGCCGATGTGAGCGCCGAAGATGCCACCAGCCAGGTCGAGCAACTGTCCTTCAGAAGGTCAGTGACCGAGGCGGCGTTGTTCGGCGAGGCAAGCTACAAGGTCATCCCAAAGCTGACGATCGGTGCCGGTGGCCGGATCTTTGCCACGCATATCAAGGACGAAGGCCGTTACGGGGGCGATGAAACGCTGGAAGGAAAGTCAGCGGTTCGGGGCGCCGTGAGCGCCGCGCTCAACTGGCAGGCCACGCCCGATGCCGCTTTCTTCGTGCGTGGGTCCACGGCTTACCGCCCCGGCGGTATCAATCCCCAACCCGAAGCGACTCAAAGCGCATATCAGGCGGACGAGTTGGCGAGCATCGAGTTCGGGGGACGCGCAAAAATCGATGGAGCATTGACGATTGCCGCCAGCGCCTTCGTCACCCAATGGCAGCATGTCCAGGCGGACGAGCTCCTCGCCAGCGGCCTTGTTGCGACCCTTAATGCCGGCGACGCGGTGAATTTTGGCCTGGAAGGAAAGCTGAGCTGGCTGCCGGCTGCTTCGACCAGGCTGGATCTCGGCTTTCTCGTTCAGTCGTCCAAGCTTCAAAACGAAGAACCAGGTTCCCAGGTCGATGACACCAGGCTTCCCATAGTTCCGCAGGCCGCGGCACGCTTCAAGGTCGTGCAAGGTTTTCGTATTGCAGGCTGGCAGGGCCGGGCGGCGGCAGGCGTCGACTATGTCGGAGCCACGCACTTGAGCTTTGATCCGACGCTGGACCGCCGAACCCCCGGCCATGTTGCGTTCGATGCTTCTGCGTCGTTGGCCAAAGATGGCTGGCAGATCGGCATCGCCGCCGACAATCTCACCAATTCTACCGCCGATACCTTCGCTTTCGGCAACCCCTACCGTGTGCGCGGGGAAGCCCAGCGAACGCCCGAGCACCCGCGCACCATCGGCCTGACATTGAGCCGTAATTTCTGACCTGAAACCTTTTTAAGGGCTGAGGTTCTTCTCCGTCCGCGCCGTCTTGCACGTGAACGAGCGGGAGACTCACGTGCAATTCGCCAGCATCCAGCGATTGATCGAGCGGCGCTATCACGAGGCCCATGGCGCCATTCCCTCAGTCTCCTTCCCCCATTTCTGCGCCGTCAATTCCGATGGCGACATTGGCCCCAGCGCGGCGCTCGGCTTCCGTATCGCCGCCGACGAGCGCCTGTTTCTCGAAGACTATCTGGATGCCCCCATTGAGATAGAACTCGAGAGGGCGCTCGGCACCCGTTTCGCGCGCGATCGGATCGTCGAGATCGGCGCGCATGCCTCCAACCGCAGCCGGGCTACTCTGGCGTTATGGGCGCGCACCGCGCGGGAGCTCGACGACATGGCCGATGTGGCCGTGGCCGTGCTTACGGCGCCTCTGCGGGCCATGTTCGAGAGGCTTGGCGTCAAGATCGTCGACTTGGGCGATGCCGATCCTGCGCGACTCCCCGAAGGCGACGAGGAATGGGGCCGCTACTACGACCTTCGACCGCGTGTATGCGCCGGAATGATCGCGCTCGCGCTGCCCAAGCTCAGCGCGTTCGACGACGGCATGCCCGGGCTTTGCGCATGACCGGGCTGCTGGAGGCGGTGCGCACCCATGCGGCATCCGGACGCTCGAATGCGGCGTTCGATGACGGAGGGCAGAGCCTCACATGGGATGAGGCGGCAAGAACGATTACAAAAACCATGCTGCGGATCGAGCGGGCGTTCGAGGCCCATCGCCCCGTTGCGTTGCAGCTTGATCATTCGATCGCCAGTGCCCTCCTACTCGTCGCTTTCATGGAGGCGGGCGTTCCCGTCATTCCACTGTCGCCGTTCTTCAACGAAGCCCAGCGGAAGGCCGCCCTCGCTAACGCTGGAGCCTCCCACGTCATCGACGACTGCCTTCTCGGCGGCGACTTCGTCCAATTCAATGCCGAGCCCGTTCAGAGCGCTCAGGCGCGCTTGCCCGCCGGAACCGCGGTCATCAGCTTTAGTAGTGGATCAACCGGCGAGCCAAAGGGAGTGTGCCTGGCCCGCGACCATCTGATCGCGGTGGCGGCTGAAGTCTGCAATTTCTTCGGCCGCAACATGGCCGGCCGCCATCTTGCAGTGCTGCCCTACGGCATCCTGCTCGAACAGGTCGCGGGCCTATCAGCGTCGCTTCTTGCCGGAGGGACCTATTTGCCATTCGCGAGCAGCGAGGTGGGCCTCGCCGACCTGTTGCGACCGGATGGGGCGCAGTTGCTGAAGACTGTCGCCAGGGAGCGAGGGACGTCCCTGATCCTCGCTCCCGAATATCTCGGGTCGCTGGTGGCCGCGATGGAGCACAGTTCCATCCGCCTGCCTCGGCTGAACCTCGTCGCAGTCGGTGGCGCCAGCGTCTCGCCGACGCTGCTCCAACGGGCGGCGGACGTCGGGCTACCGGTCCGACAGGGCTACGGCATGACCGAAGCAGGATCGGTGATCACACTCGAGGACGGTCGCGGACCTTCATCCGGCAGCGTCGGACATTCGATCGGCGCTCATCGTGTGTCGCTCGCCGCCGACGGCGAGATCGTCATCGACGGGCCTCTCTTCCTCGGCCTTGTCAACGATCCACGAAAGCCGGGCCCTCTGCACACTGGCGACATCGCCCGGCTCGACGACGATGGCATGCTCTGGATCGAGGGGCGAAAGTCGAACCTCATCGTCACGAGCTTCGGTCGCAACATTGCGCCGGAGTGGCTGGAAGGCCTGCTCGTCGCACAGCCTGAGATTGCCCAGGCCATGGTGCGCGGCGATGGCGAAACGGCCGCGGAGGCCCTGATTGTCCCTGCCAGTCCCTCAGCCGACGTCGATCGCGCGGTGCTGAGCGTCAATGCCATGCTCCCGGCGTACGCCCGCATAGGCCGCACCCGCCTTGTCCCCCCTTTCACACCCTCGAACGGGCAGCTGACGGGCAACGGCCGCCTCCGGCGCGAGGCGATCGACAAGGCGTATTCGGAACGGACCGCCGATCTTTTCTTCGACCGGCTCATGGCCGAAACACGCAGTGAACAGGCACGCTTCGCGATGACCCCGCAGCTGATCGCCGGCCTGACTGGCCAGATCAGCCGCCGCGACTACATCGCCTATCTTACTCAGGCCTTTCACCACGTGCGGCACACCGTGCCGCTGATGGCCGAGGCGCGGGCGCGCCTCTCCAAACTCAGCAAAGACCTCTTTGTCGAGGCTCTCGACGACTACATCATCGAAGAGACGGGTCACGAGGAATGGATCCTCGACGATATAGCAGCGGCCGGCGGTGACAGGGCGGCGGCCCAAGCGAGCAGCCCAGCGGCGGCGACCAACGCGATGGTGGAGCATGCCTACCAGAAAATCCGTAACGGCAATCCGGCGGCATTCTTCGGCATGGTCTTCGTGCTAGAAGGCACGAGCGTCGCAATGGCATCGAACGGTGCAGCAGCTGTGCAGCAGCGCCTCGGCCTGCCCGAGGCAGCGTTCCGCTACCTCAATTCGCATGGCGCTCTCGACCAAGACCATATGAAATTCTTCGAAGGCCTGATGAATCGGATCGAGGATCCCGACGATCAGGCCGCGATCATCGCGATGGCCAAAGAGATGTTCGGCCTTTTCGGCGGGATGTTTGGTGCCATCGAGCTTGAGGGCGTCCGCGATGCGGCTTGAAGGTAAGGCCGTGGTTCTCACCGGAGCCGCCGGCGGGATCGGTAGCTTGCTCTGCCACGAGCTGCGCTCAGAGGGCGCGACCGTTGTCGGCGTTGATAGGGTTCAATGTCCCGATGCTGACGAAACGATTCTCGCCGATTTGGCCTCGCCGACCGGCCTCGAAATACTTTGCAACCGGATTGATCAAATACGCGTCGACATCCTCGTCAACCTCGCGGGCATGCAGCACTTCGGCCCGTTCGACCGACAGGGGCCGGAGCAGATCTGGATGTGCTATGCCGTCAACCTGATCGCCCCGGCGACGTTGACGCGCTGCGTCCTGCCGCAGATGCAGGCACGAGGAACCGGGCAGATCGTTAATATCGGTTCCGTGCTTGGCGCAGTGAACTACCCATATTTCGCCGTCTATTCGAGCAGCAAGGCCGGGCTCCGTGGCCTGTCCGACGCCTTGAGGCGGGAAATGGGAAAGTCGGGCATCGCCGTCACGTACATCGCTCCGCGGGCCGTCCGCACCGCTTTTAACGACGCGGAGGTCAATCGCTTTCTCGAGATTGCGAAAATGCATCCCGATGACCCTGCCGTCGTCGCCCGCCGCATCGCCAAGGCCATTATCGAGCGACGCAAGGAAGTGACGCTCGGTTTTGCCGAGCGCTTTTACACTCGCCTCAACGGAGCCTTTCCCCGCCTCGTAGACGCCGGCCTCAAGGACACCGTCTCCAAGGCGCAGGCTCTCTTCCCGGACTAAACTAAGAAAAGGAAAGTCACATGGCTCTTGGCCGTATGCGATTCTCTCTGATTGGAATTGTGCTCGCTGCGCTGGCTGGTCCCGCATGTGCTGCGGATAGCTCGCCGATGGCCAGCGACGTGATGCGGATTAACAATGAATGGGCGCATATCCGCTACCAGGTGCGCGACAAGAATGCCCAGTACAACCAGCTCGCAGCGCTGGAGAAGGAAGCGCATCAGATTACCGCCAAATATCCTGGCAAGGCGGAGCCCCTACTTTGGGAGGGCATCGTCGTCAGTGAGGAGGCCGCACGGGCCTCGACGTTGAAGCAGCTCGGCCTGGCGACCCGGGCCCGCGATATTCTCGCCAAGGCCTACGCGATCAATCCGCGTGTCGCTGATGGCGGCGCCGCAATGAGCCTCGGAGTTTTGTATTACAAGGTGCCGGGCTGGCCGATAGGATTCGGCAGCACTGCCAAAGCCCAGCATTTTTTCCAGGAGGCGCTGGCGGAAGACCCTCGCGGGCTGGACAACAATTTCTTCTATGGCGACTTCCTCTCGCAGGAAGGACACAAGGCGGCTGCGAAACAGTATCTGCAGCGCGCGCTCCAGGCCCAAACCAACCCTGACCGGCCAGTTTGGGACGCCGGGCGCCGCGCCGAGGTCAAGGCGCTCCTTGCCAAGCTTTGATATGCCGGCCGGGATACCGGCCCGGGCGGCGATTGCGCTCGGTCGCCAACTCTCCAATCCGTCAGGCCTGAGCGGGCGGCTACTTGCCGTCGCGATGCGGGTAGCGAACCGGCGCCCGACACGCGCGTTGATCGACGCCCTGAACATCCGCGCCGACCATTTCGTACTCGACATCGGCTGCGGCGACGGGTCGACGCTCCAAGCGGTCGGGCGCGCCGCCTGGATGTGTGGCATCGACGTTTCGGACACGATGCTGCAGACCGCGCGCCAGCGGCTGAAAATTGAAGTCGCCGACGGCCGACTAAGCATCCGCCATGGGGACATGCTCGATCTGCCGTTCGGACCGAAGTCCTTTGACCGCTACATCGCTTCGAACGTCCTGTATTTCTGCCGCGACGTGCCGCGCCTCGTCGCGGAGTGCAGGCGAACGGCCCGGCCCGGCGCGAAGCTGGGCATTTACGTCACCGCTGCCGAGACGATGGCGAAATGGCGATTTGCCGGCCGGGAAACGCACCGGCATTTCTCTCAATCGCAACTCGACCAGGAGTTGGAGGCTGCCGGCGTCACGAACGCCGCTTATGCCGTCAATCCCATCGCTTTGCCCGCCGGCGCCAAGGGACTGGTTGCAATCGTCGACCTGGACCGGGGCGGCCCTATCTGATCGCCGCGCAGGCCACGCGCGCCCCGGCCCCACCGATCGGCTGGCTCGTGTGATCGTCCGGCGACGCATGGATGATGAGGGCCGAGCCGTCGGCGTCCAGCAGGTTGAGCCGGCCGGTCCCGCCGCCGAGTGCGACATTGGGCGCGAACACCTCTGCGACCGCTTTTCCGTCCGGGCCGGCATAAATGTTCGGTAAGTCTCCGAGATCGGTCTCGCTGGCGCTTAGCAGGCCGTGGACCGATGCGGTCGCAGAATCATGAACATGGCCGCCAGAAGCTTTAAACCCGGCGTCGGCGCAGGTGGCGACCGAATGAATGTGCATGCCATGCCAACCTGGTGTCAAACCTGTCGTTTCAACACGAATAAGGAGCCCACGGGGCGCTTCAGTGAGGCGAGCGATTCCAACCTTACGGCCGCCGTCCGCGACGATTTCATAGCTAGACCCCGGCGCCTGAGCGATTGCGGACGCCTGTGTCATGAAGACGATGCTGATCGTGGTGAGGGCCTTCAACATTTTTGCCTCCTTGCGGCCGCTGGATGTTGATGAAGACGTCGTGGATCAAGCGACACCTCAGCAAGAAGAGATCAGAAAGTCTTGCTCGGTGTAGGGTCTGGCTGACCCGAAAATCCGAAAGGGGAAGCTCCCGACCGCTTAACCCGTGACGCAGGTAGCGCGATAGACCAGCACCAGCCTGCGCGGAGTTCAAATCACTGCTCGCGCAGTGCGCGCCAGAAATTAGCCGTCAAAGGCTCCAAAAGATATTGCAGCGCCGTACGCTTGCGAACGGCCATAAGCACTTCAACGGGAAGCCCGGGCCGGAGTTGGCCACGCCCAAGATGACGCCGGATTGCATCCATTTGCGCTCGCGGTACTTCAACTTCCGCGATGAAGTAAGACATTCCGCTCTTCTCGTCCCGGAAACTGTCCGCTGAAACGGTCTTCACCCTGGCTTCGACCAGGGGGACGGTGCGGTCGTGAACGCTGGAGAAACGGACCTGTGCAAACTGGCCGATATAAAGGTCGTCGGCGTCGCCGGGGCTGATCTGCGCCCTGACAACGAGCGCCTTATTGTCTGGAACGACTTCCATGAGGGTTTGGCCCGGCGAGACAACGCCTCCAACCGTGAACACTGTAAGGCCAACGACCTGACCGGTAGCTGGCGATCGTATCCTGTTGCGCTGTAACTGTTCGCGCGCGGCCACCAACTTGGGTAACGTCTCCGATAACCGGGACTGGGTCTCGCGTAGCTCCTGGGCTATGTCCGCCTGACTTGAGCTTTCAACGGAAAGCGCCTGCATATGGGTTTCGCCCATTCCTTCACCGGCCTTTGCCATTTCGGCGGTCATCGCGGCTTCCTGCCCACGAAGGTCTGCCTCTGCCCGCTCCATGGCGCGTATCCTGCTGGCGGAGACAAATCCCTTGGCGGCTACCTCCCTCAGCCCCGCGAGTTCCTCGGAAATCAGGCGTTTTTGTTCACGAATGGAATCACGCCGGGCAAAAAAGCCGCTTTTCTGTTCGCTGAGCTGGGCGGCGCGCTGGCCAAGCACTGACTGCTGATCATTCAGTGAGCGGTGCCGCGCCTGCATCTGCGATTGCTGGAGCGCCATGGCCTGATTTGCCAGGTCCTGGTCCTCGCCCGTCAGTGATCTGAATTCGACGGGAGGCTGGAAACTGGACAATCCGGCACGCTCGGACATCAGTCTCGCCCGCTGGGCAAGCAAAGTGAGATAATCGCTAGTCAGTGCGCGTTCGGACGCTGTCAATTCGGGTGCTGCCATTTCGACAAGCAGCTGCCCTTGGCGCACTTTCTGCCCTTCCCGAACGTGAATGGCGGTTACGACGCCTCCGTCGCGATGTTGCACCGCCTGGCTGTTCCCCGAGACGGCGATGGTGCCAACGGAGCGGACTCCCGCATCGAGCGGAGCAAGTGCTGCCCATCCCAGAAGAACGACGAAAAAGAGAGAGGTGACAATCATGCCAACCCTCAGGTCACGTCGTGGATCCTGAAGCTCCGCCGCCTCTACAAGGGCCTGACGTCCTGCAAGCACGATTTCGTTCATGCGGCACTTTCCGTTTGGCCGAGGGGGGCGGCAAGCCGCGCCACAACCTCCTTTGCCGGCCCTGAGAGCTTGGGTCTGCCGGCGTCGAGCACCAGCAGCCTATCGGCACAGGTGAGAATCGTTTTGCGGTGGGCGACAATCATGATCGCCGCACCGCGGTCGCGCGCTGCCATCATGGCTGCCATAAGCGCCGCCTCGCCTTCGGCGTCCAGGAAGCTGTTGGGCTCATCGAGCACGAGGATTGCGGGACTGCCGTATAGTGCCCGTGCCAGCGCCACTCGCTGCGCCTGCCCGGCAGACAGGCCACCAGTCATTGAGCCGAGAAAGGTGTCATATCCCTGAGGCAGGCGGAGAATAAGTTCATGAACTCCGGCCGCCTTGGCCGCAGCGACGGCCTTTTCATCAATGTTAGCCTCTCCGCTCTCAGACCAGGCAGCGAAGCGCGAGATGTTGTCCTTGACGCTCCCCTCAAAAAGGCTGGGTTCTTGGGGCAGATAACCAATGTGGCTGCATAGTTCGTCCTGGTCCCAATCCGAGAATTGCGCACCATCGATGCGGATCATGCCCGCATCGGGCGAGAGCGCCCCGCACACCAGCTTCGCGAGGCTGGTCTTACCGGCTCCGCTCGGCCCGATCACTCCAAGGATCTCGCCGGGCCGCAGCGTTAGGCTGACTCCAAACAGGATGGGCTGGCCACCCGGGCCACGCAGTCCGACCTGCTCGACCTCCAAACTGCCTTCCGGACTGGGAAGAGTGGTGTGGATTCGATCGGCGGTGCTGGCGCGTTCGTAAAAATCAAATAGCCGATCGGCTGCAGCTTTCGCATAGGCGATGGTTCCCCAGCCGGAAATGACGGCTTCGGCCGGTTGCAGGGCACGACTGAGTAGGATCGAGGCCGCAATGATCGATCCGGTCGATATTTCACCCGCAACCGCGAGCAGCGCGCCAAGCCCGAGCGCGCAGGATTGAACGAATATCCGGGTAAACTTGCTGAGCGCCGTAAACTGGCCGCCAGTGATTTGAGCACCGACTGAATCTCGCAATGCCACCGCCCGTTGCATCTGCTGACGCTTCACCATCGCCCCCGTCATTCCGAGCGCCCGGATGGCCTCGCCCTGTTGCGCGGCGGATTGCTGAGCAGCATGCGCGGCGGAAAGCGCCTGATTGGAGCGTTCCACCCTGATGCGTATCGCCTCCTGGTTCCGCCAGGCAATGACGAGCAACAGGGCGATCGAGAAGACTGCAAAAATGCCGAGCCAGAAGTGGAAGAGGAACGACACGATGATGTAGATCGGGGCCCAAGGCACGTCCATCATCGCTCCAGCTGCGGGGCTCGCGAGCACGTTCCGCAAAGTATCAAAGTCACGCATGGCCTGAGTGCTCTCAACTGAGCCGTGACCTGCCATCGAACGCTTCAGAACCTTTTCGCTTAGCAGCGTGTCGAGCTTGACACCGGCGCGCACCAGCATTCGATTGCGAACCAGATCGAGTAGCGCCATGGTTCCAAGTGCAATTGCTAGTGCGATCGTCACGAACAGCAGCGTCAACTTGCCGCCAGTAGGAACGACGCGGTCGTAGACCTGAAGCATGTAGATCGCTGGAGCGAGATACAGCACGTTGATGAAAAAGCTGAATGCCAGGGCTGCGGTGAAATAGGGCTTTACGCCGCCAAGCGCCTCCTCGAAGTCACGCGGGAGAGTCATTCCCGGGAACTTCACAGGTGCGCCCCAACCATTGCGGCGCCCGCACTGCCTGACCTACTCAACTCGCTTCGCCCCCCGAAAGCCAAGACATAGAACAGAGCTATTGTCCGACGCAGAATACGGCCCCGCGAGCCAAGAAGCCATTCATCCTTTACAATCGGACCTTTGACGCCGCATCGAGTGTCAAAGGAAGAAATCGTGAGGAGTTGCGTAACCGGTCGCGAAGTCATGGCTCGAGTGTTCATATCCCGCAGCTGCCGGGTTGAATTGGAAGTCTGCGGCGGACAAGTCGGCGGGCTTCAAGCCCGTAAGTGTGATGCTGTTGCCGTTTCCCCACGAGACTAGGGTGTTGCTGCCCACCTTTGTCAGCGTGAGCTGCGCGTAAGAAGTGACTCCGCTGGAATCGTCGAAGACGATCTTGTCGACGAGGTGAGCAAAGCCGGAGATCGTGTCCGCGCCCGAATTGGATTCGATCACATACCGATCGATGCCCTGGCCGCCGGTCAGCGTATCGTTGCCGGTGCCGCCATAAAGCGTGTCATCGTCCTTATCGCCCTTGATGACGTCGTTACCCGCGCCGCCGTAGATGAAATCATCCCCATCGCCGCCGCTGAGGATGTCGTTGCCCGCAAGTCCGCCGTAAGTCGCGATCGCATCCGGAACGATGATGATCGGACCGGAGCCACCCGTGCCGTGGTCGTCGAACGTAATCTCGCCATCGCCGTAGATGGTGTCGTTGCCCACGCCGCCGTCGATTGTGTCGGTACCCCCGCCACCGGCGAGGATATTGGCATTGCCGTCGCCGGTCAGCGTGTCGTTGGCTGTGCCCCCGACAAGGTTCTCGATGCCGGATAGCGTCCACGTACCCTGCCCGGTGATCTGCGCGCCGGCAGTGGCTAGGCTGATCTTCACGGCGACGTCGCCGGAGAAGTTCTGGTTGTACATAACGGTGTCGTTGCCGGCTCCGCCGATAAGGGTCATGTTGCCGTTTCCGGCCCACAGCAGATCGTTGCCCCCACCGCCGTTAAGCGTGTCGTTGTTGGCGGTTCCCGCCACCGTCGCACCGCCCCACAGCCAGTTATCATTCCCGTCGCCTGTAATGATGTCGGAGAATTGGGTGCCGGAAACATTCTCGATGCCGATGAACGTGTCCATGCCCTGGCCCGTGTTCTGCGCGACCAATGTACTGAGGTTGACAGTCACGCCGACTGCCGAGCCCGCAAACGCCGCCCGGTCGTATCCCGCGCCGCCGTTGTAAATATCGTCCCCCGCGCCGCCTGTCAGCGTATCGTCGCCGATCCCGCCTAGCAGGGAGTCGTTACCCGCCCCGCCGAACAGCTTGTCGTGGCCCGCGCCCCCGTCGAGCGTGTTCGCGCCGCTATCGCCGGTCAGGATGTCGTTGAACCCGCCGCCGGTGAGATTCTCGATCCCCGCCAGCGTGTCGTTGCCATCGGCCCCGCTGGAGCTGCCGGCGCCGGCGGAAGTCAGGGTCACTGTCACGGCGCCCGACGCGTTGGCATAGCTGGCCGTGTCGATCCCGTTTCCGCCGTCGATCGTGTCATTGCCCAGTCGGCCATCGAGGATGTCATTGCCGTCGAAGCCGTTGAGGGCATTGGCATTGCCGTCGCCGGCCAGCGTGTCACCCAACTCGCTGCCGTCAATATTCTCGATGCCGGTGATCGTGCCGCTGTTCCCGTAGCCATCGGCGATGGTGCCGGCGAACAGGTTGACGTTGAACCCGGCCGTCGCTGCCGCCGCGACCTCGGCGATACCGTCGGCGTTTGTGTCGGGCGTCAGCCAGCCGCCACCAGCATAGAGGGTCAGCCGGTCGATGCCGGCGCCGCCATCCACGACTGCCGCCGCGGATCCCAGCTGGAAGATGTCGTCGCCTCCGAACCCGTAAACTCTGTCGCCGCGGTCGCCGAACAGAAGGTTGCGGCTCTCGTTGCCATAGAATGTATCGGCGAAAGCGGTGCCGGCGCCCAGCGATTCGATGTTCACCATCGTTTCGACATTGCCATAGCCGTCGTTGGAGATGACCCCGGTCCGCAGGTCCGCCACAACGCCCTGCGTGGCGCGCTGCTCGTAAAAACCGACCCGATCGCCGATGCCGTTGAAACCGTCGCCGTCGTCGGCGCCGCCATCGAAATAGTCGACGCCGCTGTTGCCGCGCATCAGGTCATTGCCCGCCCCGCCGTACAGCATGTCGTTGCCGGCACCCCCGCGCAGCTGGTCGTTGCCGGCGCCGCCATTGATGATGTCGTTGCCGATGGCGGTGATGTTGTTGTCGCCGAAATCGCCCTGCAGGAAGTCATCGCCGTCCCCGCCGGTGATGGTGTCGTCGCCCGCCCCGCCCGCGATCGCGTCATTGCCTCCAAGCCCGTCGATGACGTTGGCGCCGGAATTGCCGGTGATGTCGTCGGCGAACTCCGAACCGGTCACATTCTCCATGTTAAGCAATGCGTCATTGCCGTCGGCGCCGGTCGCGGTGCCCGCGCCGAGGTCGACGGTGACGCTGCCCGAGGCATGGGAATAGACAGCCGTATCGATCCCGCCGCCGCCGTCGAGCGTGTCGTTGCCGAGCCCGCCTTCCATGACGTCGTTGCCGCTGACCCCGCCGAAGACGACGATTGCGTCGGGTACGTTGATGATCGGGCCGGGATAGTTTCCGCCATGGCTGTCTATGGTGATCTCGCCGTCGCCCCACAACGTATCGTTGCCGGCACCGCCGATCAGCGTGTCGCTGCCGCCGCTCCCGCCGATGATGTTGCTGCCGCCATCGCCCGTCAGCACGTCTGCCGCATTCCCGCCGACGAGATTCTCGAACCCCGTCAAATTCCAGTTGCCTTGGCCAGTCGCCTGCGTCGTGCCCTGCAGCGCCAGGCTGATGGTTACAGCCTGATCTTGCGAGAAATTCTCGTTGTACATGACCGTGTCGACGCCGGTTCCGCCGATGAGCGTCTGGTCGCCTCGCCCGGCCCAGATCAGGTCGTTGCCGCCGCCGCCGTCAATCGTGTCGTTATTGGTGACGGCGCCGCCGGTCGTCGACCAGGTGAAGCCCCACAGCCAATTGTCATTTCCGTCGCCGATGATCGTGTCGGCGAACTGGGTGCCGTTGACGTGCTCGATACCGATCAGCGTGTCATTGCCCACGCCTGTATTCTGGGCCGAGCCTTGGAGGTTCAGGTTGACCGTCACGCCTGCCACGGCGCCGAAATAGGTGACACGGTCATATCCCGCGCCGCCGTCGAGCGTATCGTCTCCCGCGCCGCCGGTCAGCGAGTCGTCGCCAAGGCCGCCGAGCAGGATATCGTTGCCGCCCGCACCACTCAGCCGGTCGTGCCCGTCCCCGCCGCTTAGGGTGTTGGCGTTATTGTTGCCGTTGAGCACGTCGTTGAACGCGCCGCCGGTCACATTTTCGATGCTGATCAACGTATCGACGCCATCGGCTCCGCTGGACGAGCCGCCGCTCGCCGTCAGCGTGACGGTTACTGCGCCAGATGCGTGGGCGTAGCTGACCGTGTCGGTACCGTTGCCGCCATCGAGGGTATCGTTGCCAAGGCCGCCCTCGATTGTGTCATTGCCGTCGAGGCCGTTCAGGATATTCGCGTTGGCATCGCCGGTCAGAGTGTCGTTCAGACTCGTGCCGTCAATGTTCTCGATGCCCGTGACCGACCCCGAATTGCCGTAGCCGTCGGTGATTGCACCAGTTGAGAGATTGACGATGAAACCGCTGGTCGCGGCCGCGCCGAGCTCCGCTAGGCCGTCGCCATTGTTATCCGGTAAGAGCAGTCCGGAGGCAATGAACAATGACAGTTTGTCGATGCCCGTGCCACCATCGACGATGGACGGTGCGCTCGACACTTGGAAGACGTCGTCGCCAGCAAACCCATAGGCCTGGTCGCCCACGTCCGCAGCCAGGTAATTGCGCGAGTCATTCCCATAGAAAATATCGGCAAAGGCCGTGCCGGCGCCCAGGGATTCGATATTCACCATGGTTTCGACATTGCCGAATCCATCATTGGAAATGATTCCCGTGCGCAGATCGGCGATAACTCCTTGCGTCGCCCGACGCTCGTAGAAGCTGACCCGGTCGCCGATGCCGTTGACACCTTCGCCATCATCGGCGCCGCCGTCGAAATAATCGACGCCGCCATTGCCGCGCAGCAGGTCGTTGTTCGCACCGCCGTAAAGCTGATCGTTGCCGAGCCCGCCCCTCAGGCTGTCGTTGCCGTTTCCGCCATAAAGGATGTCATTCCCCGTGAAGGAGAGACTGTTCTCGCCGAAGTCGCCTTGCAGGAAGTCGTCGCCGTCGCCGCCGTAAATCGTGTCATCGCCTGCGCCGCCCGAGATGAAGTCGTCCCCGCCGAGCCCGTCGATGACGTTTGACCCGCCGTCGCCGGTCAAGTCGTCGGCAAATGCCGAGCCGATGACGTTTTCGATGCTGACAAGGATGTCATTCCCGTCGGCGCCGCTCGACTGGCCGCTGCCGAGGTCGACCTGGACTGCACCTGAAGCATGTTCGTAGCTCGCCGTATCGGTGCCGCCGCCGCCATCGAGTGTGTCGTCGCCAAGCCCGCCTTCCAGCAGGTCGTTGCCGTCGGGCACGCCAAAGGTCGCTCCGGTATCTGTGAACAAGGTGATCGGTCCCGAACCGCCAAGGCCGTGCGTATCGGGTCGATAGGAGCCGTCCCCATAAAGGGTGTCGTTGCCCGCGCCTCCGACCAGCGTATCATTGCCAAGCTCGCCGCCCAGCACATTGTCGCCGCCATCGCCGGTCAGCGTGTCGTTGCCGCCGGACCCGGACAGGCCCTCGAAGCCGCTCAGGGTCATCATGCCCTGGCCAGTGTCTTGCGCCCCGCCCTGCAAGGCCAGGCTGACGTTGATCCCAGTGGTTCCGACTGACGGCTGGAACGCGAATACGTCGAACCCCGTACCGCCGCTCAGGCTATGATTTCCCGAACCGTTGACGATCAGGTCGTTACCGCCATTGCCGATGATCGTATCGGCATTTCCATCGCTCTGGCCACCCAGCCAGTTGTTGCCATCGTCGCCGATCAGCGTGTCGGAGAAGGCCGTGCCCGTGACGTGCTCGATGTTGACGAGCGTATCCATGCCTTGCCCGGTGTCCTGGGCAACACCCTGCAGATTCAGGTCGACGTGGACGCCCGCGGTCGCCCCACTGAAGAAACCGGCGCGGTCATAGCCGTCGCCGCCGTCGATATAGTCGTTGCCGGCGTTGCCGTAGAGAAAGTCATCGCCCCCCTGCCCGTACAGGACGTCATCGCCGCCATTGCCGCGCAAACTATCGTGACCGTCGCCGCCCGTCAGGACGTTGGCGAGCGCATTGCCGTTGAGAAGGTCGTTGAACGCTGAGCCGGTCAGGTTCTCGATCCCGTTGAGTGTGTCGTTGCCGTCCGCGCCGGACGAATTGCCGTTGCCGGTCGTGTTGTTGAACAGGGTAACCGTCACCGCGCCCGACGCATTGGCGTAGCTCGCCGTGTCGACGCCGCCACCACCATTGATTAGGTCGTCACCCAGGCCGCCTTCCAGCGTGTCATTGCCAGCGATGCCGTCAACATAGTTGCCCGTCGCATCTGCATAGGTCGTGATCGGCCCCGAACGGCCAGTACCGTGCCCGTCCCAGGTGATCTGGCCGTCGCCGTAGAGCGTGTCGTTCCCGGCCCCGCCGGACAGCGTATCGTCGCCAAGATCGCCAGCCAGAACATTGGCATTGCCGTCGCCGGTCAAATTGTCCCCGGCGATGCTTCCGGACAGGTTCTCGATACCGGTAAGCGTCCAGGTTCCGTTGCCGCTGGCCTGCGCCTGCCCTGCGAGCAACAGCGACAAGGTAATGCCTGTCTCGGGTGCCCCGTTCTCGGTGAACCGGAACGTATCTGTCCCTGTGCCGCCATCTATGCTGTGGTTGCCGATACCGACGACCAACAGGTCGTTGCCGCCATTACCGATCAGCGTGTCGTTATTGGTTCCGCCGGCATTTCCGGAGGCCGATCCCCAAAGCACATTGTCGCCGCCATCGCCGATCAGCGTGTCGCCGAACTGCGTGCCCGACACGTTCTCGATGTTGACCAGCGTGTCCATGCCCTGGCCGGTGTCCTGGGCGATGCCTTGCAGGTTCAGGTCGACATGCACCCCGGCCGTCGCGCCGCTGAAATAGCCGACACGGTCATATCCGGCGCCGCCATCCAGCAAATCGTCGCCGGCATTGCCGTAGAGAAGGTCGTCGCCGTCGCCGCCATAGATCTGGTCGTTGCCGCCGAAGCCGCGGACGTCGTCATGGCCCGCGCCGCCGGAAACGACATTGTCCTCGTCATTGCCGTACAGCACGTCGTTGAACGCAGAGCCGCTCAGGTTTTCGATGTCGTATAGTTGGTCGAAGCCATTGGCGCCGTACGCCTCGCCATACGTCGCATCGTACAGGAATACTGAGACATTCCCCGTCGCCGAAGCGTAGCTGGCAGTGTCACTGCCGCCGCCGCCATGGAGCTGATCGTTCCCCGCGCCGCCGTCGAGCGTGTCGTTGCCGTCCGCCGCGCCCGTGAAGGATCGCGAGTTTGACGGATCGTAAGAAATGACTCCGCCGCTCGGGTTCGATGAGAGCAAGATCGACCCGTCGCCATAAAGGGAATCGTTGCCAGCTCCGCCGCTTAAGCTGTCGGACCCGGCCGCGCCGGCAAGCACATTGTCAAAGCCGTCGCCCGTCAGGACGTCGTCGTGGTCGCCGCCGGAGACGTTCTCGATCGAGTTG
>Ga0207701_10002907_pt1 | contig 17687 bp, 18 predicted proteins | sample KBSSwiSSwithPhiX_FD_184294 | JGI IMG/M metagenome (GOLD analysis project Ga0207701, IMG submission 184294) | Switchgrass rhizosphere bulk soil microbial communities from Kellogg Biological Station, Michigan, USA, with PhiX - S5 (SPAdes) (version 2) | ecosystem: Environmental > Terrestrial >... | reverse complement strand
TCGTAACCAATTTCAGCAGTCTGTCTGTCGGGCGAGAAATCATACAAACATATAGTTCCAACAAGCCTCGGATTCTCCTTTAAACAAATTGCCCAATAGCTGCCTTCTCCACCGTCAATGCTTTGGATAATCTTGTTGAGAAAATCAGTTGCGTCCTCCAGGTCAGTTGCAGGATGCCTGTCGAGGTATTGGTTGACCTGATCATTTGACCGGAGATTAAAAATCTCTCTTGCATCATTCAATTCAGGCTTTCTCAATATCAGTCTTTTCGTGCATAAGGCTTGAAAGCCGGGTTCTTCTGCAGGCATATGGAATTGCTTAAGACTTCGCTTATACTTTTTCGATAGTTAAAGCCCCAATGTGATCACAATCGCCGCGGCTATCAACAACCGCTGTACTTGCGTCAAAGCGTCTGTGCGCAAAAAACGCATCTGACACGTGAATATGCGGACAATTTCGACGGCTATCCAGCGTATTAGGGAGGAAGTCCGATTTTCTCTCAGATCCGAGGAATTCTGATCCCTCAAAGAAGCCAAAAAACCAGTTTACTATATGTCGGATAAAATCACCCAACCCAAAGCCGGCTAGGCGTCGGCTGCATCGCCTGGTTAGACGTTGATTCTCCAACCATGAATCACGCCACCAATAATAAGGCCACCAATGCCGCCGAGCGCTAGAATAGGAGCATACTTATGCGTGATGATGGCGTCCGGAAGGCTAATGAGTAGCCCGAACAACAAACCGACCAGCCAGCCTGGCCAGGAAGGCAACTGAACGCAACCAATGACGAAGCCGATAGCGAATCGGCTTGTGAATGCGCCAAGCAAAGCCGTGGCCTTATCGGGAAACGACATCGGCAGCATCAAAGCGACGTCGAGACTCCCGAACACCAAGCCCGCGACCAAACCAAGAACAGCTTTCGACATAAAAAATGTTTTAGCGAATTCGTCCTGTGTTCACAACATCTAACTATGATTAGGACGAACGTTCGTCTTTTTTCACGAATAGAAGTTCCGTCTATTCGACGCAATCCTTTCTGAGATTCCTTTGCAGCGCCATTGCATCGCCTTGCAAGGCTCCGGAGTTAAATCGTAGGGATCCGCTCCGACCCGATCCTTTTTGCGTCTCCAAAGATGAAAAAGCGCGAGTTTGATTCTTCTTCGTGACTTGACGCGGCACGGCGAAATTTTGGCAGCTCTACCGCGAGTTACCTCCCGAAATTCAGGCCGTAGCGCGTAAAGCTTCGTCCCGGGCGGCCGTTATACTTTCAGCGCATGAGGGCGATCAAACGGCTGCGGCTGGGAACCTCAAGTTTTTGGAAGATGGAATGGAGATGCTTCTTGACCATGCCCACGCTTAATCCGGCTTGGTCCGCGATCTCCTGGTTGCTAGGGCCGTCACAGATCAGTCTGGTCAATTGCTGTTCCCGTTGAGTGAGACGGATCAGGTGCGGCAAAGGTGTGGCGGGGCGACGCAATTCTTCGCATTCAATTAGAAAATGCGGTCGAGCCAGACTGCCCATGCTGAGTTGTCTCATACTAAGGGTCGCGCGCAGGAACGACCATTTGGAATGATGAATGACCTCTTGCCGCAGAATCATCCGGGGTGTGGCCATCCGTGATGATTGTCGCCATTCCTTTTTGAGCCGGCGACATCGGTCGAGAATCTCAGGCGGCACCGGCCCATCAGCTTTGGTGAGCGGGGCCAATTCCGGCCCCACCGTCCACAAATTGCAAAACTCGCGAGCGGCTTTGTTCTGATAGACCAGCCGAAGGTTCCAGCGCAGCAGCATGGTCGGCAATGGCAGCCGGCTCAAAAAGCCTTCGAGCGCGGTCCGCGCGGCGCGTTCACGTTCGAGCAAGCGGAGCCGCCGCAGCGCCGTCTCGAACTGCGGGTAGAGACGGCGAAGCAATTTCGCTTGCACCGGAGTGAAGTCACCCTGTTTTGCCGTCCGCATGATTACGATGATGGCGAGGAGTCTTTGGCGCTGCCAAAAGAACAGGCCAATGGCATGGGATCGTTTCTGGGGTGCCATATATTTTCGATAAAAATCCGATCGCAGCAGGGCGCTGCGCCTGGGAAAGACATCAGTGTCGCGGACAAACCGGCGGCCGCGTGGATGCTTGATCAGATAGGTCTCGATCAGCTTGGCATCCAAGGACCCATCCAGAATCGGTCGCGACCATTTGGCGATGAACGGGGAAATCGGATGATGCTGCAAGGTCAGACCGACCAAGGAACCGGGCAAGACTGCCTCGATCACGCGCTGCACTGCTATCCAGAACAGCTCGATGCTCGAAGCAGCGTGCAAACGGAGCAGTGGCTTTTCGACGACAGAGCTGAGCATTGTTTCCGTGGTCGCACGCTTCACTTAAATCCTTTCCTTGCCGATCTATGACCGCAACCTCACCCGCGTTGGGTCCCTCGTAAACGGCGAGGCGTGATTTGAAAAAGGTTACCTAAGTTACCAAGCACGCCGGCGCTATCGGCCCGAAGATAAGAATCGAAGGCTTGCTGCGCTCTCGGCAGGTGGCGGACGGGGACGCAGCCGACAAACCGACCGCCGCGAGAAAGGAAAACACCCAATGATCAATACACTCACCCGTTGGGAACCAATGGGATTGGCAGACGTAGAAAACCGGCTTTCGCGTTTCTTCGGACGCCGCACGAACGGAAGAGAAAGAGATGATATCACTCTCGCTGATTGGGAGCCGCTCGCCGACATTACCGAAGATGACAAGGAATACGTGATTAAAGCCGAGTTGCCGGACGTGAAAAGGGAAGACGTAAAAGTGACAGTCGAGAACGGAGTCCTTACGATCGCCGGCGAACGCAAGTTCGAGAAGGAAGAGACGAAGAAGAAATACCATCGAGTCGAACGCGCCTATGGCAGTTTCGTCCGAAGTTTCGCTCTTCCCGATCTGGCCGAGGCTGACAAAGTAAAAGCTGAGTTCAAGAACGGTATGCTCATGGTTCACGTGCCAAAGAGCGAAAAAGCCAGAAGCAAGCAAATAGAGGTTAACGTCAGCTAACGCCTCAAAAAAAAAGCGCGCGCCCTCAAATAGACGGGGGCGCGTGCATTGGAGGGACTATCTTTTGCCCCGAAACGCGATATAACCATGATGACGTGATAAATCCGGCGACAGAGGCAGTGTCGAACGAGATGGTGGCAACATCGTCGCGCTGGCTACAGCTGTTCGATCCGCCCGCCGACGCTGTTTACACGATTGAAGCAGCGGCCCAGCTTACCGGGGTACCGCGCCGGACGATTCTTGTTTACTGCAAGCATTGCCTTCTTTCGCCGATGCTCGATACCGGGGTTGAAGGTTATTCCTTTGATGGCGACGGGATTCGTTCATTGCGCCGAATCGAAGCGCTTCGCACAGTCTGCGGCGACGATTTTGCCGGCATCAGAATCATTCTCGACTTGACCAAAGAATTGGAGCGTCTACAAGCGGTCGCACGCTCAACGTAGATGTTTCCGATTAAGGATTCTGTTCCGAGTCGCTCCACACCGGTGGCCACCCGGGCATTGATTCTGGTCAACGTCGTAGTGTTTTTCTTCGAGCTGGGACTATCACACCAATCGGTTGAGCAACTCTTCTATTTATTCGGTCTTGTTCCGGCACGTTTCACCCATCCCGACTGGGCCATGGCCGTCGGCTTTCCGGTCGATAATCTTTGGCCGCTTCTGACGCATCAATTCCTGCACGGCGGGTGGTTCCATATTGTCGCTAATATGTGGACCCTTTGGATCTTCGGCGACAATGTCGAAGACAGAATGGGCCCAATCCGTTTTACGTTTTTCTACCTGCTCTGCGGGACGGCGGCGGGCCTCACTCATCTATACACAAATCCGGATTCAACCGTACCATCGGTCGGTGCCTCCGGCGCGATTGCCGGAGTACTGGGCGCTTATTTTCTTTTTTTCCCGACGGCACGCCTGGTGGTGATGTTCCCGATCTTATTTTTTCCATTCTTTTTCGAACTGCCTGCGGTCTTTTATCTGGCCCTCTGGTTTCTCACTCAGTTATTTAGCGGCACGATGGCCCTGGCCGGCCCGCAACAGGTCGGTGGCATCGCCTGGTGGGCACACATTGGCGGATTTGTGGTCGGAATGCTGTCATGCTGGCTGTTTGTGAAGAAGCCGAGCCGCCGAATGCAACCCGATGAGTATGAGCCCGAATGGGCTTGGGAGCAGCGTCGTCGTTAGGTAAAGGGAGAACGAACATGGATATTTTTTGGCTCTTTTTCATGTTATCGGCGCTCCAGCCCGTCATTAAGCAACGATTACTGGAAGCATCGCGTAAGCGAATGATCGCGTTGATTGAGCGCGAACGAAAATCGCGCGTGGTGTTGCTGGTGCATCGCCAGGAAACGATGAGCCTTCTCGGGTTTCCCGTGTTTCGTTATATCGATATTAACGACAGCGAGGAAGTTCTGCGTGCCATTCACCTAACTGATCCGGAGATCCCATTGGATCTGGTCCTGCACACACCGGGTGGATTGGTCCTGGCTGCAACCCAGATCGCGCGCGCTGTCTCCAAACGCAAGGGCAAGGTCACGGTGTTTGTGCCGCACTTTGCCATGTCCGGCGGAACATTGATCGCGCTGGCGGCGGACGAAATCGTCATGTGCGCGCATGCGGTACTGGGCCCGGTCGATCCGCAGTTGGGTGAATACCCGGCGGCATCAATCGTAAAAGCAGCGCGTCAAAAACCGATCGCCGAGGTGGATGACAAAACGTTGATTCTCGCGGACCAGGCGGAGAAGGCGCTTTTCCAAATGGAGCATGAGGTAACCGATTTGCTCGGGCGCAAGGTTCCGGCTGAGAAGGCGACGGAGTTGGCCAATCTGCTGACCAGCGGCACCTGGACACACGACTTTCCGATTACTTGCGAGCGCGGACAGGAACTGGGTCTACCTGTCCGGGATGATATGCCGGAAAATATCTTGCGCTTGATGCAGCTGTATCCGCAGCCCATTCGTCGCCAGCCTTCGGTGGAATATCTCCCTCTTCCTTACCGGACCGGGGAACCGGGTCCGCGGAAATAAATCTTTTGTTAGGCCTGGCTGGCGCATTTCCGGACGCGGATTCTCCGGTGTGTTACAACGTCTGAGAAGAGCCTCGCGGCTTTGCTAGGCCAGTTGAGACGTTCCAGAGTTGCAAACTTGGCCTTAGCTGGAACTTTGGAACTGGCAAAGTGGGACAACTCGTTCGCGAAGCTTCATGGCGGAGCGACGTCCCCCGCCGCGAATGTCGGCGTCGGAATTAAAGTGAAAATCATCAAAGCCACCGATCGAAACATGATTCCGTTGCTCGATTGATTCGACGGGTTATTTTTCCGCCGGTGAAATCTTCGGCCGTACGCATTCTGCTTGTTTTTCTCCTGCTGCCGGCCGGCGCATTTGCGGCAAACAGCGTTGTCAATATGTCGCATTACGACTTGATGCGGCCGGATTTTGTCGGGATGGCGAGTGAAGGCATCGTCGGCGTCATTCACGAAGCGACCTACCCGCGTCGAGAGCGCGACGCGAGATACTATGAACGGCAGCGGGCTGCACTTGAAGCAGGCTTATTATGGGGGGCTTACCACTTCGGCGACGCAACTAACCCCATTGGACAGGCCGATCATTTCCTGAGTGCTGTCGCGGCCGCGCGGCCGCCAATCCGGCCAGACGATGCGGAGAAACGGCGGGCGGGTGTGTTGCTCGTTCTGGATTTCGAAAAAAACGGTCATTATCCAGGAGGCACAATGAGCGTGGCCCAGGCGGTCGCGTTCGTTGAGCGCATCAAAGAGCGTACAGGCAAGTATCCGGGTCTGTATTGCAGTGAATATCGGTTGCGGCAGATGCTCTACGGACGAAGCGCCGCCTCGGCGCACCGCCAAACACTGGCAAATTGCTGGCTGTGGATTGCTAACTATCACGCGGAGCCGCGCAACACAGCGCCCTGGAACACTTGGCATATGTGGCAATACTGTGGCGATGGTAAATGCGATTTGCGACCGAGGAGCATGTTTCCGAAATCGGTGGCCAACGTCCGGAAAGCTGAACGCAACATTTTTCGCGGCAGCAACGCCACGCTACAAGCATTCTGGCGAGAGAACGCGTGGTATCCTTCGGGATAACGACAGCCGTTTCCGGTAACCATTGAATTACGCGTCTGTTTGCCCATCTCCGGGCTGGCGAAAAACGCGTTTTATGCGTAATGTCTGTCATGAGATCAAGACGCAGCTTCGGCAGCAAGGCTCTTCTGATCCTTGCTTTTGGGTGTGCAATTTCAACCAGCAATGCGGGGCAAGCGAGTTATCCACCTGGTCGCGTAGTTGTGAAAAGAGTGCCGCAGTTCGGATGGAATCTGGCTTTCAATCTGCAGATCGATGGCACGCCTGTGGCGACCATCCCAAAAGGTCGCCAGTATGACGGTTGGCTCCCTGCAGGGCGCCACGTCCTGACAGTGTACACAGCGTCCTACGAGGGCTTGCCCCAGTCGACGTCGACAATAGTGAACGTCGAACCAGGGCGAACCCATGTGTTCACCGCATTGTGGGATTCGAGTCTGATTTTTCTCCACCCATCAGGAGAGTGGTTGACCCCCGGCAAGCAGTGGGAACTTAGACCTCATTAACTGCTATTCGGACTTCGCAACGCGGAATTTTACCGCAGGACGTCTAAGGTGCAGCTAGCGCTTCATCTACGCTCGGGAAAATAAGGAAAAAATTCTCCAGGCGCGCGGACTCAAGGATCGGCCGCACCTCGTCGCGCACCCCAGCGAGGATAAATATTCCGCCGAAATCCTCCATGTCTCGCATTCCGTTGATCAGAACCGCCAGCCCAGAGCTATCGATATAATTCACCCCGGAAAGGTCTACCACCAAGCGCGCCGGCTTGTCTTTGATCAGCTGAGCGAGCGAGTCTGCTACCTTGGCGGAAACGTTGAGATCGATTTGGCCTTCCAGCGGAAGAACATTGCGCGGGCTTGGGAGTGACATGTTGGTTAAAAGTCGAGAAGATGGTGCATCTCGCGCCGGCGAGCCAGCGAAAAAATCGGCCGCTCAATCTCAATCAAAATGATTGCAAGAGGCCGCTTTCAAAATGAAGAATCACAGGTCCCTCTGGACCCTTATACGTCCACTGCTCATTCTTGGAACCGCTGATTCGCTTGATTCGCGCTGGCTGGCCCAGCATCCTCATACACTGGTCCGCCGTCATTCCGGCTCGAAGCTGACCGCGCGCGATCGCCGTCTTCGCCTCAACCGCGTGTTGTGGCACGCGCTCGCGTTTAGATTTTCCCGCGACCATCGCCACGCCGATGAGCAATATGAGTGCGCATATGCAGATTAGCGCAATCGCCAGCGCCGAACGCAGACCCTGTTTTTGAATTGCCGGGGGCACGGCCGAACCGGCATCCAGCACAATCGGTTCGGTCTTTCGCGCCACCCGAAATTCACTAACCGGCCGCCAATCCGTGAAGCCGGCGGTCCAATACAAGTCGTTCGGCCGAATTTCCCCGGAAAAGACTTTGTTGCGAAAAATTTGCTCCTCGAATTCTCCCAGGACCGCGCCCTCACGCGCTGCATGAAATTTCATTGCAGGGGGCACGTTGGCAAAGGCCTTCTCTCACCGCGAGCACAAAGCGTGCGGCTCGCGAAAAAAATAGTTTCCGAACCTGTCGATCAGACGTTACTGCCGGTCCACTTCAGCTTGTGACGCAGCACACTGAAGAACGAAACATCCGGCAGGAATCCCAGCTGAAGGATTGTTTTGGCCCGGCGGATCACGACTTGTGCTCGTGGCGGCAGTCGCACCGGCTCGCGCCCATCAACGCTCAAGAAAGTCGGATACTCCGTGCTCCCGGGCGAAATCTCGATCACCGAAGTATCGCTGACGATGACCGAACGATTTGTCAGCACATGCGGGCAGACTGGTGTGATGACGAAAACGCCGGATTCCGGAGACAGGATTGGGCCACCGGCGGAAAGCGAATACGCGGTCGAACCGGTCGGCGTCGCGATAATTAGTCCGTCGGCGTTGAATTCCGTCAGTGTTTCTCCATTCACTTTCGCGTTCAGCCTGATCAAGCGCGGCAGATCGCCCCGGCTAATGACCGCATCGTTCAAGGCATGGACACTTAAAAGCACGCGTCTATTTGTGCGCAACTCGACGGATAACAGCGCTCGTTTGCTGTAGGAAATGCGGCCGCTGGCGATTGCATCGACGACTTCGCGATAAGCCGAAGAATTCACGGTGGTCAAAAATCCGAGCGAGCCGACATTGATGCCGAAAATCGGCTTCAGGTCTTTACTGGCCATCGCCACCACGTTCAGAATTGTTCCGTCGCCGCCCAGGACGACGATCAGATCCGAGCGTTGCGCGATCCGCGCAATCGAGCCGCTGGCTTTCTGCTTTGCAATTTTGGCCGTCTGGTTTTCAACGATCACTTTCAGCGATCGCTCTTTGAATTCTCTAATGACATCGCGCGCAAGTTTTGCGACGCCCGCCTTTTCCGTGTGGGCGATTAAACCGATCGTTTTCGTGCGCATATAAAAAATTCCCGATTACCATCCGCGCCGGCGACGACTGATGCCGCAAGGCCGATTACCTCATGCCCGGAAGCTTCGACAAACGACACGACTTTGCGCTGCGCCTTCTCGTGCAGCGAGGCATCGCGCACGATGCCGCCGCGACCGACGTCGCTCCGCACCAGCTCAAACTGCGGTTTGATCAATGCCAGCACCATTCCGCTCGGAGTTACCAACTGAAACGCATTCGGCAAGATCAAAGTCAGAGAGATGAATGAAACGTCGATGACACAAATGTTCGCTGCTTCACTGATGAGCGATGGCGAAATCGCGCGTGCATTTGTTTTTTCGAAAACAGTTACGCGCGGATCGTTGCGAATTTTCCAGGCAAGTTGGCCATGGCCGACATCGACCGCATAAACTTTGCGCGCACCGCGCTGGAGCAAACAATCGGTGAATCCTCCGGTCGACGCACCGATATCCACCGCAATTTGATCGCGCACATCGATGCCGAAGAAATCCAGTGCGCCTTCCAATTTTAATCCACCGCGGCCGACGAAACGAGGCGCGGCCGCGGTCGCAATCATCACGTTAGGGCCAACTAAGATCGAGGGCTTCTGCGCGACTTGCTCGCCGATGCGGACCTGGCCAGCCATGATCGCGCGCTGCGCCTGTTCACGGCTTTGATAAAACGCGCGCTCCACCAGAGCCTGATCGAGGCGGATCTTCTTCATGATCTCGCCACTTCGGAGGGATTCGCCGCGGCCTCGGAGGGACATGCTTCTGCATGTCCTGGACGCGCAGAAGCGCGTCCCTCCGCAGCTTCCCGGATCGCTTCGGTCAAAGCTGCGACCGTGCGTTGCAATTGTTGTTCCGTGGTGCAGAGCGGCGGCAGCAACGCGATCGTTTCCCGTATATTTCTCGTTAACAATCCGTGATCGCGCGCTCGACGGCAAACCTCGTCCGCAGTTTCCGCGTCAGTCATTTCGATTCCGGCGACGAACCCACACTGTCGTACTTCAGTTACGCCAGGCAATTCGCGCAATCGCTGCAGTTGGGAGTCGAGTTGCCGGATCTTCGGTTGCAAAATCGGCAGGACATTCTCCTCTCGAAAAATTGCGAGACCGGCCCGGGCCGCCGCACAACCAAGTGCATTGCCTGTGTAGCTGTGCCCGTAGGCGAGCGCCCGGCCATCCGCCACCGAACCGTCGAATTGCGAGAAGATTTCTTCGGTCGAAAGCGTAATCGCCAGCGGAAGATAGCCACCGCTCAATCCTTTCCCGAGCACCATAATATCGGGCAACGCGTTCTCATGCTCGCTCGCAAACATTTTCCCGGTCCGTCCGAATCCCGTCATCACTTCATCGGCAATCATGAGCGCGCCATTCTGATTGCACCAATCGCGCACCGCCGCGGAAGTTCCCTGCGGCCAAATTCGCATCCCCGCAGCGCCCTGAATAATCGGCTCGACCACCACAGCCGCGATACCGACTCCCTGTGCGCCAGAAAGTTTTTGCAATTCTTCGATTGAACCAACGCGGCGAACCGGAAATCTCCAACCTTCGTGATCGACCGAAAACATCTTCGCCGCCCCCAAGGCCGCCGCGCCCGCAGTATCGCCGTGGTAACCGCTACGAAACGCGACAAACAAATTTCGTTTCTCGCCCCGCATCTGAAAAAATTGTGCGGCAATGCGCAGAGCCGCTTCAATTCCAGTCGAACCGTCATCTGAATAAAAAACGCGCGATAAAGTATTGGGCGGAAATAATTCAACTATTTCCCGCGCCAGTTCTATTGCCACCGGATTCGTGGTCCCCAGAAACGACGAATGTGCGATCCGTTCCAACTGCTCGCGAATTGCCCGATTGATCCGCGGATGATTGTGCCCGTGAATATTTGTCCAGATCGACGAGTTCCCGTCGATGTATTCGCGACCACGGCTGTCGCGCAAGAGCGCGCCGTCCCCCTCGACAATCACAATTGGTTCATGCTCCGGCGCGCACCATTCCGGCATGTTAGTGAAGGGGTGCCAAACAAACTGTTTGTCTGCGGCAATCAATTCTTCGGTGTTCCAGTCAGTCATTGAATTTCCCGAACCATTTCTCGCAGCGACAAAAGTTCCTCTACCGTTGCTCGCCGGCGGCGATACTTCTTCTCGATGATTTCCTTTAACACCAGCAAATCAGCAGGCAGCGGACAATCGTGGTAAGTCCATGAATCCTCATCCGCGCGCTTCGATTGCAGACGCCAGACGCCGCCAAAACGGGACGCGCGGACTTCGCGCTTCACCCCATCCTCTTCGCGTTCGCTCCATACATGTTGACGCGGCATGATTTCGCGCCCTTAGATTAGCGCCCTTGAAAGATGCCGCCAAACTGTTCGCTTACTTTTTCGCGGTCGTAATCGGCGGCGCTCTTCTCGCGCCTCCACTCTTTTGGACCGCTCCCCGCTTCTCGGCTTTTTTTGCGAAATTCGATTTCGAAAGTTTTTTCCATCGTGCCCTCCTGATTTGCGCGCTCGCATTTCTCTGGCCGCTCCTGCGCTCGCTTCGCCTCCGTTCTTTCCGCGATCTGCGATTGGAGAAAAACCGGCACGCTCTGCGTGATGTCGTGGCCGGCAATTTGCTGGCCGCGGTTCCTCTATTTGTCGCTACAATCGCATTAATCGCGACCAGGATTTTTCTGTTAAAAAATGCGGTCCCATGGAATGCGTTCGGTGCTGTTTTGGCCGCAGCCATCGTCGTCCCTTTCATCGAAGAGCTTTTTTTCCGCGGGTTATTCCTCGGAATTCTATTGCGCAGCGTGCGCCCGGTTGTGGCGGCTCTGATTACTTCGGGTTTTTTCGCCATTGTTCATTTTCTGAAAGCGCCAACCCGAACAAACGAGACCGTGACCTGGCTTTCCGGATTTCATTCGATCGCAAACTCCTTCGCGCAGTTTGCCGATCCAATGATGATGTTCGCCAGCTTTACTACCTTGTTTCTCATCGGCTGGATTCTGGCCGACGCGCGCTTGCGCACACGCTCACTTTTTCTTCCGATCGGTCTCCATTCCGGCTGGATTTTTGTTGCGGGCGTCGTCGGTAAAATGACTAAACGCGAAACAATCATCCTGCCCTGGCTCGGGGCTAACTTGCTGATCGGCTTGCTTCCGCTCGCATTGGGATTGATTACCTGGGCGTTGATGATTGGCTGGTTGCGTTATGCGAATCGACCGCACTCTTGAGCAGTTGCGCGCGGTCGCGTCGCTTTTTTACCCGGCGCTGTGTGCCATCTGTCATGCGCCCGTTCCGCGCGGCGATTACATTTGCCGGGATTGTCTCGATAAGGCCCCCCGCATTGTCGCGCCTTTTTGTGCAAAATGTTCCGAGCCGTTTCCCGGTGCAATCGATGGTGTGTTTACCTGTGCTAACTGCGCAAATCGAACACTGGGATTTGATGCGGCCGTGTCCGCTTATCGCAGCCGCGGGGTCGTTCGTTTTATCCTTTTGCAATTCAAGTACAATCGCCAGTTACAGCTGCGGCATCCCATCGCGGAATGGTTGGAGGAAGCGATGAATGATCCGCGCCTGCGCCCGCGGCATTTCGATCTCGTTGTCCCGGTCCCGCTTCATCCCGCGCGATTACGTGAACGCGGTTTCAATCAGGCCGAGCTTCTCGCGAAAATCCTGGCGCAAAAAATAAACATTCCACTTGGCTGTGCGCTCGAACGTATCCGCTATACCACCACCCAAACCGCGTTTGATCGGGTCGAGCGCATGGAGAATTTACGTGGCGCCTTTCGTTTACGGAAAAAGATCGGCGTGCGAGGATTGCACGTGCTTCTGGTGGACGATATCCTCACTACCGGTTCGACGTTAAGCGAATGCGCGCGAGTCTTGCGCGAAGCAGGCGCGCGCTCAGTTTACGCCGTGACCGCGGCGCGCGCATAAACCATGGCCATCTTCAAAAAACCCGCGATCAAAATTCAAGACCGCAAGAAGCGCGACATTCCGCAGGGACTTTTTCAGAAATGTCCCGGATGTGACGAAGTCATTCATGAAATCGAATTGATCGAGAACCAGCGGGTCTGCCCGCACTGCGATTATCATTTTCCGCAAACAGCCAAGGAGCGGATCGAAAGCCTGCTCGATCCAGGCAGCTTTGTGGAAATGGACGCCAATTTATACTCAGTCGATGCGCTCAGATTCCAAGGAATGGCTGCTTATAAAGATCGACTGAAAAAATATCAGGAAGCCACGGGGCTGATCGATGCGGTCCTGAGTGGTTACGGAATGCTTGAAGGCGTGAAGGTCGCGATCGCGGTGATGGATTTTACTTTTCTTGCCGCCACCATGGGTTCGGTGGTGGGCGAACGCGTTACCCGCATGATCGAGTTTGCCACGGCCGAACGCATTGCAATCATCATCATCTCTGCCTCCGGCGGCGCTCGCATGTATGAAGGCATGCTCAGTCTGATGCAAATGGCCAAGACCAGCGGCGCACTCGCCCGGCATGCCGACGCGCGCCTGCCTTACATTTCCGTGCTCACCAATCCGACCACCGCCGGCGTGATGGCGAGTTATGCCTCGCTCGGTGACATCATCATCGCCGAACCCAAAAGTATGATCGGTTTTGCCGGGCCCCGCGTGATCAAGGAAACGACGCACCAGGATTTGCCCAAAGGATTTCAAACTGCCGAATTTCTCGAGGAACACGGTTTGATCGATCAAATCGTGCATCGAAAAAAATTGCGGTCGCAGATTGCGGAATTCCTGCGCTTCTTTGCGCCGGCAGTCGCGTGAATTATCGCGAAGCGCTGGCGTGGCTTTACGCCACGCAACGATTCGGAATTAAGCTCGGTTTGGAAAACATCGAGCGATTGCTGGCAGCGTTGCCAGGGAGCGGCTTGGAAACCGCCGCGCCTTGTAAAGTCATTCACGTCGCCGGCACCAATGGCAAGGGGTCCGTCTGCGCAATGATCGAGGCAATCGCGCGAGGCGCGGGTTATCGGACTGGCCTGTTCACCTCCCCTCACCTCATCAGTTTTCGCGAACGCATTCTTGTGAACGGCGAGAAGATTTCCGAAGACGAAGTCGCTGGCGGCCTCACCGAAATTCGGGAACTAATTGGCAGTTGGGATCCGCATCCGACATTTTTTGAAATCGCGACAGCTCTGGCGTTGCAACATTTTCAAAAAACGCGCTGCGAAATTCTGGTGCTTGAAACCGGGATGGGCGGGCGCCTTGATGCCACTAACGCCGTGCAATCGTCGGTCAGCGTCATTACCCCAATCGATTTCGACCACGAGAAATGGCTCGGCCATTCCATCGATCAAATTGCGAAGGAAAAAGCAGGAATCATTAAGCCGCGAACTCCCGTTATCTCCGCACCACAGCGACCGGAAGCGGAAGTAGTCATCAGGCAACGCGCTGAGGAATGTGACGCGCGGCTGCAATTCGTTAACGACCCTTGGACGAAAACGAGAATCGCGTTGCGCGGCAAACATCAAAAGATGAACGCAGCTCTCGCGTTTGCCGCCCTGCAAGCGACGGACATTCAGGTCTCAGACGACGCAATCGCCCGCGGTCTCTCGTCGGTGGAATGGCCGGCGCGCTTTCAAATCTGGAATGAGCGCATCGTCATCGATGGCGCGCACAATCCCGCCGGGGCAAGAATTCTCGCGCAAACCTGGCGGGAGGAGTTCGGCAACGAGCGCGCAACCATTTTGCTCGCAATCTTGCGCGACAAAAATGCTGCGGAAATCGTTCACGCCTTGGCACCAATCGCGACAAAATTTGTGCTCCCACGAATTCGCAGCGAGCGAGCCATGCCCCCGAATGAGCTTGTGCAAGTAATCTCATCCCTTACTCCATCACTCCCCTACTCCATCACTCCATCCGTTGCCGAAGCGATCTCGGCTGCGCAGCGAACCAGCGAGCGGGTCTTGATTACCGGCTCCCTCCATTTCGCCGGTGAAGCCCTCGCGTTTTTGCGCGGCGAGTCGAGGGCCCTCGAAGAGTGCGCGCAGTGAACCCTGTGCGGGTCAGTGTTCCGGGTAGCGCACGCGTCCCGCAATCGCGGACTTTTCTGATTTCCGTTCTGGGGAGCGCGGGCGCCTAGCCCGCAGTTGCCCGCAACATTCCGGCGTATTCACGGAGCGGTTGAAAACAGTCTCGGCAAGCTGCCGAGACTTACAGGCTGGCAGCCTGTGCTCCCCGGAAAATCGCACGCACGTTACAGTTTCCGGATAGCGCACGCGAGACGCGTGCGCTCCCCGGAATTATTGCTCAATACGTGTGAAGAAATGGTAGGGCGAGACTCCGTCGAGCCAAGACTACAGCTCCGCACAGCGTCGCCCTACCGTTCAATGCGCGGAAACAATGGGACTGGTTTCCCAACGACATGTCCATCCGGCAGTCTCCCCCATTCCGCATCCGCCAGTGAAAACCGCTTTTCTTGTCCGCTCAATTCCTTCTTCCAGTTCAGTTGGTCGAAGATTCCATGCGCCGCCTTCGGCAACACGGGCGAAATGAGAATCGCGATGATCCGAAGGGATTCGGCAAGCGAATAGAGAATCTGGTCGACCACCTCCTGAGCATCTGGATCTTTCATCAGTTTCCACGGGGCAGCAACCTCAATCGTGTAATTGCACGCTGATGAAAACTGGCCCACCGCTTGCAGCGTATCTTCAGGATCAAAATCATCCATATCTGAAGTCACGCGATCCACGGCTTCCACGGCGTCGAACTGCAGACTCGGGACAGAAATTTCTACAGACTCCAGATCTTTGCCGCGTCTAGTAACTTCTATTCTGTGCTCTGCCTCCGCTGGATTCAACGGCCCTGAAGATTTCCAGGTACAAATCAATGTCCCACTCCGATATCTGTGGGTCATGTTCAACGCTCGGTTGAGCAGATTACCTAGTGAGTTCGCCAGTTCGGCGTTGTAGCGTTCACTCAGGCGTTCTTCAGCAAAATCCGCATCCTTTCCTGTCACGATGTCGCTCATCAAATAATACCGGAGCGCTTCCGCGCCGTATTTCTCGATCAGCACGTCGGGATCGACGACGTTACCGAGACTTTTGCTCATCTTCGCGCCCGAGATATTCCACCATCCGTGTACGAGCAGCGTCGGCATTTGCTCGTCGGGAAATCCGAGGGCGTGCAGCATGATTGGCCAGTAAATTCCGTGGGCTGGAACCATGATGTCCTTGCCAATGACGTGTAGGGCCGGCCATTTGTCGCGGAAGGTTGATGATTGATCGCTGATGGTTGATCGACTCGGATCGTAGCCGATGAAACTGATGTAGTTGGTAAGCGCGTCGAACCAAACGTAATTGACGTAATCGCGGTCGAAGGGCAGCTCGATCCCCCAGCTTAGTCGTGATTTCGGACGTGAAATGCACAAATCGCCGCTTAATTTTTCAACCGCATTGATCAGTTCGGTCTGTCGAAACGACGGGCTAACAAAAGTTGGATGCGATCGCAGAAAGTTAAGCAACCATTCTTTGTGCTCGCTTAGCTTGAAATAATAATTTTCTTCTTCGCGCTGCTCGACCTCACCCCATTCCGGACCGAACTCGCCTGCTTCGTTTCGATCTTTGTCCGTTAAAAATTGTTCCTGGCGAACGCTGTAGAACCCAACCTGCTTGTCTTTGTAAATTTTCCCCTCGTCGAAAAGGCGCTGCAGCATTCCCTGCACACATTTCTTATGCAGCGGATCGGTCGTCGCCGCCCAGGCATCGTAACGAACATCAAGTTTGTCCCAAAGCGCGATAAACTGCTCGGTCACTCCAGCGACGAACTGCTCCGGCGGTACGCCCTCGCGCTCGGCTGATTGCTGGACTTTCTGCCCATGTTGATCGACGCCGGTCAGAAAAAATACGTTTTCCCCCTTCAGCCGATGATAGCGAGCAATGACATCAGCCAGGATCTTTTCGTAGGCGTGACCAATATGTGGCGCTGAGTTGGTGTAATCGATCGCCGTGGTGATGAAAAACGTCTTCGCCATCGGTGCTGAACGTGATGGAACGCATCGTCACGCGCAATGCGCGATTTCAATTTTGGATTCCTGGAGGGACGCGCGCTGTCGCGTCCCCAAATTTTGGGACATGCCGGCGCATGTCCTTCCAATTGTTAGTGACAAGCATGGCCGCTCTCTTTACCGCGCGCCTTAAAATGCAAAAACAAGAGCCAGGCCGCGAAAATGGCGGCAGCGACATCGAGCCAGCTGGTGTAATTCCAAATAATGTGCGCGTGCTCCACCGCGCTCGGCGGACGCGGTCCCTGGGGAATCAAGCGTAATGCGCTGAAAATCAGATCGACGATGATTCCGGCAAGAACCATCGAGACGTAAAGAATTCCGGTGATCCAAGCCGCCGCGCGCGCTCCGTAATATTTGGCGTAAATGATGATGATCGGAATGACGATGAGGTCTGCGTAAATAAACGAAATCACACCCCCGAAACTGATGCCATGCGACCACAGCAGGCTGGCGAGTGGAATGTTTCCCACCGAACAGACGAACGAGATCATGGCAATGATTGGACCGACCAGCGCATTCTCGATCAACCGAACAACAGGTGGTCCGGTTTGCAGAAACAATCCTTCCCACCAATCATGCGGCACCAGCGTCGCCAAAAATCCGGCAATCAAAAAGCCGCCGAGAATTTCTTTCCAAAGCATCGACCAATCCGTGACGAAGGCGTGCGCGACGCGCGTCCATTTCCTTTCCTCGTGTTCGCCAATGGACGAACTCGCCGTGGCGAGCTCATGCTCATGCTCATGCTCGCGCGTCGCGTCGGACCCAGACGAAGCCGGGTGCTCGTGGTGGCAACGTGCATTTTCGTGCGTTTGATTCGCAGTCCGCTGTCGGATTTGCGCTTCAAGAGTTTTAGGTAAAAACAAGCGTATTAATAACCACATCAATATAATAAGCACGAGCGCACCGAAGACTTCCGCGAGCACAAACTGCCACCCCATCAAAACCCAGAGCACCGCTCCTAGCTCGATCACCAAATTGGTCGAGGCGAACATAAACGCGAGAGCCGGAATGAGGGCCGCGCCTTGCTGGATCGCACTCCGCGACGCCGCAACCGCCGCATACGAACAGGAGCTGCTCGCCGCGCCCAGCCCGGTCGCGAGCCAAACCGATTTCAAATTCGTCTGGCCAAACGCTCGGCT
>Ga0207701_10002906_pt1 | contig 17691 bp, 17 predicted proteins | sample KBSSwiSSwithPhiX_FD_184294 | JGI IMG/M metagenome (GOLD analysis project Ga0207701, IMG submission 184294) | Switchgrass rhizosphere bulk soil microbial communities from Kellogg Biological Station, Michigan, USA, with PhiX - S5 (SPAdes) (version 2) | ecosystem: Environmental > Terrestrial >... | reverse complement strand
ATATCTGCTGAATAAGTTTCGCGCAATTCTTATCCTCATCGAAAAGGTCTTTAAGTACCCTTTTACGGGCCGAGATATCTTCTTTATCAAGAGGCAAAGCTGACAATCTTTCAACAATTTCCCTGAATTGTTCCGGCGTTTTTACCACGTGACATACACTTTCCAATCCGCTTCCCGCAACAGCTGCGCTGTTAACTATACAATGCCTTCCATGAAAAAGGGCATTGATTATTTTTAGTTTAATACCGGTTACATTGAATGATGGAAGAACATTGCATTGCGCATCCGCTATCAGGCTTTGCATGATTTCGATTGAGGGGTTGGAGATGAGTTTAGCGTTGTCGAACTTTGCTATAAACTGTTTTAATTGCGGGGATGGATTTTTTCCTGCAATAACAAAAGGTATATCGGAGCCGGAGAAAATTTCATTCAACAGCCAGGCAACTGCCTTTTCATTTTCCGCAACAGATAAATTGCCGTGATACAGGCAAAAATAACCGGTACCTGACGGTGGATCATCATTTGTAAATCCTGTGAAAACGGGAAGTACGTCGATGTTTTTCACCCCGAAACGTTGTTTGTAATTTTTTACATCCTGTGTAGAAACCGCCAGGATGAGATCAGGAACATCAGCAATTCTTTTTTCAAATTTTTTGAGCAGCACCGATTCAAAATGATAATAAACCCTTTTGATTGTTGAGGAGGTGCTCAGGAAAAGTTGCCTGTAATAATCATGTTCCACATTATGCAAACGAAGAATTATTTTCCTGGCTGAAGGTTTACGGTTGAGTAGCCATCCGGCGGCATGAATACCTTCAATCAGCACAGGGTAATTGTCTTCTTCAAGTCTTCTCCATAAATTTTTATCCATTCGCGAAGCGACAATGTATGGCAACTTCGCAGACATTCCTATAATGCCCTTCCTTCTCGGATAATAAAAAATTTTTTCGCAGAAACGATCCAGTTCGGGTTGCTGCCTGTTATGCTCAGTAAAGCAATGCAGGTAGATTTTAATTCCTGCCTTATGCAGAGAAGCTATTTTATAATAAATATCAAAAACACCCCCGTAATTAACGGGGTAAGGAACAATAAAAGAAATGATATGAAGATGCTTTTCAGGCACTTTCAAAGATATTCTGATAAAAGTTGAGAAGTTTTTTTTCTTCGTTGTTCCAGTTATAAATGCCTGCTGCTATTACAGCTTTATCTCGTATCCTGTAATAAAGCTGCTGATCATTCAGCAACCTGTTAATTGCTTTTTCGATGGTATCTGTGCTGGTGTCTTCAATAAGCAACGCACATTCGTATTCATTATTAATCTCCCGGTATGCAGGATAATCAATGCTTACCTGTGGTAATGCGGATTGTATATAATCAAAAAAACGGTTTGACAGGGATAGCCTGTTACTGAGGCCTTTGTTTTCTATAATGTTTACGCCAATGTATGCTTTGCGGGTGTATGATTTTAAAATATCAGGAGAAACCCAGCCTATAAACCGTATTTTATTTTCAAGATTATTTTCTTTTACTATTTGCAGGGCCTGTTGCATGAAGTTGCCATTGCCGCATACAACAAGATTGGCGTCTATTGATTTGAAAGCAGGTATAAGCGTTTCAAAAGACCGTCCTTCATTGACTGCACCCTGGTAGAGAATAAATTTTTCATTTTGTTCAGGATTGAATGGCAATGATCCGGTTTCAATTTTATAAGGAACATTTCTGATCGTTTCATAACTAACACCATAGTCTTTATTGAATTCTCCCGCAATAAACCTGTTTATGGTGTACCCATTGAGGAATCGGGGCACGGAGAATGTTTCTATGCTTTTCCAGAAATTATAGATCCGGGGCCTGGAAACAATTTCCTTCATTTCGCAGAAAAGTTCATGCGCATCATACACCCGGGGGATGTTCTTTATCCGGGAAACCAGGTAGCAGGGGAGAACCGTATCGAGGTCGATCGCACATACAAGATTAGCTTTCTTGTAGAGCAGGTAAAAAAAAAGCCTCAGGTTAAATTCGGCATAAAACAAGAACCCTTTATTAAAAAAGCACCGGATACGGTACTGGTGATAAGGCATGATGGCCAGAGATATAGACCCGGGCAATTTCCGGCCAGTGAGGGTTACGTGGTAACCTGCATGGGCGAGTGATGAGCATATCCGGATCATCCGCTGGTCGTAGCTCAGATCGTTTGTAACCGTAAAAATGAGTTTTTTTGACCTGTTCATTCATGGCCCTAAAGGGGCAATATTAAAGGTAAGTATCGAAAAAAATTGCTGTTTGGCCATCTAATATTCAAATATTTAAGTACCTTTGCCGCCTTATTCAGAATAATAAGGTCTGAGCTATAAAAAATTATTAGATGTCGTATTTAACAAAAGAGAAAGTTTCATCATTTTTCACTGATTTTGGTGGCAAAGAGATCAACACAGGATCAATTGAGGGACAGATTGCATTGGTTACAGAACGAATTAACCGTATTTCTGAGCATTTACAGAAAAATAAACAGGATTTTTCTACCCATCGTGGTTTGATGAAGCTGGTAGGCCAGCGTAAACGCCTGCTTACTTACCTTAGCAAGCAGAATCTTCAGGGCTACCGTGCACTGATTGAAAAACTCGGTTTAAGAAAGTAACTATTTTATGTTTAAATAATAACATGTTCCCAACTGCATTCGGTTGGGAATATTTGTTTTAGTTGAGCTCCTTCCCATATATTAATAAATTTATTTTTTTCGTATGCTTTCTCAACCAACTAGTGTAACATTTGATATCGGTGGCGGCAGAATGGTTACTATTGAAACCGGTAAGCTTGCCAGGCAGGCCGACGGAGCCGTAACAGTGCGCCAGGGAAATTGTATTCTTCTAGCAACAGTTGTTGCTAATAAGGAACCCAAGGAAGGTCAGGATTTCTTTCCTTTATCAGTTGATTACCAGGAAAAATTTGCCGCCGCGGGACGTATCCCCGGATCTTTCTTTAAAAGGGAAGCAAGGCTAAACGACTACGAGATCCTTACAAGCCGGCTTATAGACCGTGCCTTACGTCCACTTTTTCCAGAGGATTATTTTTGTGATGTCCAGGTATTGATCTCCCTGATTTCAAGTGACCCCGAAATAATGCCTGATGCACTCGCTTGCCTTGCGGCATCAGCGGCACTTGCCATTTCAGATATTCCGATCAAAGAAATTCTAAGTGAAGTAAGAATTGCAAGGGCCGGTGGACAGTTTCTTGTAAACCCAACCCGCAGCGAGCTCGAAAAAGCCGACATGGAATTCATCATCGCGGCAACTGAAAAGAACCTGATGATGGTAGAAGGCGAGGCAAAAGAATGCAGTGAGGAAGATCTTGTAAAAGCTCTCCAGATGGCGCATGATGCTATCCGTTTGCAGATCAGGGCACAGGAAGAACTGAAACAAAAGAAAGGTGCTACAGGTAAAAGAGAATACACAAAGCCGGTAAATAAGGAAGAACTTCAAGAGAAGGTAATTGCTTTTGCAAAAGACCGTGTGTACCATATCTCCAGTGCAGGCAGCAGCAAGCACGAACGCAGTGATGCTTTCGACCAGCTGAAAGATGAATTGATAAAATCTATTCTTGGTGACGAACCGGATGAAGCAGATAAAAAACTTGTAAAAAAATACTTTGAAGACCTGAAATGGGAAGTGGTAAGGAACATGATCATCGACGATAGAAAACGTCTCGATGGCCGTAACCTCGACCAGGTTCGTCCGCTGGAAATGGAAGTGGATCCACTGCCAACTCCGCACGGTTCTGCACTATTTACAAGAGGCGAAACTCAATCCCTCACTACAGTTACATTCGGAACACCACTCGATGAATTACTGGTGGAAAGTGCGGCAAAATCTGTTGATTCAAAATTCTTCCTTCATTATAATTTTCCTCCATTCAGCACGGGCGAAGTAAAGATGATGCGCGGTCAGAGCAGAAGGGAAGTTGGTCACGGAAACCTTGCCCAACGGTCATTGAAACAAATGATGCCAACAGGTGATTATCCTTACACCGTTCGTGTGGTAAGTGATATCCTTGAATCAAATGGATCTTCATCCATGGCAACAGTATGTGCAGGATCACTTGCGCTGATGGATGCTGGTGTACCAGTACCAAAACACGTTAGTGGTGTAGCGATGGGACTGATCACCAGGACAAATGATGGCAAATACGCAATCCTTACAGATATTTTGGGAGATGAAGATCATCTCGGTGATATGGACTTCAAGGTAACAGGCACACGTGAAGGTATCTGTGGTGTGCAGATGGACATCAAGATAGATGGTTTAAGCATGGATACCATGCGCGAAGCGCTTGCCCAGGCTAAGAACGGTCGTCTTCATATTCTCGATGCAATGTACCAGTGCATTGAGCAGCCAAGACCTGACGTTAAGCCACATGCGCCAAGAATGGTGAAACTGACCATTGATAAAGAATTTATCGGTGCGGTGATAGGACCTGGCGGAAAGATCATACAGGAAATTCAGAGAGAGACAGGCGCTACAATCAATATCGAAGAAGTAGACAATCATGGTGAAGTGAGCATCTTCTCACCAGTGAAAGAAGGCCTCGATAAAGCTGTTGCATGGATCAAAGGAATCGTTGCTGTTCCTGAAGTTGGTGAAACATATGAATCAACTGTAAAATCGGTTATGCCATATGGCGCATTCGTTGAATTCATGCCCGGAAAACAGGGTTTGCTGCATATCAGCGAGGTGTCCTGGAAGCGTCTTGAAAGCATGGAAGGAGTACTGAATGAAGGAGATACCATTAAGGTTAAACTTATTGGCCTCGACCAGAAAACAGGAAAATTCAAGTTGAGCAGGAAAGTGCTGATGCAAAAGCCTGAATTTAAAAAGCAGGAGAACGACAACGCTCCGCGGCAATAAGAATTTACCTGTATTGCACAATAAAAAATACGGAATTTAAGGCCGTTAAACATCAGTTTTACGGCCTCTTTTATTTATATTTGTCCACTCACCATTTCCTATTCAATGAAAGAACTGTTACTCATTGTAATAGCTTATTTGATCGGCTCCATACCAACTGCAATATGGTTAAGCAAATCCTATTTTGGCATTGATATACGTGAATACGGCAGTGGCAACTCCGGCGCTACAAATACTTTTCGTGTTTTAGGCCCTCGCTGGGGTTCTTTAGTAATGTTTGTCGATATTTTAAAAGGAGTATTAGCAACCAGCCTTTATATTCTTTTACCTTATTACCTAACGGACGAATGGGAACGAACCAATTTCATGATCGGACTTGGTTTAGCCGCTGTGCTGGGGCATATATTCCCCATATGGGCAGATTTCAGAGGTGGTAAAGGTGTAGCGACATTGTTCGGAATGATCATCGCCATACAGCCTCTTGTAGCTGCTTGCTGCGTCGGGGTTTTCATGCTGGTTCTATATCTTACCAGGTTCGTGTCATTAAGCTCAATACTCGCCAGTGTTGCGTTTGCTGTTTTCATATTATTTGTATTCAACGAAAAGGAAACACTTTACAGGGCTTTCGCAATTGCAGTAACCATGACGGTACTTCTTACTCATCAGAAGAACATCAGCCGCTTACTTCGCGGCAATGAAAGCAAAGTTCCCATACTCAAGCACAGGGACAGAAGACGAGAGCGCAGGCGCAATGAAAAATAATATCTGTTTACCATTCATCTTCAATTTGTTAAACTATTAAAACGGGCATCGTTTTGCCTTATTTTTACGTCTCATCCAGGGGTGATGGTATAAGTATTGTCTTAATCTATACATTAATAGAAAACATTAAAATGATGAAAAGTTATTTTAGGCAGGTCAAACAGGTGCTGATCATTGCAACGATAAGCATAGGCATCGCAGCCTGCAGCAAAAATTCAATTACAGGAAGAAGCCAGCTTGCATTATTGCCGGAAAGTGAATTAAGGTCAATGGCTGCTTCAGAATACCAGCAGTTTTTAAGTCAGAATAAAGTTCTTACACCCTCATCCAGCAAAGATGCTGAAATGGTGAGGCGGGTAGGGGCCCGATTGGCAACCTCAATCATTAAATATTATTCTGCAAAAGGCCTTTCAACTGAACTTGAAGGATATAAATGGGAGTATAACCTTGTGGATTCCAAAGAAGTTAATGCCTGGGCAATGCCGGGTGGAAAAATTGTGGTGTATACAGGTCTTTTACCGATTACACAGAATGAAGCTGCCCTTGCAGTGGTCCTTGGACATGAGATCACTCATGCGCTTGCACATCACGGAAACGAGAGAATGAGCCAGCAGATGGTGGCACAGGGCATTGGTGTAGTTGGAGGGGTACTCACATCGAGTAACGAACAGGTATCAAGCATTTTCAATAATGTGTATGGGCCTGGCGCAACTGTAGGCGTACTGCTACCGAATTCCAGGAAGCAGGAGCTGGAGGCAGATCATTATGGGCTCATATTTACTGCTATGGCCGGTTATAACCCAAGGGAAGCTATTCCTTTATGGGAAAGGATGAAGGCATTGAGTAATGGCAACCGTCCTCCGGAATTTCTGAGCACACACCCTGCGGAGGAAACACGCATAGAAAAATTAAAAGAAATGATGCCGGAAGCACTGAAATATTATAAGCCGATGGGTAAATAAGTCGGCTGAGGGCAAATAGTAGGTTATTATCCCTGAATCCCACATATAGTGGGATTTTTTTATTTGATATACGGGTATTTAAAATATTCTTCCGTCTACCGGCTGTCATCTGCCGTTTTCTTCGTACTTTTGCAGTCCGATTCGAGGTTAATTCCCATCATCTAAATATACTGTGCATGCTGCCAAATTTGCCTGAAAAGCTTCAGTACACGGATCAAAAGAACATCCTTATCCAGGGCCTTCCTTCATCAATAGAAAAACAATTCGCAAAACTCGCCTTCGCCAAGAACGTAACACCTCTTCTTAAGACAAGAAGAATCGATTTTGCACTTGTTTTCGCAGTAAATGTGAATCAGCTAAGTGGAATTCTCAGAGATGTGTTGCCGGCATTGCATAATGAAGGGATCTTCTGGATTGCTTATCCAAAAAGCACTTCTAAAATCGCTACCGACCTGAGCCGCGCCTGCAGCTGGGATTGCGTTCATAACGCAGGTTATGAAACAGTAGCAGAAGTAGCTCTTGATCATGTATGGACAGCAACCCGTTATACCAGGAAAGCCGCATTACTGGCAAAACCTGCCCGTAAAACGGTTAAACGGACAGAACTCGATCTCGCGTTATAATTACACTTCAGTTTTTGCAGACAGTGCCCCACTGAACCGCTGATCTTTCGAGAGCCAGCTTTCTTTCAATGGAATAAGCCATTTATCCTTCAGTTGTTCGAAACTGAGGATTGTATTATTGAAGTACAGGGTAGATGGTGCGATAAAATTATTTTCAAGCGCATACGACAACTGAGCCATAGGGATCATCTGCACCCGTTCCTTTACAATAAATCCGAGTAACAACCTGTCGAACATGTTTACATTAAACATCTGTTCAACGTCTTTGATCATTCTCACAGAACTGTCTGTACTGCACCCGCTGACACCCGACTTCGTTTCATCGGCGACAAGCACAATGAACTGGCCGAAAAAAAGGTTTGCGTAGCCCGTTACAGGCGTGCCGTGCGAATGCCAGTTGCTTACAAATGTCTTCAGCATGTCTTCGATCTGAAATGCTTCATGCAACGTAAACGCCCTGTTGCTCTGATAGATCCACACTCTTGAGTTATCATTGAAATCTTCCGGAAGGAGTACTTTAAAATCTGTATTCATAATACAGCAAAATTAGTTATTAATTATTGCATGGAAAGCGCCACAAGTTCGGCTATGTCCATCACTGTTACCGAATCCTCTTTCTCTACTGTTTTAATGCCATCTGTGAGCATAGTATTGCAGAAAGGACAGGCCGCTGCAATAATTCCCGCACCTGTTGCCACCGCTTCTTCAGTTCGTTCTGTATTAATTCTTTTCTTTCCTTTTTCTTCTTCCTTAAACATTTGTGCGCCTCCTGCACCACAACAAAGGCCTTTGCTTCTGCATCTTTTCATTTCAGTTAATTCAACATCAAGTGCTTCAAGAACTTTACGTGGTGCTTCGTAAATATTATTCGCCCTGCCCAGGTAACAACTGTCGTGATAAGTAATTTTCTTTCCTTTAAGAACACCACCTTCTTTCATAATGATCTTTCCCTCATCAATCAGTTGTTGTAACAAAGTGGAATGATGCATGACCTCGTAGGTGCCGCCGAGCTGAGGATATTCGTTCTTAAAAATGTTGAAACAATGAGGACATGCGGTGACAATTTTTTTTACGCCGTAATTATTCAGCACCTGTATGTTCTGGTATGCCATCATCTGGAACATGAATTCATTCCCTGATCTTCGTGCAGGATCACCTGTGCACATTTCTTCTTTGCCGAGAATGGCATAAGATATTCCGGTTTTTGTGAGTATTTCAGAAAACGCTCTCGTTATTTTTTGTGCACGCTGATCAAAGCTTCCGGAACAACCTACCCAAAATAAAATGTCAGGTACCTGACCATTTGCAACGAGCTCCGACATTACAGGTACAAGCATTCTTTTTATATTAATACATGCAAATATATTATTTTGCAGAACTTAAAAGAAGCCAATGCAATTACAACAAGCAGTTAACAACGTATTTGTACAGCTTTCGGAAACGATTAGACTATTATCACCGGAACAATATGCTCAGCAGTGCAGTAATCTCGGCAATAATACTATCGGTCAGCATGTTCGTCATGTTATTGAATTATTTCAATGCCTGGAAGGTGGATATCCTGATAGCAGTGTCAATTACGAAAAGAGAAAAAGAGATATTACCATCGAAACAGATAAGGAACTTGCGCTGAACCTGCTGCAGGACATCTACAGTAAGCTCGACAAGCCCGATAAAGAGCTCGTTCTGTATGCTTCATATGATGAACTTTCTCCGGAATTTATTTCCATTCCAACCAATTATTTTCGTGAGGTGGCCTATAACCTGGAACATACCATTCACCACATGGCCCTGATCCGTGTAGGAATTAAAGAAGTATCTGACATCATATTACCTGAAGAGTTTGGTGTTGCATCTTCTACAGTTAAGCACCGCAAACATGTGCACAGTAACATACATTCCCAATAAGGAATATTTTTATCTTACTTCGAACCGCGATGAAAAAAACTGGCGGACAGATGCTCTTGCACCTGCAGTATATGAGTTCGGTTCAGGAAAAATAATGTTTCCCAAAGATGGTGATGCGGGAGGCAGCTGGATCGCCGCACACGAAAATGGCAACATCGTCATTTTTTTAAATGGCGGATTGAATGCACACAATCCTTCACCACCATATAGAAAAAGCAGGGGGCTGATATTACTGGACCTACTCGATCACACCACTCCATATAATTGCTTCCTGGTCATAAATCTAAATGGCATCGAACCTTTCACTGCAATTATCCGCGATAATGGACAATTATTCGAATGCCGGTGGGATGGATCTAACAAACATCATAAAGAACTCGACCGCAAGGTTCCCCATATCTGGTCATCTGTTACTTTGTATAGTGAAGAAACCATTTCAAAGAGAAAAAAATGGTTTGATGATTGGATGACTAAAAACAAAACTGTTTCTCAAAGTGATATTATACATTTTCATCAGTTCACCGGAGATGGCGATACAAATAACGATCTCAGGATGAACCGCGATGGAAAAGTATTCACAGTAAGCATTACTTCAATGGAAATAGGCAACAACGGGATAAAAATGGACTATATTGACCTGAAGAATGAACAGCACTTTTCGGGACAAATGATATTTGATTCTTCAATAGCAGGAAGATAATGAACGCCCTGCAACGCCTGCTCAGGCGTCCTTTTTTTATCAGGTTATTACATTGGGAATACTGGAGCTTTGGTGCGGTATACGGATGGATCTACCCTGTTTGGGTATTTCTTGCGCTACGTGCGAGGTCTTTTTTCTTTTTCGCTGCGTCGAATCCTAAAATTCAGAATGGTGGTTTTTTATGCGAGTCTAAAAAAGACATACATAAAATAATGTCCCCAAATTTGTATCCCGCAACAATTCATTTTGCATCAGGAAGCAGCCCAGATGAAGTGATCAGAAAATTAAAGGAGAACGGATTTACTTACCCATTGATCGGCAAGCCTGATACGGGCGGAAGGGGAAGGGGAGTAAAACTTCTTGAAAATGAAAATGAATGTGAGGCATACGTCAATAACACCGAAATAGATTTCCATATACAGAAATTCATACCATATAAAAATGAATCCGGTATTTTTTATTATCGATGGCCCGGTGAAACTTCGGGTCACATTTCCGGTATAGTAAGAAAAGAATTTCTAAGCGTGAAAGGAAATGGAAAGTCAACAGTCAGAGAATTATTAATGAAGGATAAGCGTTCATTGCTGCAAATGAAAAGTATTCACAATATGTACGGTGACTATCTCGGCACGATATTACCTTCAGGAGAAGAAAAAATAATGGTGCCTTATGGTAACCATGCACGCGGAGCAATGTTCTTAGATGACAGTCGCCTTACTGATGACCGGCTGGTTTCTGTGGTTAACAGCATTTGCAAAGACATTGATGAATTTTATTTCGGAAGGCTTGATATAAAATACGATAACTGGGAAGATTTTAAGAATGGTAAAAAATTTTCTGTTATTGAAGTGAATGGCGCAGGAGCCGAACCAACACATATTTATGATCCGGGCCACAGTATTTTTTTCGCGTGGAAGGAGATTGTGAGACATTGGTTCATTTTGAATAAGATCAGCAGGATGAATCATAAAAGAGGGGTAAAGTACCTGACAGTGAAGGAAGGGTTGAGGATGTTCAGGGAGGATAAGGAACATTCGAAGAAATTGAATAAGATGATAGAATAATTTCAAATGACCCGATGAAACTATTTAAAATATTCACAACGGGCTTATTCATCAGTTTCCTGGGCACTCTCCCCCTGGGAACAATGAACATTGCTGCTATGCAGATCTCCATATCTGATGGAATTCCACCGGCAATGTATTATGTGATTGGTGCATTACTGATAGAAATGATCTATGTAAGGGTCTCACTGGTAGCCATGAACTGGGTATTTAAACACAAAAATATATTCAGGTGGCTTGAATGGATATCCATTGTGATCATACTTGCACTTGCAGTATCAAGTTTCGTTGCCGCGGCAGATCCCGTAGTTAAAAAGAATATACTGCTATCCGGAGGCATCCATCGTTTCTGGCTTGGCGTTATCATGAGTGCACTGAATCCTGTACAGATCCCATTCTGGTTCGGATGGAGTACCGTGCTGTTCACCAAAAATATTTTGCAGCATAAAAACAGCCATTACAATATTTACATTGCAGGAATAGGATCCGGTACATTTATCGGCAACCTCGTTTTTATTTTAGGAGGAAGATTTATTGTTGATGTTCTCAATACCAACCAAAAGTTTCTTCATTGGGTGATAGGATTTATTTTTCTAATCACCGCAATAATCCTGACGATAAAAGTTTTGAGGAAAAAGGATATTTAAGTTAGGTAGGCTCCCATAATGTCTTCGTCTTTCACCTCTACAAAAATATGTTCCTGTATAGTAGTGGCAACCGACAAGCCCTTGTAATCAAGATTTACAGGGAATATCTTGTGTGTTCTTTCAACAAGCGCAAGCGTTTGAATTTTTTTAGGATGATACTCCAGGAATGGTTTCAGTGAATATAATATGGTTTTACCGCTATTGGCAACATCATCTATCAGCACAATCACTTTATTGGTAATGTCAACCTGCTGACTCAGGGTAATTTCACCGGGATGTTTTTTATCAAGGGTAAGGTTAATCAGCTGCACCTTGAGGGAACTGTATTCTTTCAGCAATCTTTCCATGTTCCTTGCGATCACACTTCCATTTTCCTCGATCCCTACCAGGATGATACTTTCTTCTTCAAGATTGTTCTCAATGATCTCCAGCGCCATTCTTTCCAGCTTCATCCTGATACTTTCTCTGTCGAGTATATCCTTCCTGGCCATTTTAAAAAATTTGATCAAAATTAGCCCGCTCCAACCGTATTAACCAATTACTGGTAAAATAGTTTTAATCTTATCTTAGAGTCCAATCATACACTGAATGCAATACCTGCAACAAATCTTATTCATCCTTACCCTTGCCATCGCCATTTGGTTGTTTTCGGGAAAGGTTAAGGAAATATCAGCGAATATCCGCCTGGGGAAAGATGAAGATTTCAGTGACCATCCCGGTGATAGGTGGAAAAACGTTCTGCTGCTGGCATTTGGTCAAAAAAAGATGTTCCGGAAGCCACTTGTTGCACTGCTGCACTTTGTTATTTATGCGGGTTTCCTGATCATCAACATCGAAGTATTGGAAATCATTCTCGACGGAATACTCGGCACTCACAGGTTGTTTGCGCCGTTCCTCGGAGGTTTTTATACATTTCTGATCAATTCCTTCGAATTCTTTGCACTGGGTGTAATTATCGTTTGTATAATATTCCTTTTACGCCGTAATGTTATTAAGATCCGCCGATTCCTCAGCAGGGAACTCAACGGTTGGCCAAGAAGCGATGCCAATTATATTCTTATCACTGAGATCCTGCTGATGACCTTCCTGTTGACCATGAATGCAACCGACACCGGGTTGCAGCGGAGGGGACATGAACATTATACTAATTTCCTTACAGGCGACTTTGCTGTTTCATCGTGGTTACATCCCTTATTCGAGGGCCTGGGCAATGAAACATTGGTAACCACTGAAAGAACTGCGTGGTGGATGCATATTGTGGGTATCCTTGCTTTCCTGAATTATCTGCCATATTCAAAGCATCTTCATATAATACTTGCATTCCCCAATGCTTACTACACAAGGTTGAATCCTTCAGGCCTGATCAAAAACATGCCTTCGGTGCAAAATGAAGTATTGTATGCCATGCAACCTGAACTTGCGCCGGCAGATGTAACACCTCCTGATAAGTTTGGGGCAAAGGATGTATTCGACCTGAGCTGGAGAAATCTTCTGGATGCTTATACGTGTACGGAATGCGGCAGATGCAGCGCTGCTTGCCCTGCAACACAAACAGGGAAATTGTTATCGCCGCGAAAGATCATGATGGATACGCGCGACCGTATGGAAGATATCCGTAAAAATATCAGGCAGCATGGTGAATATAAGGATGACGGAAATACCTTACTGCATACTTATATCACAGTTGAAGAGTTACGTGCATGCACAACGTGCCAGGCCTGTGTGGAGGAATGCCCTGTTAGTATCAGTCCGCTTGAAATTATTATCGAATTGCGCAGGTCGCTGATCATGGAAGAAAGCAATGCTCCCGCAGAGTGGAACGCGATGAATTCGAATATTGAAAATAATTTTGCGCCGTGGAAGTTTAATCCGGAGGATCGGGATGCGTGGATGAAATGATTGGTTATCGAATAACTAGTCTAACAGGATTACCTGTACTAACTTCCAAAGCCGGCGCAGGTATTTTCACCATATTCAAAACAAAAAACACCGTCTTCAAGACCTTACTTCGGGTACGTATCTTCGTTAGATCAACGTCAGGTGACAGGTAAAATTCTCTTTCCCTCCGTATAGATGTATAATCATAATAAATTCCTTCTTTATCGGTCCAGCTATTTGTTCTTCCACCATACATTCCATCAGCCCCATAACCAAACGCAATATTAAGCCAGGGTGGAAATTTCGAACCAGGAAACAGGGAAGCAATATTTGCACTGATCCAATATGTCTGAGAATTATAATCTTTTAATATCCTTTCAGCAAACGAGGTACCGAAAAGTTCGTCCCTTCTTCCCACCAGTTCATCCGGATATTTTTTGGGCCAGTAACCGAGTTTTACGGTCACCTTCTGATCCTTTCCATAAATATCCTGCAATACAAATAAACCGGCTCCGATAATGTTTGCGCCAACGTCACCCCAGCTGAATCCCCATTCAGCGGAAAAGCCATCCTGTATTTCGATAATACTCTGGTAAACCATTCCGCTTACACCACCAAGAATTGCCGTTGTACTGTTTTTCAATCCCGTCCATTTCCACATTTCTTTTGAAAATCTGCTCACCTGGTAGGTTGTCCATACATGTCCTGCTTTATCCATCTGATTCCATTCGGGCATGTCGTTGAAAAAATGAAATTTTGTTTTTTCGTAATCGGCATACCACGCTTTATTCAAAGCAATGTATGAGACAGTATAAAATGCGACATTAGCGCCGGCTGCAATAAAGAATCTTTTGCTGTTGAAAGAAGAGGAGTCGAGTGTGTCGCCCTGTGCAAACGCAGTAAGGATAAAGGATTGAAGGCAAAACAGTATGACGGATCTTTTTACCACTTCGCAATAAAGGTAAATGTTTTATATTGCTATTATAAATGGTTGAACATATGGAAGAAGCAATCAGGAAGCGTTATACCGCCTGGCTCAATGGAAACCTGGATGAAGAAACCAAGCAGCAGATCAGGAAACTTGAAAAAGAAAATCCCAACGAGCTTACCGATGCATTTTACAGAAATCTTGAATTCGGAACAGGTGGCTTGAGAGGAGTTATGGGAGTGGGCACCAACCGTATGAATAAATACACAATCGGCATGGCCACGCAGGGTTACGCCAATTATCTCAAACAAACATATCCTGGTGGAGTTGTTAGGGTAGCTATTGCACACGACAGCAGGAATAACAGCCGGCAGTTTGCTGAGATAGTTGCGAATGTAATGGCCGCAAACGGAATCAAGGCGTTCCTATTCGAAGCATTACGACCAACTCCCGAGTTGTCTTTTACCATCCGTCATCTCGGATGCCAGGGAGGGGTAGTGATCACAGCTTCGCACAATCCTAAAGAATATAACGGTTATAAAGCATACTGGAGCGATGGCGGACAACTTGTTCCTCCGCACGATAAAAATGTAATTAAAGAAGTAGATAAAATAGCTTCGGTTGACGATGTGAAATGGAGCGGGGGAGAACAGAACATTACAATCATCGGTAAAGAAATTGATGAGGAGTATTTGAAAATGCTTAAGTCGCTTTCTGTTTACCCGGAAGTGATCGAGAAGCAGAAGGATATAAAAATTGTTTATACGCCTATCCATGGTACGGGTATCACACTTGTTCCGCTTGCGCTTGAAAGATTTGGTTTCAGAAATGTGACTATAGTGGAAGAGCAGGCTACACCCGACGGAAATTTTCCTACCGTTAACTATCCCAACCCTGAAGAAAGCGATGCAATGGCCATCGGCCTTAAAAAGGCAAAAGAAATTGATGCAGATATTTTATTGGGTACAGATCCGGATGCTGACCGGGTAGGCATTGCCGTTAAAGATAAAAAAGGCAATTGGGTGCTGATGAATGGAAACCAGACTGCCGTGCTGGCATTTAACTACATGATCGAAGCAAGAAAAGCCAAAGGCATTGCCAGGTCGAATGATATGGTTGTGAAAACAATTGTAACAACCGATCTAATCGACCGGATAGCAGCCGCCAGTGACGTAAAATGCTATAATGTGCTTACGGGGTTCAAATGGATAGCTGAACTGATCAGGGAAAAAGAGGCAAGCGAAAATTATGTGATTGGTGGTGAGGAAAGTTATGGACTGATGGTAGGTTCAAAACTTCGCGACAAAGATGCGGTTGCAGCTGTAGCCATACTCTGCGAAATGGCTGCTTACGAAAAAGATAAAGGAAGACTATTGTATGATAAACTGATCGATCTGTATGTAGAATATGGATTTTATAAAGAGAACCTCATTTCCATAACAAAAAAAGGAATGAACGGCCAGAAGGAGATTGCTGCCATGATGGAATCATACAGAAACAATCCCCCTAAAAAGATCAATGGATCACCTGTTGTTCAATTGCTCGACTATGAAACGCGAAAAGGCAGAAATCTTCAATCCGGAGAAGATTGGGAGATCAGATTACCGAAGTCGAATGTGTTGCAATTTATTCTTGCTGATGGATCGAAGATCTCAGCGAGGCCTTCCGGAACAGAACCAAAGATCAAGTTTTATTTCAGTGTGAATACAAAACTGGATAGCCCTGAGAATTTTGAGAAGGTTGAGAAGGAATTAAATGAACGGATCGAGGGGATAATAAAAGATTTAAAACTACAGTAATTCGGATCTGCCGATAAAACAGATCCTGCCTGCGGCAGGATGACAGTAAGATAAGCAGCATGAAATAAGATAAGTTGTCATCCTGCGCTTGCGCAGGATCAGCAATAAAAGCATTTGGCAATAAATAGATCTAAACAATTTTCTCAATAATCTTTCCTGAAGATTTTTCTTTCAGAATCACTTTCTTTTCACCGTAATGGGTCAATTCCTCCTTCACTAAATAATGATCTTTATCATACTCCGTTAAGAAACTATCTTTCGACATTCCTTCCTTGCCGCGCCATATCCTGAGATCAATGGGTTCCCATTTTTTTGAAGAGGCTGAACGGTATGCAGCATCCATCACCGCATTGCAAAAATATCCATCATAAAAAGTTTCTTTAGGTGCACGTCCCTCCTCAAAGCTGCGGAACATGTCGGTGAACATATGATTGTAGCCAAGATCATTCACCTCATCGCCAACAGGAAACAACCAACCTGCATTGCTTTCTGCTTTTTCCGCAACATAGGCAGTGCCTTTACCGGTGGTGAACATTTCAAAACCGGTGCGTAAAAAATTATTGATCCAAATCGTTCCTTCTGTTCCCATCACCTCATCCCGGAGATCGAGACCACCGCGGAATGTCCAGCTCACTTCAAATTGAGCTATAGCGCCATTCTCATATTTTATCAGTGCAATAGCATGATCTTCGGCATCAATTGGTTTAACCTGTGTATCAGCCCAGCACATCACTTCAACCGGCTTGATATCCTTACCAATAAAGTTTCTTGTAATTTCAATGCAATGGCATCCAAGATCGATAATACAACCACCACCTGCCTGTTCTTTATTCCAGAACCAGTCGCTGTGGGGACCGGGATGGGTTTCCCGTGATTTTGCCCACAACACTTTTCCAATTGCGCCGTTCTTTACTTCTGTAAGCGCTTTCAGAAATTTTGGCGAGTACACCAGGTCTTCAAGGTATCCGTTGAAGATTCCAGCTTTTTCCACCGCTTCGAGCATAAGCTGCGCTTCCTGTGCATTCCTTGCAAGTGGCTTTGTAGAGATCACCGCTTTTTTATGCTTGCAGCAAAGCATCACTGCTTCTTCATGAAGATTATTGGGAAGTGCTATGCAGACTATAGTTACTTCGGGATTAGCAATGGATTCCTCCATATTTGCAGTAACATGGGGAACATTGTAATCTGCTGCGAATTTTCTTGCGCTTTCTTCTTTTCTTGAATAAATACTTACGATCTTATCTCTGCTCCGCTGACCCAGTAATGAATCGGCGTAAAACCTTCCGATGAAGCCTGAACCAAGCATCGCTATTTTTTGCATGAAGATTTCTTTTTAAATTAATAAATATTTTTACGTCGCATCCGCAATAATATCTCCCGGCTTAACTTTCTTCTCCCGGAAAAATAAAATAAATAATATAAGTACGCCAATAGCTATATATGCCGGAACTGACCAAACTTTCAACCAGTCGTGCCCACCTTCTATCTTGTAATTATCAACTACAAAACCTGAGATCCA
>Ga0207701_10002903_pt1 | contig 17696 bp, 19 predicted proteins | sample KBSSwiSSwithPhiX_FD_184294 | JGI IMG/M metagenome (GOLD analysis project Ga0207701, IMG submission 184294) | Switchgrass rhizosphere bulk soil microbial communities from Kellogg Biological Station, Michigan, USA, with PhiX - S5 (SPAdes) (version 2) | ecosystem: Environmental > Terrestrial >... | reverse complement strand
TCGATAAGTCTGGGGTGGCCGAGTTGACGTTCAAAAACCGCCACAAGCATGTTGGCGATCACGTTTGAACAGAAAGACCGCCAAACACGCCAAAAGACGCTAAAGATTAGAGAAGACTTGCCCACGGAACACACGAAAAACGCGAAGGTTTTTCAGAAATTCTTTGGGGTCATTTCGTGTGTTTCGTGGGCGACAAATCCGGCTGGTAGTGGCAGAGGCTGGCAGACTGTGGAAGTGTGAATTGTGAGTTAGAGATGAAGACGATTTGGCGGGTTTTTGCTTATTTAAAACGCTACCCAGTGCTCGGGATCTCGATGCTGGCTTGTGCCATTACCAGCACGTTGATGATCATGGTCCCACCGGTGGTGACGCGAAAGATCATCAACGAGGTCATCAACGGGCATAATCGCGAGCTTTTACTCCCGCTGCTGTTAGTGGCTGCAGTTGCGTTCATCCTCCAGCATGGACTCACCTCACTGCGACTGGTCATCAACAATACGTTCGAGCAGAAAGTCATTTTCGATCTGCGCAGCGATCTTTATTCGCACATTCAATTGCTACCGCTGCGCTGGTTCGATAATCGCGCCACCGGCGATTTGATGACGCGAGTCCTGGAAGACGTGACTTCTGTCGAGCGGGTTCTCATCGATGGCATTGACCAAGGGACGGTGGCGGTGTTGCAAATCCTCATTGTACTCGCAGGAATGTTTTACGTAAGTGCGCAACTCACTTTGGTCGGATTGGCGCCGGTGCCGTTTCTGGCCGGCGGCGCACTGTGGTATACGCTTACGGCACATCGGCGTTATCGGCTGCAACGCCGCGCTGCTTCCGACATGAATTCGCTTTTGCACGACAACCTTTCCGGCATCCGCCAAATCAAAAGTTTCGTGCGCGAGCGCGAAGAGCACGCTCGCTTCAACAAAGCGAGCGACGCTTTGCGGCACGCGACTCTTGTGGTGATGAAGGTTTGGGCGATCTATAGCCCCTCGATGTATTTGTTTGGGTCGCTGGGCGTTCTGCTGGTCGTTGCCGTTGGTACGCACGATATCTTGGCTGGAGCGATTAACCTGGGCGATCTCACGGCTTTTCTTATACTCTCCGGTTTTCTCTACGAACCGGTGGGCAAACTGCATCAGCTAAATCAGCTGCTGCAGGCTGGTCGAGCTGCGGCCGAGCGCGTCTTCGAAATTATTGACGAGCCGGCGGAATCGCAACGCGGGCGCAAATTTGAAAGGACGGTGCGGGGCGAGATTGAATTTCGGGACGTCAGCTTTAGTTACGGAACAGAGTTGCCAGCGCTGAGCGATGTCTCATTTCACGTCCGCCCGGGCGAAACTATCGCGTTGGTCGGCAAAACTGGTGCAGGAAAATCTACTCTGATCAATTTGCTGACGCGTTTCTATGAGTTCGAGGAAGGCGAAATTTTGATCGATGGCCAATCGATCCAAGATCTTAACATCCGCGACTTGCGGCAGAAGATCGGGATGGTGACTCAGGAAAATTTTCTCTTTAACGGAACAATTCGCGAAAACCTGCAAATGGGAAAGCCGGGTGCGAGTGACGAGGAATTGATGGAAGCGGCGAAAGCGGCGAACGCCCGCAATTTCATTGAGCTGTTGCAAAATGGATTGAGTAGCGTGGTGGGCGAGCGTGGAGTGAAGTTGAGCGTCGGAGAGAAACAGCGGCTTTCCATTGCGCGTGCGCTTTTAAAGGATCCGCCAATTCTAATTTTGGATGAAGCGACGGCGAGCGTCGACACCGCGACGGAGAGGTTGATTCAAGAGGCACTGGAGAATCTAATGTTTCGTCGAACTTCGATCGTGATCGCGCATCGTCTCTCGACCATTGTGCATGCCGATCAGATTCTGGTGCTGGATCGTGGTCGCATCATCGAACGTGGAACGCACGAGCAATTGTTGACGCTGGGTGGGAAATACGCGCGCCTGTGTGAGCAGAGTTTGCTCGAGATGCCAGAAGTAGAACCCGCCACGGTGTGAGCAAGGAGCGGTTGTCTCCTACGCCAGGCCGGCTGGACTGTCGAACCGCTACAAACGGCGATTGGAAATCGCCGTTATCGTTTGCTTTACCAGGCACCACTAGACAGAAACTTGCTCTTGTTGTGTGGGTTTGCGGCGGTCTGTGACCGCCATTTATCTAGTTCGCCAGTTAGAAACGGCCGCTCCTTGTTTGAGGACGCGTAGAAGCGCGTCCCTCCGGCCGTTACTATTGAGCGTCTGAGGCGGCCAGCAACTGCTGGTAACGTTGCTCCAACTCCCGATAGCGCGCTTCCGCTTCGTGCAAAGCACGTCGCTCTTCTCCCAGGCTGCGCTCGAGATCGCGAATTCGTTCTTCGAACTCTATCGACATGCCGGCCGCCGCCGGCGAGCCTTCAACCAACGTCTCGCCATCTTCAGCCGCGCTCGGAAAAAATGATGCGATCTCCCGAATTCTTCGACGCGAACCGTCGCAGGTATTAATGACGAAATTCTCCGGCGTAACTTCACCGAGCCGGACAAACTCATTAATTGCTCCCAGAGTCGTCGGCCCGTAATAACGCTCGCTCGTTACCTCCACCAGCCAATCCATCCCGAGCTCCGAAACCATCGGGGCTTTCATCCACGTTTGTTGATCGGATGAAACCAAGTCGCGTGGAGCTATGCGCGCCTTCGCGGCCCAGTGTGTGAGTTGATGGAACGGCAGCGGTCCAAAAATGCCACCGTCTTCGTATTTCCTGAGATACCAGTTTGGGTCCACTGCCATTGTCATTGCGGGGTAGGCGAAGGTGAGGCGCTCGCTGCCGGGCTGGCAGAGGGCGGAGGAATCATGACTGTTTGCCCGGCCTGCAATTTTCGGCCGTCTTCGATGTGATTGAACTTTTGCAGTTCTTCCACGCCAACTTTGTATTGCTTGGCGATGGAGGTCAGCGTTTCACCCCGGGCGACGACGTGAGTAGTGCCGTTGGCTGGTGACGGATGCGCGGACTCGGTCGTCGTCGTGGCGCCATTTGGCACCGGGCTTGGACTCGTTTCCCCAATGAGCATTCCGGGACGCGAGGCCTGCTGTTCCAGCTTCAACATGTGTTGGGAAAGGGCGTCGATCTTGGCGTTGAGTTCATCGATCTTCCTTTCCAGCGTGAGCATTTCGCCTGGCGCCGACGAAGGCTGCGGTGTTTGGGCGAATGCAGCGGCAACTGGGAGAAAAAAAAACGCGCAGAGAGCGAGAGACTTCATTCCAAAAATTCTGACATCTGGGAGCGGGACTGGCAAGCACGCAAGCCGCTAGAAGATTTGGCTTGAGTCGGGACGCTGACGCCCCCTCCCACGTAAGTTGGGCTTATCGAAATCTCGGCCACGAGAATGTTGCGGTTCGGACGATTTCCCGTACCTTTTTGTCAATGCCAGAGCGCATTCAAAAGCCGGTTGAACCGGCTCCGTGGGGGCCGAAACAGGGTGACGGCGATGGGCCGCGCTCGCCCGATATCTCGCGTCCCGACACGAAAGATCTGCTCAAGAAAATGCGCAAGGTAGACCCGAATCAATCGAAGCGTTACCGGCAACGCACCGGCCAATAATGGACAAACCGGCGCTCGATTTTGGAGCGGATTTTCCATCCTTGCTTCGCCGCCAGGGTTTACCCGGACCTCCCGCGCCCATTGTGAATACGCGTGCCGAGATCGTGCCAACGGAATCCACTACGATCCTTGCCTTCAAATTCGCGGACGGCGTCTTAGTCGCGGGCGACCGGCGCGCTACGTCCGGAAACACCGTTGTTTACGATCGCGCCGATAAAGTCCTGGAAATTGACCGTCGTTCGATCATGGCGATCGCGGGAGTTCCGGCGACGGCATGGGAGATGGCGCGTGTGCTCGAACATTCCTTTCAATTTTTTCGCCGCACCCAGTTGCAAGAGATGAGCGTCGACGGCAAGGTGCGCGCGCTCTCGAAGTTATTGCGCGACAACTTTGGTTTCGCGCTTCAGGGTGTTGGGATCGTCGTCCCGATTTTCGCAACGTTCGATGCCGGCGTTTCACCTTCCGCCCGCCTCTATTTCTACGACGCCATGGGGGCGCAGTTCGAAGCGACTGACTTCGCCGCGACTGGCTCGGGCTCGCCGGCGGTGCGTGGGATTTTGTATTACGAAAACACCTGGGGCGAAAAGCCTCTGCAAAAAATCAGCGAAGACGACGCGGTCGTGGTCGCATTACGGGCCCTCGATACCGCAGCCGAAGCCGATACCGCGACCGGCGGGATTGATCGGCATGCCAAAATTTTTCCGGTGATGAAAATCGTCGGAGCCGACGGCATTCGGACACTGCCGGAAGAAAAAATCGCCGAGCTATTCCACAAACGCGTCGAATGATTGAAGAGCCGTATCGCTGGGTGGAAGCAATCGCGACGCGCCGCGATTATATCGAGATGCAGCTGGCAACCGGCAGCCCGGTGGTCGCGGTCGGTTATGCCGAGGGGATTTTGTTGTTCACTGTTGGCCAGCAGAAACTTTTCGAGATTTACGACCGAATTGCGCTCGGTGCCATCGGACATCCGGGCGACATCGAACGTTTGCGCATGGCTGCGATTGAGCTTGCCAGCACCGAAGGATTTACCCGCTCGGCTGCCGATGTTTCCCTGCGGCGCCTTGCCTACTACTCGTTAAGTCCGGTGATGAAAAATGCGTTCGAGCAGATTTACGGTGCTCCTTTCCTGGCGCGCTTGCTCTTTGTCGAGATTGGAGCAACTCCGGCCGACGATCTCTTCCTGGAAGTCGAATACGACGGCGCCATTCATCTTCGCTCGACCAACGAAGGCAACAGGCCCTTTGCCGTTCTGGCCGCAACGAAAAAATCGGCCGAGCGAATGATCGAATTTCTGCGCAAACAATTTCGCAGTGGCAAAAATCTGGCGGAAACCCTTGACCTCGCACTGGATAGCTGGCTGATCGGGCAATTAAAAGCGGACGATGCCGTGCCGGGAGACGATGAGATCCGGCGGCAACGGAGCGAGCGACTTGGAAATGGGACAATTTCGGCGGCGGTGCTGGAGCGTAATGCAAACATGGCGGTGCGATATCGTGCCGTGGAAGCGAATGAACTGGCACCGTTGATCGCGAAATAGAATGGTGCGTTTCCGCGTTTCAACCAGGGCCAGCGAGATCATCGCGTGGCTCGGCCTCTTGTTGATAATGGTGTCGTTTTTGACCCTTCTCCTGACGCCTGAGCCATTCTCGCCGCGCCTCGTCATTCCCCAGCACAAAAAGGTGGAGCCCTTCGCGCTGGTCATACTCGACCCGGGACACGGTGGGCAGGATTCCGGCGCAATTGCGGGCGGGGTTTTGGAAAAGGACCTGACCCTGGACATTGCTCAACGAGTCGAGCGGCTTCTTGACGCGCAAGGCGTGATGACGTTGCTGACGCGCAACGGAGACTCCTACGTTTCGTTAGGTGACCGGGCGCAGTTGATTAACCGCGCTGATAATGCCGTGGTTGTGAGCATTCATCTTAATGATGGGCCCCGCCCGGACGCTAGCGGTATCGAAACCTATTTCGCAGCGCAACAGGCCACTGGCATTCCACTGATCGCAAGCTGGCTTCCTTTTCTGCAGAAAGTCGCCAATCCTCGGCCGAATCTGGAAAGTCAGAGTCTGGCTCAATTTATTCAGCAACAACTGGTCGCGCGCACCCAGGCCGTTAATCGTGGCACAAAGGCGCAGCAATTTTATGTGCTGGCCAATGTGCGGCATCCGGCCGTGCTGGTGGAAGGAGGTTTTTTAACCGGCAAGAATGATATCGGGAAGCTGGCGGACGCGAATTATCGCGAACTACTGGCGATGGGAATAACCGATGGCATTTTGAAGTACCGGGACACGGTTAAAGCATTGGCTGGTAACGTTGCACAAGCGAGTCCATGAATAAGGGAATGGCGAAGGCGTCAAAATTGCCCGCAACGATGAAAGGAAAAATTGCAACGGTGATCCTGGGGATCGCGCTGGCGCAGTTGACGCGGGCTGACAGCACGGTTCAGGAGGCCCAGCAAGAACTCAAAGAGCAAGGCTATTATTTCGGTCAGGTCAACGGAGACAAAGACGCGGATACGATCGCTGCGATCCGGCGATTTCAAATCCGCAGCGGGCTGCCAATCACCGGAGAGTTGGACGAACAAACATTGCGCGCATTGCGTTCCGGCACTGCTTCTTCCTCTGCATCGTCGAACACGCCGCAACCTGAGCGTCGGGAGGATGACGGAACCGCAAACGAGCACTCAGGAGAAGCCACGCCTCCGCCGCGCGAAGCACAGGGTGCTCGAGCGGAACGGGCACCATCGCAAGCCACTGCGAGTATTTTTAGCAATACGCCCTACGAAACGGCGCCACCGGAATTACAACAGCGTGTTGTCGTTGGCGCCCAAACACTGCTGCGGCGCCGCGGTTTTTACAGAGGTGTCAGCGACGGGATCTTCAGCCCGAATCTGGAGTTTTCCATCCGCGCATTTCAGTCGCGCCTGGGAATTGCGCCCAACGGCCGGCTCGACATGGAGACGTTGGCTGCGCTCGGTTTGTTGCCCGGCCAAAACGGCCGCACGTTCATGGAAATGCCGCGCCGTCGTGTTGTGCCCGCTGAGGAGCCGCCGGTGCGTGGCGAATGGATTCACTAGGGCGTTTTAAATAATAAAACTGTGGCCTCGGGCCCAGTAGCCGCTTCCCTGTGGGAAGCGCACGCGTCGCCCACACAGGGCGACGGCTACAGCATTTCTTGACTGTTTTTAATCGTTGTCGAAACGAATCGACTGCAACTCCGCGGTAACTGTCCCGACAAAAATCTGGCTCTCAATTCGCAGGATTACGCGATCGTTGTCGTCTGAAAGCCAGATGGTCGCGCGTTTGAATTTCCGGTGCGGCTCGAGCTCATTCTTTTTGTTCACCCGCTGTAAGTTCAGATCCATTTTTATCGCGTTGTAATTTCCTGGGCGCACGCGCAGGTGCTCGCGCCCGAGCACGGTGACCGTGGCGACATAGGCGGAATTGGCCGGATAAACCGCCATGCGGTAAACGCTATGATCGCGCAACGGCTGACTACGCAAATAGACAAAGACGGACTGGAGATCATACAAGTTCTCCAATGCGAAATCCTTGACTGTGGGTGTGGCACGGTTGCCTTCAAGGCGGCGGCTGTCTACTCCTTCATTGGAAAACTTCAGGGTTGTCTCGATCCGCTTACCGCGCGCTGTCTCCACCTGATGCGTTTCGAGTGGGCGTAGCGTCTGGGCGTTCACCACCGAACGGTAGCTTAGATCAAATCGCCAGAGGATGCGGGCCAGGCCCACGGTGCGTCCTTTTGCTTCTAGAACAAATGTCTGTTGTTCGCCAGGACGAAAAGATACTTCCGATGTTGCCGCGGTGATTCCGCTCCATCCATAAACGTAAGTTGCATGTCCCGGCCGCAGATCGGGGAAATTCCCGCGAGCATCGTGAGTTAAGGTCGAGGCCCAGTCAGTTTCTCCCTTGGTTTCCTGAGAAGGGAAGAAACCAAGAGTCGTTAGGAGCGATACGCCAAAGACCGATCGCGCCAGCAACAGGTGGGAAAGACGCGACATCACAAAAACAAAACGCACGCCAGCTTGCGCAGGCGTGCGTTTGCGAAGAAAAGTGAACCTACGGCTTTTTCGGAGTGGCCGTCGGGCTTGCCTTGGTCGTCACCGTCGGGGCACCCGCAGAAGACCCCTCGCTGCTGACCGTGCTGGGGCGGCCCGGTTTGTTTAGTGCAGCCACAACATCGTTGGTGAAATCATAACTATCACGCGAGTAGAGGAGCGACGGGACCCCATTCACGCTCAATCCCGATTTGTCGAACACGAGGTCCATGTTCATGGTCTTCACTTTGTCATTTACGACATCCATAATTTCTTTCACGATGCCGTCGCGCATTCGCAAGGCCTGTTCCCGTAATTGATTTTCGCGCGTGACCCGGAACTCGTTAATTTCGCGTTCCATATTTTTGATGTTGTTAATTTTGTCGTCGCGATCTTTCGCCAGCTGCGTCTTTTTATCCGCACTCAGGGCCGTGGATTCCAGCTGCTTGTTGAGATTGTTGACTTCCTCAAGGGCCTTTTTGTAGGAATCGGTCCGATCGTCGAATTCTTTTTTCGCCGAATCTTTGGCGTCGTTAACCTTTTTCTCGGCTTCCTTGGTCTTGCTGTATTCTTTGAAGGCACGGTCCATGTTAATGGTCCCGATCTTGAGCGTGCCCTGGCCAAACGCAGCCAGCGGCAGCGCCAGCATGGAAGTGAGGGCGAGAGAGAGCAGTTTCTTCATAAGACGATGGGTTTAGTTGTTTTGCGTGGCGTTAGACCGCCTTGGTTAGTTTCCGTTCAAAATTGATAGCCGACGTTGAAGTTAATCTTCCCGCTACCGAGGTGGTGTGGACTCTGAATCGGAATGCCGTAGTCAATACGCAGTGGACCAATGGGCAAGTCCAAACGTAAGCCCAACCCGACGTCGGCAGAAAAATCGTTAAAATTATAATCCCACGGATTCACGTTCACAAAGCCGTTGTCGTAGAAGAGTGCGCCGCGCGCTTTCTCGACAATCGGGAAGGTTAATTCAACGGTTGATCGGGCCATGCTTTGCCCACCGAGCGGTTCGCCGTTCTTGTCTTTCGGGCCGACATCGCGGTATTCAAAGCCGCGAAGATTGTTGGAGCCGCCGAGGAAAAGGCGGTCGTAAATCTTGATCAGCCTGTTTTCTTGTTCGGCCAAGGCGTCAACCCCGGCAACCTCCGAATTTACCAATAGAATCATATCCCACGGCAAATGCCAATATTTCGAAGCTTCAACATCGAAGCCGTAAAAATGTTCGGTCCCGCCGGTCGGGAACCCGGCGACGTACCAGGTGTAGCTGATACGTTCGCCTCTGCGGGTAAGGAACGGATTATCGCGAGTATCGTAAACCAGGCTGGCCGAGACTGTACTTTTGGTCGACGGGCCGATTTCGGCCCGTAGCTCCGGTGTTGCGTCGATGGCAACGTTAAATGCGTTCACGTCTTCAAAGTGGTATCCGATCGAGCCGTAAAGGTAGGGCAACAGAGATTTTCGTACATCCAGCGCAAATCCGTAACTCCGCTCATTGTAAACCGAGCTCAAATAATCCGCCTCGTGATAGTAGGTTGTGAAGCTCACGGAAATTGGCCGATCCATAAACCACGGTTCGGTGAATGTGACCTCGGCATCTCTCCGCTGGGTTCCACCCTGCAGGCGGATACGAAACTTCTGTCCGCCACCGGTGAAGGCTGGCCAGTTCGTGATGTCAAAATTTCCCTGCGTCAGCTCAACGAATCCAATTAGACTATCGATGGTGCTGAACCCGGCACCGAAGTTAAGCGAACCGGTCCGCTTTTCCTCGACCGTAAGGTCAAGGTTCTTGCGTCCTTCCACGCCAGTATCGACTGGAAAAGCGTCGACCTTGCTGAAATACCCAAGATTATCCAGGCGCTTTTTGCTCGTCTCTACTCGCACGGTGTTGAAAACATCGCCCGGCGCGATCAGCACTTCCCGTCGAATCACCTTGTCTTTCGTTCGCGTATTGCCAGAGATATTGATGCGCTCGACGTAGGAGCGCTGGCCCTCATCGATTCGATAGGTGAGATCGATTAACCCGCCATGCGGCGGTGAACTTTCCGGGAGGACCGTCAGGTCAACATAGCCGCCGCTGCCGTAAGCATCGGCGATGGCTTTGGCATCATCCTTGATTGCCTTGGCCGAGTAAACCGCGCCTTCTTTAGTTTTCACTACCGCCCGCAACTTCTCCTCACTGGTCGCTTTGTAGCCAACGAAGCTCAGTTTGCCGACGTGATACTGCGGTCCTTCATCGATCGCGATCACGATGTACAAGGTCCCACCGCTCGTCCGCTCTTTGCGAACGTCCCGCACGACCACGTCGATGTAGCCATGATTCTGGTAAAACTCGCGAACCTTTTGGACGTCATCCTGCAATTGGTTTTCATCCAGGCGACCAGATTTATCGAAGACGGAAACGATCGTTTTACCTTTGGTCTTCATCTGTTTCCGCAGCGTCTGCTGGGAAAAATGCGTATTGCCTTCGAAACGGATCTGCTTGATCGCCCCTTTTATTCCTTCATTGATCGTGTAAACGACGCGGGAAGTCCCGCGGTTGACATCGATCGGCTCAACGTGAAACTGCACATCGATGTCGTTGAACCCGCGCGCCCGATAAATGTCGATGAGCTTTTCCCGGCCCTTTTCCAAATCCTCTTCCTTCAGCGGCGTGTTTAATTTCACGCCGATATCTTTGCGCAACTTCTTCGGCTTAATCCGCGTCGCGCCATCGATTTGAATTTCATTCAACATCGTCCGCGTCTGTATCGCCACGATCACTCTTACGCCGTCAGCTTGTGGTTGACCGAAAACGCGGACATTCTCCACGTGCCCGGTGGCGTAAATGGTGCGGATGTCGTCCTCCGCCACTAATTCTGAATATGGCCGTCCAACCTTGGTCCGCATCTGCGCCATGACTCGCTCCCGGCTGATCGTAACCGGGCCGGTATACTGAACGTCGATCGAGCGAACAATTGGCGGCCCCTGCTGGGCAGCGCCTGGTGGCGATTGCGCCCTTGCCATCAGTGCCATGGCGCCACTGAGAACGACGGCAAAGGAGTTCCATCCCAAACGGCGGCGGATCGAATTATAAAACATTTCGGGACTTGTTCGGGCCGCGGTGGGGGAGATGCGGCGTATTAGTTCACAGGGAGCTGATTATCGTCAAGGGCCAAATCGATGCAAGCGCCTCCCCACCTAATCTAATTGAGCAATTCATACCAGTTGTTGCGACGGCGCGGCTCGTAACCCGCGTCGCGAATGAGGCTTTCGATCTGTTGCGCGTCCAGCCGAAACGTTGTCCCAGCGCTGCTGACCACATTTTCTTCCATCATCACGCTGCCGAAATCGTTGGCCCCAAATTTCAATGCCACCTGCCCAATCCCCGGCCCCTGCGTCACCCACGAGCTCTGGATATTCTCGATGTTGTCCAAAAAAATCCGGGCCAGCGCCTGCGTCCGCAAATATTCCGCCACGCTCGTCTTCTGTTTCACTCTCAGAACCGTGTTCTCCGGCTGGAAGGTCCAGCAGATGAAAGCGGTAAAGCCGCCACTGCGGCCCTGCTGTTCGCGAATTCGCTGCAAATGTTCCACCCGCTCCGCGATGGTTTCAACGTGACCGAACATCATCGTCGCGCTCGATTTCAATCCCAGTTCATGCGCGATCTGCATCACTTCGAGCCATTCGTCGGTCTTGATTTTGAGTGGCGAAATTCTTTTGCGCACCCGGTCGACCAGAATTTCGCCACCACCACCGGGGATCGAGCCGAGGCCGGCTTCTTTGAATTTCGCGATCACTTCCCGCAATGGCATTCTGAAAACCTCTGCAAAGTGCTGAAACTCCGGCGGACTGAACCCATGAATGTTAATCTGCGGATATTTCTCGCGGATGTGGTGTAGCAAATCGATGTACCATTCGAAGCCCAGCTTCGGGTGATGTCCCCCCTGCATCAGGATTTGAACCCCGCCGACGGCACAAAGTTCATCTAACTTTTGATCAAGCTGCTCGAAGGTGATGACGTAATGATCGTCGTCCTTTTCGGTGCGATAAAACGCGCAGAACTTGCAGTAAACGTTGCAGACGTTGGTGTAATTGATGTTGCGATCGACGATGTAGGTGACGATTTCGTTGCCGCTGCCGTTGTAGGACGACCGCTTGGCGAGTCGCCGCCGCTGATCGGCCAGAGCGCCCAGCTCCTCCAACGGCCATTCATATAATAAGAGGAGCTCATCCGGCGTGATCCGTTCCCCGGCCAGGACTTTGTCGGTCAGCGCCTCGTTATTGATCGAAACCATCCCGCGAACTCTACACCAGCCCTTTTAACTTCGCGCAGGCTTTCCGTCATGGCATCGGCTTCCGGCCGATGAGACAGGGTCCGGAGGGACGCGCTTCCGCGCGTCCGGGGCGAGCGGAAGCTCGTTCCTCCATTTGCCGGGGGAGCGTCCAATCGCCAGTCCGGCTCGGACCTCGTCCTCGACAGAGCCGAAAAACGTCCGCTATTTTGCTCATTATGCGCGCAATGGTACTCGATGCGCCCAAACAACAACTGCAATTGCGCGACGTTCTCAAACCACGACCGGATGCCGGGCAAATCCTCCTGCGCGTTTCCACCTGCGCCGTCTGCCGCACCGATCTTCACATTGTCGATGGCGAATTGCCGGACCCGAAGCTGCCGCTGATTCCCGGACACGAAATCGTGGGACGCGTCGAAGAAATTGGACGCGATGTAAAACGATTTCGCGAGGGCGATCGGGTCGGCATTCCGTGGCTGGGCTGGACGTGTGGTGAATGTCAGTTCTGCCGGTCCGGTCGTGAAAATCTTTGCGATCGCGCACGCTTCACCGGCTACAACATTGATGGCGGTTACGCCGACCTTGCCGTGGCCGATGCGCGTTTTTGTTTTCCCATTCCCGACGGATTCGAGGACATAGCCGCTGCTCCGTTGTTGTGCGCCGGATTGATCGGCTTTCGCGCATTGCGTAAATGCGGCGACCCAAAAAGGCTCGGCCTTTACGGGTTCGGCGCTGCCGCGCATATCATTTGTCAGGTCGCGCAGTTTGAAGGACGCAAGGTTTTCGCTTTCACCCGTCCAGGCGATACCGAAACACAAAAATTCGCGCAACGGCTTGGTGCAACCTGGACCGGCGGATCCGACCAAGCGCCGCCGGAAAAGATGGATGCCGCCATCATCTTCGCACCCGTCGGCGCGCTTATGCCGGTCGCGCTGCGTCATCTCGAAAAAGGCGGAATGGTAATATCCGCCGGAATTCACATGAGCGACATCCCGGCCTTTCCTTATCAGGATCTGTGGGGCGAACGCGCTCTTTGTTCCGTTGCAAATCTCACCCGGCGCGATGGCGAAGAATTTTTCGAAATCGCCCCGCGCGTCCCGATAAAAACCGAAACCGAAACATTTCCGCTAGAGCAGGCGAATGAAGCGCTATCGCGCTTGCGCAAGGGCCAGCTCAACGGTGCCGCTGTGTTGGTCATGGAGGCGGGATAGCACGACAAGGAGCGACTGCTTGCTCGCGATATTTCGGCGTTTCTTCTAACCGCTAATGGACACGAATAAACACCAATTTTGAATCCACGAAGGAAATTGGAAATCATACGGGCAGGTTTTCCGGATTCCTGATTTCCAGATTTCTTTGCAAGCCGCGACGATTTTCCCGCGGCATTTCAGTCTGACGCATGCGCTAAAAATCTAACCGCGAATGAACACTAATAGACACTAATCAGAAGAGTGAATTTGTATTTATTCGCGTCCATTAGCGGTTGAATCCAACTCACAAGCGCCACCGCGATTGCAGCGGTGGGCAGCAAGGTGAAAATGGATTCGAGAAGCTGGCGCATGCGATCGAAGCGCCGGTCTTGGCGGGGCGCTCAGAGCAGGCCCTCGATCGGCAGCCAGCTCAGGACGCTGACCTTGATGCGTTTCCAGAGACTGGACTCGGGCTCGGAGTCGAAGCGGACTTGCTTGTTACCCTCGCGAGTTGCCCATTCGAGACGGTTTCCCACAAGTTCGACGCGATACGCGTTGCGATCGATATCGCGCTCGGTGTTCACCGGCAGACGCTTCGCGAACCCCGGACAATCGAAGAGCAGACCCATCTCGGTGTTCAGTTTGCTCGAGCGAGGATCGAGATTGTAGGACCCGACAAAACTAATCCGCCGGTCGAAGGCGAAGGTCTTGGCGTGCAAACTTGCACTGCCCGACCCGGTCGGTCCGCGGAAGCTACCCGGTCGCCGCTCGTGGAGGGCGCCAGCGGTCGGCTTGAGTTCGTAGAGTTCGACGCCGGCCTGGATCAGCGCTTTGCGATAGAGCTTGTATTTTGCGTGCACCGGAACTCCATCCGTTGCAGCCAGCGAATTGGTGATCACGACAACCCGGGCGCCACGTTGGCGAACGCCAGCCAGAAGTTCGACGCCCTGCTTCCCTGGCACGAAGTAAGGCGAGACGAGGAACAGCTCGCGTTTTGTTTTATCGACGACCTCGCGCAGCTTGGGCGCGAGATGCGTTTCCGTCTTCGCGGAAGAGGTGAGCACCTTGTCGGGGTGATCGTCCACGATGGTGGCGCGCCCCCAGGAAAACGAAATGTTTCGGCTCCGGAGCTGCCGGGCAAACTCGCTGTCGCGCACGCTTTCCGCGTATTGGGACTGCCCCGCAGTCTCACGATGTTCGACGAGCGCCGCGCGCTTTGCGGCGAACTCCTCAGGCGTCGTGTTCTGGCGCGAAAGACTGGCGATCGGAATCGAGGCCGGATGATTCCAGTAAAGATCGAATTCGTCCGAGACCTCCTTCACCACCGGCCCGATGACTGCCACGTCGAGGTCGGCATAATTCATCGCCTCATGAGCCGCGAAATATTCATCGCCAATGTTGCGGCCGCCGACGATGGAGACCTGCCCGTCCGCCGTGAACGACTTGTTATGCATCCGCTTGTTGAGGCGTCCGATATCGGCGACGATGCCGAGCAGCCGGGGCGAACGTAGGGTCGCGGGGTTGAACATGCGCACCTCGATGTTCGGATGACTGTCGATCGCGAGCAGGACTGCATCGGAGGGCATCGTGCCGAGATCGTCGAGCAACAGGCGCACGCGCACGCCGCGGTCGGCCGCGCGGAGCAGACGTTCGAGCAGAACCTTGCCGACCAGATCCTTGTTCCAGATGAAATATTGTACATCGAGGCTGCGCCGCGCCGCATCCGCCAGGACCAGTCGCGCAGCGATGGCGTCGTGCGCATCTGCGAGCGCGTGAACGCCAGACTGCCCCGGATGCGCCGCGACGCGCGGCCGCACCACCGCCGCCAACGCGGTACGCTCGTTGCCTTTCATCGCCGTGGAAGCGGTGCGTTCGCCGCCTTTGGGAAGACCACCGCAGGCGGCGAGTGAAAGTATTGCCAGCAAGGTGCCGGCGCATTTAATCGAGCGTCGGTAACTACATTGCATAATCAGTTGGGCGGCTGCCGTAAGCGGCTATTGACTCGAGCGTAGCCGCTCCGCATTCGGCGCCTATAAGACCTAGGGCTTATCTGCCAGCGGAGTACCGTCGGCGATTTACAGATCTAACGATAACAAGATCAGCCACCCAGCACTTCGAAAATTTGGCAGCGCATCATCTGCGTCGCCCTCTGGCACGTGTTGATGGGACACGCTGTCGGCGCGCTCGGTCGACCCGACACGCTCGAGATAAAGCAAAGCAAGTTCGCCACCGAGATGGGATCCGCCGCACTCCGTGCCTTTGGCTTTAACAACAAAGCGGACTTCGTGGAGAAAAAACTCTACCTCTTACGAAGTCACCCTTGACCTAACCACACGTCTGCAGCGTTTGGTTAGGCCGTCTATTTCTCGATGACCACATTTTTCGCCAAGGTTTTGAATCGCTCTCCGTTTGGCTGGACCACAGTAATGGTGACGTGACCAGTTTTGCTGGTGTTGACGTCGCTGACGGTGCCGTATTTGCCCTCGTGTGTGCCACCGACGACTTTGCAGCGAGCACCGTCTTTGAGTTTGCCTGGTTGTTTGGCTTTCATCTTTGTTATTCGATTACATACTCAGCGGCCTAACGAGACAGAGATAAGCCATCCAGCACTTTGAGAATTGACGTGCGCATAAATCGAAAGCTTACAACAAAATCCTGGGTTGGCTTCATCGTTTGGTTAGGTGAGTTGGGTGTGCGACATGATAACGACATCGGCACCTTTGTACCGCGTTTGCTCGACAATACTCCAGCCGAGATGTGAAAAGAAATCCGCAGCGCTGGGCGTGAAGAGATAAACGGTGGAATAACCGCGCGCTGCAGCCTCGCGCACGACATGTTCCGCGAGTGTGCGCCCAATGCCGTGGCCCCGATGGGCCGGAGCAACGAAGACGCCGGCAAGCCAAGGAGTGAACTGTGGATGGGTGTCCATCTCATGGTGGATAAGCATGGCCGAGCCGAGTAGCTCTGTGGCAGAGGACGCAACGAACGTGACGGGAAGGTCGGTGCGGCCTGAGCGCTCCTGCAGCAGTCGAACGCGATTCGCGACAGAATCGCCGGGCCGGAGGTAGGCCCACTCGCGAAAGTGCCACTCTGCGAGCGTAGGGATGAACTCGGGACGGTCTGCAAGGAGCTCGATTTGCACACTGCGCGTTCAGTCACCTAATGAGAATTAGAGGAATATTGTTCGTTTAACACAGCGTCGCGTGTGTCAGCCCAGCATTTCCGCGACGGCAACCGTGATCGCGGCTACGTCAGCGCAATGGCTTGAAAGGAGCTGACGACGTCGTCCGGGCCGGCTGCGGTGAAGAAGCTCTCATAAAAACCGGGGCCGAGGTCCCAGTAGTCGCCCTTGTAATATTCATCGCGGTAAAAACGCCAGACCCCGCTGACCACGATGACGCAGCTGATGCGGTCGTTCCAGAAGTCGCCCAGATAATGGAAACTGAGATTGGTCCGGGCGGAGGCGCCTTTAAAGCCGATGTGATCGTAAACGATGATTTCAGGCAAACGCACATTTCCTTCGGGCGGTTTGCCATGCTTGCCCTTGGGCTGAGCGGCGCAGGCATGATAACTCAACCCCCCGACACTCCACTTGGTATCGATGACGCAGCCGTTGTCGGGCGAAAGTTCGGTTTTGGATACTTGTTTTCTCATAAGCGACGGATTTTTTTTATTTCAACAGACGCAAGTGAAGGTGTCTAGCCAATTGATCGAAACCAAAAGCGAGTATGAACATGAGTAAGAGCAAAAGCACGAGGGTTAGATGTGGGCTTCGCGGTTGGTGGTGCGGAGGCGGATGGTTTTTTGGGTGAGATCGTGGCTGGCCCGGATGAAACGAACTGTCCGGCTTTTCGCCCGCATCAAAATTGAATGCGTAATCGCAGTTGCCCCTTGTGAACGGACCCCGCGCAAAAGCGCGCTGTCGCTGATCCCGGTCGCGCAAAAGATGATGTTCTTTCCATCCGCCAGGTCGTCGGCCGAATAAATACGGTCGAGCTCCTTTTCGTAACCGTCTTCGATCAATTTCTTGCGTTCTTTTTCATCGCGCGGCCACATTTTGCATTGCATGTCGCCACCTAGACATTTGATCCCGGCCGCCGCCAGCACCGCCTCGGGCGAACCGCCGATTCCCATGTAAAGATCTATCCCGCTGTCGGGAATCGCCGGCGCCATTGCCGCGGCAATATCACCGTCCCCGATCATGCGCAGGGAAGCGCCTACGCCCCGGATTTGGTCGACAATTTCCTTGTGCCGCGGACGGTCGAGCATCATGACAACGACATCCTGAATGCGTTTGTCGACCGCACGCGCCACGATGGCGAGCGTTTCGGGAATGGGCGCTTCCAATTTCAAATCATCGCCCCGCCTTTGCATGTACTGGATCACACGAGGGCCGTAGGAAAGTTTTGTCATGTAAAATGAGGGGATATCGCGGAGCGCGACTTTCACTCCTTCCTCCGGACTCGCCGCCGCGATGCAACTGATCGAATTGGGTGCGCCCTTGGAGATGTTGGTTGTGCCGTCAATCGGATCGATCGCGATATCGAACTGCGGCGTGCCCGGCAGCCAGGTGCCGAGCTGTTCGCCTTTGAAAATACCAGGCGCGTTATCCT
>Ga0207701_10002899_pt1 | contig 17704 bp, 20 predicted proteins | sample KBSSwiSSwithPhiX_FD_184294 | JGI IMG/M metagenome (GOLD analysis project Ga0207701, IMG submission 184294) | Switchgrass rhizosphere bulk soil microbial communities from Kellogg Biological Station, Michigan, USA, with PhiX - S5 (SPAdes) (version 2) | ecosystem: Environmental > Terrestrial >... | reverse complement strand
ATTCATTTTCAAGCCGGGTGAGCCACACCAGATCACCAATGACACTGCAGAAGACATGCTCGTTTACGTCGTGGCGGACAATCCGATGAGTGACACCTATCATCATCCCGACAGCAATAAGTGGGGGGTGCCGTTCCCTGAGCGCACCTATGTCCGCTCAGAGGCGCTGGATTATTTCGATGGTGAAGAATGAAACACTCGCTCAACTCACAGATTCCCAATCTGCTCGATTCTCGTTAGGCATATGGAGGGTTTCGTACCATGACAAAGATCAAGACTTTTACCGTCGGCCTGCCAGTTATCGACCTGAACAGTGCGGTCGAGTGGTATCGCCGGCTGCTGGGAGCAGTCGAGGAGATCAATCCGGCGCCTGGCGTTTGGGAGTTCCGGATTATTTCCTCGGGCTGGTTGCAGCTCTTCGAGAGTAAAATCAATAATCCGAACCCGGCAGTCGTGCGCTTTGAGTCCGACGACATTGAGGCGAGCCGAATGCAAGCTTTGAGCCTCGGCGCAGATGTTGGCGAGATTGAGACCGTGCCGGAAGCCGTCAGATATTTTGAGTTTCGGGATCCGTTCGGCAACCAGTTGTCGTTCTATGAACTACTGGAGTAGCCATGCCCAAAAGGCGCGTCATCTAATTTTCGAATTGAACGAATAGTTCAGTTCCTTCATAAATCGCCGTATGAAAAAAGCACATCTCGCGTCTTGCATCGCGCTCGCTAGTTTGATTGGAATGAACCAATTTGCCCAAGCCGCTGATCCGGCACATCCGGACCAGCCGTCAGTAGCTCCCGCGGAGGCGATCTCCAAGCTCAAGGAAGGCAACGGCCGCTACACCAGCGGCAATCCTCAACATCCCGGTCAGACGACGGAACGGCGCACGGAACTGGCAAAGACTCAGCATCCCTTTGCTGGAATTGTCAGCTGCTCCGATTCGCGCGTGCCGCCCGAAATTATCTTCGATCAGGGGCTTGGTGACTTATTTATTGTTCGCGTTGCGGGAAACGTGATCAACGATGAAGGCTTGGGAAGCATCGAATATACAGTCGATCATTTAGGCACACGGCTGATTTTAGTGCTTGGACATCAGAGATGCGGCGCTGTGGACGCTGCAAGAGAAACAATTGCTGCCAAAGGCAAAGCTCCCGGACACATCCAATCGTTGGTCACTGCCATCAAGCCTGCAGTCGAAGCCACAGCGAAAGACGATCTCGAGACCACCATAAAAACGAACGTTAAAAACGTCGTACAAGCGCTGCGTTCCTCGACGCCGATTCTCAAGGCTAAAGTTGATTCGGGCGAGATTCAGGTAATTGGCGGCTACTACAGTCTCGATACCGGCGCTGTCACTTTTCTCGAAGAGAAATAAGAGTTTTGCATCTCACAACTGTTGAAGCCGCCTCGCTGTGTCGAGGCGCTCTGGCATTGTTGCCCTCGCGAGGCCGACGGCACCCCGCCGCGGCGGGCAGGCTCTGCCGTGGCTAGAACCATGCGCAGTCATGATATAGATTTAGATTCGTGAGCATCATCGGAAAAGTTGAGAGCCTTTGGCGTTATCCGGTCAAAAGCATGCGCGGTGAAGAGTTGGACGAAGCATTTGCAGGTTATTCTGGCGTTTATGGCGATCGCCTCTTCGCCTTCAAGAGCTCGGCAAATCAGCGAGGATTTCCGTTTTTCACCGGACGCGATAAACGCCAAATGATTCGATATCGAGCGCGTTTTCGTTGCCCGGAAAAAGCGGCGCGCCCAATCAACTTGGGCGAAGCGGAGAAACTTTCACCCAATATTAATCCAATCTCGGCCAACGCCGCCGAGCTTATGATCGATGTCGAGACGCCGGACGGAAAAATGTTCGCGATCGACGATCCCGCCTTAGTCGACAATCTGCGTGCCGGTATCGATGAGAAACACGAACTCACACTGCTTCGTTCCGACAAAGCGATCACCGATTGCCGGCCGTTGTCGATTTTTGCCGTGCAAACGGCGAGAAGACTTGGCGAAGAGACCGGCGTCGCCGTCGATAAACGCCGCTTCCGCGCAAACATCTTTGTCGACCTAACAAGTTCCGATGGTTTCGCCGAAGACGCGTTCGTTGGGCGATCATTGCGCATTGGATCGAAAGTAGTGGTCTCGATTCTCCAGCGCGACGCGCGCTGCATGATGATCACACTCGATCCCGATACCGGCGAAAAAGAACCGGCAATACTTAAGAAAGTAGCGCAAGCTCACGCCGGCATGGCGGGTGTGTACGGCGCCGTCCTCGTGGAAGGCATGATTCACAAAGGCGATCCGGTGGAATTGCTGGATTAGCGATTTCACAAATTGAGAACGGCCTGAGGGCAGGCCGTCTCCAACGCCCGGCTCGATGCGGATTGATGGAGCCAGGCCGCCCTCGGCCTGCAAAGGATCGGATTCAATTCGTTAGGCCAAATATGGTTTTTGCGTCGCGCACTTCTTTGCGCGAAAGACTCACAAGATGGCAAACGGCGAAACGATCGAGTCGTATGTGCCTGCGCGGCTGGACGCCTTGCCGTGGAGTTCGTGGCATTGGCTGATCGTGGTCTCGTTGGGAGCGACCTGGATTCTCGATGGTTTGGAAGTGACTCTCGCCGGAGCGCTAGGCGGAGTTTTGACGCGACCGGAAACGCTCGGGTTAACACCTGCCCGGGTTGGCGCGAGTGCGACATCCTACCTGGCGGGCGCCGTATTGGGTGCACTTCTTTTCGGTTATGGCACCGACCGATTTGGCCGCAAGAAATTGTTCTTCATCACCGTCGCCGTTTATCTCATCGGCACAGCGCTATCGGCTTTCTCGTGGAATTTCTGGAGCTACGCATTCTTTCGCGCGGTGACCGGCGCAGGAATTGGCGGCGAATACGCAGCGATCAATTCCGCGATCGACGAACTGATTCCCGCGCGGGTGCGAGGCCGTGTTGATTTGATCATCAACGGCTCATACTGGGTCGGCGCCGCACTCGGGGCAGCCGCTACGCTTTTCCTGCTCGATCCGGCGCGGATTCCAATCTGGCTAGGATGGCGACTCGCATTCGTAATCGGCGCGATGCTGGGCCTTATTGTGATCTTCTTTCGGCGCTGGATTCCCGAGAGCCCCCGTTGGTTAATGATTCATGGCCGCAATCCGGAAGCGGAGCAGATTGTCGGCGAGGTGGAACGAAAGATTATGGGTACGCAGGGGGCCGCGGTCAGCGACCGCGGCTACAGCACCACAGACTTGTTCGTAACGCGTGTGCAAACCCGCACACATACGCCCTGGCATGAGATTTGGGACGCGATTGTTCGCGAGCATCGCCGGCGCTCGTTTCTCGGTTTTGTGCTGATGATGACGCAGGCTTTCTTTTACAACGCGATCTTTTTCACTTACGCGCTGGTCCTGATGCGCTTCTATTCCGTGCCCGAGCAAAATGTGGGCAGTTACCTGTTGCCATTTGCCCTGGGGAATGTGCTCGGTCCCTTGTTGCTCGGGCATTTCTTCGACACGGTCGGACGCAAAAAGATGATTACTCTTACTTACGGACTCGCCGGGATCTTACTCGCGCTGACCGGCTGGCTTTTTCACGCCGGCCTGCTGACTGCCCAAACGCAGACTCTTGCATGGACAATAATTTTCTTCGTTGCGTCAGCCGCAGCGAGTTCAGCTTACTTGACTGTGAGCGAGATTTTTCCGTTGGAAATCCGCGCGCTGGCAATCGCGATTTTCTACGCGATCGGAACGCTCACAGGCGGCGTCGGCGCGCCTCTGTTATTTGGATGGATCATCGGGACCGGATCGGTTACCGCCCTTTTCATCGGATATCTCCTGGCGGCAGCTCTCATGATTTTCGGTGCAATCGTTGAAGCATGGATCGGCGTCCCAGCCGAGCGACAATCGCTGGAGCATGTCGCCGCGCCACTCTCGAGCAAAGGCTTGTAGCCGCTGCCATTGGCTGCGGCGCGCCGCGGTCAGCGCCCCCGGCTACAGCTGACTGTGAGTTCGCGCGTGTGAATTGGCCCTCCCGGTGTGAGCTTGCTCGAATAAAGATGGAAAGCTTCGACGTGGATCATTCCGGCATCGAACTCGGCATTGGCCTGCAAAAACTTCCGGAGTGACTGGACAGGGACATCCCGGCAGCGCGCGATTGTAATGTGCGGATGCCATGGTCGAAGGTCCGGCTCGAGGCGGGCAGCGAGCGCCGCCTCCTGCACCCGTTTGTGGATTTGAAACAAGTGCGGATGCGCCTTACCGACGCCGATCCAAATAAGTTTCGGCGCACCTTTTGCAGAAAACGTTCCCACGCCAACAATAGGCAAAAAAAAAGCGCCAAACTTGATTAGGCTGAGTTTTTCTCGCAGGGCAGCCTCGGGTTCATCAGCGACGTCACCAAGGAAACTGAGCGTCAGATGCATCTGCACCGGGTCGGTCCAATGTACACCGCGAACGTGCGGATCAAGGGCCGCAAGCAATTGGCGCGTCGAATTGGGCAGATCGATCGCGACGAAGAGACGCTTGATCATTTAGAAAGCAAACGTCCAACACCCAAAGCTCAATGCAATCTGCAACCCGATAAGATCGATTGCGGACCATAACGACTGGCTTCACTCTTCGTTGTTTTTCTGTGTCGCGCGATCGGCCAGACGCGTCAGCCATGCCGGTGTCACGCGGTGCACGTGCGCACCGGCCCGCGATTCACCACCTCCCTCGGCGCCCGCTCCAGGAAGGAACCGATTGATGATCTTCATCATGTATCCAGTGAGATTTGGAAAAAGCGCGTTTCCAACAATGGCCCCGCGGGCTGCCATCGTGAGAGTGAGCGACGGCTGGCCGCGACGGCAGGCGGCCAGGATCTTTCTCGCGGCACGATCGGCGTTCATGGAAATCAATGGCGCTCCCGCTGCTGTTGCAAACCATGCAAACTCGATGTCATGGTCGCCTTTGAATTTTGCATTCACGTGTGAGCCGGTACGCATCATTCCGGGTGCAACGGTGGTTACATGGATGTTGTCGCGTGCGAGCTCAGCGCGAATCGCATCAGAGAAACCGGTCAGCGCAAATTTGCTGACGCTGTATGGCGCCAGGTGTGGCACGGCGACCTTGCCGCCGATCGAAGAAATATTAACAATGCGTCCCCCACCCCACGTGCGCATTTCAGGAACGATCTGTGAAACTAATTCGTATGGCGCCCAAAAATGCAGTCGCATGGTCCGTTCGAAATCCTCCCGCGTCATGTGTTCAAGAGGACCAACTTCGATAATGCCGGCGCTGTTGATCAAAATATCAATCTTACCGAAGCGATCGATGACTTCACGAACAGCCGATTGAATTTGGCCGCTATCGAGCAAGTCGCATTGAATGGTCAGAACTGTGCCGCCGCGCTGGGTGAGATCAGTCTTGGCGCGCGCCAGTTCATCAGGGTCGCGCGCGATGAGCACAACGCTGCCGCCTTCCGCGCAAATATGTCGTGCAAGCACAAGACCAAGTCCTCGCGAGCCGCCTGTAATTACCGTCACCTTGCCGCACAGCGAATAGCGCGCCGTTCGAAGCACTCGCGAGATGAACCATCCAGCAAGAAGAACAGCAGGCAGGAGGAGAACACGCAATTTCATTTCGGGCCCTAAATCAGATACGAAAGTCTCGCAACATACGGCCGTTAACAGCGAGGACGGTCTCGTAGTCCCCGTGGTGAGATGCGATGGCTAACCGGCTGCCGTTCCCTCAAGACAATCAGCCGTGTTGCCGGTTGAAACGCGCGACTTCGCGCGCCGTCTCCCGATCGACGGCACGTTTCTTCAGGTCAGCCCTCTTATCACCTGCTTCCTTGCCATGCCCTACCCCCAACTCAGCTTTCAGCTTCCCGTTTTTCCAATACAGCTTGAGAACAACCAGCGCCCGGCCTTTGACCTGTGTCTCACCGTAGAGTTTGTCGATTTCATGCCGATGCAACAATAACTTGCGGACCCGTTTTGCCTCCGGAATCTCGTGGCTGGCGCGTTCGTACGGTTGGATATCCGCATTGTAAAGGAATGCTTCGCCATTCTCGATTCGGGCGAAAGCGTCGCTGATATTTGCCTTGCCCGCTCGAATCGATTTAACCTCGCTGCCTTTGAGTTCAATGCCCGCTTCGTAACGCTCGAGAATATGATAATCACGAAGGGCTTTGCGATTGGTAATCGACTCAGCAGCCATATTGACAGGGAAACTGGTCGTTTCCCCCAGAAAAGAAAATAGCGTCCGCTCGCAGTATTCGATCGCTGCTACGCGGTGGCACCGTCGGACGACGACTCTTGAAGCGATTCGTAGGTCAACTTGCCGGCGATGATTTCCTTGAGCGCTATATCGGTGAGCGACATCCGTGGCGTCGTTTCAACCATGGGCCGATGTCCTAAGCCAAGCTGACGAACGCGTTTGGAAACAACGTTAATCAGAAGTTGCTGATTCGGGATTACCTGAGCTGCTTCTTGCAGGAGTTGAGTCGTCATATGGCGCAAGGAACGAACGGGGCTGGTTGCTCCCGTAGGGAATTGAAGAATGACCGGCATCCCGGCCGCGAGGGTGGATGGGGTAAATTGCGGGGCGAGCATGGTAAAAACGAGTGTGGACTGTCCAAGTTCAGGCGACCGTTGTCAAGTCCGGACGCCCAAACAATCTACAGACTCGTTAGCGAAAACGCAATGCCAGTAACTGATTGAGGTGCGAAAAATACCGATCATCTCAAGTGCAGGACCGTGTTTTCCGATCCAAATCTTTTTGAGCGCGCCGTGAGGATTTCTAATCGGGCTGGTGGGATTTGAACCCACGGCCTCCTGGTCCCGAACCAGGCGCTCTACCAAGCTGAGCCACAGCCCGAACTAATTAGTCGATCTTGCTTGCGAAGCCGACGCCGCACTACTTCGCGCATTTTATTGCAGATGGCAAGGAGATTGAGTCCCTATCAGAGAGAAGTGTAGCCGTGCTTGTGTCAAGCACCGAGATCAAATAGAAAGGCGTTTGGCACCAACACCTTTACAACAATGGCCGTCCAGAATGCTTTCCCTTCGATGCACTTTTCCGTTGCAATCGTTGGTGCGCTGATTGGCATCGTAATTCTGTTGTTCGGCCGAAAGTTGTTTTGGCTGTGCGTCGCCGCGGTCGGATTCGCAGGAGGCGTAGAAATTGCCCCGCACCTTGTTAATGAACCATCACCTCTCCTTGCCCTCACCGTCGCACTCGTTCTGGGTTTAATTGGAGCCCTGCTTGCACTGTTCCTGCAGAAGATCGCGATTGCTGTTCTCGGCTTCCTGGCTGGCGGTAAACTTGCCGGTGCGATCGCTGGTGCATTTTTTGTCCAGTATGCGCAGCATTCCACTGTCATCTTCCTGATTGGTGGAATTATCGGCGCGATTCTCTTGCTTTTTTTGTTTGATTGGGCACTGATCGTTGTCTCCTCCCTGATCGGAGCGCACCTGATTCAAAGCGCGATTGTGCTTCCGGCGTCCGGATCGACCATTGTGTTCATCGGGCTTGTGATCCTCGGCATCATTGTACAAGCGGCGTCCCTGCGGAGAAGTCAGGCATAGGCCGCGTATTTTTGCTGACAAGCCGAAACGCACCCACAAGAATTGTGCCATGAACCCTGAAAAAACTGGATTACGCGTCGCGAGCGTCTTTTTCGGCCTTTTTGCAATCGCCCACGTGTTTAGGTTGATCAATGCAGTTCCGGTGCAGGTGGGCAATCACCAGATCCCGATGGGAGTAAGCTGGGTGGCGCTCATCATTGCAGCCATCCTTTGCATCTGGCTGTGGCGACTCTCATCGCACAAAGGGACGTGAGAAGGTTCCATCGCGGTCGCGAGCCAAGCGACGGCTCCGACGCAAGGTCTCCGGCAAATGACAAAGCACGAATGTCGAATGACGAATTAATGACGACGGTCGACTCGCAAAAGGGCCGAATCCAACTTCGTCATTCGGGAATTCTTTCGTCATTCGTCATTTGGATTTCGTCATTCTCCGCAGCGTCGGTCGTCATTTTTCAACCCATCGGCCAGGCACATCAATATAGGATTGATCCAACTCTGCGACTGACGAGCAGCCGAGTAGCTTAAGAGTGCGAATCAGATCAGCGCGAAGAATTTCAATTGCTCGCGCAACACCGGCACCGCCCGCTGCACCGAGCCCATAGGCATAAGCGCGCCCGACCATTACCGCTCGGGCGCCCAGGCACAGAGCTTTGACAATGTCACTCCCTCGACGAATACCGCCATCCAGCAGCACTTCAATCTGATCACCTACGCTTGCCGCAACTTCAGGCACAATACGAAGAGTCGGCGCAACATTGTCGAGTTGACGACCGCCGTGATTGGAAACGACCAATGCCTTTGCTCCCACGTCCACTGCGCGACGCGCATCGTCTGAGGTGTGTACTCCTTTGATGACGATGGGCCCGCCCCATGCCCGCTGAATCCACTCGAGATCACTCCAGGTCACAACTGAATCCTCGAGCGCGGCTGTAACGTCCGCGTATAACATCGGCCCTTTACCCGGAATGACGACATTCTCGAATTTCATCAGTCCGCCATCGGAAAGAAACCGGGCAAGCCAGCCAGGTTTTATCAGTAACTGACTAACAAACGGCAGCTTCGATAGAAAGTTGTCGCCCAAAAGTTCTTTGACGCCGTTTCGGATATCCCGTTCCCGCATGCCGGCCACTGGCGTATCGATTGTGACGACGAGCGCTGAGAAGCCTGCGGCTTTCGCGCGTTCAATGGCAAAAAGCGCACAATCGCGTCCCCCGATAAGATAAAGCTGATACCAAAGCGGTTGCTTAGATGCTGCGGCAACATCCTCCAAGCGACATCCGGAGAGCGTCGAAAGCGCATAGGCAATGCCGGCGGCGCCAGCGGCGCCAGCGGCGGCTTCCTCGCCGCGCGGATACATGAGTCGGCTGCTGCCAACAGGCGCAAGGATCAGCGGCATGGACACAGATTGGCCAAGCACGGAGACGCGCAGATCGCACGCAGGTGTCTCAATGGCGCAACGCGGCCGGAATGTCACGTCTTCAAACGCCCGGCAGTTAGCACGCAACGTTCGTTCGTCCTCCGCGCCACCATCGATATAGTCAAATACTACCTGCGGAAGACGGCGTTTCGCCGCGCGTCGCAAATCTTCAATGTTAACAACGCGCGGCGAGGCCACGGATCGTGCATTGTCATGTTGAGCAGAGCGAAACATCTCTGGCTATTGGTTTGACGAACAGGTTAAAAGAATCGACCTGAGATTCTTCGCTCCGCTCAGAATGACAAGGGAAATGCGCGTCAATGCCGAAAGTGCCTGACGCCAGTGAAGATCATCGCCATGTTGCGCTCGTTCGCGGCGGCAATGACTTCCGCATCGCGGACTGATCCGCCCGGTTGAATGGCAGACGTTGCGCCCGCCTCTGCCGCAGCAATCAATCCGTCCGGGAAAGGAAAAAAGGCGTCACTCGCGACCGCGCTGCCTTTTAGTAACAGCCCGGCCTCCTTCGCTTTCCAAATCGCAATGCGCGAAGCATCGATTCGCGACATCTGTCCCGCGCCGATGCCAAGTGTGCGGTCAGCCTTCGCATAAACAATCGCGTTGGATTTCACGTGTTTGACCACTCGCCACCCGAACAACATCGCCCTCAGTTCCGTTTTGGTCGGTCGCCTCTTCGTGACGATCCGGCCACCGCCGGACGTTATTTCCTCTGAAACATCCGCGTCTTGAACCAGCACGCCGCCGCAGACCGAACGAACATCCACTGCCGGTCTCGCATCTGTTGCCGACGTCACCAGTCGAATCAAGCGCAGGTTCTTTTTTTTCTGCAAGACGCTGCGCGCTTCGGGCTCGAAATCTGGCGCGATAATTACCTCGCTAAAAATCTCGCTAATCACTTTCGCCAGCGCTTCGGTCAACGGACGGTTACATATGATAATCCCGCCAAAGGGCGCCTGTTTATCCGTGGCAAACGCCTTGTTCCACGCCTTGTGAAGATCGGCATCCGACCCAACCCCACACGGGTTGGTATGCTTCAGTATCGCGACGGTCGGCTCTTCGAATTCGCCAATCAAATTTGTCGCCGCGCTGATGTCGAGAATGTTGTTAAAGGAAAGTTCCTTGCCATGGAGTTTTTCAAAACATTTGTCGAAATCGCCGTAGAGCGCGGCGGTTTGATGTGGATTTTCTCCGTAACGCAACCGCGTTACCAGCGGAAGCGAAAGTGAAAACGACGCATCCGTTGTCTGCTCCCTGTTCAGGAAGTTACCAATCGCGCGATCGTATTCGGCTGTTCTGATAAAGGCTTTGATGGCGAGGCGCTCCCGCAATTTCAGTGTCGTTTCGCCATTGTTATCGCGCATGTTTTCGAGCACCGCATCGTAGTCTCCCGGATCGACCACCACGGTGACCGATTCGTAGTTTTTTGCCGCACTGCGAATCATCGACGGACCGCCGATGTCGATGTTCTCGATCGCTTCCCCGAGAGTGACGCCTGCTTTGGCGATGGTCGCTTCGAATGGATAAAGGTTGACCACCACCATATCGATGGGCTCGAAGCCACATTCGCGCGCTTCGGTCTCGTGTTTCTCGTTGCCACGTTTGTAGAGAAGCCCCCCGTGCACCCGAGGATGCAAAGTTTTCACGCGCCCTTCCAGCACTTCTGGAAACGCGGTGAAGCTCGAAATGTCGCGAACTGGAATTTTTTCCTTCCTCAGCAAGTCCGCTGTTCCTCCGGTCGAAATGATGTCCACGCCCTGCCGCTCCAGCACGCGGGCAAACGCAGCGATACCGGTTTTGTCGGAAACAGAAATGAGAGCGCGGGCTATCTTCATAAGAACCGTAATCCGAAATTTAAGAATCGTTACATCGGCTTTCGAGTCACGAATCTCGATTCACGATTTACCAACTGCGTGATCGCGTCAGCGATCAAGAATGACATTCTTGGCCGCTGGATAGAGCACCGGGCAACAACCGATCGTTTCGCAAAATGCTTTGCTAAAGTGACTCAGGCTCGAATAACCAACTTCGGTCGCGGCCTCGGTGACGTTGTAGCGCCCGGAGCGTAGCAATTCGGCAGCGCGTTCCATTCGCAAGTTGCGCAAATATTGCGGGATGGTCATGCCCACTTCGCGTGAAAAAATTCTGCTTAGATAGAACGGACTGCACCCCACCTCCTGACCGATCATTTCCAGTGTAGGTGGATTAGCGAGATCGCGAGCCAGAAGTTCCCTGGTGCGGTCCACCCGTTCGCGCGCGACGCGTTTTTGCCGCATACAAAAAAACTCCGGGTCTTTTGGCGCGAAAAGGAAGTGCGCCATGAGTTCCAGCGCCTTGCCCTGATACCAGAGGATCTGCGCTGCTTTTGCCACGGGAGGCTCGGCCAAACTGGCGACCACGCCGCGCTGTTGGAGGGTCATCGGGCGGGCGGGCGCGACGACATTCTCCTCTTTGTCTCCAAACACAATCCGACGAATCTCCGGCTCGAGGTCGGCTTCATTTCTCACAAATTGCTTTTGCAAATGCTCCCGCGAGAACTCCAGTGTCAGGAATTGGTGATGATCTCGTGCGCGACGTGACGCTGGCAGGGGTTCATCGGCGATCGCATAGTAACCACAGTTACCGGGAGTGTAATCGCTCCGCGCGCGACCTTCGACGCCTACAGCTCCGTGGCCATCGAGGTTCAAACAAAACTCCAGGCTGTTCGGATGGAAGGTTCGACCCCAGTTAAAGGAGCGCTCGGTGCGAAAGTCGTGCCACTCGACAGCCACCCCGATTTTGTCCACATCGCCGTACAGGGGCCGCCATCCATCTTTCACTTCACGCCAGGCATGTTGCTCGGCTGCGCAACCAGGATTCATCTCGCCTAATTACGAATGTTGGCCAGCCGAATGCAAGGCTGGTTTCTTTTCCTCCAAGGCATCACGGTCCCACTTCCCGAGCTTGGAGGCAGCGTCGTAGGCGCTTTGCGCAAAGTCGAGAAGGACTTCATCCGGCTTTTCAGCGGTGCGCACCGCGTCGTAAGGCAGAATAAACTCATGCAACTTGGCCTCGTAGAAAGCCGCGTCCGGTCGAATTTTCGCCTGTGCGAATCCCGATGGTTCCGGATAGGCATAAGAATAAAATAGTGGCGTCGGTGCAGCCGCGTTGCCGGGCCAAAAACCGAGACTGCTCACTTCCTGCGAGTAGGCCTCGCGCGTGATCTCATCTGGCAAATGGGGGACTCCGCCAGGGTGCGGTGGCGCCGAGCGTCCTGAAAAACGCGTCACGGCCAGATCAAAACTGCCCCAGAAAAAATGCACCGGACTGCATTTGCCACAGAAACGCGAGCGAAACTCCTTAAATACGCGATCGCTTTGCACGAGAACGCGCCAGAACCGGTTGGCATACTCGGGATCGTAAGAGCGGTGCTCTTCGTCCTGATCAAAGGGGATCGGATTTTCGACCTCGTTAGGCGTGGTGTTGATGGTCACAGGCAATTCCATCTCGGCTAGCGCATTTATCACTTCACTGTAAAATTTCGCCACCGACTGCGGGCGCAGTTTCAACACCCGTGCCGCACCATCGCTTTTAAGGATGCGCAATTCGTGATCGATGAAATCGAAACGGATTTCGAATGTCGATGTGCCGTGAGGAACCGGCGAAGTCGTTAGGCCACGCGACGTGACGTAGAGGGTGACATGCCAGGAGTGGTTTGTCCATGGACTGAGCACGAGTCGAATCTTGCCGACAATCTGCGTCCACATGTGCAGGGTGATGGCGGTGTCTTTCCACTCTGCAAATGGCAGAGGAGGCCACTGGTTAGATGCGCCGTTCACTTTAATTGTCGCTATCCTCGGTTAATGAAATCGGAAAACGAGCGTTTAACCCTGTCAAACATGTCTCGCGCTTCATCCTGTGTCCGGTGAAAAGTTTCTTTGATCCGCCTTTTGACACCTCGGAAAGGGCCGTTTTCCTCGTCGCTGTCGTAATCGTTCTGCACATCCTCCATGGTCGCACCAGCAAACAGTCCCTCGGTTCGCTTCACCGTGCCGCGCATCGCTCCGATGTGGAGGGTCCCAACAGGACGTGACGAACTGCTCAAAAGAGTGACGATCCAGGTCGGTTCACCCCGCTCATCGGTGCGCAAGGTATAATCGACCGTTGCAAAATTAGCATGCGAAAGGTCCGCCGTGTGGCTCGCCACTTCATACGCGCCACTCGAATCCATGTTCAAGTGCGAGGTGTCGATTGTTGCGCCTTCGGTGGACCCCGCAACCGATCGACCCGGCCGATGCTCGGAACCAATCTTTCCATCGGAAACGTCGACTTCACGCACGCCACGACCATTGGGGTCTTCTAAAACAATTTTCCATTTTTCCGGCTGCGGGTTGCCTTTCACGCCGGTAATCGCCACAACGTGATTCAGAGCGTCGCGGCCCAATTCAGTGCCGACCACGCGCAATGCTTCATAAGCGGTCGCGTTCTCCTCCTGCGCGAACGCGGGCCCGACGAAAAGCAACACAGCAGCAAAAGCTCTCCACATAACGCAAAATTGAACTACTGTTTTAGCACGTGTCCATCGGCTTTTCACATATGCAACAGCGTTCGGAGTTGAATTAGCGGCGTCAATCTGCTCAGGTTCCAATGCGGTCAATGAAGAAACAGACAGTCGAGTTCAGCAGTCATACAGCCAACCTGGCCTTGATGCGCAATTGCGTGCGCAAGTTTCTGAACGCTTATCCGTTCTCCAAAAAGGAACGCCTGCTAATGGTGCTCGGCGTGGACGAAGCATGCACCAACGTTATTCGCTACGCTTACCGTCTACGCGACGACCAACTGATCTCGCTGCACATGGAAGGGATGCGCAAGTGTGTACGCGTGCGGTTGCGCGACTATGGCGACCAAGTCTTGCCCAGCCAAATGAAAGGTCGCTCGCATGACATGATCAAACCGGGTGGACTTGGGCTATTCCTCATTCGCAACGCTTTTGACGAAATCGATTACATACATAAACGCCGTGGCACCGAGCTCGTACTAACCAAAAATCTGGAGTAATGGAGTAACGGAGTGCCGTCGAAATGATCCGCCTCCCCTTCCTCTGACACTCCATCACTTCATGACTCCAACGCTCGTGAAACCACCGGAACCAGATGCAGCCTTTGAAATTTCGCTGCGGCCACCGGCATTCACCGAGTTCACAGGTCAGGCGAAAGTGCGGGAGCGCCTTGAGTTGATGGTGGAAGCCGCAAAAAAACGCGGGGACGTGCTCGAACACATTTTGCTGAGCGGTCCATCCGGTCTGGGGAAGACCACTCTCGCTTATATCATCGCGAACGCGATGAATGTGAACATCAAAAACACCAGTGGCCCCGTAATTGAAAAAGCGGGCGAACTCGCGGGGCTTCTCACGAGCCTCGAAAAAGGCGACGTGCTTTTTATCGACGAGATTCATCGGCTGCAACCGACCATCGAAGAATATCTCTATCCGGCGATGGAAGATTACCGGCTCGACATCATCATCGACCAGGGACCGCAGGCGCGCAGTCTCCGTTTGAACTTGCCAAAATTCACACTGATCGGCGCAACCACGCGCGCCGGAATGGTGAGCGCGCCGCTTCGGTCGCGTTTCGGAATGACGGCTCGCCTCGATTATTATCACGCCGAGGAAATGCAGAAAATCATTACGCGCAGCGCCCGCCTGCTTGGCGTTGAGATTGATTCAGCGGGCGCAGCGGAGATCGCCGCGCGCGCGCGCGGTACGCCGCGCACGGCGAACAATCTTTTGCGTTGGGTGCGTGATTATGTGCAAGTGAAAGCCGATGGAAAAATCACCGCAGATCTGGCCGATCGCGCGCTCACCATGCTCGAGATCGATCGCGACGGGTTCGATCAATGGGACAAGCGGATCATTGAAACGTTGATTCACAAATTTAATGGCGGTCCAGTCGGTTTAAGCTCGCTCGCGGTCGCAGTTGGCGAAGAGGCCGGCACCATCGAAGAAGTGAATGAGCCCTATCTGATCATGGAAGGTTACATCAAACGCACGGCTCAAGGCCGAGTCGCTACCGCAAACGCCTATCGCAAGCTCGGGTTAAAACTGCCGGGCGGCATGCAAGCGGAGTTGTTGTAGGGCGTTTCTGTGAAACGCCATGGCGTCTGACACAGACGCCCTACAATTCGGCGTTGGACGTTGAGCGTTGGACGTTGGACGTTTTAGCGAATGCAGCTAACCAGCGATCTCTTTCCCCAGACTTCGAAAGTTTTCACGGTCTCCGAGCTGACGCGCAGCATCCGCAGCGCCCTCGAGACAAAGTTTCGCGCGGTGTGGGTCCAGGGCGAAATCTCGAATTACAAACTGCATCCGAGCGGCCACCAATACTTTACACTGAAAGATCAGCGGAGCCAGATCTCGTGTGTGATCTGGCGCGACACCATTGCACCGCCGCGACAGCCTCTTGTTGATGGAAGCCAGGTGCAGGTTTACGGCACGGTCACAGTTTTTGAAGCGCGCGGACAATATCAGCTGAATGTCCAGATTCTTCAGCCGCGCGGAGTCGGCTTGCTGCAGGCAAAATTCGAGGCTCTCAAACGCAAACTCGAGGCCGAAGGATTATTCGCAGCGGAACGCAAACGGCCATTGCCGAAATTTCCACGGCGTATCGGAATCGTCACCTCACCAACCAGCGCGGCGATTCGCGATATGGTGAACGTGCTACGCCGTCGCGCGCCGTGGTTGCGGATTCTGATCAACCCCGTCCGTGTCCAGGGAACCGGAGCCGCACAAGAGATCGCTGTCGCCATCCGCGAACTCGCTTTGCCTAACGAGGCGTTTGCCCCGCTCGATCTAATCGTGATCACCCGTGGCGGGGGAAGCATCGAAGATCTGTGGGAATTCAACGAAGAGATCGTGGCACGCGCAATATTTCATTCCCCGGTGCCCATCGTTTCCGCAGTCGGCCACGAAATCGATTTCACCATCAGCGATTTCGTTGCTGACTTGCGCGCACCTACGCCGAGCGCCGCGGCTGAATTGATCGTGCCCGACATGATCGATCTGCAACGGCGAATCGACGGTTACACACGGGCGCTTTCGCGCCAGTTGCTCAGCCGGGTACGCGACGCTCAACAGCGTCTCGATCACGCGCGCGATACTTTACAGCGTTGCCTCGCGCACAAGCTCGACAGTTATAAACGCAACCTCGCCCACATCGCGCGCACGTTACAAGCACGCAGTCCCGTGCGCGAACTTGTGATGCGCCGCAATCGGTTCGCGGATTTGCATCGGCGTCTGGTTGCTTCTCCCGCACGATTGCTGGAGAACGCGAGGCACCGTTTTGAGCGCATTGAAGGAATCCTGCGCGTGCTGGGTCCGGACGCTACCTTGCGACGCGGATACAGCATCACCATGGACGAACGCCGAAAAATTGTCCGTACGATCGCAGCAGTCCGGCCAAAGATGAAAATTCGCACCCGCGTCAGCGACGGCGAATTCGGATCAGAGATTCAGTAAAGGCAGCAGAACGATCACAGGTCTTTCCGCGGCATCCATCAAAAGTGGCCTCCGCTCAGGTTGTCTGCCCCTCCCGTTCCCGGCGCAAAGATTGGTCTGTTGGACACCTCCGTCTCAGGCAGTCCTCTTTCCTGAGTATGCGTGCTGGTATCAACCACAGTCTCCGAATAGGGAGTATGTGCAGCGCAACCGCAAAGCAGTCCGGAAGCGAATAAACCGAGCAGCTGAACCTTCATCGTTTGATTCCTCACCATTGCATAGTTTAACCTTATACGACAATCAAGCGAAACCCTTTTTGAAGTACAGTGCACACCTTCTCTGCGGTCACGAGCTTGGTTTCGCACCCTGAGCGTGCTTGTGAGGATCGACATTCGAAAAAACGCGCTGCCTGTCGATCAGGCTCGCCACCGGGGCAGTTCACCGTTTACGGTCGAACGGAAGCGGTTGAGGGCACCCTTACTAATTATTCACAACGCTTGCCGGTGCAGGCTTACTTAGTTCCAGCTGTGCGCTCACTTTTTGTAGCCCCACAGCCAGCGCGTCAATTTGCTTTTGCTGGCGTGCGATGGTCGCTTCCTGTTCCTCGTTTTTGCGGTGTTGCTTAAGGAACTCATTTAACAACATCGCGTTCACTGCGTCGTACCGCACGGTGTAGATTTCACCCTTCTTGTCGCGCACCACCAGATCGGGGTTCACTGCGGCCACCTCCTCGGCGATCAAACCAAATTACGGGGTGCTTGTTTTGTCGGCCTTGTATTGAAACGTCACCGGTTTGAGGGCCAAAATCGCTTCGCTGGCGCAGTCCATCGGTTTGATTTCCTTCTTGAATCGAGACGAAGAACTCATCGTCCCCAACTGACCGGCGGTGTCGATCAGTACCGGTAGAGCAGCATTTCCTGTGGTTACTCCGCGGATGCCGGCAATGAATGTGATCCCTTGCACATCACCGATGCGGATCGTGTTAGCTTCGTTGGCCGCGCCCGAGTTGCCAATGTCAATATTGTTATCTCCAGTGGTAAGAACGCTCCCTGCACTAACGCCCAAGGCTATGTTGTTGCTGCCGGTGGTGTTGTTTTGCAACGCACCACCACCCACGGCCGTGTTGGTGCCCCCGGTCGTGTTGCCCTGCAGCGCAAAAGCGCCGTCGGCGGTGTTGCCACCTCCAACGATGTTGTTGCCCAACGCGGAACCGCCGGTGGCCGTGTTGAAAGCGCCGACGGTGTTGCTAA
>Ga0207701_10002898_pt1 | contig 17705 bp, 14 predicted proteins | sample KBSSwiSSwithPhiX_FD_184294 | JGI IMG/M metagenome (GOLD analysis project Ga0207701, IMG submission 184294) | Switchgrass rhizosphere bulk soil microbial communities from Kellogg Biological Station, Michigan, USA, with PhiX - S5 (SPAdes) (version 2) | ecosystem: Environmental > Terrestrial >... | reverse complement strand
AATATTCAAAGCTCACCTGACTAATCGGGTGAGCTTTTTTGTTTTTAGTAATATTTAAGATCAACAACTTTAATGTATAAAAACTAGAAAATGAGTTATCACAAGAATCTTACTATCGGTTTATTCGGCTTTGGCGTAGTGGGTGAAGGACTTTATCATATCCTGAACCAAACACCCTCATTAAAAGCTACGATAAAGAAAATTTGCGTCAAGCATCCTGATAAAAAAAGAAATGCCCCGACTGAATTATTTACGACCGACAGAAATGAATTGCTTTTTGATCCCGAAATAAATGTGATCGTGGAAGTGATCAACGAAACTGAAGCTGCTTTTGAGATTGTAACTACTGCATTAAAAAACGGAAAAGATGTGGTAAGCTCAAGTAAAAAGATGCTGGCAGAGAATATGCCCGAGCTTTTAGGTCTGCAAAAACAAACAAATCTTTCTCTTTTATATGAAGCAGCTGCCTGCGCCTCAATACCTATTATCAGGAACCTGGAAGAATATTATGATAACGACCTGGTGCAATCGGTAAAAGCAATTGCAAATGGCACTACGAATTTTATTCTCACAAAAATGTTTGAAGACAAATTGGAATTCAAACAAGCTTTATTACTAGCCCAGCAATCCGGTTTTGCAGAAACTGACCCAACCCTCGATGTAGAGGGATACGACGCATTGAATAAATGGAGCATCCTATTAAATCATTCTTACGGGATCGTTGAGCGGCCAGAGAATATTGTTTTTACAGGAATACAAAACATCAATCAAAACGATGCAGTGGTAGCAAGGGAAAAGCATTATGAAATAAAACTAGTAGCACAGGCCAAAAAACTTAATAATGGGGATGTCGCTGCATTTGTTTTACCGCAATTTGTAAACCAGCATGACCAGCTTGCATTTGTAAAAAATGAATACAACGGTGTAGTGATCGAAAGTGGTTTTTCAGATAAACAATTTTTTTACGGCAAAGGCGCCGGCAGCTTCCCAACAGGATCTGCCGTGCTAAGTGATATTTCTGCTTTGCGATACGATTATCATTACGAATATAAAAAGCTTTATCATCATCAACCCAATCGTCTAACGGAAGATTTTTATTTGAAAGTCTATATTAGTTTTGATAATAATGCCTTTATCCCAAAAGAAAAATTTGAATGGATCGAAGAGTGGCATGCGGACTTAAACCGGAATTACCTGATTGGAGTACTTCCCTTCACAGAATTAAAGAATTCAAAATGGTGGAAGGAGGATAATGTGTCACTTATATTAGGACCCGAACCTATTATTGAAGATATTGAGATAAGGAAGCTAAAAAAGAAAAGTCTTGAGTTGGCAGGTGTCACATTATGAGAGCTGATAAAGTCGCATTACTTTTGTAAAAATTCTATCCTTGCTCCAGGAAAGACCGGCAAATAATTTCGGTATTGCATTTATTTTAGCCATCATCATTGCCATCGGTACGGGTATATTAATTATTGTACTGGGGAAAAACGGATCATTTCAACTTATTAACGGCAATCATAACGATATCGCCGACCAGTTTTTTAAATACTTTACTCATTATGGAGATGGGGTAATGTGGGTGCCTTTAGGATTATTCTGTTTTTTCTTCAAAAGAAAATATTTTATCGCAGTTCTGGCCGGAGCTATCATTTCAACCTTACTAGCCCAGTTTTTAAAACGGGTTGTCTATCCAGAAGAATTGAGGCCTATTAGTTATTTATCCGAAAGTTTTCCTGTACACCAGATTGCCGGAGTTGAGATGAGAAAATTACACAGTTTTCCTTCCGGTCATACAACAACAGCGTTTACTATGGCATTAATCATGTCACATATGATTAATAAAAAAGCTTGGTCTATCATACTCCCATTACTTGCTTTAACAGCCGCTTATTCAAGGGTATATCTTGCTCAGCATTTTCCCACTGATCTTCTTGCAGGGATGTGTATTGGAATAATTTCTGCTATTTTAGCATTGTTGGTCTACAAAAAAATAATACGCCGTTTAAATGAAAAAGTTGTACTGAATCAAGGTAAACAGGCTTAGTCGTTGTATATTCAACAAGAGCTTAAGCGGCAATTTTGGAAGAATCTGAATTAATATTTTTTGCCTTCCCTTTTTTAATAATACGTTTAAAAAAAATTATAGTGAAGACCTGGAAAATAGTATTGAGTAAAATATTTATATCAAGGTGAAAGTTCATCTTTTGAATGTAGACAGAATCATAATAAAACCTTGTTACAATATTATAGGAATCTTCTGCTGGTCCACGAAAGCCTTTCACTTGAGCTAAACCGGTTATACCTGGTTTCACCAGGCTACGAAATTTATAATCCTGAATATATTCGGAAAATCTATTACAATCCGCATACATGTGTGGCCTGGGACCAACAATACTCATATCGCCAAGCAAAACATTAATAAATTGAGGTAGCTCATCCAAACTTGTTTTACGAAGAAATTTTCCAATAGAAGTAACCCGTTGATCATTATTACATGCAGAACGTTTATCGGCTTCACAGTTCAAAACCATTGTTCTGAATTTTATGCATCCAAAACTTCTCAATCCTCTGCCTACACGTCTCTGAACAAAGAAAACTGGACCTCTTGAATTTAACTTTATCAAAATAACCATGAGAGGAACAATCCAGCTTAACAGAAAAATAATTACTAAAAGTGAAAGTATAATATCAGATACCCTTTTTAAAAGGAAAAAAAATGCCTTGTTGTCGATATAGCTACGAAATGGCATCTCATCCACTTCGACAAAGGGGTTTAATTCAATTTGATTAATGGTTATCATCAGTTTTAGCTTTTTACACTTCTAATGTGTCCGAGAAAACATAGGATTTAGCAAAGCTATCGGTTTCCATTACTCATCCAATACCCTAAATGTGGTATATGGTATAAAAAATACTTAAAACCTTGATTTGCATCATGCTCACTGCTAAGGACAATTTTAATCATCAAAACGTTGCGCAAGTCATTTTAAGATGAATTTCGAAGGAACTTATATCATGAAGTTTAATTATTATAAAAATAAAATAACCCTACTTTTGGCGGCTCAATACTAAACTGCCTCATTGGATGGCACAGGGTTCACTAATGAAAAAAATCATATCCGTAGTGGGAGCAAGGCCCAACTTTATGAAAATTGCTCCTATTCACTTTGAATTTCTGAAGTATAAAGATTCAGTCCAACATTTGATTTGTCATACCGGCCAACATTATGACGAAAAAATGTCAAAAATATTTTTTGAAGACCTTAATATCTCGAAACCGGATTTTTTTCTTGGAGTGGGTTCTGGCTCACATGCAGTTCAAACGGCTGGAATAATGATCGAGTTTGAAAAAGTGCTTATTGCCGAAAACCCTGACCTGGTTATTGTTGTAGGTGATGTAAACTCCACTATTGCTTGTAGTCTTGTCGCAAAAAAAATGAACATACCAGTGGCTCATGTTGAAGCCGGTTTAAGAAGCTTTGACAGAACCATGCCAGAAGAGATCAATAGGATACTAACCGATTCCATTTCTGACTTTTTATTTGTAACAGAACAAAGTGGTCTCGATAACCTGAAAAACGAGGGCGTAGATGAAAGCAAGATCTTTTTTACGGGCAATGTAATGATCGATTCACTTATTCAAAACATGGGAAAGATAAATGCCTCGCAAGCATTAGCTTCTCTTGGATTAGAAAAAGACACTTATGTGCTTTGCACTCTTCATAGGCCAAATAACGTGGATAATAAACCTTCCCTTGAAAAAATATTAACAACACTTAATTCTTTTGCCCAAAAAAAGAAAATAGTTTTTCCTGTACATCCCCGTACCCAAACAAAAATGAAGGAGTTTGGAATAGATCGTAAGCTTTCAGAAAATGTAATAATTACAGATCCTATCGGCTATATTGATTTTCTTTGCCTCATTAAAAATGCATCATTTATTATCACAGATAGCGGAGGGATACAAGAGGAAACGACATATCTTGGCATACCTTGCGTTACACTACGAAATAACACCGAAAGACCTGTAACGATTAGTATAGGAAGCAACTACCTTGCAGGCACCGACGATTCAAAGCTTAGTAAAATAGTGATGGATATCCTAAATGGTAGAGTAAAAAAAAGTGACATTCCACCGCTGTGGGATGGCAAGGCAGCAGAAAGGATCTGCAAGATATTGGCTAATGCCAAACATGCATGAACATTTTAATTAAACTTTCCTATATTTTTACCATTGAAAAAACTGTTTTATGACTGAAAAACCTAATATGGAAAATGCAAAATCGGATGAGGTTGAAATCAGCGATTTTCTTAAGATCCTGGGAAAAATATTTACAAAAGTCGGTAACGGAATTGCCTGGGTTTTTGTTTCCATATATGAGTTGCTTATTCTACTTTTTCTCTTTATTAAGCGTAAGATTGTTTGGCTTTGCATAGGATATATTTTAGGCATGGGATTGGGACTTATTTCTTACTATAATTCAGGAGGCATTTATAGATCTGAAATGATAACCAGGGCGAATTTTGAAAGTAGTTATTTTCTGTACAATCAAATTGACTACTTCAATTCATTAATAAAGAATGATAGAATAGACGATCTAACAAAGGAATTTAATATTTCCCCAGACGAAGCAAAAAGTCTCATTGACTTTACTGCAACTCCTATTAAAAGTGATATTGAGGCGGCTAAACTATATCGCCAAACTTTTATGGAATCCAGAAGAAATCACAATTATAACTTTGATACAATTTGGTTGAACACTTTAAAATTTGATGAGTTTAAAAATGAGTTAACCGATTATGATTTCCCAATTATTAAAATAGCAGTGCGTTCAAAAAAACTGGATATTTTTTCTAAGCTTCAACAAGGTCTTCTTAATTCCTTAAATAATAACCCTGATCTAAAAGAAAAAAAAGAAAATATTGAGCAGATCCGAAAACAAGAAGAAACCTTGCTTACCGATGCTCTAAAAAATATTGATACCCTGCGCCAGGTATACAATAGGAAATTAACACTGCAAGCAGAAAATACTTCAACTGGTGGTAACCAATTTATTCTTGGTGAAAGAGATATTCGCAACCCCGAATTGGACCTTTATGATAAGTCCATGAGGATCAAAGATGAATTGATTGAACTGAGAATGAGATCCACAAAAGAAAAAAATGTACTAGAACTCTTTTCAGGATTTGAAAAAACAGGTTTACAGCAATCCGCTTTGCGTAAAATTGGTGAAAACTCTTTGTATGGATTAGCATTCACATTTATTATTTTGATAGGAATTGAATTTATTAGATTTCTTAATAGAACTGAAAAAAGCAAACAAGTGATCAAAAGAGAAGTCTGATTTTTTCCAAATAGAACTTCCCAATCTTCTTTCCTGATGATTAAGCGGTTATTGTTTATAGGTATATTTACTGGGGCTGCCCATGTAACAACCCTTATTGTTCTTAAAAAATTGACCGGATTAATTCCGTTAGATGTTATTAAGCTTATTGGAGAAACTGATTCTCTTATAAATTTTATCCTTAGCATATTGGCAGCAGGATTACTGATGACCTCTGTTCGGGAAATTGCAACTTCACAAAATTGGGAACATGCTTTTAATGTTTTTCAACAAGCAAGAGTTACATTGAGTATTCTATTGATCTTTTTGGGTGTTTTGGGCATGTTTCAATCATCCTATTTTCTCTTTGCATTCGCTCCAGTATTTGCAATGAATGCCGACTATGCTTTGTATGGAAGAGGGCTTCCTATAACAGCCTCAATTCTTGCATTTAGCAGAGTTTTTGTTCCATTCATTGCACTTTTTTTGGCATCTTTATATTGGCCAAATCAAATCATCCCGATTTTTGTTTGTAGCAGCGTGATTTTATATTTCTTTTCAGGTATTGTGATAAGTAAAATACTGGGTGCCCCCTATTTTATAAAACCATCACTTCAAAGTTTAAAGCTTTATTTAATGACAATCCCGCTAGGAGTTGTCTCGTTTTCTTACTACTTCCTTGGGCTTGGAATAATTATGATAGCTGACCATTTTTATTCTGCAGCAGTGGTGGCAATAGCTTATATAGCAATTAAGATATATGTAATATTCAAGGGAGTACTTCGTATACTCAACCAGGCTTTTATTTCAGAAATGACTAATGACCTGGTTTGTCATAAGGTAGATTATCTTGCCTTTTCCGCCGGCACAATATTGGTTACCGGCACTTCTCTTTTTGTAAATGCCTTTCGTGGACTTTTTTTAGATGCAAGATCGGGTGGAACAAATGGTTGGGTACATATGGTTGGCATTTCATGTTTTTTAATATCTCCATTGGTCAGCCTTACTACAAAAGCGATACTCGAAAAAAAAGACAGACCTTATGCATACATATCGCTGATATCTTTGGCAGTGTCCGCCATTCTTTGTTATTTTCTTTCTTTCATACTATCTGATGAAAAAGGCATACTTCTCAGCATAATCGTTGGAGAACTTATTACCATATTGGGGCTGCTCCAAATCCTTGACAAATGGGGCTGGTTGAAACAAAGGTTTCATTATTTCACACGAAATATATTTCTATTGTCAGTGCCCATTTTAATTCGATTACTTGCAGGGGACAGCAAGATCACACTTTTACTTTCCCTTTCACTTTATGGAATTCTTTTATTTATGTTTAATAGAAATCTTTTTTCATTGCAAACAGAAAAGAAGAATGAACAAAAAATAAGTTGAAATTTAAATATACCTGGAAAGAGCTTGGGTATGTATTTATACTACTATTGATCATCCAAGGCAACTTGTTTATCAAACTTGTCGCCATTTCTGTACTTCTGATTTTGACTCCGTATAAAATATTTCCAAAAAAAACTAAACCGATCGTCTTCTTTTATTTGTTCATTCTTACGATTATTATGCTAAGCTTTTTAACTCTTGGCTGGCTAAATGAGCTCAACTATTTTTTCAGTCTTCTTTTTTCATTGGTCCTCTGGTTTTTTTGTTATTTCTTATTTGTGTTTAATGATCAGTATATAAACAGCCATTCGTTACAGTCTGTAAAGAAGAGTATTGATATTTTGTTTTGGCTAAATACAATTATGAGTTTTGCTCAATTAGTTATGTTAATGATAGAGCAAAGAACATTAAATCCTTTTGGTGGAAGTTACAAAGGTGCCACAGGTGATTTTATTTATGGCCTGTTTTCTAATTCCTCGATAAACATGATCATGTCCACATTTTTCTTTTTTTTTTATATCTATCAAAAGAAACAATGGAAGGCATTTTTTGCCGTTACTACCGCAATTCTCACTACTTATATGGGAGGTTTAGTACTCGCAATCCTTGCTTTTGTTATCATATTAATATTCAATCCTGCAATAAAGATCAAGTATAAACTATATGGACTTATTTTCCTGGTAGCAGCTTATTTTTCATTCCGGATCATTTCACCAGAGAATGTTAAATACTCGGAATACTTTATCAAAAAAACTTTCTCCATAGATCCGCCACGAAAACTTATTTCGTTTGGTCAAACTATCAATTACTCGACTAGCACGATCCCGAGGTTTTTCGTGGGTGCAGGGCCTGGGAATTTTTCATCAAGAACAGCCTTTGTTTTCGGTGGTGAATACGTTAGTTGGTTGCCTCAAAAGGTTGTTTACCGTTCCGATGCCTTTGACAAAAATCATTTCAAGCTATGGAATAATGAAATCCTTTCAAAACCATACCAGGATGGTACAGCCAATCAGCCTTTTGCTGTTTATAATCAATTGCTGGGAGAGTACGGATTTATCGGGTTAATGGTATTTTTTGTTCTTTATACCGGGTACTATTTCAAAAGATATTATCAGCTTACATATGGAAAATATCTTTTAGTATTTCTTTTGTTGATCTTCCTGATGGATTACTGGTTTGAATATTTATCAGTCGTGGTTCTCTTTGAGATATTAATGCTGGTGCAACTGAAAGAGTTAAAAAAAGAAAATGAATAATCGACCTCCAAAAATATTATTTCTTGTACAACTGACACCGCCTTATCATGGGGCTGCCCTTGCAAATGAAAATGTGGTCTATAGCCAATTAGTGAACAATGCATTTAGATCTAGTATTATCGACATTAAAACATCTCATGAGTTAGGCAAAATTGGAAGATTCTCACTTTCAAAATTATTTTTATCAATAAAGATTTTTTTTAAGATTTTAGTTCGCCTACTCAGATTTAAGCCTGATGTAGTTCATTTCAGTCTTGCTCCTTCAGGTTTTGCCTTTTATCGTGATGCACTTTATTTATCATTAATTAAAATGATGCGTTATAAAAGAGTGTTACACTTACATGGCAAAGGATTCAGACCGCGTATAAATAAAAATTATCTCTATCGTTTTTTGTGTAAAAACATTTTTGCAGGAAGTTATTGCATTCACCTTTCTAAAATCCTTTCTAATGATGTACCGGAACTTGGTATTAAAAGAAGATATATTATACCATATGGAATAAAAATTATAAATGAAAAGGTCCCGAAAAGAAGTGAAACTACGTCAGTAAAAATTCTCTACCTGTCAAACTATATAAGATCCAAAGGCGTATTAGATCTAATTGATGCAGTCGAAATTCTTGCCGGGAAAGCGACTAATTTTCATGTAGAACTTGTTGGCAATCCCTATGATCTCAGCATTAATTACCTGGAAGAATACATTCAAGAAAAAAAACTTCATCATTTGATAATGGTTAGCGGCCCAAAATATAACGAGGAAAAATATGAAGCGTTAAGAAATGCTGATCTTTTTGTGTTTCCTACTCATAATGATGCGTTTCCAAATGCGTTATTGGAAGCCATGCAGTTTGGTTTGCCGTGCATCACAACCACGGAAGGAGGAATACCAGATATGATTGATGATGGCCTTACAGGATTTTTAAATAAACCTGGAGATAAAGAGGGTATGTCCAAAGCAATCCTGACTCTTTTACAGGATCAGGAATTGAGAAACCAAATGGGTACAAATGCGCAAAAGGTCTTTTTTTCAAAGTACACTTTGTCAATTTTTGAAAATAACGTCGTAAATACTTTTAATGATATTATAGCTGACAAATAAATCTATGAACAGGTCTGAAATATTCAATACTTTCTTTTTTGTCGTCCTTAGCCTACTGACAATTTCATTCGTATTGCCTATCGCATTCAATAGCATTTTGATTATTATTTTATTTATTGTTTTGCTAGTAGACTACAGGAATTTTTGGAATACTCTAACAGCTTATATTAATAACAAGAAAAATATTCTTTTATTAGTAATCTTTTTCTGTATACTTCTAAGTTTTTTTTACTCTGATGATAAAGAAACTGCAAAAAAGGCGATCATAAGCGCATTACCCTTAATAATAGTCCCATTGAGTTTGGCCGGAGATACGACACTTTCGAAAAAAAGAATTCAGTTCCTTAAAAAATTATTTGTTTATGCATGTCTTGTTTCATCGATCGTTTATTTATTACTGGCGATAAAACGCAGTGGCATGCTCGATGGCTCTTATAAATTAGTACATGCTCCAGAGAATTTCTATGCCTATTTTATTAGCCAACTAACCTATAACCATCTAAGCCCCAGCATCCACGCAATTTTCTATTCTCTCTATATCGCCCTGGCAATTCTTATCATTGTATATGATTTTCAAAAGATTTCGTTGAAAGAAAAAATTCTGTGTGGTGTTTTGGCTTTTTATTTCCTGGTTTATCTTCTCCTTCTTATTTCTATTATAATAAATTTTGCATTGTATAGTTTTCTTATTCTAAATTTTTATTTTAAATCATCTTTCAAAAAATGGTGGCATTACTGTGTCTTCTTTGGAGGTATTGCTTTTGGCACTGCCACAACAGCCTATATAACTACGATAAAATATTTCGGCCCTTATGGTGATGGTACATACCGATTCGACTCACCGTCTATAAATCAAAAATTACTTCTGGCCCTTGCAGCCGTTTTCCTTATTGGAATAATTGCCATTATAATAAAACGGATTTTCCAAAAAAAATACATTTCTGTCCTTATTGGAGCTCTTATAATTGCGGCCATTTCATCAGTTATTTATTTCCAGTTTAATAAAAACAAGATAGGTGACTTAAAAAAAAATAGTATCTCAATAAGAATTAAGTATGGAGATGCAGCCGTAAACATCATCAAAGCACATCCTTTTATTGGAATTGGCATAGGAGACAAAAAAAACAAATGGATAATGAGATCAGAAGATCTTCCGCCTGGTGCGGCCCCCGAACATGTCTTTAATTCACATAATCAATTTTTGGATTTTTGGGTAGCAGCAGGTATTATTCCTTTCATATGTTTTGTTCTTTTTTTAATAAATCAATTACGAACAGCGTGGCGAGGCAAGCATATTGTTTATCTTGGATTAACATATTGTTTTTGTCTATTTTGTTTAACTGATTCGGCAATGATGGTGCAAAGAGGACAAGTCTTTTTTTTATTTTTTGTTTGGTTGTTTGAGCTCGATTCAAAAAGAAAAGAAGAACAAAATTTTTTAAATTAAACCTATCATTAAAGAAAATGTATGTGTGGGTTAGCAGGGTTTTTAAATTTTGAAAATAATGAATTGCTGGCAAAAAATGCCGGGCAACTGCAACAACATCGAGGACCAGATGCACAAAAGATCTGGCAACACGAAAATATTGCTTTATCACATCAGCGGCTTTCAATAATTGATCTTGATGCAAGATCGGATCAGCCTTTTGTGAAAAATGGATTTGTTATAATTTTTAATGGTGAGATCTACAATTACAAGGAACTACAAACCATGCTACTTCAAGAGGATCCCACAATTGATTTTTTAACAACTTCCGATACTGAAGTATTATTGGAACTATACAAGACAAAAAAAGAAAAATGTCTTGACGACCTTATCGGCATGTTTGCTTTTGCGATTTATGAGATTGAGACTGGCAAACTATTCATTGCCAGGGATCATTTCGGTATAAAACCGATGTTTTATACACAAATTGATAATCGATTTGCATTTTCTTCCGAATTAAAAACTCTTGTCAATATTCCCGGTTTTGATAAAACTCTAAATATGGATGCTTTTGTTGGAGCAATGAATTATTTATGGATACCTGGAAATCAAACCATGTTTAGCAGCTGCCATAAACTTCCCCCCGCCCATTACATGACTGTTGACACACGGGCACTTCTTCCCATTCCAAACCTTTACAGCTACTGGGAACTGAATACAAAAGCTACCATCACTGATGAAAATCAGGCTATAGAGGCCTTTTCAAAACAGATGGAAGAAACTATTCAGAGACATATGGTAGCAGATGTACCGGTTAGCAGTTTTTTAAGTGGAGGGCTTGATTCATCACTTATTTCTGTTATGGCAAGTAAAATAAATCCTTCGTTATCTACATACACAATTGCTGTATCTGTAAAAGACAAGAAAGTAGAACTAATGCCAGAGGACGAAAAATATGCAAGACAACTTGCAAAGCAATTTCAGTTTGATCATCACGAATTGGAAATTGTACCGGACATCATCAAAGCATTGCCTGACATAGTTTATACATTAGATGAGCCAATTGGCGACCCGGCTGCAATTAATACATACCTGATTTGCAGGGAAGCAAGAAGCAAGGGAGTAAAGGTCTTACTATCTGGTATGGGTGCCGATGAAATACTATTTGGGTATAGAAGGCAAAAGGCTACATTGATCGCAGAAAGATTTAAGCGATTACCCGACTTCATCAGGTCTCCATTTAAATTTATTACCAAAAAATTACCAGTAAAATCAGCTGGTAAAGGAAGAAAAATTACAAGATGGGCCAAACGGTTTTTATCGTTTGCCGAATTACCAACAGAAGAAGCATACATGAAAAGCTATTCTTATTATAGTGAACCAGAATTAAAACAACTCTTCAAAACCGATATTGGAAATAGCTATAATAATTTAAGAACGCAACATTCAAATTACTTTAATAAAAATTATACTGGAGATACAATTAACCAGATCTGTTATACGGATATAAATATGTTTATGGTCGGATTAAACCTTACTTATACCGACCGGGCTTCAATGGCCGCATCGGTTGAAGTGCGTGTCCCATTTATCGACAAAGAAGTGATTAGCCTGGCGATGCAAATAAACGGTTCATTAAAATTCAAAAAAAAACAATCAAAATATATTTTGAAAAAAGTGGCCGAAAAATATTTACCGAAGAAGATTATTTACAGGCCTAAAGCTTCTTTTGGGGCACCCATACGCTCCTGGATTAGCGGGGATTTAAAACAAATGGTTGATGATTTGCTCTCTAAAGAAAGAGTTGAAAAAAGAAATATCTTCAATTATGAGTTTATAAAAAAAATGATAAATGACGATCGTGAGGGCCGGGAGGATAATGCCTATAAAATATATCAATTGCTGACGGTAGAATTATGGCTCAAAGCCTACATTGATCACTAAATGGTTAAGGAATCTTAGCTGATGCTTCATAATTTTGCCATTTAATTTTAATTCGTGGAAGTGACAAAAAAAGATACTGAAGAGATAAAACAATTCTGGAATGAAAACCCTGTTGGGAGCAATTTTATTGCTTACAAGCAGGGGAAAAAATTTTACGAGGACTATGACGATTTTCGATATAAAACTGAGGGACATATAATTGATGAATTAAATAAAATTGATCTTCAAAATAAAAAAACACTTGAAATAGGACTTGGCCAGGGCGCGGATTCTATGCAGTTGATAGATCGTGGCGCAATTTATTATGGAATTGATCTGACAGATGAATCAGCTAGAAGAGTAAAAGAAAGATTTAACCTATTTAATAAAGCTTACCAGAGTATTGAAGTTGCAAATGCTGAGAATATCCCTTACCATGATAATTTTTTTGATGTTGTTTATACACACGGCGTTATTCATCACTCTCCATCGATACAAAAAATTACAGATGAAATTTATCGTGTTTTAAAACCAGGAGGAAAGGCGATCATAATGCTCTATCATAAAAACTCTGTTAACTACTATATTAGTATTAATTTTTTTCGAAGAGTTGGTCTTGTGATGTTAATAATATTTCCTTTTTTATCAAACCTGGTTTCAAAATTAACTGGCGAAAGTAAAGAACGTATTATCCGCCACAGGGAATTACTAAAAAAAGAAGGATGGCGTTATCTTAAAATGAAAAATTTTATTCATCGTTCTACTGATGGGCCAGATAATGTTTACAGTTCGGTATGGACAAGCAAATCTGCAAAAAAATTACTTTGCAAATTCACATCAACTAAAACTAATGTTCACTTTCTAAATGAAAGACATTTATTAGGCTTACAGCATTTGTTACCCAAATCATTAAAAAATAAAATTGCTCATCGTTATGGCTGGCATTTGTGGATAAAAGCAACAAAATGAAACAAGTAATCCAAAATTTCAAGACTGGTAAACTTAGTGTTGAAGATGTTCCTCTTCCTTCCTTATCAAAAGGAATGGTATTAGTTGAGAATAAATTCTCGCTTATAAGCTCAGGTACCGAAAGAGGCACTGTAAAAGTGGCAAAGGCAAGTTTGATCGGTAAGGCTAAACAAAGACCTGACCTTGTGGCACAGGTGATGCAGAATATTAAAAAAGAAGGATTGATGGCGACGATTGACAAGGTTCGCACAAAGCTTGATTCATTAAAAGCACTGGGTTATAGCACTGCAGGAATCGTGGTAGCCTCGATGGATACTAACAATTGCTTTATGCCCGGTGATCGGGTTGCCTGTGCAGGACAAGATCATGCATCACATGCAGAAGTTGTTTCTATCCCACAAAATCTGGTTGCAAAAATTCCAGACAATGTTTCATTTGAAGAAGCAAGTTTTACAACATTAGGAGCAATCGCCATGCAAGGTGTGCGGCAAGCTGATCCAAAATTGGGTGAAACAATTGCTGTGATCGGATTAGGATTGCTTGGCCAACTTACTTGTCAGCTCCTGAAAGCAAATGGATGCAAAGTATTGGGGATTGATATTGTAGATAATCTCATTCGTTTAGCAAAAGATAATGGCGCTGATGCATCAATCGATAGAAATGATCCGGACTTGATCAACACTCTTAGTAATTTCACAAATGGTCGTGGCTTTGATAGTGTCATCATTACAGCAGCAACTCCTTCCAACGATCCCATCGAATTATCTGCAGAAATTACAAGAGCAAAAGGAAAAGTGGTTGCTGTTGGAGCAGTAAAGCTAGATGTGCCTCGTGATCCGCATTTTTATCGTAAAGAACTTGACCTGCGATTGTCTTGCTCATATGGACCAGGAAGATATGATGTAAATTATGAAGAGAATGGCCAGGATTATCCATATGCTTATGTACGCTGGACAGAACAACGAAATATGGAGGCGTTCTTACAATTGGTTTCTCAAAGCAAACTAAATATAAAGTCACTCATATCTCACAATTTTGATATTTCAGAAGCTGAAAAAGCTTATCAAATGGTGATGGGCGAAGTGGAGGAACCACATATCGGTATTATTCTTGGCTATCCTGAAAACAAAAACAAATTCACTTCAAAAATTATTTTACGTAAAAACCCGGTAAAACAATTCAATGTTGGTTTTATTGGCGCAGGAAGTTTTGCCCAGAGTTATCTTATTCCAAATGTAAAAAACAATGGGGCCTCCTTGCAAACAGTTGTCACCTCTAAAGGTATTAGTGCTAAAAATGTTGCTGAAAAATTTAGCTTTAGTAAAGCATCTTCAAATGCAGAAGATATTTTACAGGATGATTCGATCAATACCATTTTTATAGCTACACCGCATAATTCGCACGCAAGATTTGTACTTGCAGCATTAAAATCGGGCAAAAATGTTTTTGTAGAAAAGCCTCTTGCTATGCGGGAAGCTGAACTTGAAGAAATAAAAGAATATTTTGAAGCAGAAGGTGGAAACCTGGTGACAGGATTTAATCGACGTTTCAGCCCTGTTGCAACTGAATTAAAAAAATATTTTAGTGATGACAATGAGCCTCTAGTGATGAATTACAGGATCAATGCTGGTTTTATTCCTAAAGAACATTGGACGCAAAATGAAAATATTGGAGGTGGCAGGATTATCGGGGAACTGTGCCATTTTATAGACCTGATGCAATTCTTTTCTGGTTCATTGCCAGAAACGGTTTTTGCCCAGTGTATTAATAGCGGGAATAATAAAGTTAAAAATGACGATAACATTAGCATTTTAATAAAATTCAGGAATAGCTCAATAGGTACTATTATTTACGCTGCAAATGGTGATAAAGCTATGCCTAAAGAGAGGTTGGAAATTTTTGGCGGCAATAAGATTGGTGTTATCAATGATTTTAAAAATGGTGAATTATACAATGGGAATAAACTAAAAACATTGAAAGAAGAAGGAAAAGGGCACAAGGAAGAAATAAATGCCTTCTTCGCGGCCTTATCAAAAGGAGTAGCGATGCCAATAGAGTTTGAATCGATGTATTATACTACAAAAACAACATTTAAAATCCTTGATAGCTTGAGCACAGGTTTATCTCAAACATTACAATAAAGGTTACTTGTAGATCATGTCGAAACCTTATCGTCATCCTCTTTTTTAAAATAATACTTAACAACTAATCTTAAAAATTTTAAATTCCCGACAAGGTATCTCTTAAACATTCTGCGAGGCTCCTGGTAAACACGGTATAACCATTCCAATCCTGTTTTTTGCATCCATATAGGAGCTCTTTTCACGTAACCGGCGATCACATCAAAACTGCCGCCCACCCCCATGATCAAATTCACATTTCTCAGTAGATCTCTATTTTGATACAAGAAATTTTCTTTTATAGGGGAAGTGATCGCTACAAATAAAATATTGGATTTGCTTTGTGCAATTTCTTCCGCAATTTTCCTTTCGTCCTCTTTTTTAAAATATCCATTTCTGTATCCGGCAATTATTGACGTAGAATATTGTTCTGCATATTTTGCCACAAGTTTATTTACAACTTCTTCCTTTGCTCCAAAAAAGAAAAGCCGATAGTGTTTTTTATGCGCTGATTCAACCAATCTTTCCATAAGATCTATTCCTGCAACTCTTTCTTTCAAAGGCTTACTAAATAACCGTGATACCCATACAACAGCTTGTCCATCGGCATTAATAAGATCAGCTTCAATAACACTTTTTCTAAGCTCATTATTTTCATGCATTGAAACAATTTTTCCTGCATTGACAACTGTATGATGAATATGCTCATCGCTTTGTATTGCAAGGTCAACTATGTCCAGCGTTTCCTGCATAGTGAGATTATCGATCGGTGTACCAAGTATATGAATTCTCTTCCCTGTCATTGATCCTTCATTTCTTTTAAATAAAAGGTCATTGCATAAAACATCCATGCCTGTGCCCAACGCATATAAGGAATGCGGGATGAAATTGTTTTCTTTCTCTGGTAATAAAAATAGCCTTGTTTATCCTGCATATTTTCAATAGACCATTGCATCACCTTCCTGGCCAAAGTTGTATTTTTTTCAAATAGACCTAGTTTGCTTAAGGTCACAATTAGCTGTGCTGGCGAATGAATATCGACAGGATACAGTTTATTATGATAGTATTTACTGACCCCCTCGCTTGTAAAAAAATTTTCCAGGTAAAAGGAAATGCCTTTATGCAAATTCATTTCAAATGAATCATCTCCTGTTAATTTTTTATATTCATAAATACATTCAAGGTTAAATCCCGTATGAAAATTATCTACCCATTGATGAAATGGTAAAGTTCCATATGACCATGCTCCATTTGATTGCTGCCTGTCGCAAACAAAGGCAACTGCTTTCTGAGCTTCATTTTTGAAAAGATCGTTTTTTGTGTAAGCGTACCCACGGCTTAATAGGCGGGCCCCAAGAAGTGAGGCATTAAATACCTGTGTTTGATCAATTGGCGAATAAGAAAAACAATAATTTCCTTTATCGTCGTATGTTCGATTTAAATCTTTCAATACAAAATCGATGCTGGACAAGCCAGTATTCAAAAATTTATTTTCTGCCGTAATATCATAAGCGTTAAAAAATGACTCGGCTACATAAGAGGTAGCTACGACAGTAGGTATATTTTTTGGCTGAAAAAAAGCACGGGCCTGCCAATCAAAATTATATCCCCAGGAACTTCCAGAAAAAGTCCTATTCTGCAATTCGATAAGCTTATTTGCAAGAAAAATAATTCTGTTTAGATTTCCTTGTTCCCGATCTATTTTATAAAGATTACAATATCCTGAAAGGAATAATGCCAACCCTTTGGTATTAAAATCTTTTTTAACTCCGGTGATTTGTCTAAAATTTACAGGGCTTCTCTTAAAAAACTGTATCCACGCTAATTTGCAAAAACGATTATTCCTGATAAGAGGTAGTGCATTAAATAAACTGCTGTTCAGGCCATCATAAGGATCCCAACCTTTATATTGCTCTTTTTCGCAATAGTCCTTTAGTTTTTGAAAACTGCTAATTACCGCTTGGTCTCTCATTCTTTATTTTTTAATCATTCAAGCAGGTACCCTTTAAAATAATTCCGTGCAAAAGTATTACAAGTCATATAACAATTCGATTGAAAATTCTTATTGTCTCTGTTTGTGATTGGTGTAGTAAATATAAAAGCCACAAGATCATTGTGGCTCTATGCGGTGAGGGAGGGATTCGAACCCTCGGTACATCTTTAAGGACGTACGACGGTTTAGCAAACCGT
>Ga0207701_10002897_pt1 | contig 17709 bp, 12 predicted proteins | sample KBSSwiSSwithPhiX_FD_184294 | JGI IMG/M metagenome (GOLD analysis project Ga0207701, IMG submission 184294) | Switchgrass rhizosphere bulk soil microbial communities from Kellogg Biological Station, Michigan, USA, with PhiX - S5 (SPAdes) (version 2) | ecosystem: Environmental > Terrestrial >... | reverse complement strand
GATGGACTTTCTTGGATTGAAAACGCTTACCATCATCAAGACAGCACTTGAGATGATTTACCTGAACCATGGTGTACAGATAGAAATAGATACAATTCCTCTCAATGATGAAAAAGCATTTTCATTATACCAAAGAGGTGAGACCATCGGAACATTTCAGTTTGAAAGTCCCGGAATGCAGAAATACCTGCGGATCCTTAAACCGGATCAGTTTGCGGATTTAATTGCCATGAACGCATTATATCGTCCGGGTCCGATGGCTTATATACCCAATTTCGTGGATCGTAAACACGGACGTGAAGCTATTTCATATGATGTTCCTGAAATGGAAGAATATCTTAAAGAAACTTATGGTATTACAGTTTACCAGGAACAGGTGATGTTGCTTGCACAAAGTATCGGCGGTTTCAGCAAAGGAGATGCGGATGTGCTTCGAAAAGCAATGGGTAAAAAACAGAAATCAGTCCTGGATAAAATGAAAGATCAGTTTATCAAAGGCGCGATGGCAAAAGGACATGCCAAAGATAAACTCGAGAAAATCTGGACAGACTGGGAAGCATTTGCTCAATATGCATTCAATAAATCACACTCCACCTGTTATGCTTTTGTTGCCTATCAGACAGCATATCTGAAAGCTCACTATCCTGCAGAATATATGGCCAGTGTATTGAACCATGCGGGAAGTATTGAAAAGATCACCTTCTTCATGGAAGAGTGTAAAAGGATGGGATTAAAAGTTCTGGGTCCGGATATCAACGAATCAAGAAAAGGATTTTCGGTTAATGATAAGGGTGAGATCAGGATTGGACTTGGCGGCTTAAAAGGTGTGGGTGAAGCGGCTGTAGAAGGTATCATTGAGGAACGAGTAAAGAAAGGTCCTTATTCTTCCATATTTGACCTTGTAAAACGAGTGAACCAACGTGCAGTAAATAAAAAATCATTGGAATGCCTGGCTTATTCAGGTGCATTTGATTGTTTTAAGGAAATGCATCGAGCCCAATATTTTCATGTACCTGACGGTGATTCAATGACCGGCCTGGAAAAGATTATCAAATTCGGAAACGTGTTCCAGGCGCAAACACAGAATGTCAGCAATACACTTTTTGGTGACCTTCCTTCCATGCAGATACCGGCACCTAAAATTCCTGATTGTCCAACCTGGTCATTGACCGAACTGTTGGACCATGAAAAAGACGTGACGGGAATGTTTATCAGCGGTCACCCGCTCGACCATTATCGTTTTGAAAATCAATATTATGGCATCATGCCATTATCTGAATACAATGAATTCAAGCAGTCTGTTGAACTTCACCCCCACCCTAATCAGACTATCCGGTTGGCCTGCCTGGTGACCAGTGGCCAACACAGGATTTCGCAGAAAGGAAAAAAATATGGAGTGCTCTACCTGGAAGACTTTACAGGTAAATCTGAATTCACTCTGTTTGGTGAAGTATATATGAAATACCTCAATTATTTTGAACCGGGCACCTGTCTTTACATAACAGGGAAATTTGAAAAATGGGAGAAAAGAAATGAATGGAATTTCAGGGTAGTGGAGATCTGCCTTCTGGAAACCATTAAGAAATCATTAACCAAAACGCTGGAAATCAGCATGATACCAGATTTACTTAAAGGAGAACATGTGGTTTTCCTGGAAGATAATATCCGGAAGCATCCAGGTAACGCGAGGATTAAAGTGAATCTATATGAACCTAAACACAATTGGCATGTTACCATGATATCTATGGCAAAGGGGTTTGAAATGAATGACGAATTGTCGGCTTATTTATTGGAACACCCCTATATAGACGTAAATGTGGTAACATCCTACCCCAATTGATGTCAAAACATCATTGTTGGGAAAATGGAATTAATTTTGCAATCCTTATTACAGTATATATTTAAAAAGAAGATATCATGGCAAAAGAATTTACAGATTCTAATTTTCAAAACGAAGTACTTACTTCCAACCAATTGACCGTTATTGATTTCTGGGCTGAGTGGTGTGGTCCTTGTCGCGCTATCGGGCCAATCATTGAAGAGCTTGCTAAAGACTATGATGGTAAGGTTAATGTTGGTAAGGTAAATGTTGATCATAATCCACAGTTATCCATGAATTATGGTATCACTTCTATCCCGGCTATTCTTTTCATAAAAGACGGTAAAGTGGTAGACAAACTGGTAGGTGCTCAACCTAAAGGTAATTTCGTTAAGAAGATCGAAGCTCACGTTTAAGTTTACTTTCAACACATAATTTAAAAGCGGCTTATTGCCGCTTTTTTTATTTCTGATCGTCTGCATTAAGATTGTCTTAACGAATTACGGTTACTGTGCCTTTTTCTGTAAATGCTCCACATGGACCAGAGGTTTTCAATGTATAGGCAAAAGATCCGGTAGGTTGTGGTTTGCCTTTGAAGCTGCCATCCCAACAATTGGATGGGTTGTTTGTAAAAAACACTTTTTCACCAAACCTGTTATAGATCGCTAATTCAAACATTAACGAGCCCTGTGCACCTTTAATCGTGAAGCAATCATTGATGCCATCCGAATTAGGTGTGAAAGCATTCGGAATATAAATTTTTCCTGTCGGTGCAATGGAGACTTTTACTTCACCATCCTCACTGCAACCATTGATATCAGTAACAACAACAGCATAGGTCGTATTAACGGTCGGACTTGCTAATGGATTAGGCGACAAAGCATCGGAGAGAGTTTGAGATGGTGACCATTGATACTTAACACCGCCTGATGCAGTAATCTGAGCTGGAAAACCAGGACATGTACTCGCTTCATTATTTGTCAACACTACCGGCAAGGGATTAATCGTTACTAGTATTGAATCTTTAGTTAAACAAGAACCAACATTCGCACTCACACTATACCTGGTTGTAACTGTCGGGTTAGCAATTGGATTTGCAATTGTGGGATCAGATAAACCTGTTGCAGGCGACCATGTATAAACTGTACCACCAGTTGCATTTAACTGAACAGCTTCATTTTTACAGATACTTGTGTCGTTACTTGCTACGATTGAAGCCGTTGACACATCAACTGTTATAGAATCATAAAATAATCCGGACTCAGTTACTGAAATATCATCCAGGGCAAAAATATCTCCAAAACTGACAGTATTGTCATTCCCTAAGCATAGATCAAGTGTTGTATATGTGCCGGAATTCCAGGTTGCAGTAAAAGGTTGCCAATATTCAACATTGGGCAAGAAATAACTTACATAGTCGAGGGATTTGCCATTAATCTTTAATACAGGTCGTGGAGGGGAATTCGGTGTTAAAAATTTGGCCCAAAAAACAATTTTATATTCTTTGCCAGGCTGTACAATGATTTGTTGACACCAGATGTTTGTACCACTTACAGTACTGCCATCCGAAATCAACATAGAACCGGATCCCGGTGTGGTATGGTCTGAACAATTAGCACAAACGAGGGAAGGCATCCATTGTTTTGCACCCGTTACAATTCCGTATTGACCATCAGCAGTGTGCTGATTGCTAAAAATGTAGTCTGAGCTGAAACCTGTGTTTCCAGTTTCGAAATCTCCATTGACAACAAGATTTTGAAAACTTTTATCCTGTTTAACTATATAAGTTGTTCTGCTTGTGGGTTTAGCGTAAATATTTCCATTATTGAATAATGTTTGTGAAGTATTCCAGCAATAATCTGCTGACAGATCATCCATTCTTAAAGCAACAGAGTCTCCCTGGCAGATAGTTGTATCTACCGTTAAAATAGAATTTCTGAAAGCAATACTCAGGTCCAGATATTTTTGAACAGTATCTCTGCAACCAATAGTATTTCCTTTAATCAACCTTACCGGGTAAACACCATTCCCGGGATAATAGTGGATTGGGGAACTACTATTGCTCATATTTCCGTCGCCAAAATCCCATTGAAGATTAGTATTAAGCGGCAATAAACTAAAAAATCTTACCTGTTGTGGCGAACAAACATCTTTTTGATAAATAAAATCAACAGTTTCAGAGACATTGCTTCCTTGTGACAATACCGCGATCTCATCCAATGTCAGAACCCTGTTGTACCATCTAAAATCATCCATTTTACCTTTAAACCAAAGCGGATCACCTGACCACCAGTTTCCCAGCCTGATGTCAGAATTACATTGCATCATAGCATTAAAGTTGGGAATGTTCTGGCTCACCAAATTTCCATCGAGATACATTTTATGGACCAAGCCATCAAATGTTACAATCACATTATGCCATCGGTCGTCGCAAAATGGTGTCGTATATCTGGTCATGCTCAGGACACTATTCGTAAGATCACCAGAACAGGGAAGGGCGTTAGATGTTACACTTGAAAATAATCCGTCACCGGGTCTGAATATTGACAACTGAAATTGCTGTCCGTTCGTTGAACCAAAATCCCTTTTACCGATCATTACCTGGAAAGCGTTAGACTGAGTCTGAAACCATAATACTGTGCTGAATGGAGTTGAAGAAAAATTTCCCACCTGATCCCTGATAATTATGTGATCATTTAAACCGTCGAATAAGTAGGCACTGTTCCCTGTTCCAAATCGATCTGTTGTAAGTTGAATCCCATTTTGTGGAAGTCCATTGTTGTTATTTCCGCTTACATCAAGTGAATTGCCATCAAATGTAAGATGGGTGACCAGGCCGTTAGCCAGGTTTACCTGGGCTGTGGATTGACTTGTACTTAATATGATGTATAAGAATACACATGCGAAATATTTCATATAAGGTTGGGGTGGAAAGGGCTAGAATTAAATATTTTTCTTCTTAGCCACGCAAACATAATTCAGTGTAAGTAAATCATCAAATTCCCACTTGTCTAATAAACTATAATAGCCGTTCATTAGTATTCGTAACCCGGAGTATTTTATCAATAACTTGAACCATTTGGCCAGCTTAGGTTTAGTCCTAAACATAGACCATATCATATTAATTCTCATTTGTCCAATAGCCGCCCATTTTCCACCGTTAGGAATAATTTCAATTTTTTCAAATCCATATTTTTCCATCAGAAAAGCAATGCCGTACTTGGTAAAACGAAAATAATCATACGGTTCTTCGTGTAACTCCCATGTAAATGGTACCGAAAAAATAAAATAACCGCCAGGTTTGATCACCCTGGAAATTTCCCCAAAGGCAGCCTGGTGATCATTTACATGTTCCAGAACCTGGGTTGAAAAAACAGTATCAAACTGATTTGATTCGAATTGCAGGTCAGTAGCAGGGCAGATAACATCCACTAGGAATTCGCTCGATTGGACTACGTCGCAGCCTGTATACGATTCAAAATTGGTGAAATAATTAAGGTAGGGTTTGTTTCCGCAACCAACATCCAGAATTTTTCCGGCGGCATAAAGCCCAATTACTTTTTTGAGGTCCCGGAACAAATATTTATATACCAGGTAACTGCTACTATTAATCGAAGCTTCCGGTTTATTCAGCCTTTTCGCTCCTGTGTTTCTTATTTCGTTCATTTTTGATTTAGCAATTTCTTTTTCCATTTAGAAAACTTCCAGACAAAAAATGAACCTAAATAACTTCTTTGTTCCACTTCTTCATTTCGATACTTCCATAATAACGGATGTATCCTTACAAGGCATTCTGGATTTGTATGGCTAGCTCTTTCTTTCAGTAGCGGATAGCTGCCGAGGGAATCTTTTTGCACATACATAATAACATTTTGCCTGTACCACCATTCCACTTTGTTATTGTTCCAGATCACATCCCTCAAAATGTCAACAGGCACATAATTTCTTTCTACAAAAAACTTCGCCCAGAATTCAGGCAGCTGTTCATTGATATGATATGTACCATGTTGCTCTAAAAGAGCTGCCGAAAACAAAATAATATTTCCGTGTTGTATGAGGTTATCGATTAGTAAGGACGATTTTTCCGTTGGCAGGTGCTCCCCTACTTCAAGTGACATCACGAGGTCAAATTTTCTGTCTAGTGAAAAGGACTCCTTTAAATCCCTGGATAAAAAATTTTGCTTCGGGATCTGTAAACTATTAAGGTCAACATAATCACCATCAATTCCCAAAATATCACCGACACCTAATTCTTTCCAAACTTTGAGCCAGGTACCGAGTCCGCAACCTACATCCAGCACCGATTTTGGATGAATCCATTGATTTATCAGGGGAAGTATAATTCTTGCAGATTCATAAGAACCTACTTGTTGACTGTCATAAAAACCGGCGTCATATTTTTTCTCTTCAATCATTTATAAACCGTTGCGAATTTTATTTTCCCTGAGAAGCTTTCCATAGTATCCGGGAAAATAAGTTCTGATGATAAGTTTGATAATAAAAAGTACAGGCGTTTTTCTGAACCTTTCTGACGTATAATCCACTACATGTGAGAGTCCTAATTTATCAGGATATTTCCGGTAAACATAATTCTCAATTTCATTGGGTCGTGCTTTAAGATCATAAACTCTTTTTGCCATAGATCCCTCACTAACGCGGTAGTCAAATACCACTTCGTTCAAATAATGAAATCGAAAACCCTTAAATGCAATTCGAAACCACATTTCCCAATCTTCCCAGCCCAATTTCATTTCTTCATCAAAATAACCTGTTTCCTGGAATATTGATCTGCGTATCATGGCACAAGCATCTATATGATTTCCCAGCATTTGTTTCTGGAGATTAAATGGAGCCTGTTTGCGGATTCCCTTCCAGTCTCCAAAAAATTCACCATCGCCAAATATGACAGCGACATTTTCCTGAGATTCCACTTCCCTCAGAGCACTGGTCATAAATGACGTCCTTATCTTGTTATCAGCATCAAGAAGTAATACCCATTCGGTTACAGCTTCAAGTATCCCTGTATTCCTTGCACCAGACAAACCCTTATTCGACTGACGGATAATTTTATACTTAGAGCGGTCTAACTGATCAATATAAGTTGTAGTTGCAGGATCAGTTGAACCATCGTCCACAATTATTACTGTATATAAAGACGAATCGCACAATGCAATGCTTGCCAGTGCTTCAGGAAGGAAATGACCCTGGTTATAACAGGGTATGATAATGGTAACTTTTACATCCATTCAATCCAATAAAATTAGTTATTCCTGCAGAAATTGCCGTAAAATATGTTTTAGGCTTTTTAGATCACTACAATTACCTTCGGAGCTTACAAACACATTATTTTTTCCATAATGGGGATCGTCAGAAAGCAAAGTATTTTATCAAGTATTTATATATATATAGGCTTTGTAATAGGTGCGGTCAATATCCTAATCTTATTTCCCCGTTATTTTACAACAGAACAGATAGGTCTCACCAGGATTTTACTGGATGTTGCAATGATGTTTTCTACTGTCTGCACTTTGGGCAGCATTGCTACTGTCCTTAAATTTTATCCGGTATATAAAACTCACCTTCCCCGTGAAAAAAATGATCTTCCGGCTTTATCTATTGTACTTTGTACAATTGGTTGCCTGCTGCTACTAATTGCAGTCCCATTGCTAAAACCCTGGATACTTCGGAAGTTTGGCGCACGCTCCCCTCTATTTATAGATTATTTTGACCTCATCTATCCGTTCACCATTACGCTTACATTTTTCAGTCTTTTTGAAGCATATGCCTGGAGTCTTAAGAAAACGGTATTGTCAAATGCTTTGAAAGAATTTGCGTTTCGCCTGCTAACTTCAGTGCTCATCGTATTATTTATTGTTGGCTGGATAAGTTTCCCGGAATTTATCGGACTCTATTCATGGATATTCCTGATACCCGTCTTAATATTTCTTTATTCCATTATTCGCCAAAAAGAGTTGCCGCTGAATTTTTCGGCAAGCAGACTAACCCGCAGGATCAGGGGAAAATTATTTTCTTTCGGTGGATTTTTATTTGCAGGGGCGATCCTGAATATAGTTGCACGTACCAATGATACCATCATACTCGCCAGTCAGTCGACCGGCGGTTTATCCGATGCTGCTGTGTTTACCATTGCTACCTACCTGGTTACTGTAATGGAAGTTCCCCAGCGAAGCCTGGTATCTATTACCACTCCATTTATTTCAGAAGGATGGCGAAGCAGGAACTTTGAAAAAATAGAACGGCTGTATAAAAAAACAGCACTTAATCTGTTAATTGCGGGGCTGGCCATATTTGGTGTGGTATTGCTGAACATGAATGATATCGTACGTTTCCTTGGCCCCGCCTATGCTGCTCTTACAGGAATTGTACTTGTTTCCGGAATAGCTAAGCTGATTGATTTATCTACAGGGTTAAACACGCAGATTCTATTATTATCAAAACACTGGAAACTGGATTTTTTTACAAACATGATGTTAGTCGCACTATCTATCCCACTGAATTATTGGCTTACAAAAAAATACAATGTGATGGGTCCGGCTTATGGAAATTTAATTGCACTGGTCGTATTTAATACGGTAAGATTTGTATTCATATATAAATTGTTCCGATTCCAGCCATTTACCATTAATAACTTAAAAGCAATTATTGTTGCCATCATTGTTTTTGCAGGTGTCTGGTTTTTACCATCAGTAGAAGGAATATTCCTGAATATTTTCATTAAGTCAGTAGTCTTCCTCTGCCTATATGGATGGATGATTTTAAGGTTTAATATATCTGCTGACATCACTGAATTGTTTGCTATTGTCAAATCACGGTTTTTCTGGTAAACAGGATAATCTATTTTTTAATTTTCTGAATAATATGCGCATATTCGCCAAATTCAAATAACAAATAGCAATGAGCCTGGAAGTTGAAAATTTATTAAGGGGAATCGGCGGTATGTTTTTTCTGCTGGGCCTTTGTTATCTATTCAGCAATAATCGAAAAAGAATCGATTGGCGTGTAGTAGGTATTGGCATCGTTGCTCAGGTTGCTTTTGCTATTGGTGTATTGGGAAAGGGCAAGTATAATTTTTTCCGGATCATCATTGAATGGTTGTCACAGAAATTTGTCGAGATCATTAATATTTCGCACAAGGGTACCGAATTTATGTTTGGAAAACTGGCTGATCCAAGTGGCCACTGGGCTTATGTTTTTGCTGTACAGGTTCTACCAAACATCATATTTTTTGCAGCATTATCAGCTTTATTATACTATTTGGGAATTCTACAAAAAGTGGTGCATTTCTTTGCCATACTGCTGGTCAAATTAAAAATTTCCGGAGCTGAAAGTGTTTCTACTGCAGCTAATATATTCCTCGGCCAGACTGAAGCTCCACTAATGATCAGGCCATTTCTGGATAAAATGAACCGTAGCGAAATACTCTGTATCATGGTTGGTGGTATGGCCAATACAGCAGGTAGTGTACTTGCTGCATATGTGGGATTTCTTGGCGGAACTGATGTAGTGCAACAGAATTATTTTGCCCTTCATTTGCTTAGTCAGTCTATCATGAGCGCACCGGCGGCAATAGTCTGCTCCAAAATACTTTTTCCTCAGACAGAACCTGTGGACAAGGAAATCAAGATCAATCGGGAAAAACTGGGTGATAATGTTTTGGATGCCATTTCACTGGGCACGACAGACGGTTTAAAATTGGCAGTTAATGTAGGCGCCATGCTGATTGTGTTCACTGCAATAATGTACCTGTTGAACTGGATACTGGGTTCTGTCGGTTATCATATCGGCTTGAACGGGTGGATAAAAGAGGCTTCCCATGGCCGTTATGATGGACTATCCTTCCAGATGTTATTGGGCTATATTTTTTCGCCAGTCGCCTGGATGATAGGGGTAAACAGTAATGAAATGGTGCAGGTGGGTCAGTTACTTGGTGAAAAAACCGTTATAAATGAATTCCAGGCATATATCAGCTTTGGGAAAATGAAAGAAGCAGGTATGATCGCTGACCCTAAATCGATATTGATCACCACTTACGCATTATGTGGATTTGCCAATTTTGCGTCAATTGGTATCCAGATCGGTGGTATCAGTCAACTGGCACCAAATCAGCGAAAAAACCTTACGGAATTGGGTATCAAAGCTTTGATTGGCGGCACTATCGCCTGTTTGATGTGTGCTTGTATTGCCGGTGCATTAATGTAATTGACCATTGGTGTATTGTTCAATACTTTTTCTTAGCTATCAGGCCCGATAGTTTTACCTTTGGAGAATACCCATTTCAATCAAACATCCCTGGATGAGAAAACTGCTTGTCGCCCTTGCTCTTATTGGCTTTTTATTGTCAGCCCATTCCCAGGATATCAAAAAGGTTACTACAATAAAGGGTATACGAACAGCTGTGACTCCTAAACTTTCCAGGTGGAAACCCGACCCAACCGATCCCCTCCTGCTCATTAAGACCCGCGACGAAAAAGGATTGCTTTTTGCCCGTGACCTCCAGCCATTAAAATTCCTTGACTATGGCAGTCGACATTCAGGAATTGATCCGGTTTTACAAAAAGGATTCGATAAACCTGTTAAAAATGCCAGGGATTTACCAGCTAACGCATCACCGGTAACACCGGTGTTTACACGGGACGGCGGATCTGTAGATAAAAATTTTGATGGATTGGGTTTTGCTAATGTATCTCCGGCAGACCCCAGTATCGCAGTAGGTCCAAACCATATTATTCAAATGGTAAACGGACAAAATGGTAGTGCATATTTCCGTATATATGATAAGAACGGTGGTACTCTTTCTTTCCAGGCATTTATGGATCAATTGCCGGGAACAAGCTATAACGGAGCTGGTGATTGCATCGCCTGGTATGATCAGTTCACAGATCGTTATGTAATGAGTGAATTTGGCGACTCTTCAAAAACAGGCACATCGGTAAATTCCCTGATCATGGCAGTTTCACAGACCAATGATCCACTTGGTTCATGGTTCGTGTATGAATTTACTGATGCATCGTTTTTTCCGGACTATCCAAAATTTGGAAACTGGACCGATGCATGGTATGGAATGACGCGTGATTTTGTTGGCTCATACGTGGGCAATTCATTATGGGCATTTGATAAAATGAAAATGATTGCCGGTGATCCGTCAGCATCTGTTCAGCGAATCAGGTTTTACGACGACGATAATAAATATAATTCCATGTGCCCGGTGTCTGCAATCGGGTCAAGTCCTCCTCCTGCCGGAACACCTGGATTGTTTTTATATTATAATGACGACAATTATACTGCTTCACCAACAGATACGGACAGTCTCAGCGTAGTAGCTTTTTCAGTAGACTTTGTAACGCCTTCAAATTCAAAAGCATCAATTATACAGAGTCTTCCGGTTGCACCTTTTAAAAGTAATGTTTGCAATTCGCGTAACTGTGCTCCTTCTGCACAGGGAATAGGTTATGATGTGATCAGTAGCAGGATCATGAATAAACCATATTACCGCAATTTTGGAACGCATGAAGCCATCGTAGCTAATCATACTGTAGATGCAACGGGAACCAGTATTTCAGGATTGAGATGGTATGAACTTAGAAAGACAGCATCTAACTGGACCACATATCAGCAAGGCACATTTGCACCACAGGCAATTATTCCCTGCTTAAGCACATCTGACCAACATCGTTTTATGGGAGCCATAACCCTAAACAGCAAAGGACAGGTGGCTATGGCTTATAATAATTCAAGCTCTTCCAGTTATGCATCGATTTCATTTACCGGGAGAAATGCAAATGATCCGCTGAATGTAATGAGTTATGAAGAAGTTACCGGCTTCGCTGGTACCAATTATGGAACATTCGGAAACAGGTGGGGTGATTATAATGATATTGTTCCGGATGTTTCCAATGATTCCGTTTTCTGGTTTTCGGGTATGTATGGTTCTTCGGGTAGCTGGAAAACCAGGATCGTATCATTCACTCTTGGCGCAAATGCCAACCTTGATGCAAAACTTTTGTCCATCGACTATCCTAACTCCTGCGAGAACAGTTGCAATACACTGGTCACTCCAATGGTAACGATCAAGAATACGGGCAATACACCACTTAGTTCTATCAGTATCAATTACCAGATCAATAATGGTCCAGTCCTTAGTTTTCCGTGGACAGGTTCTGTTTCCATTTCTGAACAAATCGCAGTTAGTTTACCACCTACCATTTTTCCCGGTGGAAATTCAACGTTCGATGTTTTCCTGACGAATGTAAATGGAAGTCCTCTTGACGATGTACAATCAAATGATTCACTGAGCACTACTGCTACAATTGGAACAGGAATAGATCTTCCAATTGCCGAAAGTTTTGAAGACATTATTTATCCTCCGCTTGGATGGATCAGATCAAATACAACTGAACCGATATTTAATTGGGAAAGAACAACTGCAGCCGGCCATACAGGAACATCTGCCATTTTCATGGACAATTTCAACCAGAATCAGTCCGGCAAATATTCCGATCTCAAAACTCCGGTTCTGAATACTACCGATATTGATTCTATCAGTCTTTCTTTCTGGATTGCTGCAGCATCATTCGACCTCAGCAATCTGGATACACTGGAGATATTGGTATCAACAGATTGCGGAAACAGTTTTCAGTCGGTCTGGAAAAAATGGGGTTCTGATATTAATACCCGCGGAGGTTTTGTAACTACACCATTTACTCCTTCAGGAAATGAGTGGCGAAATATCAGTATTAACCTTAATAAATATGCAGGTTTTGGAAAACTCATAGTTGCGTTCCGCAATTTAAATGGGTTTGGAAATAATATTTACCTGGATGATATCAATATTGTTGGTGCAAAATTTCCTGTCACTGATGCAAGCGCTTATGCTATTGCAAATCCAAATGATTTTGTTTGTGATAATTTATTGAAACCTGTCATCAGTTTGGTAAATGCAGGTAGGGACACATTAAAGACTGTTAAACTGAATTATAGTTTAGATAATGGACCAGTTAAAACATTCTCATGGACAGGTAAACTGGGTAATAAACAAGGCGCCAGGGTTCAACTTGAAGAGCAGGGAATTACACCTGGATATCACACTATTAGCATTTTTACTTCCGAACCAAATGGTGTTGGTGATGATCAGCCATCGAATGATACAGTTACTAAACTATTTATGGTAAAACTGGAAACAAAAACTCCTGTATCAGAAGGATTCGAAGGTGTAGATTTTCCGGATCAATGGAATGTTTTGAATCCTATTGATTCCAGCCACTGGAGACAAAGTAGCCGGGCCTATTATAGTGGAGTTTATTCAATGTTGGCAAGAAATATCGACAGACCTTCAACCATCCCAAGTCAACTGATATCACCACTATTCGGTTATAAGGATGTGGATTCAGTATTTATTAGTTTCCAACTTGCATCTATGTGGCGTAATACCGGATCGAATAGTCCCACTGATACACTGGAAGTATTAGTATCAGATGATTGCGGCCTTAATTTCAATTCCGTTTATAAAAAATGGGGAGCTGAATTGCAGACCGCCAATGATGCTACCGCACCTATAACAATACCTTTCGTGCCTACAGCTAAATCACACTGGCGTAAAGAAATATTGAATATCACCAATACAGTAGGTACTACTAACAGTATTGTTGTAGCCTTCAGAAATTTCAGTAATGGTGATAATAATTATTATATCGATGATATTAATATTTATACCAAAACACTGGCACCCAAACTCAAGAAAAATGGCTACCTGATCTCTCCGAATCCATTTAGAAATCGTTTCGTTCTGCAGCATTTTCCAAATGCTGATGATCTAAAGGGCATCAGTGTATTTTCCAGCACAGGCCAAATAGTATTCCAGAAAAACTGGACACTCGGTACCGCTGATTCTTATATTGAAGTGAACCTAAACACCCTCCCGGCAGGCCTGTATATTCTGAGATTGATGTATTCCGACAGAATGGTTTCTGAAAAGGTGATCAAAGGAAATTAATGACGTAAATTTGCGGATTGAAAGTAGAAACTATGACCACCATTACGGCAGCATCCGGAATTCTTGAAGATCCTTCCCTTCTACCTGCGCTCCGGCAGATAGGAGAAAAAATTATTTCCGGCAAAAGAATTTCAAAAGAAGAAGCACTCCAATTATTTGAAAACGGTTCACTTGCTTTTCTTGGCGCAATGGCAAATCATGTTCGTGAATCCAGGCATGGACAAAAAACTTATTTCAATCGGAATTTTCATATAGAACCAACTAATGTTTGTGTATTCTCATGTAAGTTTTGTTCTTATTCCAGACTGTATGCGCACCGTGAAGAAGGTTGGGAACTGAGCATTGAGGATATGCTGAACATCGTAAAAAAATATGATGACCAGGCAGTAACAGAAGTACATATAGTGGGCGGTGTTCATCCCAAAATGGACATTCATTATTTCGCTGACCTGTTAAGAAAAATTAAAGCACACAGACCCGGATTACACATAAAAGGATTTACAGCAGTTGAACTTGACTATATGTTCCGCAAAGCTAAAATGACCATTGCGGAAGGAATGTTATACCTGCATGAAGCCGGACTTGATTCATTACCTGGAGGCGGAGCTGAAATTTTTGATCCTGAAATAAGGGAACAGATCAGTGCCGATAAAGTAAATGCTGATGGCTGGTTAGCTATTCATGCAGCGGCTCATGCGCTCGGCATGCACAGCAATGCCACCATGTTATACGGCCATATTGAAAAATATGAACATCGTATCGATCATATGGACAGGCTTAGAAAAATGCAGGATGAGACAAAAGGTTTCAATTGTTTCATTCCGCTAAAATTCAGGAATCACGATAATGATATGAGTCATGTCCCTGAGTCGGGCATTGTGGAAGACATGAAAATGTATGCTGTGGCAAGGATTTTCATGGATAACTTTCCTCACCTGAAAGCTTATTGGCCAATGCTTGGAAGACAGAATGCGCAATTGACATTATCATTTGGTGTCAATGATCTTGATGGTACCATTGATGATACCACAAAAATCTACAGCATGGCTGGAAGTGAAGAACAAAAACCTTCTATGTCAACTACTGAACTTGTCAATCTTATTAAACAGGCAAAAAGAAAACCAGTAGAGAGAGATACTTTATATCACGAGATAATCGAGTATTGATTTTTTTCAGCTCCTGACTAACACTCGCTCAGACTTAGCGGGATGTGCACTGCAAGTCCACCATCAGAGGTTTCCTTGTATTTATTGCTCATGTCTTTTGCTGTTTCCCACATAGTCCGGATTACCGCATCCAGGGAAACTTTTGCAAAATCGGGAGCACTTTGAAGTGCAAGCTGTGAAGCAGTGATGGCTTTGATGGCACCCATGGTATTTCTTTCGATGCAGGGCACTTGTACCAATCCACCTATAGGATCGCAGGTAAGTCCGAGATGATGCTCCATGGCAATTTCAGCTGCCATTATACATTGCCGTTGGGTACCGCCCATACATTCGGTAAGCGCAGCTGCGGCCATTGCAGAAGAAACACCAATTTCAGCCTGGCAGCCTCCCATAGCAGCAGAAATAGTAGCGCCTTTTTTAAAAATACTTCCGACTTCTGAAGCAGTGAGAAGAAACTGAATGATCTTATCTTCTTTAGCCCCATCGGCAAATGAAATATAGTATTGCAAAACAGCAGGTATTACACCAGCGGCTCCATTTGTTGGAGCTGTAACCACTCTTCCGAAAGATGCATTTTCTTCATTTACTGCAAGGGCAAAACAACTAACCCAATCAATAATGTACCGGAAATCCTGACCGCCTTCCCGCATTAATTTTACCCAACCAGCATAATCCTGATATGCTTTTCCCTGGGTTAGTTTTTTATTGAGTTCGGCTGCCCTTCTTTTCACTTGTAGTCCGCCTGGTAGCATACCTTCTGTTTGAGCACCGCGAAACATGCTATCCCGCATGACAGACCATATTTTCATCAGTCCTTTCCTGGTTTCTTCTTCCGACCTCCAGGCATTTTCATTTTCCATTACAATTTCACTGATGCTCATTCCGGTCTTCATGCACCAGTGAAGCAATTCATTCGCTGTGTTTATCGGAAAAGGAAGTTGAACGGATGATGGGGAAGAAGTACGGGTCTCGCCTTCTTTTTCGACAAAACCTCCACCTATCGAATAATAGGTTTCAGCAATATTATCTCCATTTTTCAGGGTGGCTAAAAAGCTAAGTGCATTGGGATGATAAGGAAGATTTTCGTTCATGAAGAACTCAATGTCTTCATCAGGATTAAATGCGATCTCATGTTTCCCACAGAGCACAAGTTCCTTCATGTTGCGGATATCTTTAATCCGGCTATCGATCTGATTTACATCGAAACTAACGGGATCCTGCCCGTCAAGTCCAAGTTGAATGGCGATATCGGTACCATGACCTTTACCTGTTTTTGCAAGAGATCCGTATAACAGTATACGTAGTTCGATGACCTGGTAAAGAAGTCCTTTTTCTTCCAGCATTGCAGTAAATCGCTGGGCAGCACGCCATGGCCCGAGGGTATGCGAACTGGAAGGTCCTACCCCAATTTTGAACATGTCAAATACCGAAATAGACTCGTGCGACAAACTATGTTTGTTTAAACTTTATCCTACAGCTACCAGTTCCATATCAAATATGAGGATGGAATTACCCGGGATCTTGCCACTTGGATGGTCATTAGGACCATAGCCCAGACTTGGTGGTATGTATAATTTGATCTTACCGCCAGGTTTGATCAGGGGTAACCCTTTTTGCCATCCAACGATGAGTTGTCCCAGGGTAAAAGTCACGGCAGTTCCAGTAGTTTGATCAAATATGGTTCCACTGGTAAGTTTACCAACATATAAAACACTCACGCTATTACATAAACCTGCCGTAGCACCGGTACCTGGCGTTTCTATTGAATAGAAGAATCCACTTGGATGTTGAGTTGCGGTAAGGCCTTTTGTGGCCAGGTATTCCTGCACAGCATTTATTTCAGACTGGGGTGCAACAATTGTGCTTTCAGAATATGCACAAGTATTGTCATCTTTTGAACATGATGAAACTGCAATAACAAATAACACTAACAGGGTTGTGATTTTTTTCATGCCTATATTTTTCAGGTGGGCAAAGATAGCCGAAACTCGCTTTTGGCCAATGTTAAATTGACTTATTCTCATCTGATTTGGACGCTTTATGCCTCAATTCCAGGTATTTCTGTTCATTCTGATCCCATTTGAACTTTTTATTGAAAAAACCGGTGAAAACAGAAATAGCGATCACCGCCAGAACTAAAACCGCCGGATTGAACTGGCTGATACCAACAGCATCTGCCCTTTTATACCAAAACCTGCCCAGAAGGAAGTTAAGGATGATGGGGAGGGAAAACAATATACCCAGGGGAAGGCCGGATAGTAATTGGTAAGAAACCTGGCTATGTTTATCGCGATTTTTCTCCCACCAGGCCAAAAACCGCTTTTCATCATCTGTGAGCATGGTGCAAAGGTCCGTTACATAATATTCTGTTCAAAAACTCGTTTTCAATTGGTTATACGATCGTCTATATCCAAAACGACAAAAACCAACTCGTGAAAGTACCTGAATTAATGCTTAAGTACCTGTTGCAGAATAAAATACTGCATATCCAAGGATTGGGCATCTTCAGCCTTTCCTCTTCTGCAATTTCACTTGACGAACTACCTTCCGGGTCTGTCAGTTTTAAACTTGACCCGAAAACCAAAGAAGACCCTGAATTAGTAAATTTTATTTCCGCCCAAACGGGCAAAATAAAACCCCTGGCAGCAGCCGATCTGGAATCAGTTATTATCCAGGGAAAACAGTTTCTGAATATCAGCAAACCTTTCATTCTG
>Ga0207701_10002895_pt1 | contig 17712 bp, 11 predicted proteins | sample KBSSwiSSwithPhiX_FD_184294 | JGI IMG/M metagenome (GOLD analysis project Ga0207701, IMG submission 184294) | Switchgrass rhizosphere bulk soil microbial communities from Kellogg Biological Station, Michigan, USA, with PhiX - S5 (SPAdes) (version 2) | ecosystem: Environmental > Terrestrial >... | reverse complement strand
GTGAGAGCGGTTGTCCACGACGTTGAGCGCCGACAGCCGAATGGGACGAAACGCCACGATCGTCGCACCGGCATTGCGCAACGAGGTCAGGTGCTTGGTCGGAATTTTCCCCGTGCCGAACGCATCGTAGAGCGCGAGCACGCGGACCCCCGCGTTCGCGCGCTCGAGCAGGATCTCTCCGAGCGTGTCAGCCACTCCGCCGGCGAGCCCATAATAGACCTGGAAGATGATCGATCGCCGAGCCGATCGTAGATCGTCCCAGAGGCGAGCGAACGTGCCGTCGCCGTTCACGGCAATGTCGACGCGATTCCCCGGCAGCAGGATCGCTCCAGTCGCCATCGCGACGCTGAGCGGGAACTCCGGTTCGTTAGGCGCGAGCGGCTCTTCGTTTTGGCCGACACTCCTGACGTGCTTGAGCGCGCTGCCGCGTGTCAAATACAGGAACCCGATGAGCGTGATGGCCGTCAGCGCGATGATGGCTACCACCCGGAGGATGGTCAGCACGACACTCATGACGTTGACCCAGCGTTCGGCCGCACCGCTCACGCTGGCGGAGCGGGACTCCGCTCCGCCAACGGCAACTGAAGCGTCACGACGGTGCCGCCGCCTTCAGGGCGAGCACCGACGGACAAGGACCCGCCGGCGCGTTGCGCACGTTCCTGCATGCCAACGAGACCGAAGTGGCCACTCTGAACCGCCACCTCACGATCGGCGTCCGTGAACCCGCGGCCGTCATCGCGAATCTCGAGGCCTAACGATCCCCGACCGAAGTCCACGTCGACCTCGATGGTATGCGCACCAGCGTGTTTGACGACGTTGGCCAACGCTTCGTGGCCAATCCGTAACGCCGCCACCTCCACCCGACGGGTAAGGCGCCGCCGTTCGCCGTGCGTTGTCACCGTCATGGTGAGGTCGGTCCCGGCAGTTACCGTGCGACCGCGCGCATCGAGGGCAGCGGCGAGGTCCGATTCGTCGAGCTCCTGGGTCCGCATGTCCCACACGCGCGCCCGTGACTCGCGCAGCGCGCTCTCCGTCAGCAGCTGGGCCTTGGCCAAGGTCCGAGCCGCGAGCTCGGGCTTCTCTATCAGGGCCAGCTCCACCGTCTTGAGATGTAGCGCCACGCCCGCCACATCCTGTAGCAGCGTGTCATGGAGCTCCTGAGCGATACGACTTCGCTCCTCGAGCGCGGCTTGGTACCGAGCTCGCAACCCTGCCTGAATCTCGGCGTTCGCCTGTTCCAGCGCCTGTCGAGATTCCACAACGCCAGTGACATCCATGACGGCGCCAACGTACACCGTCCCGCCCGTTGCCTCGTCGAGCATTGGCCGGGAGACCACGTGCAGGTGCTTGACTGTGCCGTTAGGCATGAGTAGGCGGTGCTCGATCTCCCAGTCGCTCGTGCGGGCGATGGCGTCTTCGATCGCCTCTCGCAATCGCTCGCGATCATCCGGATGTGTCCGGTCGAACACGAGCGCCATCGTCGGCCTCGTCGCGTGATCGATCTCGAAGATCCGGTACGTCTCGTCCGACCATACGATCTCGCCGCGAGACGGACGCCACCCGAAGCTGGCGGTCGTGCTCAACCGCTGCGCCGCCGCCAGGTAGGCCTGGGCTTCGCGAAGATCCGAGTACAGATACGCATTCTCGAGCGAGATCGCGGCCTGCGACGCGATCAGCTCGAGCAGCGCGATTCGAGACCGGGTGAACACGCGCGGGAGCAGGTTGTTCTCGAGGTACAGGACGCCGACGAGTTGCCCCTGGTTCAGCAGCGGCAGGCCCATGACGGACCGCGCTCGATTCTCGACGACGTACGGGTCGGCGGCGAACGCGCCGGACGCGGATGCGTCATCGAGGATGACGGGCTCGTGCGAGCGGAGAACGAAGCGCACGAGACTGTCGGGCAGGTCGGTGGGGCCGGTTGGCGTGTGCCGTCCGCTCACCGTGATGGCCTCCGGCCCGGTGATCGCGTCCGCTTCGACCATGACGTCGTCGCCGCGCTTCACGATCAGCACGCCGCGCTCGGCGCCGGCCTGTTGAATCGCGGTGACCATGAGCGTCTCGACAAGCTTGTCGAGCTGGATCTCACCCGCCACCGCCTGCGAAGCCTTGATCGCCGTGGCAAGGTCCAGTCCCTCGGCCGAGGTAGCCGACACGACCGTGGGCAGGGCGTCCCCTGAGTCCTCGTCGAGTAGTGTGTGGCTCGTTAGGCGCCGCACCATCCCGTCGGCGCCCCACTGACCATAGCAGACGCGCGCATGCAGCAGATACGTTCGAGCTATTCGGTCGAGGCCGCGCCCCACGTAGAACTGCGCCGCGCGCTCACTCGCGATGGCTTCGACGTTGACGGCGCCTGCCGCGTGCGCACCGCGAATCGCTTCCTCGTAGAGGCGTTCCGCGTCCAGCTCGCGGTTCTCGATGCGCGCCAGCTCCGCTGCCGCCAGCGCGTCGCGGCAGCCAAACGTCACCATGCAGTCCTGGGCCCACACCGCCAGCTGTTTTTGATGGCTCGCCACGGCATCGCGATGCGCCGTCGCGTCGCGGGCGTTCGCGGCGTTCCAGGCGCCAGCGTGCGCGAGGGCAGCGTAGAAGTGGTAGTCGGCGATCTCGAAGAACGTCGGGATCGTCCACAGCACATGCTCCGCCCGCGCTTTCATCTCGAGTGCGTGCGCATAGTCTCCGGCCCGCGCGTACGCTTCGAGCCTACGCGTCCAGTAGAAGCACGCGGCGATAGCGAGACCCGCGTCATCCTGGAGCGGTCGCTCCACCTGCGGCGTCTCGAGCTCGTCGACGGGAAGACCGCGAAGTGCGCGAATGAGCCCTAGCTTGCCGAAGTAGCCGTAGATGGCGAGGCGATACCCCGCGCCGCGGGCGGACTCGAGATAGCCTTCCGCCTCCGACTGCACGAGCTCGAGCGAAACACCAGCAGCAAGCGCGATCGAAATCAGATGGTTGGCGCTGAACGCAGCATAAAGCGGATCGCCGGCCGCCTGCGCCAGTTCGATTGCTCGCCGCATCATCGACAATGCAGCCTGAAGCGGTCGCGTCCAGGGCAGCACGTGATGGGCGACGACGCAGTACACCTTGTGCCGCAACCTGGCCAACTCCTCGCGCTCCGCAAGCGCGACCGCGAGGTTGCCGTACCGGTATCCGTGCCGATCGTCCCCGAAGCGTGGACCGAGGGCAAGGCTCAAGTGGGCAAACGCTTGAGTCGATGCCGCGCAGACGCCATGCTCGACGCTCAGTCGTGCCATTCGAATGACCGCCAGGTCATGGAGGTTCTTGTCGAAGAATGCCGCCGACGGCAGAACCGCCTCGAGGACTGCCATCTGATCGAGCAGGTCCGAATCGTTCGTCGATGGCAGCTGCAGGAGATCCTCGATCGCTCGATCGCCGACACGCTGCCGCAGCAGATCGTACTCGGCGCGGACGTGCTCGTTAGGCGGTTCGGTGGACCACTCGACGCCGAAGGCTCGCAGCTGCTCGAGCCCCACCTGGATGGCCAGATCGATCCGGTCGAGCGTCGTGTAGACCGCCATCCGCAAGCACGCCACCTGCACAAGGTCCCGGCGGTCGTGCGAGCGTTCCTTCAAGCTCACGAGGTGCTCGCCGGCGTCCATGAGCGCGCCGGTCAGGAACTCGCACTCGGCACGGCCGAGGGCGAGCGCAAACCGGAGTCGATAATGCTCCTCCCAATCACGGTCGGAGATTATCGACTCGCCGGCCGCGAGATAGGTCAGCGCGGACACGTACGCGCAGCTCGCTCGCGCTCGTTGGCCGGCGGTCAGATTGAGCTCGGCGATCCGAAGGCGCTCCTCCTCGGACGTCACCAGGCGCAATCCGCGGTTCAGCTGGCTGACGACCTCGAAGATGTGCTCCGAGACCGCCGACGGCTCGAGCTGGGTAAGCAGCGTACGACCGATTCGAAGGTGAACCGCCGCGCGCTCACCCTCCGGGACCTGCGCGTACGCGGCCTCCCGGATTCGGTCGTGAGCGAACGCGTAACCACTATCGCCTTGTGACACGAGACCTGGCGCGATCGCCTCCGATAGCGCCGCGTCCAACTCATCCGCCGACCCGCCGAATACGATTCGCACCACGTCACGTCGACCAGTGCTGATAAAGGCGAGGTCACGAAGCGCCGCCCGGGTAGCCGTGGAAAGTCGATCGAGCTTGCCGGCAAGGAGATCGAACACATTCTCGGTGTAGCCGCGGGAGTGTATCTCGATCAGGTCCCAGCTCCAGATGCCGGACACGTCATCGAACGCAAGGCAGCCTTCGTCGGCGAGCTCGCGGAGAAACTGAATGACGAAAAACGGGCTGCCTGCGGTCTTCTCGTAGACCGCCTCGGCGAGTGGCTCCACTCGGTCTTCGGTCTGATGCAGCGTGTCGGCAATCAGCCGGCCGACGTCGCGGCGCTCCAGCGGCCCGAGGGTAATCTCCAGCACCTGCGTCGTGCTACGGATCGCGGACAGCGTCTCGGCGAGCGGATGTGACGGGCCGACCTCGTTGTCACGATATGCACCGACGACGAGCAGGTGCATGCTCTCGTCGGATGTCGTTAGGCTCCGCAGGAGATCGAGCGTCGCGCGATCCACCCACTGCAGATCATCCACGAACAGCACCATCGGGTGGTCGGAGCTCGCGAACACTGCGATGAACCGCTGGAGGACTCTCCGAAACCGTGCTTGCGCCTGTTGCGGCGGCAGCTCCACAGCTGGTTTCTGGGGTCCGATGACGCGCCCGACCTCGGGCACGAGATCGATCATGAGTTGGGCGTTGTCGCCGAGGGCGCCCATGATGCGCTCGCGCCACCGCTGCAGCTCAGCATCACTCGACAAAAGGACCGAGCGCAGCATCTCGCGAAAGGCGCGCACGATCGGAGCAAACGGGACATCGCGCTCATGCGACTCGAACTTGCCCGACGCGAACAGGCCGTGCGCATTTACAGCCGAACGTTGAAGCTCGTTCACGACCGAGGATTTTCCCACGCCCGAATGGCCCGACACGAGACCGAGTGTCTGTCTCCCGCTGCGCAGGACACGCTCGAACGCATCGACGAGCAATGCAACTTCTCGCTCGCGCCCGTAGAGCCGCTCGGGGATGAGGAGCCAGTCCGGTACGTCCCGCTCGGCGAGCGCGAATGGCTCGACGTGCCCTGTCGACTCCCAGTCGAAGAGACACTTCCGAAGGTCGGACTCGACGCCGCCCGCGGTCTGATACCGATCCTCGGGGTTCTTGGCGAGGAGCTTGAGGACAAGCGCGGACACAGGCGCTGGAATTCCCGCGACTCGATCCGCCGGCGGCACCGGCTGGCGCGCGACGTGGTAGTGCACCCATTCCATCGGCTCGTTGGCACTGAACGGGGGCGTACCGGTCAACATTTCGTAGAGCAGAGCACCGAACGAATAGAGATCGCTCCGTGAATCGACGGAGCGATTCATTCGGCCCGACTGCTCCGGCGCCATGTATGGAAGATTGCGAGCGAAAACCCGTGTTGGGTCAGATGGCGGGTCGCAAACGAGCCGCGGCGACAGGTCGAGACCGGTCAACCAGGCTTCGCCGGTGGCCGCATCGATCAGAATGCACGAGGGGCTCAGATCCTGGTGGACAACGCCGCGTCGGTGGAGAGCGGCAAGTGCGCGGGCGATGCCGATGGCGGCGCGAAGGAAGACCGCCACGTTCCATGGCTTGCCCAGCACGGTCGACATCAGTTCGCCGTGCTGCGCGTCGGTCAGCCCCTGGGCGGCGGAGCCGGGCCGGACGGTGTTGTATCGCGTCGAGTTCCCCACGAGCGTTGCTCGTACACGGTTAGGCCACCCGCGAGCCGAAGTCCATGATGGGTCGGTGCGGGCCCGCCAGCCATGATACCTAGGTATGGGCGATCGTCGCCATCCTAACGGCGCTGACAACAAAGCGCGAGCGGACGGTCGTTTCGTTACAAACGGCTTCGGCCGAGCACCGGGGTCGCGCCTGAGTCGGATCCGGTCCGCCGCTGCCTCGTCGTGCAGTCGTTAGGCGTGTGCGGCCACCCGAGACGTGTCCGTTCGTACATCCGCCGCTCCTGCTGCTGGTGGCGCCACAGCCCCTTCGCTCCCCGCGCCGTACTCCTGACGGTAGGCGTGCAGCAGCTCGAACAGGTACGCAATGGCCAGCGGGCCGAGGAGGATGCCGAGAAGCCCGAAATACCTAACGCCGGCGAAGGCGCCGACGAGCGTGATCATCGGATGAGTGTTCGACACCCGCTTGTACACCAGCGGCCGAATGAGATTGTCCACGTTGCTCGCAATCCCGGCCCCGATGACGAGCATCGTCGCTGCCGCACCGACTCTCCCCTGTGCGAGAAGCATGATCGCAGCAGGTGCCCAGACGAGACCGCTGCCCAGCACCGGCAGCACCGACGCGAACGCGGTCACCGTGCCCCAGAAGAGCGGATTGGGGAGATCGACGAGCCAGAACCCCGTGCCGACCAGGGTGCCCTGCGCCACCGCAACGAGCGCCGTGCCAAGCAGCGTCGCTTCCGTCACGCCGACGAAGCGGTTGAGCAGGGCATCCGATGTACTCGCCGAGAACGGGATGTAACTGCGCGCGGCCGCCCACATCTGCGGTCCCGAGCGCAGCAGGTAATACAGCCCGAAAAACGCAATGACGAAGTTGAGCACGAGCGACGTCGCGCCGCCGACGAACCCCGCGAGTTGCGACGACAGCCACGACAGCAGCGAATCGGTCGCCTTCGCCAACTCCGGTCCCACCTGGAAGCTGCCCACTCGCATCTCCGCTATGCGCGAGAACACGTCGCTCGTCTGTGCTCGCCGGAGCGCGTCCGGTGCCTGATCGATCAGCAAGCCGATCAGCCACGTAGCCGGGAGGGCGATGAGCAGGAGCGCCGATACGAGCACGAGGGCCGCGGCGATCCCCGGTTTCAATGCGCGCTCGAGCCATTGGTACGGACGAGCCCAGATCACGTACAGGACCGCCGCACCAAGAAGGCCGCTGAAGAACGGCGACAGGCCAATGGCGACCGCGACCGCGAGGATGAGAATCATCAAGGCGGCGCGGTCCCGGGATGTCTGGAGGAATGGCATTGGCGGCAAGGCTTAGGGGCAATGACGCCGACTCGCGTCCACACGAGCCGTTGATGCGTTGGTCAATCACGCTTGCCCGAATACTCGCTCCGCTAGCCCCAAACCGCATGGATCTTTAGGTCGAACCTGTCGTACGCCGTTCGAGTAACGCTGCGACATGGCGCGGAGCGGACGCGCAGCGCCCTCATCCATCTCTCGCACGAGCAGATCCGGCCGATACCTATCGACAATGGCGCGCACCAAGGCGCGCCATATCCTGCTTCCTGTCAGGATCCACGGTGATTTCCCGCCAACGCGAGACGGGCTGCCTCACCGTCCTCGATTCTGGCGATGCCTTTTCTGTGGAGGAAACCTATGGACACCGAGAAAGCCTACGCCGATCGTCTCCAGGCTCAGATGCGTACCGCGGATGCCCGACTCGATGAGATGGAAGCGGCGGCTCGCGCGCGTAACGCCAAAGCCGAGATGGACGAGATCTCAGGTCTGCGTGCACAGCGGGACCGCGTGAGCAAGCACGTGGCGGACGCGAGGAAGAAGATGCGCGACGACTGGGAGGCGGTTCGCCGTGAGGTCGATGTAGAGTGGACCGGGTTTCGACGCTCGGTGAACGACGCGCACACCAAATACACAGCATGGGACAGCGTGCGTGAGCAGCGGTTCAACGCTCATCTCGATCAGGCGGACGCCGCGCTTCGAAGATCGGCTGCGCAGGATGCCGAAGTGGCGGCAGACGCGCGAGTTCAACTCGCCGAAGCCGGTGACGAATTGAAGTCCAAGGCCGACTCGGCTCGTCGCAGCTACAAGGCGTGGCGTGAGCGTCGGGCGGACGAGAAGCTCGCGGGGAAGCTCAGTGATTCGGAGCTGGAGCTGGACGAGGCATACGCCCGCTACACGACGGCGCTCGAGGACGTTCAGAAGCGCGGAAAGCGCCCGCGCGCCGATTGAGTCACGTCATTGTTGCGGTCCCACTAGTGGTCCCAAAGTGCTGTTTGCCGGCGGCCTGCCACTGGCTTGCCGCCGGCCCGCTCGACGGTGAAGGCGATGCCTAACGAATAGCAGTGCGCCTCCAAGCCACGCCTAACGTGTGGTGAGGGCGAGTCGGCAGATCATGATTCAGAGCACGCGTGCGACGACGTTCGCACCTCGTTCGACCACCCGTTCGGTCCACGGTCGCTTCCGAAACTCGTCGCGCGTGATCTCGGTGGCATGCTGGAGGTCGTCGAGGAACATCGCATTCATGTCGTGGCCGAGGCCGGGTCCAGCACCATGAGCGTGACTTCCTCGTTGAGCACGAGCGACCGGTTGTCGAAGTTCATTGTGCCAACGGACGACCAGAGCTCGTCGACCACGAAGGTCTTGGCGTGCAGAGCGGTCGGTTGCCACTCGAACACGCGGACGCCCGCCGCAAGCAATCGGTCGTACCGGGCACGAGCCGCACGCCGCGCCAATCGGATGTCCGTTCGCGGTCCGGAAAGCAGAAGCCGCACATCCACGCCACGCCTGGCGGCAGCAGCGAGCAGGTCGACGAAATTGTCTTCCGGTGCGAAGTACGGGTTAGTGATGTAGAGCGTCTTGCGAGCGGCGGCGACCGAGAGCGCCAAAAAACGTTCCGCCACCGTGCTGCCCAGCGTGGGCGGCGCGTAGACGAGACCGGCTCGCACCGCGCCGTCCCGAGCAACCGGAACGGTGATGCGACCAGTCAGCAGCTCGCCGGTCGCTTCCGTCCAGGCAGCGGCGAACGCGGCCTCGAGCTGCCGAACGGCAGGACCTTCGAACCTGACGTTGGTGTCTCGCCACCCGCCGTTGCTGCGACCGTCACCGAGCCACTTGTCGTCGATGCCGAATCCTCCAGTCCATCCGATACGGCCGTCGATCACGATCGCGCGGACGTGCGATCGATTCTGCGCGACGTTCAACATGGAAATCCGCAATGGGCGGAACGCAACGACCCCGACGCCCGCGGCTCGGAGCGCAGCCGACACGGTGCCGCTGGTGACCCCGACGCCTCGCACGCGTTTGAGCGCGCCGCCACGCGTCACGTAGAGGAACCCGATCAGCGCGAACACGACGATAACGACTGCAACCACCACCCGCAGGAACGAGATGGCGTGGCGCATCCTCCTCCTGCGGGCGAGCGTCTGCATCACCATCCGGCACGTGTGGCGGGACTCTTCGTCAGAACCAGGCTCACGGCGACGGCCCAAACGAGCAAGAGCGTGGGAGAGACGAACCGTATAAACGCGCCATCCGGTGCCCAGAGTCCGCCGCTCAGCCACGTGGTGCCGCCCAGTACACCGAGTACGACGAATGCGACGCCAGCACCGAACGTCCCGTTCGAGATCAGCTTCGACCGCCAGAGTCCGAACGCCCCGGACATGATCAGCATCGCCCGCGGGAACGACGTCAACACGGCGAGGGCCCACGTGAAGTCGTTGAGGGCCGACGTCAGCGTGGTGTTTCCGGACCCTGCGATCGAGTATGCGAGAGCCGCGCTGATCGCGAGAGCCAGAAGGGTGAGTCCTCCGAACAACGCGCTGGCCGTGGTCGCTGCCGCGCCCCAGCCGTCCTGCCCCGCGTCCGCCAGAGTGGTCCTGAGCGCCGCGGCGAACCACATGAGGTTGAGGACGTTGAGGCCTGACAGCCCCGCAGCGATCAGGATCCGCGTGCGATCGCCGCTGTAGAATGCGGTGAGTGCGTCGGCCGACGCGCCGACCTGCGGCTGATAGCCGTAGATGATCGAGGTGACGATGAAGAATCCGACGTACTGGATGCCGGCCGTACGCCACAGGCGTTCCCAGAACGCGCGGGTCGTATAGACGCTACTCGATGGGGCCGCGGTGGCGGTAGACGCGCTCGTCATAAGTGGGGCTCCAGGCGAAGGTGTTTGTCGACCACAATCTTTCGCTCGCCCCTACACCCCCCTATTGAACAATGGTATCGCCGATACCTTCGTATCGATGGAGTTTGGCAGTGAGCCATGTATCGTCAGCTCCACGCTACGCGTGAAAGCGCAGGCTCGCCTCTCGCACTCACTCGATCCGCGCACTCGAGCCCGATGTCGGACCTCACGAATCCGGCCGCGCGACTGCGTCTGACGCTCGCTGCGGCGTCGGTGGTCGCCGTCGCACTCGCGATGTCCGGAGCTGGCGCCCAGAGTACCCTCCGCTCCGACTCCACGCCGTCCTCGCACCTCGCGGTCAGCCAGTATCACCACGACCGCTGGACCACGGCGGACGGCCTGCCTAACCAGGCCATCGACTGGATCGCACGCAGCCCGGACGGCTACCTGTGGCTCGGCACCGAGGGCGGGCTCGTGCGGTTTGACGGCGTGCGATTCACCGCATTCGACCGGAATAACGCACCCGCCTTCCAAGGGGCTGCCTCGTACCCGATGGTCCCGCTGCACGTGGATCGCCAGGGTGTCCTCTGGATCGCCACGTCGACCGGTTTGGTGCGCTACAAAGACAGCGAGCTCACCCGGGCCGCCGCGTCTGCGCAGCCGCTCGCGGCGTCGCTGCAGCGGATGGTCGAAGATCGGTCCGGACGGCTCTGGGTCTCGGGGCAGGATATTGATGGTCGCCTCTACGAGATTCGCGATGGCCGCCTTGTCGCCCCCGATCCGCGGTCCGGGCTTCCAACGAGCGGCACCGCGATCGCCGCGGACACGAGCGGTGACCTGCTGGTGGCGGCGGTCGACCGCAGCCTGCTGCGAGTCCACGGCGCTCAGGTAACGCCGGTGTTGCCGAAGGACGCACTGCCCGAAGGCGTTGTGACTTTGTACGTCTCCCGAGACGGGACGGCGTGGGTCGGCACGCAGCACGGGTTTGGACGCCTGAATCTGGGTCGCTTCGAGTTCCACCCGCTCGGTGTGGGGCTGGTCGGCTACGTCTCTGCTTTCGCCGAGGACGCGACCGGCGACGTGTGGATTGGCACGGTAGGGATGGGCGTGCTCCGATGGCATGCGGGCAGCCTCGAGCGCTTCGATCGCCGTAACGGGCTCTCTCGCGATCAGGTCACCAGTTTGCTCATCGATGGCGAAGGGAGCATTTGGGTAGGCACGCGCGGCGGACTCGATCGCCTGCGCCGCGGCGCGGTCGCCACCTTCACCCCGCCTAACGGCGGGCCGCCGTTCGCCGACCCGGGCGCCCTGCTGTGGGACCGCAGTGGCCGCTTCATTGTGGCCGGCGCTACCACGGGCCTCGTCGCTGGGCGCCCCGGTGCGTGGGCGCCCCTGCCGGGCGCCGAGGCGGCGGCGCGGCGGAAAATCTGGACGATCGCCGAAGGGAAGCGCGGCCTCTGGGTCGGCGGCGACGACACCCTGACGTTGTACCACGCCGGGGGCGGGTCGCGCTTCTACACGGCGCGCGATGGCCTCACAGGCAAGTGGGTGCTCGCCGTTGCCGAGGACTCGCTCGGGCAGGTGTGGGTAGGAACCGATCAGGGACTGTTCCGACTGACGCAGGGGGGCGTGCGCGCGTTCACGACGTCGGACAGGCTGCCTAACGTTTATGTCCGCGCGCTCGTCATCGATCGCCGCGGCGCTGTGTGGGCCGGCACGAACGCCGGCGTCGCGCGCATCGTCGGCGACTCGATCAGGAGTTGGGGCACGGCCGACGGCATTGCCGGGCCATTCGTGTTCGCCATCCACGAATCGCACGACGGCTCGATCTGGCTGGGCACGTCGGGAGGGCTCACCCGCGTGCGCGACGGTACGCCCATGCCGATTCACGCGGAGCAGGGACTCCCGGGCGAGATGGTGACCGCCATAGAGGAGGCGGACAGTGCTCTGTGGATCGACACCGGGAGCGGAATCAGTCGCCTGCCGCTGTCAGCGCTGAACGCGGTCGCCGACGGCCGCGCCACACGTGTTCATGCGACCACGTTCGGGACGCGCGACGGCCTTCCGGCTACCGAGGTGGTCGCTGGCGCCCAGCCGCTGTCGGCGCAAACGCCGGACGGTCGGCTTTGGTTCTCGACGGCCGGCGGGCTCGCGGTCATCGACCCGCGGACCGCGCCGCGGAACACGATCGCGCCAGCCGTGCACATCGAGGAGGTCAGCGCGGACGGCGGGCGCCTAACGCGCAGCAGCTCGGGCGCGCCGGTGCGTGTGCCACCGAGGACCCGACGGCTCACCCTGCGCTATACGGCCACCAGCCTCCTCATCCCGGATCGCGTCCGGTTCCGGTACCGGCTCGTCGGATACGACCGCGCGTGGGTGGACGCGCCAGGGACCGAGCGCGTCGTGTCGTACACGAACCTCCGCCCCGGGCCCTACACATTCCGCATCATCGCCGCCAACGACGCCGGCGTGTGGAACCTGGATGGCGCGGCGTTCACGTTCAGGGTCGCGCCGGCATTCTACCAGACGGCCTGGTTCATGGTGCTATGCGTTGCCGGACTGGCCACGTTGCTCGTTGTGCTCCATCGCGCCCGGGTGCGCCAGCTGGAACAGCGCGCCGAGGAACGAAAGCGCGCCGACGAAGCGCTCGCCACGCTGCGCGCGGAGCTTGCCCACGCCACTCGGGCGTCGAGCCTCGCGACGTTGACCGCGTCGATCGCGCACGAGGTCAGCCAGCCGCTGGCGGGCGTTGTCACGAATGCCAGCACGAGTCTTCGCATGCTGGCGAACGAGCCACCGAACGTCGACGGCGCGCGCCAGGCCATGCGGCGGTTGCTCCGCGACGGCAACCGCGCCTCGGATGTAGTCACCCGACTGCGCGCGCTGTTTTCCAGGAAGCCGCCTGCCGCGGAGCCGGTGGACCTGAATGACGCCACGCGCGAGGTGATCGCGCTGTCGCGGAGTGACCTGCAGGGCGCCCGCGCCACGTTAGGCGTCGAGTTGGCCGACGGCCTCCCGCTGGTGCTGGGTGACCGGGTCCAGTTGCAGCAGGTCATCAGCAACCTCCTCCGCAACGCGTGCGACGCCGTGCACGGCGTAACGGGTCGTGCACGGGAGATCGTGATCACCACGGCGTGCGATGCGGAGGACCGGGTACTGTTGAGCGTCCGGGATTCGGGCGTCGGGTTCGGGCCCGACGGCACCGACCGGCTATTCGACGCGTTCTATTCTACCAAGCCGGATGGGATGGGGATTGGTCTCTCGGTCTGCCGATCCATCATCGAGAACTACCGCGGCCGCCTCTGGGCCGTCCCGAATGAGGGCCCGGGGGTCACGTTCGCATTCTCTCTTCCGTGTGGACCTGCGCGGAGCCCCGGTCCCAGCGGGCCTGCCCCGATCGCCGCGCTCGACGTGCAGTAGCACGTACAGGCGTCCCAATGAACCATGCGGCGACGAGTGACAAACCGCCGCGATCATTCATGGAATGAATCGTTAGGTCGTGGTCCCCGATCGGCCCGATGCGCCGTCCCACCACGACGTCGTCAGCGCCGCGTATTCCTCTGCCGCATCCTCCCACGTGAAGTGCGCGGCATCAATGACGGCGAGCTTACCGTGAGGCAACCGCGCCACGAGGAACTCCGCGTTGACGGGCGGAACGAACGTATCGCGTCTGCCGGTAATGACGAGCACGGGCGTCTGAATCTTCGGCAGCAGATCCCGAAGGACGGGCAACTGCTCCGGGTACGTGCGGACATACCGCATCGATTCGACAAAGCGGTCGCCGAGGTAAGCAGCCAGGTAGTCTTCCCGCGCCTCGGCTGACGGCGTGTAGCGCTCGAGCGACGACATGGCCGCCTCGATGACCTGACGCGGATCGACGTGTCGGTAGGGTTCGAGATCGGGCGCTTCCACCCATTCCCGGAGGACGCCGCCGAGCTGCACCGGAACCGCCGATCCGCCACTCCCGATTACCAGCGTGCCGAATCGTCCCGGTGCGATGCTCGCAGCAAAGAGTGCCGCGCTCGTACCGATGTCGGGACCAACGACATGTGGCTTCTCGAGCTCGAACGCATCGGCGAGGCGAACGATGAACTCGCCCATGGTTTTTGGAGACAAGAGCGAGTCACGTCGCTCGGAGTGCCCGAAGCCGGGGAGATCGACGGCAACGAGGTGCGCGTGCTCCGCAAGCCGCGACCAGGTCGGCTCGTAGGCGAATATGCTCTCGGGCCATGGGTTGAGCAGCAGGGCGTCCGCTGTGTGCGGCTCGCTCTCCGCAAAGCGAATGGACAGGCCGTCGATGGTGCGAAACTGCGGGCGGATGGCCGACTGTGCGGTAAGCGTCATGATAGAATCCCGATCAGGCGTTAGGGTTCAGTTGCTCGTCAGAAATCGGGAGACGTCGTTGGCGAATTGCTCCGGATACTGAAACAGGAACGCGTGGCCGCTGTCGGGATAGATGGCCAGCTGGCTGCGTGGAATCTCTCTGGCAAGCACCGCGGAATCGATCGCGGGAAACAACCCGTCGCGGTCGCCGTTGGCGACGAACGTTGGTGCTCTGATCTCCCCCAGCCGGGCGTACCAGCCACCCTCATCACCGTCGGCAAAGCGGCTGATGACCGTCGCCTGAGTTGCCATGCTTGTGGGGGATACGTACGCAGCCGGCGGATGTGCCATCCGACCTAACGACGCCATGCCCGTCGCGCGGCTCGTATCGCTGTCGCCATACAACAGGGCAAGCGCGTTCTCGGCCGTCGGGACCGGGGTGCTTGCTCGCTTCAGCCAGTCCGCGCTCCATATGAGCTCCGGCACTCCACCCGCCGGCATCGTACCGGCAAGGACGACCCTGCGTACCGCCTTTGGGTACTTGATCGCCAGCACCTGGGCGACGAATCCGCCGAGCGACCAGCCGAGCACGTCGACGGGTTCTGTGCCCCCGGCCCGAATGACGCTGGCCGCGAAATCGGCCATGCCCTCGACCGTGGCAGGCGTCACGCCATCAGTCTGGCCGACACCGAGGCTATCGAACATGAACACGTCACGACCAGCCGTCGCGAGTGCCGAGACAAACGCGGGATCCCAGTCGTCGAGTGTCCCGCGAAACCGGTGGAGCAGCACGAGCCGCTTGCCGGTGCCGGCCGTCCTGGTTGCGACGTTCACGCCGTCAACGACCACGAACTCCGTGTCAACTTTCGCGAGCGTGCTCATATCAGTCGCCTCGTTGTCGTGTGGGGCTCGTGGCTCACTGCCCGACGAGCTGCTGCCCGCCGTCGATGTCGAAGGTCGCGCCGGTGACCGCCGTGTTCGTCATGAGGTGGACGGCCAGCGCAGCAATGTCGGCCGGGCCAACGATGCGTCGGACCGGTCAGGCAATGAGCTACCGTAGCGACTTGAACGCAGCCCGCAACTCGGATGCGAACAGCTCTGGCTGTTCCCACGCCGCGAAGTGCCCGCCCTTCGGGACCTCATGGAAGTAGATGAGGCTCGGATAGGCGCGCCGAGTCCACGTCTCGGGCGGCCGATAGGCATCCTCCCCGAACACGGTCGTGGCGACTGGCAGCCTGATCTCGGTCGTTTGCTGCGCAGCCGCGATCGTGGGACTCTTGCCCTTGTTCTCCCAGTACAACCGATTCGCCGACGTCGCGCTGTTCGTCAGCCAGTAGAGCGAGATGTCATCCAACACGTCATCCTTCGTCAGCGTCTGCGCCGGATCCGTCCCGTACTTCCACTGCGAAAAGCCCGGGTGGACGAGGACCCACGCCGCGAGGCCGGCCGGCGAGTCCGTCATGCCGTAGCCGACGGTTTGGGGCCGCGCGGTCAGCATCACGAAATAGGACGCGCTTCCTGCTTTGGCGTACGCCAGGCTTGCGTTGAACGTCTCGCGTTCGCGTTCCGTGAGCTCCGCCGGCGCGGGCCCGCCCATCGCGAGCGCGGCAACCACCTCGGGGGGGATCGTCGCCGCAAGGTTGATGTCGATGCCCAGCAATCCTGCCGGCGCCTGTCGCCCCATCGCTTCAGTGATGACGGCTCCCCAATCTCCGCCTTGCGCGACGTAGCGCGTGTATCCCAATCGCTTCATGAGCACGTCCCACGCGCGCGCGATGCGATCCGGATTCCACCCCGTGCCCGTTGGTCTCCCGGAAAACCCGTAGCCCGGCAAAGACGGGATTACGACGTCGAACGCGTCTTCGGCGCTCCCGCCATGTGCGGTCGGATCGGTCAGCGGCCCGATGATCTTGAGCTGCTCGATGACGGATCCAGGCCAGCCATGCGTGATGATCATGGGCATGGCGTTCTTGTGTTTCGAGCGAACGTGGATGAAATGAATGTCCACGCCGTCGATGTTCGTCGTGAACTGCGGAAAGGCATTCATCTTCGCCTCCACCTTCCGCCAGTCGTAGCCGCTGCCCCAATACTTCACCAACGCCTGCAGGTCGGCTAATGGCGCGCCCTGCGATCGGTCGTCGACGGTTTCCTTGTCGGGCCATCGCGTCGCCTTGATCCGTCGACGCAGATCGGCAAGTGCCTCGTCAGGCACGTGAACCTTGAACGGCCGGATGGATGTGTCCCCTATCGCAGCGTTAGGCGTCGACACGTCGAGCGGCGCCTGCATGGTATTCGGCTCTGTCATGGTCCTTCCCCCGGCGTGAGTCGAGCGAGCGTCACGACTCGCAGCAGCAGCCTGGGCGTGTGCGAGCGCCGAACATGACGCGCTCACCCCAAGGCCGAAAATGCAGATGCACACAAGGCGACCCGTACTGTCCCGCGCTCGCCTTGCCTCACTCGAGGTTTTGCCGGTTCCGGCGTCCAGATTTCCCATGCACGCCTCCGTGCCATTGATCCATCCGCGGTGCGCATCCACTGTAGGGATGCCGCTTCGCCATCGCGCATCAATCCTCTGACCTCTCGGCAAATCACCTATTGCACAATGGTATCGATCGATACCTAAGTATCGGTTGCCCGTGCGAGCTGGTGATTGCGAGCTTGAGCGTTGACGGTGCTGCCAACGTCCCGAACCGGTGACCATGCCAGAGTCACACACCGACAACACCCTCGATATCATAGAGGGAGACCACGTTCGCGGCACCGACACGACATCGACGACGGTGCTGGTCTACGGCGATTACGAGTGTCCGCACACCCGTGCGCTCGAGTTGGTACTTACGCGGCTACGACGTCGCGAGCCTAACGCGTTTCGGTCGGTGTTTCGCCATTTCCCGCTCCGCGACATCCATCCCCACTCGCAGCAGGCCGCAGAAGCCGCCGAAGCGGTGTACGCGCTCGCCGGGCCCGAGGCGTTCTGGGTCATGCACGACGGGCTGTTCGCTCATCAGGACCAGCTCGATCACGCGGGGATCGAGCGCCGGGGCGCTGAAGCGGGCGTCGATCCCGCAGCACTGCGCGCCGCCGTTGAGGCCGGCAAATTCGCCGACCGGGTAGAACGAGACGTTGATAGCGGAGCCGCGAACGGCGTCGACCGCACACCCTCGGTCTTCATCAACGGAGAGCGCTACCTCGGAGCGCGTGACGTGCCAGGCCTTCAACAAGCTGTGGCAGCGACCCGCAAGTAGGTATCATGAACCGTCCGACCGATGACGGTCGATCGCCATGACGCTTTCGGGAACACGCACGTGGACATCGAGCTCGGCCCTGTCGTCGATCTACTGCTTGCCCTGGTGTGGTGTGCGCTGCCAGATGGGCGCCCCGAGTTCCTCAACCGACGCTGGCGCGAGTACACTGGCCTCGATCTCGGTCAACCATCCGAGACGACATGGCGGGCCGCGATTCATCCCG
>Ga0207701_10002894_pt1 | contig 17716 bp, 20 predicted proteins | sample KBSSwiSSwithPhiX_FD_184294 | JGI IMG/M metagenome (GOLD analysis project Ga0207701, IMG submission 184294) | Switchgrass rhizosphere bulk soil microbial communities from Kellogg Biological Station, Michigan, USA, with PhiX - S5 (SPAdes) (version 2) | ecosystem: Environmental > Terrestrial >... | reverse complement strand
GATCGCGTGGCGAAGCCGCGCACGCTCCGAACCGTCGAGTTGGTCGAGGGTCTTCCGCTTGCCGTTGATCAGCACCGTGTCGTCGTCGAAGAAGGCAACGTCGAGCCTTCCCAGCCTGACTCCGCCGAGATCGGGGACAGGAAGGCTGGCGTTGGTAGCTTGCGTCCCAGTGGCCGCCGCAACCGTCGCCGCCGGTGCGCTTGCCGGGACCGGCTGGGTCGCCGCTGCCGGGCTTGCGGCCAGCTTTTGAGGCGCGTCGACATATTCGGTCGCCCGGCTCGCCGTCAGCGGAAGCGCCGCGGCTGCGGCAAGAGCGATCAGGGCCTTGCCGGCGATGCGGCGGCCGGTGCTTGGGCTGGTAAGCATTGACGATAACCTCCGGTGCAATGTGCGTGGACGGTCGAGAGCGCCGGCGAACAGCAGCGCCCGTCCCGAAGCCGCCTTGGTGATGGCCTGCGCGTAAGCGGCGCGATTGTCGCTGCTGGCCTTGTCCAGGACGCGCGCGTCGCAGGCCGCTTCCTGGTCGAAGCGGAAGGCGGCGTGCGACAGCCAGGCAAGCGGGTTGGACCACTGCAGGCAGAGAAGCGCGAAAGCGAAATGGCTGACGATGAGGTCGCCGCCGCGATGATGTGCGAGCTCGTGATCGAAGGCGAGACGGCGTTCCTGGGCGTCGAACCGGTCGTCGAAGTCGATCGGCACGGCGATGACGCGGTCGAGGATTCCGAACGCCATCGGACCGCTGACGGCCGGGCTCCGGACGATCCGGATCTTGCCGAGGCGCGCGAGCTGGACGCTTTCGCGGAGCACTTCGCGCCGCTGCCAGCGATAGAGCAGGATTCCGCCGACCAGCATGATCGCTGCTCCGGCCATCCAGGCCGAAATCAGTACGGTTTCCAAGCCGCCGAGACGGTCGATCAGGCTTGGCTCGGCCGCCGGAATCGCCTGCGCGGGCCGCATCGAAAGGGTAGTCGCCGTCGCCGCCGGCACCGTCCGCTCGACCGTCGTCACCAGCGGCGGCATCGCCAGCCGAAGCACCGGTATCAGCCACAGGCCATAGGCCGCGGCGGGTCCGAACTGGCGGCGCACCGGCTCGCGGACGAGCAGCACCGCCGCCATCAGCAGCGAGGTCGCGAGGAACGTATCGGCCAGCCAGTCGGTCATTTGCGCAACTCCCTGATCATCGACTCGATCTTGGCGAGATCCTCCTCGTCGAGCGCTTCGTCTTCCGCGAGGCGGGCGAACAAGGGCGACAATTTACCGCCGAACAGCCGAGTCACGAAACGGCGCGATTCCGCCGAAACATAGGGCTCGCGCTCGATTGCCGGCGAGTAGAGGAAGCGGCGGCCGTCCTTCGCGGGCTTGACCGCATTCTTGCCGAGGAGGCGGGAGAGGAGGCTTTTCACCGTTGCGAAGGACCAGCCGCGGTCGGCGGGCACGCGGTCGGCGATGTCGGTTGCGGTGAGCGGCCGGCCTGCCGACCAGAGCACCTCCATCACGCACAATTCGGCGTCGCTGAGCCGCAGGTCCATCGTCATCCTCTCCGAGTCGATTACGTCTGTAATCATGACGATTACGTTTGTAAACGAAAAAATGCGATGGCTGCGCTGCGAGGGGGTTACGCAGCGACGGAGGGCCGCCTGGGGGGCGAAGCCTCCGCCGCTGCGCGCTGCTTTCCACCGGCTCCGAAAACGGGAAATCGGCGGCCGGATCGGAACATCGTATACGGACATGCGGCTGCGCGTTTTTCCAATCGCGTCAGCCATTTTGCTGTCTGGGCCATCCGGGTGCGCCATCGTTGAAGAGGGCAGGCATTTTCTGTCGCGAGCCGCTATGATCGGCGCCTGGGGCGCACGAGCGCGCCGCAAAGGAGGCGTCATGGCCAAGGGTCAGCAACGATCGAACAAGGAAGCACGCAAGCCGAAGAAGGCGAAGGTGAAGACCAACGCTTCACAGCCGTCGCAAAAGGGTGGCGTGCGCGGCCTTGAGAATATGAAGAACAGCTAGGTGGCAGGAACGAAGCTGCGGGCCATCCGTTCATAACGGCACCGAAATTGAATCGAGGATCTCGAATGGACAGCCCGCACATCATCGAACGCGCGTTCCAGCTCGCCCGCGCGTCGAAAAGCGTCGAGGAAATCCGCGCGACCTTGCGCCAGGAGGGCTATTCCAATGTCGACGCCCATCTCGCTGGGCCGTCGATCAGGGCGGATCTGAAGAGGCTTTCGGCGCAATAAGCAGCACGAGCGCATTCCTCAGCTGTTCGCCTTCTCCTACCGCAAGTTCGATGCAGCATGCCGCATAGGGCAGCCGGGAAGGCGCGCTAAAGACGAGCGTCGCGAGGGCAAGCCAGATCGTGGGCGACCTCGGCTAGTTCCTGGCGTCCTTCGCGCTTTGGACGGACCGAGCTACCTGTTTTTGGGCTGCTGCTGCGCTTGGGGTTTCGATTGGGCCGGAGCGAGGCTTTCGACCAATTGGGTCTTCGCCTGAATCTCCTTGATGCAGGCATTCATCATGTTGCCTGCGGTCGCGTCGGTGATCGTCTTCGACTGGCTTTCGAAAAGTTCCTTGAGTTGCGCCGCCGTTGCCTGGGGGCCGAGACGTCCTAGGTAGAAATAGGAAGCGGCCAGCGCCGCCTTTTGCGCGGTGGCGTCCTTTGCACTCTGCGCGAAGGCATTGCTGAGCAGAAGGCATCCAACATCGGTAGCGCTTTGAGCGCCGGCGGCTCCGCTCGCCATCAGCAGCGAGACGGCGATTGCCAGGCGGGTGAGCTTCATCGTGGATACTCCAGTTCGTCGGTTGCGCGCGTGCAGCCAGTGCGGAGCCGAGCTTGTTGCGGATCGCGGCGGGTTCCTATCGGGGATTGCCCCATGAGGCACGCAAAGGCCAGCCACATATGGATTTTATCCTTCCGCGCGCGTTGGGCCGCCGCCGCGCACTAGCGGACGCGGATGATCGTCTTGCCGGGCCTGCGGCCGGTGGAATTGAACGTGGCGACGGCGTCGTCGAGGGTGGCGACGGTGCCGACGTTGGTGCGCAGCCGGCCGTCGCGCACCCGCTGCACGATCTCGCCGAGCTGCGTGCGGTCCGCCTCGACGACGAAGTCGATCGCTCGGCCGTCGGCGGTGGGCTCCTCGACCGGCCCGACGACGGAGACGATGGCGCCTCCGGGGCGGAGCAGCCGCGCCGAGCGCTTGCCGATCTCGCCGCCGATGAGGTCGAACACCAGGTCGACGGGCCCGACGTCTTCGAGACGCTCAGTGTCGAGATCGACGAACTCGCTGGCGCCAAGATCGCGCGCCTTCAGACGGTCGCGTTCCCGGCCGGTGCCGATCACGTGCGCGCCGAATTCATGCGCGAGTTGAGTCACCATCGCGCCGACCGCTCCGGCCGCGCCGTGCGCGATCACCCGCTGTCCCTTCTGCAGGCGGCCATGGTCGAACAGCCCCTGCCAGGCGGTGAGGCCGGAAATCGGCAGGCTCGCGCCCACCGTGAAGTCGACGTCGTCCGGAAGCACCGCGAGGTTGCGCGCCTCGACGGCGACATATTCGGCCAACGTTCCGTCGCGATACCAGTCGGCAAGCCCGAACACCCGCTGCCCGACCGACAGGCCGGTCGTGCCATAGCCGAGCGCGGTGACGACGCCGGCAAGCTCGTGCCCCGGGATCGTCGGAGTCCGGTCGCGGCCGAGGCGGTCGGCCCAGGTCGAAGGCCAGGTCAGCTCGGTGTTGACGAAGCCGGAGGCGTGGACCTGGACGAGGACGTCGTTGATCGCCGGCTGCGGCTCGGGGCGGTCGGCGAGCGTCATGCCGGCGGTTCCGCCGGCCTGGTCCGTCACCGTGATTGCCTTCACTTCAAATCCGCTTCTTTGGTCTGCGGGGGCGAAAACAAGGGTTCATCGACTTCGTGACCTTTCATCGAAAATCCCGTGAACCCGGCAATCTTGCGCGCCTCCCGCCACGAAGCAACTTTGGCGTTCGTGTGACCGTTGCAGCGCGGGCGAACAGGGCTGCCCGCAAGCGCCCGGTCCCAGGCGGCGGCGAACCGGCCGCCGGGGTCGCGCTTGCGCAGGCGATAGGCGCTCTCGCGGCTCATCCCGGCAGCGGCCGCAGCGCGGGTCAGGCCCGGGTGCGGGCGAGCATGTCGAGGAAGCGGATCTGGCGGGCGGCGGTCCAGGCGTCCCGGCGGGAAGAGGTTTCGCTGGCCGGGGCTCGTCCATCGACGACCGTAAATCACAAACGAGGTGCTGTAGGACAGGGGTTTTTACGGGCTGCGGCAGCCGGCCCGCTACCCGGAAGGAGCGGGCCGGCCGATCGGTAGCCGGTACTAACGCAGGAGCGCGCTGACCACCTGTTCGACCACCATCGTGCGCGGGTCGACCTGGTAGAGGTAACCGTTGCGGTAGTAGAAGCGGTCGTCGCGTCCGAAGCTGTAGCGCGTACGAAGGTCCGTCGGGATCTGGTAATAAGACCAGCGGTAGCCGACGTTGCGATTGTAGCGCTGCCCGATGTTGTAGCTCTTCTTCAACTGGCCCGGCGGCATGCAGCCGTTGTGCTTTTTGGCGAGGCCGGGAGGGCAGTGCCCGCCGGAATTGAGCGCATAGATGCGCCGCCCGTCATGGGTGGTGACAATATGTCGTCCATGTTCGCTGCTGGCATGCGAGTCGCCGTGCGATTTCGAGGCCTGAGCTTTGCCATGGTTATCGTGCCCGTGACCAGGTTTCGCCGTCGCGGGCGATGCGAGGGCGAACGCCGTGGCGCTCGCGAAGAAAATTAAGGTTCTCATGATGAAGTCCTAGGTCGCCCAGGTGAAGAAAGGCTTGGTCGCGGGCCGCAGAGCGACAGTAAACCCGCGTGACATGAAGTTGAAACAAGTAGAAATCACGTAAAGTTGCAGCATTCATCTGCCCGCAAGATAATTCTAGGTCCGTTCGGGACGTCGCCTCGCGGAAGAAATTAACAAGTGAACAAGGCAGGTTGCTCCAAGGGCATTGTTTTTAGGCATGACAGAACGAATTGGACGACACGAGCGAGCGAATGTGCTATGGGGAACTCATCACGGGCATCCCTACGTAAGCCGCCTCTGACTGAGAGACATGCGCTCCCGCTTGCTGCTGGAGAAGAAGCATGCCGCCCAAGACTACGAAATCCCCGACCAGGAGGTCGACCGACCGCTGGGAGAATGAAGGCGGCCCATCTGCTTTGGCGTCGCTTGACGGTACGGAGACGGAGCTCAAGAAGCTCGGAATTACGCCTGTACAGATGACGGTCTTTCATTGGGGCGGCTATCGCTATTCCAATTCGAGAGACGCGATCGCTGCAGCCAGGCGGGCGATCAAAAGCGCCGTGAGCTGAGGTCGGGCAGCGATCATGCGCACGACCAGATCCCAAGTTACCTTCGTCCATCCCTTCATCTTGAACAGGGACGTCGGAGAGCTGCCTGCCGGAGACTACGAAATCGAGACCGATGAGGAAGAGATTCTGACTCCCGACAGGACGGCGTACCGCCGCACTGCAGTATATTTCTACGTGGCAGACGCAGCGGCGACGCGAATGCTCGTCATCGAGCCCGCCGACCTCCAATCCGCGCTTCGTCGAGATGCCGAAAGCCACGCGGGATTGGCCGACGCCGAGACTTCGCGATGAAACAATTCAGCGATCTCGCTCAAGCCGAGGAGATGGCACTGGCAATCGTCGACACGCTTCCCGAACCGTTCCTGGTGCTCGACGACACGCTTCGCCTGCTTGCAGCGAGCCGCTGCTTCTACGAGGTTTACGACGAGGACCCCGCGGGCGCGCACGGTCGCTCCTTCTTCGAATTGTCAGGCGGGCAGTGGAACATCCCCGGCCTGCGCCGCCTGCTCCGGTCTGTGCTGCCCGATCGTGCCAGCCTTGATGGCTTCGAATTCGAAGGGAATTTCGGAAAGCTCGGCAAGCGAACGATCCAGCTGAACGCTCTCCCGCTGCGCGGGGCCGGCGACAGGAGCAAAATGGTCCTCGTCGCGATCAAGGATATTACCGAACGCCGCGTCGCCGAGCAGGAGAAGCAGCGGCTGCTGGAGCACACGGAGGAGCTGCTCGAACAGCAAAAGACCCTGCTTCGCGAAATGCGGCACCGGATTTCCAACAGCCTGCAAATCATCGCCAGTATTCTGCTCCTCAAGGCAGGATCCGTGACTTCCGAAGAGACGAAGAAGGAGCTGCGAGCGGCCCACCAGAGGGTGATGTCGGTGGCCGCGGTCCAGGGTCACCTGCAGGCATCCGACGGAATCGAGCAAATCGAGATGGGGCCCTATCTGACCAAACTCGCCAGCGGGCTTGCGGCCTCGATGGTCGGGCCGAAGCAAGATATCGACATCAACGTCGTTTCGGACAAGGGCAGGCTCCCGACCAGCCATGCCGTGAGCATCGGCCTGATTGTCACGGAATTGACCATGAACGCCGTCAAATATGCTTTCCCCAAGTCGCGCGCTTCCGCCCGCATACGAGTCACGTTCGAAACGGCAGGCGGGGACTGGAAGCTGACCGTTTCGGACAATGGCGCCGGCCGCCGTCAATCGCCGGACGAGCCACCCGCAAGCGGCCTTGGCACGACACTCATTGCAGCGCTTGCAAAACAGCTAGACGCATTGGTGTCCGAGAGCTCGACGAAGAATGGGCTCACAGTCCACGTCACGCGCGCGACGTTCGCCTCGCGGCTCTCGCATGCTGCATAGGATCGACCGGAAAGGCTCGCTGAACATCACCATCGCGAGGCCATCCTAAGCCAATGGGCAGCATCAGCCATTTCGTTGCGTTCTTCGGAGCGCTCTTCCTGCTCGTTGCGGTGCTCGCATGGTCGCGAATTCTCCGTAAGCCCGACGCGAACCCGCCGACCAAAAAAAACGACAGGCGTTCGGAGTCCGCGGCGATGGTCATTGTCATCGCATTCGTCCTGAGCGCGATCGCGGCGGTCGTCGGCGTGATCGGATTTGTCCAGAGGTAGGCGGTTGCCGCTCTGTAGCGAGCGTGACTCCGAACCTGCCGCCACTTCCATTGGTAGGTAAAGTTCGCCGCCGGTTTCTTCGAGGCGGTTGGACATCTCCGCCCTGCTCACTGCGCCAGTTGCGTTACCAGGCGGGAGGCATAGGCCGCGGCGATCACAGCGAGCGCTGCCCAGTCCCATCGCCTCGAGCGCGCGAGCAAGGTGACGACAAGCGCCAGGCCGGCCGCCGTGCGGCTGACTGCCACGATGGTTGAGGGCAGCCCGCCGCGGACGGCGAAGTCCAGAATCCAATTGCCGCACTGGTAGCCGAGCAAGAACAGAAGGAAGGCGGTGCGCTCCTCCGCATAGGCGGCCTTCATGTCGAGGCGTTTGCCGGACTCGGGTCGCGGCAAGGCTGCAGCGCAGGCGAGGAAAAGGAACACCGGCGAGATCATGGCCAGCATGAAAGTGGCGGTCAGCCAGCCGCTCGCCTGGCCCATGAGGGCGCGAATGCCCCACCAGAAATTGACGGCGGCGACCAGGACGAGCAGCGCCCAGGCCAAAGGCAGTGCGTCCCAAGTTACGCGCCTGCGGGCGCGGACGAGCTGGTAGAAGGTAAGCAGCAACTCTGTCAGGCCAAGGCCGACGACAATAGAGATCAAGGTCAGGTCCATCGTCGCCCCCGGCCGCAGGACTAATCAGTCATGCTCGCGGCCGCCCGCGCCGACGTAGAGTTCATTGCCGCCTTCGCGAAAACGTTCGGACATCTCGCGCATGCCTTTCTCGGCTTCCTCGACGGCGATGGAGTTTTCGAGCGGCGCATTCTGCTTCGCGGCAAACTCGCGCACCTCTTGGGTAATCTTCATCGAGCAGAATTTGGGACCGCACATCGAGCAGAAGTGCGCCGTCTTGGCCCCTTCCGCCGGAAGCGTCTGGTCGTGATATTGCTCGGCCGTGTCGGGGTCGAGCGAGAGGTTGAACTGGTCCCGCCAGCGGAACTCGAAGCGCGCGCGGCTTAGCGCGTCATCATGCAACCTCGCGGCCGGGTGGCCCTTGGCGAGATCCGCCGCGTGGGCGGCCAGCTTGTAGGTGACGACGCCGACCTTGACGTCGTCGCGGTCGGGGAGGCCGAGGTGCTCCTTGGGAGTGACGTAGCAGAGCATCGCGGTGCCGAACCAGCCGATCATCGCGGCGCCGATGCCGCTGGTGATATGGTCGTAGCCAGGCGCGACGTCGGTCACGAGCGGGCCCAATGTGTAGAAGGGCGCCTCGCCGCACGCGGCCAGCTGCTTGTCCATATTCTCCTTGATCTTGTGCATCGGCACGTGGCCGGGGCCCTCAATCATCACCTGGACGTCCTGCTCCCAGGCCTTCCTGGTCAGCTCGCCCAATGTGTAGAGCTCCGCGAACTGGGCTTCATCATTGGCGTCGGCGGTCGAACCGGGGCGAAGGCCGTCGCCTAGAGAGAAGGCGATGTCGTACGCCTTCATGATCTCGCAGATCTCGTCGAAGCGCTCGTAGAGGAAGCTCTCCCGGTGATGGGCGAGGCACCATTTGGCCATGATCGAGCCGCCGCGGCTGACGATGCCGGTGACGCGCTTGGCGGTCAGCGGAACGTAGGGGAGGCGGACGCCGGCGTGGATGGTGAAATAGTCGACGCCCTGCTCGGCCTGCTCGATCAATGTGTCTCGGTAGATCTCCCAGGTCAGGTCCTCGGCGACGCCGCCGACCTTCTCCAGCGCCTGGTATATGGGGACGGTGCCGATCGGCACGGGCGAGTTGCGTACGATCCATTCGCGCGTGTCGTGGATGTTGCGGCCGGTACTGAGGTCCATGACCGTGTCGGCGCCCCAGCGGATCGCCCACACCATCTTGTCGACTTCGGACGCGACGTCGGAGGCGACCGCGCTGTTGCCGATATTGGCGTTGATCTTGACCAGGAAGTTGCGGCCGATCGCCATCGGCTCAGATTCCGGGTGGTTGATGTTGTTGGGGATGATGGCGCGGCCGCGGGCGACCTCGTCGCGGACGAACTCGGGCGTGATGAAGTCGGGAATGGAAGCGCCGAAGCTTTCGCCGTCGCGGACTAGCTCGCGGCCCATGCTCTCGCGGCCCATGTTCTCGCGGATGGCGACATATTCCATCTCGGGCGTGACGATTCCACGGCGCGCGTAGTGCATCTGGGTGACGTTGGCGCCCGCCTTGGCGCGGAGAACGCGCTTGCGGACAGCGGGGAAGGGCTGGACGGAGTCCTTGTGGCCGCTCGGGGCTGCCGCAGTCGCGGCGGACTGAAGGCGGCTGGCGGCAAGGAAGCCGTTGTCCTCGGGGCGGATTTCGCGCTGGGCGACTTCCTCGACGTCGCCGCGCTCACGGATCCATGTTCGCCGAAGCTCGGGGAGGCCCGCCATGATGTCGATGCGCTGACCGGGGTCGGTGTAGGGGCCGCTGGTGTCGTAGAGGATGACCGGCGGCTCGCCGGACGATGGCTCCAGATCGACGGCGCGCATGGCGACGCCGAGGTCGCCGACATGGATCTTGCGCGATCCGCGGATCGGGCCGGTTGTGACTTTGAGTTCGGTACGTGCGGGGGCGTCGCCCATTAGACTCTCCTCTTCCTCCGCCGGTTTCAGCCGGATCAGGTTCGATGGGTCGACCGCTCGTGCGGGCCTCTCAAGCGCCGGCAGCGCTTCCCCAGGGAAGAGTCGTCGTTAAAGAAAAGCCCGGCGGCTTGCCAGCCACCGGGCCTTTATTTTGGTGCGACCGAGCGCGTTAGCGGCGCGAAGCCTGAACTTCCTGCGCGGTGAGCACGCCGTTGTGGTCCGCGTCCGCCTTGTCGAAATTGGCGAGCGGGCCGGAGCGGTATTCGGCCACGCTGACCTTGCCGTCATGGTTATTGTCGAGCTCGGCAAGCATCTGGTCGGCAGTTTGGCGCGGGCGAAGCGCCGGCGCAGCCGCCTTGAATTCGGCGAGGCTCAGCGAATTGTCGTTATTCGTGTCGAGCTTCTTGAAGTCGGCTTCCATCTGCTTCTGCTCGGCGGCCGCTGCGTCGGCGAGCGCCTTCGCCTGCATTGCCGCGACTTCGTCCTTGGTGAGATTGCCGTCCTTGTTCGTGTCGACCGCCGCAAAGCGCGCGTCGACATTCTTCGTGAAGTCGGCCTTGCTGATTTGCTGAGGCCCTTGGGCCGGCTTGGCCTGCCCCGCAGGCTGTGCGCTGGCGGCGCTGGCGAGCGCGAGTGCGGCCGCGGCGAGCGAGAAGCGAATTACCACCGGAAATCTCCTGTTGGCTGGGGTACTTGGCGCTGCCTTTAGCGATTTCCGGCTGACGCGTCGATGAACTGCTGCCTTCCGCGGCGCCTCAAAAGGAAAACGGCCCGGATCGCTCCGGGCCGTCCCTTTTTGACTCAATCGGCTGCGCTTAGCCGCGTTCCGGCGCCGGCGGCGGCGGCGGAGGCGGAGGAGGCGGAGCCGGGCAGGTGTCCGTCGCCAGGATCGTGGTGCCGTCCGGGCAGGTCTGCGTCGCCGGGGGAGGCGGCGGCGGCGGCGGAGGCGGCGGCGGGGGAGGCGGCGGGGGAGCCTCTGCGCCGAAATTGTAGGTCAGGCTCGCCAGAAGGCTATGCGACCGCCAGTGACCGATGATCTCCTCGACCGGGCCTTCTTCGACATTATATTTGGTGTTGAAGTAGCGATACTTCAGGCCGAGATCGAGGTTAGGGGTGATGGCCGTGCGGACGCCCGCGAGGATCTGCCACGCGAAATTGCCGTCCGTACCTTCGAAGTGGAGCGCATCGACCTGGTAATTGGTGCGAGCGTAACCCGCGCCACCGCCAACGAAAGCGCTGACGTTGGTTCCCAGATCGAAGTCCGCCAGGCCGTTGACCATCGCAGAGACCGTGCGGGCGTGCCCGCCGTCGCCGAAAAGCGGTCCGAAGGCGGCATTGTTGTAGTCGACGTCGTCGACGCTTGCGCGCTTCCAGCCGAGCTCACCCTCGAGCCGGAACATTCCGAAGTCGTAGCCGGCGTTGATGTCGGCATCGATTCCGATCTTGTGGTGAATGTCGAGCGGACCGTCTTCGACGCCCGTAATGCCCTGATATTCGGCGTCGTCGTGCTGGACCAGCATGCCGCCAAGGTCGGCGCCGACATAAGGACCAGTCTGCGCTGCTGCAGGCGCCGCGATCGCGGCAGCCGCTACGGCCGCGAGAAAATGGAATCTCATGAATTGCCCTTTCGCTTGTGTGTCTGAGGCTGCAACACACACGACTGCGGGAAGTTTCCGATGAACGATGCGAATAGACGTATTTGATGCTAGTTATGTTTTTCACGCAACACATGTGACCGAATTGGCGGAAATCGGCGCTTTCCTTACAAGTCAGTAGCCGAAGCGGGCCTGATAGGAGGAACAGCGATCGCCGAGGTCGCCGGCAGTGCGAATGCAGGAATCCGGAAGTGCGCGGCTCGGGGGTCTTTCGCCTCCTGCATGACGACGAGCCTCGAATCCGCGGTCGAAATCCTCGAAATTGGCCGCCGGATCGCCGCCGCCGGGCCAGCCTGCGAATGCGGCGATCCTGGACAGATCCTCTTCCGATCGGGCGAAATCCTCATAGCGCGCGACGTGGAAAGGGATGCCGGATGCTTCGAGATGGGCGACATAATCCACCATTCCCGCGCTTTCGCGGAGGCAATATTCCGCCACCCAATCGTCGCTGAAGCGGTCCATATTCTCCTGGATCCGGTGTTTTTCGAAGAAACTTAGCGCCACATCCTCGATATCGCGGACGGTGACGATCACGCGGGGCGGCCGGAAGGCGGACGTCATCGCGAAATGCTCCTGGCAGAGCACTTCCTTCGCCGCCCACCTGCGGCGGCGAAGACGCCCGCCCATTAGCCGGACGAAGCGAGTCATCGGGCTTTCGTCTGCCTGCGCCCATTCCTCGTCCGACACCGTCATGCCGAGGTTTTCGAGCTGGATCCGAAGAAGCCGGCTGTTCATGGGCCTATCGAAGAAGGGTTCGTTGAACACGATCCGCTCGGGCGGCGTGGAGAGCCAGTTGCACAGCATGGTGCTTCCCGACCGGCCCATTGCCGCGATGTAGAAATCAGGCGGCGACGGAGCGTCCGGCTCAGCCATTCGCGGCCTCTTCGAGCAGCTCCAGCTCGCGCGGGATGACGATCTGGTTGCTGCGCTCGCTCCGGATACGCTCGGCGGCGGCCTTCGAGCGCTCCAGGAAAAGCTGGGGCTTCTCGAGCATCTCCAGAATGGCGTCCGCAAGTCCTTGCGCGTCGTCGGGACGGGCGAGCGCCGCGCAGCTTTCGTCGGTGAATTCGAGCACCGCGGCGATTGCATTGGTGACTGGAACCAGGCCGGACGCCATGGCCTCGTCGCGGGAAACGCCCTGAGTATCGAGCCGCGTCGGCACAAGGAAGACACCGTGGCGGCGATGCTCTTCTGCGATCTCCTGCTGGGTGAGGAAACGGCGCGAGATGCTGACGTTCGCAAGGTCCTTCAGCGGTCGCAGCACGTCCTCGAAGAGCGGGCCGTCGCCGACGATCGTGAAGCTCAACCGATGCGCCCCGTCGCCCTTCTGAAGCCGGCGAATCGCCTCGACAGCCATATCGTTCGCATAAGTGTGGGAGTCGAAAGGCCGGATCAGGAGCATCCGGAATCGATCCTCCGCCGCCTTGGGTCGATATTCGAACAGTTCGACATCAACGGGATTGGCGATGACCGCGTAATGGCTGGGCACGAGCTTCTCACCCCAGTCCCTTCGTGCAAGCTCGACCGATGTCTGCGAAACGAAAACCAGCTTCAGCCGCTCGGGGAAATCGTCGAGCAGCCGATCCCAGAAGTTGCACCGGACATTGAGGGCATCGAGCGCCGCTTCGCGCTCCGATTGCGGCGCGACCAGGGCCTTCTGGCGCATGAAATCGGGGATCTCGGACCCGTGGAGCCAGGCGCGGACGGGAATCGCAGAAGCGCCTCGCCGCAGCAATTCCCACATCGTCTCGCTGAAGCCGTGGCAAGCGATGACGTCCGGCCGCCATTCCTCGCAAAATCGCTGAAGCTCGGCACCGTCTCCCGTCCGGCAGGCGACGCCTTCATACTCATGGTCGCTCGCCTTGGCCTTGGGTCCGGGCTGAAAGACCGCGACGTCGTGGCCTGCTTCGCGATAGGCGAGCACGCGCCGATGGACGAAAGGATATTTGTAGAGATCGCCGGGCGCCGGATAGGAGCGCGTGACAACGAGGATCCGCACGGGTGTCCGTTCCTTTTCGGCGGTCAGCGGATGTGGCGCCAGATGCCCCCGCTTAGCCGCAGGTTCTCGGGCTCCCCTGCCAGGAACTCGCGAAGCGCGCCGAGATAGGCAGCCCTCCAGCGCTCGGCATGCTGCTCGATCGTCTCGCCTCCCTGCGGGTCCGGCAGGCGGCGAATGAGGAAGCCGATGCGAGCGCCTTCCCACCGCGGCGCCGCAAAAACCGACGGCACGCCAAGCGAGAAAGCGGTCCGGGCAGCAAAGCTGGAGTAGGTGATCTCCTGACCTTCGAACGGGATTCTCGGAGCGGCGAGGTTGATTGCCCCGTCCACGGCGATCACGACCGAAAAGCCTTTCCGAAGCGACAGCATGAAAGCCTTGCCGACGCTCATGTCGTCCTGTTCGCTCGTCGAGATCAGCGAGCCGGCGTAGGATGTCCGCGCGATGCTCGGCGTAGACGCAAGCCAACGCGAGCGGACTCCGAGAAGCTCCAGCGCCAGCGGGCCGGCGTACATCGGACCGACGTGCGCGGACGCGAGGATCATCCCCTTGCTCCGGTCGATGCCGGCAAGCTCCCGCTCCGCTTCACCGAGATCGGCGAGACGCATCATCACGTCCTGGATTCGGTCGTCGCGGCATTCCAGCCAGTCGAGCATGTAGTGGTCGGCGAGATGGCCCCATTTCGCGCGCCGTTCCCACTCGTCGCGGTCCACCGTCGGACCCTCGCGAAGGGCCCAGGCCCAGTCGAGCCGAGCCTGCGGGATCTTGGCGGAATCGAGTCTGTCCCAGAGCGCTTCGAGGCCCTTCTCAAAATTCCTTGGGAGCGCAGTCCGGCGGCTTCCGACGAACGTATCGAAAAGGTCCGCGGCCTCTTTCCGGCGGCCCGCCTGGCTCAACGCTCCGGCGGCATAGCGGGCCCAGCGCGGCGATGACGGCTGGAGGTCGATCAAGGTCCGGAATTCGTCCGCTGCTTCCGAATAATTTCCAACCTGCTTCAGCGCGCGCGCGTACAGCGCCCGCTGATGAGCGCCTTTGGGCTGGAGCTCGCAGGCGGTCTTCAGATGCGGGATCGCGGCCGCATAGTTGCGCGTCCGGAGCAGCGCCTCGCCGATAGCGACGTTCATCCTCACGTCCTGCGGGGCGATCTCCAGGCCCTCACGAAGATGTTCGATCGCGCGATCGTAGCGGTCATCCCGCTGCGACTGCAGATAGGCCTGGGCGACGTTCCCGCGAAGGACCTCATGCTCCCAGCCTTCGTCGATCAGTCGCTCGCCAACTTCGATCGCATCGTCGTCGCGACCGCATTCGACCAAGGTGCGGACGATCATGGCCGCGGTCGCTTCGTCTGCGACGTCGCGGTCGGCGAGCTCCAGCGCAAGCTCGGCCGCTTCGGACGTTCGTCCGCTCCGGCTAAGGGCGAGAAGGGCGATGTTGGCGAGCTTCGGCTCTTCGGCGGCGCGCTCGCCCAGTTTAGCTGCTTCCGTTCCCGCTTCCTCGACGTTGCCCGCCTGGACGAGCGTCTGGATCAAGGCGCGCTGTGCGGACGGATCGTACGGGCACTCGGCGAAGACCGAACGAACGTCTTCGAGCGCTCCCGCCCATTGCTTCATCCGGCCGCGAAGGCTTCCGCGAAGGCGGCGGTCGTCAACTGTGCCCGCGCTATGGTCGATCAGTCGATCAAGCAGGCTGGCGGCACTTTCATATGAGCCGGAGGTCGCGAGCGGCGAGATTGCGAGGCGCCGCAGGTGACTGCGTGCATTGGACGCGGCCAGCGTCGCGCGGTCGAGGAGGTTGAGGCCCTTGGCTTCCCGCCCACCGCGGATCAGCGCGATCGCATAGGCGAGGCGCGCATCGGCGAGTGCCTTGTCGGAGCGGGAGAGCTCCTGCTCGTAGAGGGCGATTGCATCGTCCCAGCGGGATTCCTGGAGAAGCCCGTGGATCTCGCGGACGCTGTCCTGCTCTATGACCGACGCCATTGCCTGATCGTCTCGCTGAAGCTGAAGTCATCGAACCTGCGCCTATCGAACAGGCCTCGCCGGGCCAGCATCACGATGGCGTAGATAAGCGCCAGAAGGAGGAGGATCGGCCAGCTGATCGTGACCACGTCGCGCACCGACGCATAGCTATCGACCGCAAGGTTGACGATGATGACGAAGTAGCGCCGTTCGCCCAGGATTTTCAGATAGGCCTGCTGGAGCGTGTTCAGGGTCGTGTTGTAGCGCGCCTCGGCGATCGCCTTGCGGGACGAGGCAGTTTCGAACTCGTTGACGGTGCGGACCAGCGACCCGCCGCCGGGGTTGGCCAGCCGCTGCCGCTGTTGCCCGATCTGGGCCTGCAGCTCTTGGACCCGCGTGCTAAGGCGAGGGAGTAGCGGGCTGTTCGTCAGACCCTGGTCCAGCAAGGCATTGCGCTCGCGCTGCGCCTCGGCGAGCTGGAGCTCGAGGTTGCTGATCAGCTGGTAAATCGCCGTCGCCGTCTGCTCCGGGTTGAGGTCGCCGCGGCGCGCCTGAACCACTGCAAGACCGCGGCGCGCGTCCGCGACTTCACGCTCGGCCTTCTGGACGTCGTTGGTGAGCGCGGTGACCTGGTCCTCGGTCATGCGATCCGAGAATTCGTTCACGTGGCGCTCTGAAGCCGCGAGGATTGCGTCGCCGAATTTCTTCGCATCTTCGGGCGTCCGCGCCTGGACGTAGAGGCGAAGCATGCCCTCCTGCGTGTCGACCGAGACGCGAACGCGCTTCTGGTAATAGGCCAGCGGGTCGCGGTTGAGCCCGAGCGGACTGCGGAAGCGCTGCAGCGCGTCCATCGCCGGCGAGGCGAAATGGCTCATGAAGCCGTAGCGCTTCTCCATATCGTCCATCATCGGGCGGGAGAGGATGAACTCGCGTGCCTTGAAGGCGTCGGCGACACCGGGTGCGCTAAGGCCAAGCCCCAGCAACCCGCCCGTCGCCGAGGCAGGCGCTTCGGCACTCGTCTGGACCGTGAAGACCGCCTCGCCCCGGTAGAGCGGAGTGGCGATGAGGGCGATGTAGGCGAGGATCGCGAGCAGTGGGATTCCGATGAAGATCGCAAGCCGGCGCGTCAGCTGCCGCCAGCGCAGCCGCCGCCTCTGGCGGATCGCAGCCCGGGCTTCGTCGAGCGAAATCTCGTGCGGTCGCGGCGCTGCTCCAGCCGCTTCGGCCCGTTCGGAGGGGCCGGTCCGCCCAAGGCCGAGCACGTCCATATCGGGGAGGTCATCCTCGATTTCAGGCAGGTCGCGCGGGGACTGGGAAGTCCGCTGCTCCCTCCACCTCTTGATGCGCTCTTCGTTGTTCATTCCCGGTCGTCCATTCCTTGGGTACGTGCGGCTCAGGCGAGGTCGAAGGAAGCGAGCATGTCCTCGATCGCCTCCTCTTCCCCGCCATGTTGCATGTCGAACGTCAGAAGCGATTTCGCTTCGTCGATGTCCTCGCACATGATGATCTTCCCGCGGCTGAGCACGGCGAAACGCTCGCACGCCGTTTCCAGCGCCCTCGGGTTGCTTGCGACTAGGATCAGGCCCGCGGTCTCGAGCCGATCGTCCAGCGTCGCCTGGCACTTCTCCTGGAAGGCCGGGTCGCCCGCGATGAGCCTTTCGTCGGCCAGATAGGTCTGAGCCGGAACGCCGAGCGAAACCGCGAAGGCAAGCCGCGTGCGCATTGCGCCCGTGTAGAGAAGCAAGGGGACGAAGAAGGCATCGCCGAGTTCCGCGAAGCCGGCGCAAAAGGCGCAGAAGTCGTCCGCATCGAGACCCGCGAAGCCGGCGACCATGCGCACATTATCCTCGCCCGTCATCTCGGGGCGGAAACCGCCGCCGTAAGCGAGGGGCCACCCCCCCTGGTCGCGGATCACCTCCCCGCTGTTGGGCGTGTCGACTCCGGCGAGAAGCCGGATGATCGTCGACTTGCCGGCGCCGGGCGCGGCAAGCAGTCCGACCTTCTCATTCGACGCGACGGCCATGGACGCGTTGTCGAGGACAATCTTTGGGACCCCGAATTTCATGAAGTAGCGGCTGCAGTCGAGGAAACCCCACATCAGGCGGACCTCCACGGCCGAGCTGCAATTGCGGCGCCGAACAAAAGGACGATGGAGACGACGACGTACAGTGCGTCGCTGATGTGCGACTGGTAGTGAAAGAGCATTCCGTCGCGCGAGATGTCGACGGCATGCATCAACGGGTTCCAGCCGAGCACGTCGAGCACCGGGCCGCGAATCTCGTTGGGGATGAAGAAGACTGCGGAGAAGAAATAGCTCGGGCGAAGCAGGATGATTCCGAGCTGGAAGATCGTGACGTCGCGCCTGGACAGGACGGAGAACAAATAGCCGTATGCGGCGCCGAGTAGCCAGGCGAGGGTAATCCCACCCGCCCACAGCGGCAGGTCGTCGAGCTCGATATTGCCGAAGACGACGTAGTTGATCGCCATGATGATGGCGGCGACGATGTAGACGTTCACATATTCGATGATGGCCATCGCCACCGCCGCATG
>Ga0207701_10002891_pt1 | contig 17732 bp, 11 predicted proteins | sample KBSSwiSSwithPhiX_FD_184294 | JGI IMG/M metagenome (GOLD analysis project Ga0207701, IMG submission 184294) | Switchgrass rhizosphere bulk soil microbial communities from Kellogg Biological Station, Michigan, USA, with PhiX - S5 (SPAdes) (version 2) | ecosystem: Environmental > Terrestrial >... | reverse complement strand
GCTTGCGGTAAAGGTGCGTGCGCTCGAGCCCTACCGACTCGGCGACGCGGCTGATGTTTCCGCCTTCCTTGGCGATGTGGTATTCGAAATAGATGCGCTCGAATGCGTCTCGCGCGTCCCGCAGCGGAGCTTCGAGCGGCACGTCGAACGGCAACGGCCTTCCGGCGCTCTGGTGAGGCAGCGACCGCTCCACATCCTCGAGTGTGATCTGCTCGCCGAGAGCGGTGCGCGCGAGCGTCTGCACGGCCGATTGCAGCTGAACGAGATTACCCGGCCAGTCATGGTTGCGCAGCGCATTCAGGGCAGCCATGGAGAATTCGCGCGGCGGCACCTCCTTCGTTTCGATCAACTGCGAGAGCACGAAGCGCGCGATTTCAGGCACATCTTCGCGATGTTCGCGCAGGCTGGGTATTCGGAGCGCCGTGCTGGAGATCGCGGCATAGAGTCGGGGGTCGAAATTGCCGGCGGCGACAAGGTCGGCGAGGGGACGCGTCGCGCCGCAGACGAGGCGGGTGTTGTAGCGGTCGAGCTTCGATACGAGCAGGAGCAGTCCTTTCTGCTCGAGCCGGTTCAGCTCGGAGAGCTCATGAATGAGGAGCGTGCCCTCACGGGCTTTCTCGAGCAACTCGAGCGGCGCTTCCGCGAGTGCCGTATTCGTTTCGGGCGCCACCCACGGTGTGTTGCGCGCGTGAAGAAAACGCGCGCACAGCTCGATCCCGACGCCCGGCTCGCCGACCAGAAGCACCGGCGTGCGTAGATTCGCGATGCGCTCGAGGCGCTGCTTGAATTCGGTGACGAGCGGTGCGCGCCCCAGCGCCGCGAGCGAGAGATTCGACTGCGGTTGCTCGCTGCCATGTTTGAGCGCACGTCCCACGGTCGCGAGCAGTTTCTGGAGCGCGATCGGCTTCTCGAGGAAATCGAAGGCGCCGATGCGCGTCGCCTGCACCGCGGTGTCGATCGTGCCGTGTCCCGACATCATGACGACGGGCATGGTGAGCAGTCCCGCGCTCGCCCACTCCTTGAGCAACGTGATGCCATCCGTGTCAGGCATCCAGATGTCGAGCAGAACGAGATCGGGGCGCGTGCGTCCGCGATACGCGCGCGCTTCGCCCGCGTTCTCGGCCAGCCGCACCTGGTAGCCTTCGTCCGAAAGGATCTCGGACAGCAGCTCGCGAATTCCCATCTCATCATCGACTACGAGTATCTGTTGCATATAGGCGAGTGTACTCCGCGAATCAGGCCGCTGACTTGCTCGGCGCGCGCGCCGCTGCGGTCGGCAACGTTATCGTAACGCGTGCGCCCCGCGGAGCGACGTTCGCGATCGAGACTTCACCCCCGTGTTCCTCGACTATCTTCTTCACAATTACCAGACCGAGTCCCGTTCCGCGCGGCTTGCTCGTCACGTACGGCTCGAAGACGCGTTTCATGAGATTTTCCGGAAACCCGGTTCCATTGTCCGTAATCGTGAAGCGTACCGCGCTGCCGGCGGGTTCGCTGCAGATCACGATCCTGGGGGTGGAGGATCCGGCAAGCGCGTCCTGCGCGTTCTGCAGCAGATTGTGAATGACCTGTCGCAGATGCGCCGCGTCTCCGACGATCCGCGGCAGGTCCTCCGCGAGCTTGAGCTCGATGCTCGAGCCGAGCGACTCGTATAGCGTGAGCACTTCGCGCACGAGCGCATTGAGATCCAGCTCGCGCATCGCGGGCTCGGGTGTGCGCGCGTACTGACTGAATGCGTCCACCATGCGCTTCAGCGCGGCCACCTGGTTGACAATCGTTCGCGTCGAACGCGTGAGCATTTCAGCATCGTTCGCGGCAAGCTTCGGGGCAAGCCGCATCTCGACGCGCTCGGCCGAGAGCTGAATCGGCGTGAGGGGATTCTTGATTTCATGAGCGAGGCGTCGCGCCACCTCCGCCCAGGCCGCGTCGCGTTGTGCCTGCATGAGGTGTGTCACGTCGTCGAAAACAACGACGTATCCGGTATCGGCGCCCGGCGGCAGACGTGAGCCCCGCAGCAGAAGCACCTGCGTGCCGTCCTTCGCATCGCGTTCGACCTGCTGCTCCCATTCATCGCGACGGCGCGTGCTGAATGCCTCGCGTATCGCGGCCGACACGGGTGCGAGCGTCGGATCGAGCGCATCCCAGGCGCCGAGCTCGCGCGCGATCAGCGGCGCGCAATCGACGCGCAGCACGTGGTCGGCGCTCCGGTTCGCCGAGATGAGCCTCAGGTTCTCATCGAACGCGAGCACCCCCGCGGAGATGTTGTTCAGAATGCTCTCGAGCTGCGCCTTCGCGTGAGCGAGCTCGCCCTCCTTACGTTCGGCCTGTCCGCGCGCATCCGCAAGCTGCAGCGTCATGCTGTTGAACGAGCGCGTCAACATTCCAATCTCGTCGTGACCCGGATCCGCCGCGCGCTGGCTGAAGTCTCCCTGCGCAACGGCACGCGTCCCCTCGACCAGAACGTTCAACGGCGCGGACAGCCGTTCCGAAAGCAGAAACGACGCCGCAAGCGCGGACAGGAGTGCGAGCAACAGCGCGAGCGTGAGCGTGATGGCGTAAAGACGCTTCAGACCGCGTCGGGAGAGGAGGAGCTCCTGGTATTCGGCGTAGCCGTTCTGAATGGCTTCGGCGTCGCGTGCCAGCACATCAGGTACTGGCTGCATGAGCTGCACCCCGCGCGCTTCGTCGGTCAGCGACACAACGTTCACGGGCACCATCACCCGCAGATACAACCCGCGCTCGGGAATCGCTTCGATCGTCGCGTACGTCTTGTGCTGCCGCAACTCCCGCATGGCGGCGGCACTCGGCGGTTCCGGTGAGATACCGGCGCGCTCGGTTCCTGAATACGCGAGGAGTCGTCCGCGCTCGGTATAGAGCGACGCCTCCTGCACACCCGCCTGCTCACGCACCGCATTGAGCACCGCGAGGTGCTCGGAGGGCGGGCGCAGAGACAGCGCCGCCGCGACCGACTCTCCCTTTGCCGTGAGATCCTTGAGCGCCGTGTCGAGCGTGCTGCGCGCGAGCGTGAGGCCGGCGTCCAGCGCCTTGTCGATCCGCACTTCGAACCACGACTCGATGCTTTTCCCGAGAAACTGGACCGATACGCCATAGATGAGCGCGCCCGGGACGATGCCGATCATTGCGAACATCAGCACGAGCCGCAGCGTGAGCTTGGAGCCGAACACGCGCAACCTGAGCCTGCGCCGCAAGCCAAACAGTTGATACGCGACAAGCAGCACAAGCGCGATCGCCACCGCGCCATTGAGTGCGAGAAGCAGTGGGTAGTGTTCGCCGAAGCGGGCCGTATTTGCGGCCGCGGTTGCCAGCAAGAACAGCGTGATTGCGGCGAGAACGACGACTACCACGAGCACGTAGCGCAGCCACGCGGGCGGGCGCACGGATCGCGCTCTTCTCTCGCCGGTCATCATGGTGTCACGTCCCAGCGCGCCCAATCGGAACCGATGTACCACTCCCGTGTACCCACGGCGGTCAATTGGAAAGGCTTCGGCAGTTGCGACGTGTCTAGACGCATACGCACGCCCGCCTTGTATGTCTCACCGCTGCGAAACGTTCCGGACTCGACTTCCTGACGGCGCCGCACGCGACTCATCACCTCGAGCGCCTCGGCGAGCGTCTCGAAGTTCTGGTGGAGATTGCCCACACCCAGTCGATACTGGCGGGTGAGCGCGTTGAACGAAAGTCGATATTCCTGCTGCAGGAATGCGATGCGTTCGTTGAACCAGTACCAGCGCGGGCGAATCAACTCGAATTCGAACCGGAAATAAAGCGGCACGCCTTTGCTCAGCACGTCTTCCAGCGTGTGGGTAAGCGCGATCTCGAAATCCGCGTCCACCACGAACGCGTCTTCCAGAAAATTCATCGAAGCTCTCTTCACTTCAATGCCTTGCGCGTGAACGGGTGCCGGGAGTGCGGCAAGCGCAAGCCAGCACGCCGCAAGCGCGACAAGCAGCCATGCGCTAGAGCGCTGCGCCAACCTTCTGCAGCAGCGCGTAGAAAAAACCGTCATGCGTAGCGTCCGGAAGAATCTGGCCGGCGGGCAGTTGTGAGTTGGAATGCAGCCCGGGAAGAGTCAGACATCGCGCGTCGTGGTGGCGTTCGAGAAAGCATTCGACCTGCTTTCCGTTTTCTTCATGGAACACCGAGCACGTTGCGTATAGCAATTTACCATCAACGGCAAGCAACTGCCAAAGCGCGTCCAGTATCGCGCGCTGGCGTTCTGCGAAGCGTGCGATATCGGACGGCCGTCGCAGCCACTTGATATCGGGATGACGTCGGACCACGCCGGATGCCGAACACGGTACGTCAGCCAGTATGCGCTGATAGGCGTGACCGTCCCACCACGTTTCCGGCGCGCACACGTCCGCGCATACGAGCCGCGCGGACAATCCGAGCCGCATGAGATTCGCCTGAACACGTTCGAGTCGCGCCGCATCGTTGTCGACAGCCGTTACGTCGGCGCGCGCGACCTCGAGTATGTGGGCCGTCTTGCCGCCCGGCGCTGCGCAGGCATCCAGCACGCGGGCACGGTCGTGTGGGTCGAGGAACAATGCCGCGCGTTGCGCGGACGCGTCCTGGATGGACACGAGGCCTTCCTTGAAGCCCGGAATGCGTTCCGCCGGAAGCGGGCGTGCGAGTGTGATCGCGCAGTCCCCGGTCGATTCGTGCGGGAGCCCGGCCGCGTCGAGCATTTCTCGATAGACATTCATCTGCGTCCGCCGTGCATTGATGCGTAACGTGAGCGGCGGGTGCAGATTGGCGTTGTCGAGAATCGTTTCGTAGTGCAGGGGATACTGCGCGCGCAGCTTGTCTATCCACCACGGAGGATGCGAGAAGCGACCGAACTCTGCGCGGTGCGCGGCGTCGAGCACGCTGCTCCGATCGCGCAAAAACGCCCGCAATACGGCGTTCACCAGTCCCTTCGCGCGCGCTTCCCCGAGCGCGCTTGCACTGCGCACCGCATGATCGACCACCGCGTGCGGCGCCGCTCGCGTATGTATCAGCTGATAGAGCGCGATCCGCAACAGGTTACGCAATCGGTCGCTCTCGAGGGGACGCTTGAGCAGATCGTCGAGCACCGTATCGATCTCACCCAGGAAACGAAGCGTGCCGAATGCGGCGTCCTGCAAGGTCGCGCGATCGTGTGCGGAAAGCGCGCGGGCGGAGCTGAACAGGTTCTGCAGCTCGGCATCCAGGCTGCGCCCGGCGAGAACGTGCCCGACGATGTGCGCGGCGCTGCGCTGAACCTCGATCATCGAGATACGGCGGCCGGGAGACGCGAGCCGAGAGATTCATTATGACGGCTGCACGGTCGCGACACCCGCGCGCTTGTTGCGGTGACATTGCTCCGCGGGTTAAGCACGCGCGCTCCTGCCGCCTTCACTCGCCCAATCGCTCGCCGCGAGCGAGCGTCGTTCCGGAGAGAAATACGCCGGCGGGGAGACGTTTACCGCCCGCGCGCTGGACCTCGAGCAACCTCAGCGATGTAGCCCCACCGGCAGCCACCGTGATCGAACCGCGTTCTGTATCGATGACGCTTCCTGGCTTTCCGGCGGCCACGGCTGCAGGCGACGCCCGCCACACCTTGAGTGTCGCGCCGCGGCATGTTGTCCATGCGCCGGGCGCCGGATTGAACGCCCGGATCTTGCGGTCGATGTCCGAAGCCTCGCTGTTCCAATCGATCTGCGCCTCGTGTTTCTCCACTTTGGTCGCGTACGTCGCCTGAGCGTCGTTCTGTGGCACGGGCGTCAACGTGCGTTCCAGCGCCTGCACGATGAGTCGCCCGCCCAGGACAGCGAGCCTGTCGTGCAACATCTGTGCGGTGTCTTCCGGCGTAATTGCGATCGCTTCCTGCAGCAGAACCGGGCCGGTATCGAGGCCGGCATCCATCTGCATGATGCTGATCCCGGTCTCATGGTCGCCCGCAAGCAGGGCGCGCTGGATCGGCGCGGCGCCGCGCCACCGCGGAAGAAGCGAAGCGTGGATATTCAGGCAGCCGCGGCGGGGGATTGCGAGGACTGGGGCGGGGAGCAGCAGGCCGTAGGCCGCAACCACCATGACGTCCGGCGCAAGCGTGCCCAACGCTTCCAGAATATGCGGATCCCTGAGTGTTGCAGGTTGCTCGACCGGGATGCCGAGTGCCAGCGCGGCACGCTTGACGGCGCTCGGCACCCTCTTCAGGCCCCGCCCCGACGGTCGGTCCGGCTGCGTCAGGACAAGCGCCAAGTTATGTTCCGTCTCCGCCAGGGCAGCCAGCGCGGTTGCAGCGAACTCGGGCGTGCCGGCGAACACAATTTTCATGAGGGAAACACCGGGATTCAGATAGTGCCGGCGGGCGCGGCACGCACATCTACATCGCGGCGCGCATCTGTTTCTTCAGCCTGCTGGCGATCCGCTGCTGTTTGAGGCGAGAGAGGTACTCGACAAAGACCTTACCCTCCAGGTGATCGATCTCGTGCTGTATACATACTGCGAGCAGCCCCTCGGCCTCGAGCACGAAAGGCTCGCCCTGCGCGTTCAGCGCCCGCACCTTGATCCGCTCGGCACGCCGCACCTTGTCGAACACACCCGGCACCGAGAGGCAACCCTCCTCGTTCTCTGCTTCTCCTGCCGCCTCGACGATCACCGGATTGACGAAGGCGAGCATCCCGGTGCGGTCTTCCGATACATCGATCACGATCACGCGCTGGTGCACATCAACCTGAGTGGCGGCAAGGCCGATACCCGGGGCGGCATACATGGTCTCGGCCATATCTGCGATCAACTGGCGAATCCGATCGTCCACTGCCGGCACCGGAGCTGCCTTCGTGTGCAAACGTGGGTCTGGATAGTGCAAAATTGGGAGCAAAGCCATAAAAATGCTTGCTGCAGCAAGCAGCTAAGGGCAGAATTTAAAGCACTACATTATCTCTAAGTTAGCGCTCGCTCGCATTGGCGGATGGCGCTTGGACTACCTTGGGGCGATCCATGAGAAAACCAATTATATCGCTGATTTTTCTGCTGACTTTCGCCTGTACCGCGTATGCGGCGAGCCCCGACGACATGCGTCCCGATGCGCCGGACCGATATACCGTCGTCCCGGGTGACACCCTCTGGAGCATCTCGAGTCGGTTGCTTAAGAGCCCGTGGCGCTGGCCGGAGCTATGGGAGATGAACCGCGCGCAGATCCGCAACCCGCATCGCATCTACCCGGGTGACGTCATCGTCCTGGAGCGGAAGGGAAGCGAAGTCTTCGCCCGGCTCGAGACGACTCGCCTGAGCCCACAGGTGCGCGTCGAGATGGTTGAAAGCGCGTCCATTCCGTCTATCGCGCCGTCGCATATCGAACCGTTTCTGTCGAAGCCGCTGGTGGTAGGTGCGACCGAGCTCGAAGGTGCGCCGCAAATTATCGCGACACAGGAAGACCGCGTCGCCATCGGCAGCGGCAACACGGCCTATGCCGAAAAAGTCGGGCAGCAAGACACGCGCTGGCAGGTCTTCCGGCGGGGCGATCCTCTGATCGACCCAGAGACGAAGGAAACGCTGGGATATGTGGCGACGTATCTGGGGGAAGCGGAGCTCGTGAAACGCGGCAAGATCAGCACGATCGCGATCACCAAGGCCACGCAGGAGATCTATCGTGGCGACAAGCTTCTGCCGATGCCCAAGGATGAGCCCGTCTTCGCATACGTTCCGCATGCCCCGCAAGCCGCAGTCCAGGGCCGCGTCGTTTCCACTTACGGCGGTTTATGGGAGACCGGTCCCCTTTCAATCGTTGCACTCTCCCGCGGCACTCGTGACGGCGTCGAAGTCGGGCACGTAGTTGCGCTGTATCGGGACCCGCGCAGCGCGCGCTATGCTCAACGTACTGAACCCAACTACGGAAGGGCTGGGCCGACCGGCAACGACAACCGCATTACGTACTATCCGGCGCCTCTGGCAGCCCGCAATGCGCCTCTCTATACGAGGGGTCAGCCGGTGGAAGACTCTGATTTCGCCCAACTGCCGGCGGAACGGTATGGGCTGGTCATGGTTTTCCGGACGTTCGACCGCGCTTCCTTCGGAATCGTGATGCAGGCCTCCCGGCCGGTCGCCGTCGCCGATATCATCGTCAATCCCTGACATCGCGGCGGGCGCGGCGCGCCGTAACACTGCATGACCCTGGATGCGGACCTTGAAGCCTGGCTTGCGCTCGCCCTCGCGCGTGGCTTGAGCGTTGAGAATTTTCGGCGCCTTCTTCTCGCGTTTCGCACGCCAGCGTCCATCCTGTCCGCTTCCAGATCGGCGCTCGAACGTGTCATTCCGGGGCCCGCGGCGGCGGCAGTGCGTACCGGTGCTCCCCAAACTGAACTCGCACGCGTCGCGAGCTGGCTGGATGACCCAGCCAATTGCGTCTTGACGCTGGCGGACGCGGACTACCCGCAGAGCCTGCTGCAGATTCCCGATCCGCCGCCGTTGCTGTATGCAAAAGGCCGGCGCGAGCTTCTGAACCGCGCGTGTTTCGCGATCGTCGGCAGTCGCAATGCGACGCGTGCCGGCGTTCAGCAGGCCGAGGCTTTCGCGGGAGCGCTCTCCGATGCGAACCTCGTGATCGTGAGCGGGCTCGCGCTCGGCATCGACGCGGCGGCTCATCGTGGCGGGCTCGCGGGTGCGTCGAGCACGATCGCGATCGTTGGCACCGGACTCGATGTGGTGTATCCGGCACGCAATCGCGATCTCGCCCATGAGATCGCATCTCGCGGTTGCATCGTTTCCGAGTTTCCGCTCGGAACGCCGCCGATGCCCGACAATTTTCCGCGACGCAATCGGCTGATCAGCGGAATGGCACGCGGCTGTCTCGTTGTCGAAGCCGCACTGTCGAGCGGGTCGCTGATCACGGCACGCATGGCTAACGAGCAGGGCAAGGAGGTCTTCGCGATGCCGGGCTCGATACACTCTCCGCTCGCGAAAGGATGTCATCGCCTGATCAAACAAGGCGCCAAGCTCGCCGAAAGCGCGGAAGACATCCTCGAGGAACTGCGGCTACCTGTCGTACGTCCAGACGAATCGGTTGCGGAAAAGGTAGCAGCGCCGGCCCATCCCGTCCTCGGGCATCTCGGGTTCGACCCTTGCGACTTCGACACGCTCGCCGCGCGCGCAGACATGAGCGCCGAAACGCTCGCCGCATTGCTCACCGAGTGGGAGCTCGAAGGCCTCATCGAAAGCCTGCCTGGCGGTCGCTACCAACGGGTACGGTAATCCACAACGCACGCGTGCCGCGTTCGCGGATTCGATTTTTCCCTGAAGTATTAACGAGCTAACGGCCGAGCTTGCGGTACGCGGCGATTTGTTCTTATCATCTGCCGCTCTTTTCAGCAGCCTTGTCGCGTGACGCCGTCTATCTCTCTTGCGCACGCCTTCATTTTTCCGATTCGAACGTTTGCGAGTGCATGGCGAAAAAACTGATCATTGCCGAGAAGCCTTCCGTGGCCGGCGATATCGCGCGCGCGCTCGGCGGCTTCAAGAAGCAAGATGACTTCTACGAAAGCGACGATTACGTCATCACGTCCGCTGTAGGGCACTTGCTCGAGCTGGTCGCGCCCGATCAGTACGAGGTGAAACGCGGTAAGTGGTCGTTCGCACATCTTCCGGTAATCCCGCCGCATTTCGATCTACGGCCCCTCGAGAAGACCGAAGCGCGCCTGAAGCTGATCACGCGCCTCCTCAAACGCAAGGACGTCGACGGCATCATCAATGCATGCGACGCCGGACGCGAAGGGGAGCTGATCTTCCGTTATATCGTGAAGCACGCGAAGACCACCAAGCCGATCGAACGCCTGTGGCTTCAATCGATGACGCCGACGGCCATACGCGCCGGCTTCGACAGTCTGCGTTCGGACCGCGAGCTCCTCCCGCTTGCCGATGCCGCCGTGTGCCGCTCCGAATCGGACTGGCTGGTGGGCATCAATGGTACGCGCGCGATGACCGCGTTCAATTCAAAGAGCGGCGGGTTTCACAAGACGCCCGTGGGCCGTGTTCAGACGCCGACGCTCGCCATACTGGTCGAGCGCGAAGACAAGATCAAACGCTTCGTCCCGCGTGATTACTGGGAAGTACATGGGAACTTCGGCGTCGCCAGCGGCGAGTACACCGGTCGCTGGTTCGATGAAACTTTCTCCCGAGGTCAGCGCGAGGAAGACAGCGATTTACGCGCCGAGCGGCTATGGGATGAAGCTCGTGCGCGAGATATACGTGATCGCTGTGACGGAAAGCCGGGTGAGATCTCGGAGGAAAGCAAGCCCTCGACGCAGCTGCCGCCGTTGCTGTTCGATCTCACGAGCCTGCAGCGCGCGGCGAACGGGCGCTTCGGTTTTTCGGCTCGCATGACGCTCTCTGTTGCGCAGGCCCTTTACGAAAAGCACAAGGTGCTGACGTATCCGCGGACCGACTCGCGTGCGCTGCCTGAAGACTATGTCGAGACTGTGCGCGACACGCTCGAGGCCATGGTCGGCGGTGCAAAGGCAAGAACGGCAGAGCATCCGTATTCGCCGTTCGCGCGCAAGATTCTCAAAGAGAAATGGGTACGGCCGAACAAGCGCATCTTCAACAACGCGAAAGTCTCCGATCACTTCGCGATCATTCCGACCGCACTTGCGCCGAAGCATCTGAACGAAGCGGAAACGAAGCTCTACGATCTCGTGGTTCGCCGCTTCCTCGCCGTGTTCTATCCCGCGGCCGAATACCTCGTGACCACGCGCATCACACGCGTCGCCGGGGAAGCGTTCAAGAGTGAAGGCAAGGTGCTCAAACAGGTCGGTTGGCTCGAGGTACATGGAAGGGAAGTGCCGGAAGAGGAGGAGGGCAATCTCGTTCCTGTGGCGCCGGACGAAATAGCGCGCACGCTCGCCGTCGAGGTGGTCGCCACCCGGACGAAGCCGCCTGCGCGATTCACGGAAGCGACGCTCCTCACCGCCATGGAGGGCGCGGGCAAGCTCGTCGAAGATGAAGATCTGCGCGATGCAATGAAGGAGCGCGGCCTTGGTACACCTGCGACGCGTGCCGTGATCATCGAGAAGCTGATCGCGGAGGAATACATCATACGCAACGTGCGCGAGCTCCAGCCGACGCCGAAGGCGTTCTCGCTAGTCACACTGTTGAAGGGCCTCGATATTCCGGAGCTGACTTCACCCGAGCTCACGGGTGAATGGGAATACAAGCTCAAGGAAATGGAACAGGGCAAGCTGTCGCGCGAGCAGTTCATGCACGGCATTGCCGACATGACCAAACAGATCGTCGAGCGCGCGAAGGCTCACGAGAGCGACACAGTGCCGGGGGAATACGCGACCCTCGATACCCCTTGTCCGGCCTGCGGCGGCGTCATCAAGGAGAATTACAAGAAGTTCCAGTGCCAGAAATGCGACTTCGCCCTCTGGCGCATTCTCTCGGGACGTCAGTTCGAGCCGGCCGAAATCGAAGAGCTGATCCAGAAGCGGCAGATCGGGCCGCTGCAGGGCTTCCGCAGCCGTCTGGGCAAGCCGTTCGCTGCAATCATCAAGCTCACGCCGGAGCTCAAGGTCGAGTTCGACTTCGGCCAACAGCAGGGCGAGGCGGACGGCGAGCCGATCGACTTCTCGGATCAGGAGCCGTTCGGCACCTGTTCAAAGTGCGGTGGTCGCATATTCGAGTACGGCATGTCGTATGTGTGCGAGAACGCGACATCAAATCCGCGGACCTGCGACTTCCGTTCGGGCAAGATCATTCTGCAGCGCCCGATCGAGCCGGAGCAGATGCGGAAACTGCTGGCTGAAGGCAAGACGGATCTGCTGCACCGTTTCATTTCGAAGAAAGGTCGCCCGTTCTCTGCGTATCTCGTGAGGGACGCGAGCGGGAAGGTCAGCTTCGAGTTCGAGCCGCGCGCGGCTGCGAAGACCCCGGCAAAGAAGACGGCTACGCGGGCGAGGAAGACGGCTAACTAGCAGCTTAGCAGCAGCACGTTCCGGTCAGCGGGGGCCGTGTAACGGCGGGGTCCCTGCGAACGAAACATTCCACGGTTAGAACTCGTCGGAGCATGCGACGCTTACGGTGATGCACATCCGATGCGTGCGCTTCAAATATCCAGATTCCGCGCGCCCAGCGCGTTCGTCTCGATGAAGTTTCGCCGCGGCTCTACCTGGTCCCCCATGAGCGTGGCGAAAATCTCCTCGGCCGTGATCGCGTCTTCGATCTGGGTCCTGAGAAGGCGACGCGTCTCCGGGTCCATCGTCGTTTCCCAAAGCTGCTCCGGATTCATTTCACCGAGCCCTTTGTAGCGCTGGGTGCTTACACCACGCTGCACCTCGCCCAACACCCACTCGATTGCCTCGCGGAAATCCTTGACCGGGTGCAACTGCTCGCCGCGCTTTACATACGCGCCTTCGCCGAGCAGCCCCTGGATGACCTGAGCCGTGTGTTTGATCTGTACGTAGTCACCGCCTTGCAGGAAGTCAGCATCGATATAGCTATGTCTCACCACGCCATGCTGCGTCCGGTTGATGGCGAGAACGTAACGCTCGAGTTTCTCGTCGAAGCGCGCATCGACCGTCAGGTTGGCATCCCCAAGCAGTCCGGCCAGCGCGGCAGCACTCTTTTCGGCTGATTCCGCGTCGCCGAGATCCAGATCCGGCGATTGCTTGAGCATGGCGTAAAGCACTTCTTCGTCAATGAGCCGGCTTTCGCGCTGAATCACCGCCTCGGCAAGCAGATACTCCTTCGCAAGCTCTTCGAATGCTTCGCGCGACAACGCTTCCGCGTCCGCGGAGGTGTGCAGTTCCGATTCGGATAGCGCCAGCCGCAGCAGGAACTGCTTCAGCTCATGCTCATCCTTGATGTAGCGTTCCTGCCGGCCATGCTTCACCTTGTAGAGCGGTGGCTGCGCGATATAGATATGGCCGCGCTCGATGAGGTCGGGCATCTGCCGGTAGAAGAACGTGAGCAGCAACGTCCGGATGTGAGAGCCGTCCACATCGGCATCCGTCATGATGATGACGCGGTGATAGCGCAGCTTCTCGGGCGCGAATTCTTCCTTTCCGATTCCTGTGCCCAGCACACTGATCAACGTGGCGATTTCCTGTGACGAAAGGAGCTTGTCGAGACGTGCGCGTTCCACGTTCAGGATCTTCCCCTTCAGCGGCAGAATCGCCTGGAACTTGCGGTCACGTCCCTGTTTTGCCGAACCGCCCGCCGAGTCACCCTCGACGATATAGAGCTCGCATAGAGCGGGATCACGCTCCTGACAATCGGCGAGCTTTCCCGACAGGCCGAACGAATCGAGCACGCCTTTGCGTCGCGTGAGCTCACGTGCCTTGCGCGCTGCTTCGCGCGCGCGTGCCGCTTCGATGATCTTCCCGCAAACGATCTTGGCGTCGGACGGTTTTTCGAGCAGGAACTCCATGAGCTTGTGCGCGACGATTTCCTCTACCACGGGCCGCACTTCGGACGATACGAGCTTGTCTTTCGTCTGTGACGAGAACTTGGGCTCGGGCACCTTGACGGACAACACAGCCGTCAAGCCTTCCTTCATGTCGTCACCCGTCGTATCCACCCTCGCTTTCTTGGCCATCTCGGTGGCCTCGATGTACTGATTCAAGGTTCGCGTCATCGCCGCCCGCAGGCCGGTGAGATGCGTGCCGCCATCGCGCTGGGGAATGTTGTTGGTAAAACACTGCGTCGACTCCTGATAAGAGTCGTTCCACTGCATGGCGATTTCGACAGTGATCCCGTCCTTCTCACCGATCGCGTAGAAGACATTCGGATGCAGAACCGTCTTCGCGCGATTCATGTATTCCACGAATCCTCTCACACCGCCGCTGAATGCGAAGTTCTCTTCCTTCCCGGTGCGCTGATCGGACAGCATGATGCGCACGCCGTTGTTCAAAAACGAGAGTTCGCGCAGCCGCTTGGCCAGAATCTCGTAGTGGTACTCGATGTCACCGAAAATGGACTTGGCAGCGAGGAAGTGCACTTCCGTGCCGCGGCGCTCGGTGCGCCCGGTGATCTTCAGTGGCGCCACTGCCACGCCCATGCGGAATTCCATGGCATGCGCCTGGCCGTCGCGCTTGATCGTGAGACGCAGCCATTCGGAGAGTGCATTGACGACTGATACGCCGACGCCGTGCAGACCCCCTGAAATCTTGTACGAGTTGTTGTCGAACTTCCCGCCAGCATGTAACTCGGTCATCACCACTTCGGCGGTGGAGCGGCGTTCCTCATCGTCCGGGTGGATCTCGGTCGGTATACCACGCCCGTTGTCGATCACGCTGATCGAATTGTCCGGATGGATCGTAACGGTGATTTCATCGCAATAGCCGGCCAACGCCTCGTCGATGGCGTTGTCCACCACCTCGAACACCATGTGGTGAAGACCCGTGCCGTCGCTCGTGTCGCCGATATACATCCCGGGCCGTTTACGGACCGCATCGAGCCCCTTGAGGACCTTGATGCTGCTCGCACCATACTGGTCGGCGCCCTTGGGTTCGTCGTGCCTTTCGCTCATATTCTTCTTCAGACCTGTGATTCAAATACGCATCGGCATGACGACATAGCGGTAATCGCTGCGATCGGGCAACGTGATCAGCATGCTGCTGTTCGCGTCGCCAAAGGCGCAGTCGATCTCTCCGCTGGAGACGTTGTTCAGAACGTCCAGGAGGTAGGTGATGTTGAAGCCCACGTCGAGGGCGTCGCCGGCATACGCGATCTCGAGTTCTTCCTGGGCTTCTTCCTGTTCATTGTTAGTGCATGAAATACGCAAACTGTTCCCTGTCAGCATCCAGCGGACGCCCCGAAACTTTTCGTTGGATAGAATTGCCGCACGCTGCAGTGCCTGGAGCAGTACAAGCCGCTCCACCTTGAAATGCTTCTCGTAGTTCGCAGGTATGACCCGCGTGTAATCCGGGAACTTGCCATCGATGAGCTTCGTCGTCAGTTCCACGTCACCGAAGCGGAAGCGGACCTGGTTCGAATACACCTCGATGGTGCAGGGATCATCCGCATCGGAAAGCAGCCGCGACAGCTCGAGTACCGCCTTCCGCGGCAGGATGACCTCGCGCTTGTCATTCTTCGACGTCACGGATCCACTCGCAAAGCTCAGCCGGTGCCCATCGGTAGCAACGACCCGCATCTGCTCGGCATCGAGCACGAGCAGCATGCCATTCAGGTAGTAGCGAATGTCCTGCTGTGCCATTGCAAACTGCACGAGCAGCAGAAGCTCTTTGAGCGCCTTCTGTGAAAGCGAGACCTTGGCCTGCGCTTCCCCCGGATCGCCGAGCAACGGAAAGTCTGCGGCCGGCAGCGTTTGCAGATTGAAGCGGCTCTTGCCCGCACGAACCTGCAGCCGATTGTTCTGCGCGTCGAGTCCGACGCTGGCCCCTTCCGGTAGCGATCTCAGGATGTCCTGAAGCTTGCGTGCAGAAACCGTAAGGCTCTGGTCATTGCCGGCCTTATCCGCTGTGCTTTGCGTGGAGATCTGGATTTCGAGATCGGTGGCGACCAGTTTGATGCGTTCGTCAGAACGTTCCAGCAGAACATTCGAAAGGATCGGCAGGGTATGGCGCTTCTCGACGATGCCGGTCACGGCCTGCAGCGGCTTTAGCAATGCCTCGCGATCTACTTGTAGAAGTTTCATTGTGTACTTCTTTATATGGTAGTTCTAATAAGCACGGCCTGATCCTGTGGAAAGGCTGAAGAAATCAATCGGCTCATAAACTTGAGCTCTTCTGTGAGTGTGGATAGAGTGCCTTGGACGGCGGGACGAATTGTGGAGCGTTTGACGCGATGTCCTTCCAACGACAGTTATCCACATTGCGTCCCGCACTTTTCAACTGCGTAATACTTTGAGTAGTGCGTTCACGTCGCGCGTCACATCGCTGCTGGTCGATCTCAGCGCGGCGATCTTCCGGCATGCGTGAAGCACCGTCGTGTGATCGCGACCGCCGAACGCCTCGCCGATATCCGGCAGGCTGAGTTGTGTGAGCTCTTTCGCCAGGGCCATTGCGATCTGCCGTGGGCGTGCGACGTTGCGGCTGCGCTTCTTCGAATACATCTCAGAAACCTTGATCTTGTAGTAATCGGCAACGGTCTTCTGAATGTTCTCGATCGAGACCTGCCGATTCTGCACCGCCAGCAGATCGCGCAGTGCCTCGCGGCAGAGATCGATCGACAGCTCCTCACCTGAAAATCGGGCGTAAGCGAGCACGCGCTTCAGTCCACCCTCGAGCTCGCGCACGTTCGACTGGATGTGCTTGGCGAGAAAGAACGCGACGTTCTCGTCGAGCCGCACCGCTTCGGCGTCGGCCTTCTTCAGCAGAATCGCGACGCGCATCTCGAGTTCCGGCGGATCGACCGCCACGGTAAGCCCCCAGCCGAAGCGCGATATCAGCCGGTTCTCGATGCCGGAGATTTCCTTCGGATACGTGTCGCAGGTGATCACGACCTGCTTGTGGGATTCGATCAGAGCATTGAAAGCGTAGAAGAACTCTTCCTGCGTCCGGCTTTTGCCGCTGAAGAACTGAATGTCGTCGATCAGCAGCAGATCGAGCGAATGGTAGTAGCGCTTGAAATCGTCGAACGCCTTGTGCTGGTAAGCCCGCACGACGTCGGAGACGTACTGTTCAGCGTGTATGTAGCGCGTCTTGGACTCAGGTGCTCGCGCCTGCAGTTGATTGCCGATCGCGTGAATCAGGTGAGTCTTGCCGAGCCCCACGCCGCCGTAGATGAACAGGGGGTTATAGGCAACGCCGGGGCGCTCCGCGACCTGCATCGCCGCTGCCCGTGCGAGCTCGTTGGCCTTGCCGGTCACAAATGTTTCGAATGTGAAAGCCGGATTCAGCCGTGAGACGTCGCGTGCGGCGCGGGGTTGCGGCACGTCTGCAGCAGACGGTACCGGAATCTCTGCTGCGGACTGCTTTTCGGCGAGCAGGAGCTTGACATCTACCGAGCGCTTGAGCTGCTCAGCGGCGAGCTCCTGGATGCGCCCATAGAACTTGTCTCTGATCCATTGCAGGACAAACCGGTTCGGCGCGATCACAGTGATCGTATCGCCGTCGGCTTCGAACTTGAGCGGTTTGATCCAGGTTGCGAATTGTTGCGCGGGGAGTTCTTGTTCGAAATGGGACAAGCAGTAACGCCAGAAGCTGTTCATCGCGCATTGATAGTATTTTTGGGCACTGCGGGAGGTCGAAGCGGAGTGGAAGTTTACGCCCATCGATATGCGTTATCCACAAGCGACGGGGCCTCTCTCGGGCGCTGCAGGTTGCCGAGTCGTCGATTTGACACACCTATATCCGGCACGCTCAAATACCCGGTTTTTCAGCTCTCCTCGAGGCAGTTACCATGAAGCGCACTTATCAACCATCCAAGACACGGCGTAAGCGCACTCACGGCTTTCGTGTACGTATGAAGACCAAGGCCGGCCGGGCAGTTATCAACGCACGCAGGGCGAAAGGACGCGCGCGGCTTGCTGTTTGAGTCACATCGCGCTGATTAAACGCAGCCGCGCCTACACCGTATTGCGGGGGCCGGCTCAGTTCGAAGCAGTGCTGCGCGCCAGGAGCAGGATCGCGACACGAAACTTCGTGGTTCTCGCGCTACCGAATGCGCAGGGGTATGCACGTCTTGGCATCATCGCCGGCAGGAAGGCCGCACCGCGGGCGGTCGATCGTAACCGCGGCAAGCGGCTGATACGTGAAGTGTTCCGGCGCACCGCGTTTGGACCACACGACATC
>Ga0207701_10002890_pt1 | contig 17736 bp, 12 predicted proteins | sample KBSSwiSSwithPhiX_FD_184294 | JGI IMG/M metagenome (GOLD analysis project Ga0207701, IMG submission 184294) | Switchgrass rhizosphere bulk soil microbial communities from Kellogg Biological Station, Michigan, USA, with PhiX - S5 (SPAdes) (version 2) | ecosystem: Environmental > Terrestrial >... | reverse complement strand
GTCGATCCGCGACGCGGCCGACGCACGGCTGTTCGGCGATGCCGATCAGATCGATCAGGTAGTTGAGCTGGCCGGCGTACCAGGTGTTGATCTTGGTCAACCAGTCCATGGTGGTGGCGGCGTCGTCGCCGTCGTGGGACATGTCGTGGTGACCACGGGTGATGGTGGGATCGACCCAGGTGAAGCGCACGTTGCCGACCGATTGCTCCCACTGGATGGTGCCGACCCGGGTCAGATCGCAGGCCATGGCCATGACCAGCAGGTCCATCTGCAGCTTGCCCACCATGGGGAAGTTGGCGTTGGCTTTGTAGTCGATGGTGCCGGGCGACGCCGGCCGGGCGCACGAGGGGCCGGTGGTGCCGGTCGCGGTCAGCCGCAGCTCCAGATCGCGGATGTTGCCCAGGTGCTCGTCCAGCTTGGCCTTGTCGGAGGCGCCCAGCTTGGGATTCAACTTCTGGTAGCTCTTGGTGACCGCGTCCAGCACCGACTTGCGCTCGGCCTGCTGGCGCAGCAGCGCGGGATCGGCGCCGCCAAAGCCGGCGAAGACCCGGTTCCACACCGACGCCGGATTGTTGTCGGGCGGCAGCGGCTGGTTCGATCCGGCGTAGGCGGTGTAGCCCCACACCGTGCCCGCGCTGCCCGACTGCACGCCCAGCTCCAGCGAGCGGAACTTGGCGCCGTTGCCGATCACGTTGGCGATGGCCTGGTCGACCGAGATTCCGCTGGCAAGACCGGCGGGATCGCCGGCGCCGCCCTGGGTACTGCCCGGCAGCAGGCCGCGGCCGGTCAGCATCGCGCCCATGCCCTTCATGTGGTCATCGCCCGGGCGCGCCGCGTAGCCGCCCACCTTGTTCTCGACGTTGTCGAGCACCACGATGCTCTGCTTGTTGGGCTCGAGGGGCGCCAGGATGCGCGACAGGGTGAAGTTGGTCTCGGTGCCGGTCGGGGTCCAGTTCTCGCGGATGTTGCCGTCCGGGCTGAAGAAGACGATGAAGCGCTTGGGCGGAGTGGCCGCATGGGCCTTGCTGCCGAACGGGGTCATCGCCTCCAGGAATGGCAGTCCGATGGCGACACCGCCGGCGCCGCGCAGCAGCGCGCGACGGCTGATCCTGAAGCGGTTCATCTCAGATACCTCCTGCGGGCGGCGTGACCTGCCGGTAAAGGAACGCATCGGTCTGGGTCAGCGCGATCAGCAGATCACGCACCTTGTACCCGCCGGCGGAGAACTGGGTCTGCACCCGGCTCATGCTGCAAGCGTCGGCGGCGGTCTCGCCGCGCCCGTAGCCGTAGCGGAACCAGTGGGTGGCGACGCAGGCCTGCACCTGGGCGCTGGCGGCCAGCCTGCTCGACAGCTCGCCGACGCCGTGGAAGACGCCGGGGATGTCGCTGTCCTTGACCTCGCCGCTGTCATCGACCGGCTGTCCGTTCTCGGTGGCGCGAAAGATGCCCGCGCCGTCGAAGCTCTCGAAGCCCAGGCCGATGGGATCCATCAGGCGATGGCAGCCGGTGCACGCCGGGTCGATCGAGTGCTGGGTGAAGCGCTCGCGCGTGGTCAGCGTGGTGCTGAGCGCGGGCGGCTTGATCATGATGTCGGCGGGCGGAGGCGGCAGCTGCATGCACAGCAGCTGCTCGCGCACGAACTTGCCGCGGTGGACCGGCGAGGTCTGATCGGCCTTGCCCAGCAGGCTGAGCAGCCCGCCCTGGGTCAGCACGCCGCCCCGGTGAGTGTCGGCGCCCAGATCCTTCATCACGAAGGTCGTACCGCTGACCCCCGACATGCCGTAGTACTGCGCCAGGGGGCCGTTCACAAAGGTGAAGGGAGCGGTGAAGATCGACTGCAGATCGCCGCCGCCGTCCCAGGTGACGTAGTCGAGAAACTGCGCGGTCTCTTGCTGCATCAGCGCGGGGATGTCCGTGGTGTAGCTGGGGAACACGATGCGCATCTTCTCGACGTCGGCGATCTCGCCGATCCGCAGCCACTGCGCGAAGAAGTCGGCGGCGACGCCGCGCGCCCGGGAATCGGTGACCATGCGCTGCACCTGGGCCTGGATCTGGTCGCTGGTCGACAGCTGGCCGGCCTGCGCGGCCGCGAACAGCGCGTCGTCGGGCATGCTGTGCCACAGCAGATACGACAGCCGTGACGCCATCTCCCAGTCGTCGACCTTGACCACCGTCGCGCCGGCGCCCGAGTTTGTGACAGCACCGAGCTCGACCCTATAAAGGAAGCGCGGCGACTGCAGCGCGGTCTCGACCACCAGCCGGATCCCGGTCTTGAGGTCGGTGGTCTTGCCGGCGTCGAACACGGCGGTCAGCAGCGCGGTGTCGTCGGCGTCCAGGGGCCGGCGAAAGGCCTTCTGGCCGAACCCGGCGATGAAGTCGCGCCCGCAGGCGTCGACCGCCCCCGGGTCGGTGGTGCTGGCGGGGCACGGCACCAGCGCCGACCAGCGATTGTTGAGCGCGTCGGTGGCCACGGTCTCGGCGGCCTTGAGGTATTGCTCCGCCAGCAGGGGCGACACGCTCAGCGCGTCGGCGTTGTTGTCGAACCCCAGACGCTTCTCCTCGGCGGGGAAGCCGTCCGCCGGGTGGGTGGTGTCGCCTAACAGATCTCGGACGGTGTTGTTGTACTCCAGGCGGTTGACGCGCCGGATGTACGACGGGCCGGGACTGGGTGTGCTGCTCTGGCACAGTGGGTTGCGGTTGCCGACGCCCGGATCGCCAGAACCAGGGCCGCTGATCGCGCCCGTGCAGGCGCTGAGGACGCAACTGACGCCGAACCACAGCATAGCCGCCGCGCTGGAATGGGCCGCGGCGAACCGGGCGCCACCCCGCCGGACTTGGAGTCGAAACATCCAGACCTCCAGTCGGTGTACTTGAAGGAAAACTGTAGATCAGCGTTACGTAGCTCACCATATAAAACTCACATTCTCCGGAAATTATCGGTGACATGTCGTGCTCGGTCGGTTGCTCGTCGCGCCGGCGCGGCGCAGGAACAGGGCGCAGCAAGTTGACGCGTCCGTCGATCCGCCAGTACCCTCGCTGCACCATGATGCGTTCGCACTCGGTCGTTGGGGCGGCCCTGCTGTTCGGCTTTGCGTCGGTGCTGGGCGTCGTCGGACCCGAACCGACGGCGGCCCTGGCGCAAAGCGCCGCGCCCGCCACGCCCAAGCCGCGCCCCCGGGTCAAGGGCAAGACGTACAAGGTTCGCATCGACAGCTCGCCTCAACAGGCCGCCGTCTACTGGGACGCCGGAAGCTCACCGTCGCCGCGCGATTACGGGATCGCCGGCTACACGCCGCTGGATCTCAAGCTGCCCAAGGGGCCGGTCAAGATCATCGTCGAGCTGCGCGCCTGGAAGACCCAGGAGCGCGACCTGGACGTGCGCAAGAACGACAGCGTGACCCTGACGCTGGAGCGCGCGCCCATGCCCGGCAAGCTGGATCTGCGCGCGGGCGGCGACGGCAGCGCCGCCGGCGCCGAGGTTTACATCGACGGGGTTCTGCGCGGCACCGTGCCGAACAAGTACGATCTGTTCGCCGGCCATCACCAGCTCGAGGTGCGCAAACCAGGCTACAAGTCATTTTCGGAATGGGTCGATATTTCGGAGGAGGAGCACCGCACCCGCGACCTGAGTCTGGAAAAGACCGAGCAGCCGACCGGGTCCCTGCTGGTCACCTCCGACCAGGGCGGAGACGTCTTCGTGGATGGCATCCGGCGAGACGCTTCACCCGCGATCGTCAACGGTCTCACCCCCGGCGATCACATCGTCGAGGTCAAGCTGGTGGGCGCGCCGCCCTGGCGCCAGTCGGTGACCGTGGTCGCCGGCCAGCAAGCCAAGGTGTCGGCCAGCATGGGCCCCTCGGTGTCCAGCGGATCGCTGCGGATCATCGCCACCGAGGCCGAGGTCGAGGTGTTCCTGGACGGCGAGAGCAAGGGCAAGGCGCCGGTCGAGCTCAAGGACGTCAAAGCCGGCCAGCACATCGTCGAGGGTCGCAAGCCGCGCTTCAAGCCGTTCGAGCAGGCGCTGCGGGTGGCGGCCGGCGAGCAGCAGCTGATCCGGATCAAGCTGGAGGCGGCGCCCGAGGATCGCGCGCGCGGCATCCTCAAGGTGCAATCCACGGTTCCCGACGCCGAGGTCTTTCTCGATGGATCGAGCGTGGGCAAGGCGCCGATGGACCGGCGCGATCTGGACCCCGGCAAGCACTACATCGTGGTGCGCAAGGACGGCTACGCCGACTTCAAGCGCGAGGTCGACCTGGTCGAGAACGTGCCGATCGTCTTCGCCGCCGAGCTGCGCGCGATCGCCGGGCTCAAGTTCCTGTCCAACCCGAGGGGGGCCACGGTCAGCATCGACGGCGAGCCGGTCGGCGCCACGCCCACCACCCGCCCCGAGGTCCCGGCCGGCGAGCACGTGGTCGAATTCAAGCTGGCGGGTCACTTCGACAGCAGGCAGACCATCAAGGTCGAGGGCGGGCGCGAGCGCATCGTCTCCGCCGACCTGAAGCCGCTGCCGACCGGTCCCAGCCCGGAGCAGATGCTGCGCACCAAGACCGCGATGTCCTCGTGGGGCGCGGCCACCTTGCCGACCGGCGGCTTCACCGCCGACATCGGGCTCGGCTATCCGTACATCTTCTTCGCGCGCCTGACCGTGGGCGCGTTCAACCTCAAGCCCGCCGGGCTGGACCTGGGCGTCGAGTTCCAGAGCTTCTTCCAGATGACGACCCTGGCGATCCACGGCCGCATGCAGCTGGCGGCCAGCGGACCTCTGGCGGTTGGCGTGCGCGCTGCCTTTGGCGGCGGCGCCGGCACCAACGGCAAGAACACCGCGTTCTTCGACGCGGCGGCGGTCGCCTCGCTGGCCTTCGCCGACGTGGCCGTCTTCTCGCTGGACCTGCGCCTGTCAGCCTGGACCGACCAGTTCTGCCCATCGGCGGATCAACTCGCAAACGGCGTCTCGCAGTCGGACTACTGCAAGGATGGAACCTGGCAGACCTATGGCGAGTTCGAGGGAAAGGACCCGGCGGGCCAGCGCTTCAGCGGCAGCCGCATCTATTCGGGCATGACGGTGGTGTTCGCCATCGACCGCCGCATGTCGGCCTTCCTACGCCTCGACTTCCTGCCCGGCGCCGGCATCATCACCTTCCCTCGCCCCCGCCTGGCCTTCGAGGACAAGTTCAACTCGACGATGTTCGAGCACGACCCGCTCTACTACGGCACCGCCGGCATCAGCTTCAAGTTCTGACCCTGCCCGCGCACCAGGCCGTCGCTCGTGTCGACGACTCACCCGAATATCCTCTGGGACGTGGTCGAAGATCACCTCGACGAGGCCGAGTTCCTGATCGGGCAATGGCTGGTGGCGGCGCGATCGCCGCGCTTCAGCCTCGAGCTCCTGCAGACCACCCTGGAACGCCGCCTGGACGCGCAGCTCGATGGGCTGGCGGTGGGGGGCAGCGAGGTCGCCGACGGTCTGCTGTGGGCCACCCTGGAGGATGGCTCGATCGGCTCGGAGGCCTTCTTCACGGCCTGCGGCCTCGGGCTGCTCGCCGATGAAACCGGGTCAGCCGCGCCTCGGCTGATCGACCTGCTGAACACCACGGACAAGCCCAAGGTCCGCAACGGGCTGCGCAACGCCTTCCTGCTCGGCGGGTCGCCGGCGACCATCGAGGCGGTGCGGCTGGCGCTGTACGCCAGCGATTCGCCGCCGGTGCAGGCGGCCATCCTGGCGGTGCTGGCCGCGCGCCGGATCGATCCGGGACCGATCCTGGGGCCGCTGCTGGAACGTGATGCCGAGGTGCGCGCCCCCGCCGTCCAGGCCCTGGCGGCGGCCCCGGACAGCGCCCGCGGCTCCCTCCTGCCGCGGGTCGAGCAACTGCTGGCCGATGACGCGCCCGGGGTACGTGCCGCCGCCCGGCGCACCGGGCTCATCTGGAACCTGGAACCGGCCTGGCGCTCGTGCGCCGCGCAGGCGCAGGCCGGAGCGCCCGACGCCCTGCTGTACCTGGCGATGCTCGATGGCGCGGCCGCCCTGCCCTGGTTCGCGTCCGGGCTGGCCTCGCCTGAACGGCGGCCGGCGGTGCTCTTCGCGCTGGGGTTCACCGGTCTGCCCGAGGCGGTCGACCTGTGTCTGCCCTGGCTGGACGATCCCGAGATCGCGGTCGCGCGGCTCGCGGGCGAAGCGGTCGGCACGATCACCGGGCTGGAGCTGGATGACAGCCGCTACGCCACCCGGCGAAAACCCCAGCCCGCCCAGGATCTGCCGCCGCTGGAAGACGATCTGCGCGAAGACTTGATGCCGACCCCGGTCGACATGCTGCCGGTGCCGATCGCCGGCGCCATCCGCGACTGGTGGTCGGAGCGCCGCTCGGCGTTCACCGCGGGTCGGCGCTACCTGTACGGACACCCCTTTACCGTGAACACCGTGCAAGCAGCTCTGCTGATCGGCCCGCTGCGCCCGACGGGAGCGCTGGCCTGCGAGCTCGCCATCCGCAGCGCCGGCGAGACCCAGTTGCCGGCCCTGCACCTGGGCTACCCCAGCCCGACGCTGCCGCCGCGGCTGGAGAGCGCGCTTCACCGGCCGCCTCGCTGGCGGTAGTCCTGCTGGTTTGCTTTTTCCGATCCGGCTGGCCACCGCCGAGCGACTTTGTGCACTATGCTCAGGGGACGGGAGGCAGGCGCATGATCAGATCGCGGCAGCGGAAGGTGGTGGCGGGACGGGTCGCGGAGCTCACCACGGCTCGGCGCGCCCGCCCCCGAGCGGCCGCCGCCGGGATGCAGATTCACCTGGGCGAGCTGGTGAGCTGGGACCAGGATGGGCCGCTGGTCGACTATCCGGGCAACCCGCGCGGGCGCCTGCGCGCGCGGGTGACCGGCGAGGCCGGGGCCGGGCGCGCACCGGCCGCATCGCTGGCCGGGCGCGAGGTGGTGCTGCTGGTCGACCCACGGCACCGGAGCCCGCCGGTGCTGCTGGGGCTGGTCACGCCGCTCGGTCGCGAGGCCTCGGCCGGCGCCGACCTGGAGGCGCGGGTCGACGGCAAGCGGGTCGAGCTCGACGCCCGCGACGAGATCGTCCTGCGCTGCGGCGACGCCAGCATCACCCTGCGCCGCAACGGCCGCATCACCATCCGCGGCGTCGACGTCGAGACCCGCGCCGCCGGAATGAACCGGATCCGCGGCGGGTCCGTCGACATCAACTGACCCGCGCCGGCGCGCCGGTCAGTTCCCGCCGGTCAGTTCTCGTCGATTTTGGAGCCCTTGACCACCACGTCGCCGCTGCCCTTGACGGTGATCTTCTTGCCGTTGATCACGATGTCTCCGTTCTTCTTGAGCACGATGGTCGCGTCGCCGCAGGTCAGCGTCAGCTGATCGCCGGCAGAGATCGTGGCCTTCTTTCCGGCGCCGGCCGAGAAGTTGTCCCCCGCTGACGCCGTCAGGTTCTTGCCGGACGACACCGCCCCGTCGCCACCGGCCGAGATGGTGACCTTGCCACCGGCGCTCTCGCTGATATTTCCGCCCGCGGTCACCGACTTGTTGCCGCCCACCTTCTCGGAGCTGATGCCGCCGATCATGACCGTCTTGGCGCCGCCGATCTCCTCGGCCTTGAGGCCGCCGATGGTCTCGTTCATGGCCGCGCCCACGCTGACCTGATAGGCGGCGCCGATGCTCAGGGCCTTGGCGGCGCCCACGGTCTCGGCGAAGGCGATGGCGATGGTCTCGGTCTGATTGGCCCCCACGGTGATGCTGCGGTTGGCGGCCACGCTCAGGGTCTGGTTGGCGCCGATGGTCACCGTCTCGTTGGCCCCGACCTTCTCGGTGCGGTCGACGCCCACCGTGACGTTCTCGTTGTTGCCGACCGATTTGGTACGGTCGTGCCCCACGCTCAGCGAGGCGTCGGCCTTGACCAGGTTGTCCTGGTTCTTCTCGGCCTGGATGTACAGCTGCTCTTTGCCCTTCTTGTCCTCGAAGCGAATCTCGTTGAAGTTGCTGGGCGCCCCGCCCTTGGTGCTGCGGCTCTTGACGCCGCTCTGGGTGGCGTTGGTGGGCAGCGTGTAAGGCGGCATGTTGTTGGCGTTGTACAGGCAGCCGGTGATCACCGGGCGGTCGGGGTCGCCGCCCAGGAACTGCACGATCACTTCCTGGCCGATGCGCGGGATGTAGATCGATCCCCAGCCCGAGCCGGCCCACATCTGACTCACCCGCACCCAGCAGGTGCTGCTCTCGTTGGACTTGCCCTCGCGATCCCAGTGGAACTGGATGCGCACCCGACCATAGGCGTCGGTGAGGATCTCCTCGCCCGCGGTGCCGACCACGGTGGCGGTCTCCGGGCCGCCCGCGGTGATGCGCTGGTGCATCCGCGCGGCGCGGAACTGGCGCTGGCTGTTCATGGCCGTGAACGACATGGTGCAGACCTCGCCCACCTCCGAGCCGCCGCCGGAGCTCTGCGGGTCGGGGCTGCGGATCTCATGATGGGTGCTGATCAGCAGGATCTTGTCCTTGGGCGCGTCGAGGTCGTCGATCTTGAGCAGCGCGCCCGTCTCCAGGCCGCGCGTGCTGCCTTCGCCCTCGATCTGCTCCAGCTCGGCGCGCTGTTCGTCCAGGCGGACCTGCGCGTAGTGCTCGCCGGCGCCGCGAATCGCGCCGGCGTCGGCCGCCTCGGCGTTCTGGCTGGCCACGTAGTGCCCGGCGTAGTCGTACAGCTGGAAGTCGTCCTGCTCGTGCTCGGCCGGCGCGCCCTTGATGGCCTGGATGTCGGCCCCGCGCCGCAGGCGAAAGTCGTGGGCCTGCAGGGTGGCCCCCAGGCTGGTGACCCGGTGGACCATGCGCCATCCGGTCAGGTGGTCGCGATCGGACGAGGTGGTCCCCACCGGCCGCACCGGGACCAGGTCGTACCCGGTCACCGGATCGTGGCTGCTCACCGAATCCGCCAGGACCAGCTGGTGGTCGCTCTTGGTGTGCTTGAAGTAGTAGTAGATGCCCTCGCGCTCCAGGATGCGGCTGACGAAGGCGAAGTCGGACTCGCGGTACTGGGTCAGGTAGTCCCACTTCTTGTAGACGTCCGCCTCCAGGCGCTTGGGTGAAAAGCTGATCGCGTGCTCTTTCAGCACTTCGCCGACGACCTCCGGGACCGACTTGTTCTGATAGATGCGGCAGTCGGTGGTCTTGGTCAGCAGCCACAGCTTGGGCGACAGCGTCGCGCGCAGGGTCAGGTGTCGATCGGCGGTACCCACCCGCGCCAGGCGGGTCACGATGCCGTTGAAGAAGCGGATCCCGCCCTCCTTGTTCAGGCACACGGTCAGCGCCTTGCCCAGCAGCGCGTCGAACTTGAGCTCGAAGACCGGGCACTGCACCTCCAGCTCGTACTCGAACAACCGCCCCAGCTCCTCGTGCCCGACCATCCAGTTGAGCGTCAGCGGCACCGAAGTGCCGTCGATCGTCACCGGAACTCTATCGGTGGGTAGCATCCGCACTCCCCTGCAAGGTCTTCCTCCACAACATAAACGAATCCGAGCCCCTAAAGCTCCCGCCCACCCGGCCCTCAGGCAAGATTATTGAAACCCGCGCGGGGCACCGCCCCGTTTCTTTTCGTGTGCGGGGACACGGGTTGGGAGGCCGGCGGACCAGCGCCGGGGGCGAACCGGTTCTAGCTGGGCTCGCGCTCAGTCACCGCTCAGGAACGAGAACACCAGGTAACCCGCGGTTGCCAGGCGTACCCGGGCCGCCAGCGGCCCCGCCAGCGCCCGCGCCGCTTCCAGGGTCATCAGCCGAGTGGCGACCACCAGGCACATGCCAGGGAGCGCGGAGGCCGCCGCCGCCCGTTCCACGGACTCTCGAACCTCCTGGAGATCGGGGACCTGAAGGCCCTCGTCCGCCTCCTCGGCGTAGATCGCGATCTCGACCTGCAGCGCCGCGCAGACCCGGACCAACATGGCCTGCAGATCATTGGCCAGATCCTCCGAATCCTGGCGGGCCGCCTTGGCGCCCTTGGGTTCGGAGTAGGTCACCGAAGTCCCCCCGCTGGCCGAGCGGAACAGGTTGAAGGTGACCTCGACAGCGTCGGTCTTCCCGAGCGCTTTCATCAGGGACTCGGAGACACAGAACAAACCAACGCCCCACCACTTGCGCGCCACCCGAGCGACGTCCGCCAGGTCCTCGACCTGGACGATATCGGCGGACATCGCCGTCGGCATCCCTTCGTGAGACTCGAGCCGCATGATCTGTCCCTCAAAATGGATCCGCGAATCGGCCAGAGCCTTCTCGAGCGGGCCCAGCGCCTCGGAGAGGGGGACACCCGCGGGAGAGAACCGCGCTTCAAACGAATAGGACATGGGCGTTCAGACCCGCACGATCTTGATGGCGACGTTCATGGCCTTCCCCACAGCCCGGATGTGATTCACCAGCCAGTTGGCCTGCGGTCCCGCCTTGAGCTTGTAGATCAAGCCGCTGGCGCCACCTTGCGCGACTGCCTGGCAGTTCCGGCCCAGCTGACGGGCGTCGGCGGCGGTGAACTTGTTCTTCGCCTTTGCCTCGACCGCCACCGGATTCCCTCCGTTGGGATCGTCGTGAAGCTGGTCACCCTCCCGCTTGAAGCCACAGATGCTGCACACCCACCAGACCTTCTCCTGGTCGGTGTCGCCACTCATCTGGTCCGACCGCTGAAGCTGCTTCTCCTTCTTGTTGTGCTCTCCGGCCAGACCTTCGAATGCCGTCCCCAAGCTCGGGGAGGCCTTCGCGTCGTTGATCTTGTCATCCAGGCTCTTGGCACCCTGGGCGGGCTTGGCGACCCACACGTGATCTCCACCACCGGAGCAGGCGGTGGTGGGTCTCTCGGTGTTCTGGGCCATCGCCAGGATCGCCTGCAGCACGCCAGCCATCGTGGCGGAGTTGGCCGGGCTGCCGCTGGGGCCACAATTGTTGAGCATCTGGTCGCTGAGCAGCTGAACGTTCTTTCCCTCCACCTTCACGTCCAGCGACCCTGGTGCCAGGAACTTGGTCGGACCCTCGACGTTGAGCGAAACGATTCCGCCCCCCGTCCCCTTGCTGGCGACGTCCCCCATGCTGCCAAAGCTGGCGCCGGCGATGGCGACCTCGTTGCCTTCGATGGTCACCGTGGTGGAGTACCCTTGGGGGCTGCTGCCGCTCTTGCCGATGTTGGGCAACGGGGTGGGAACGAACGGCGCCGGTGGTCCCGGCATCTTGCAGACGTTGGGCAACGTGGCGGTGGCCAGCCCGTTACTCCCCTTGGTCACGGGTGTCTTGGGCGGATTGACGGCCACGGTCGCCATCGCGCGATCCTACCATGGCGATCGCGGGATGACTTTCGCGCGGCCGCAGACCGATGTACGTTTCGGACGGGGGGCGAGGTCGTCATCTTGTGGGCACTGAAGAACCGCACCTCCTACGCCGCTGAACGGAACTGGACCCGCGACAAGCAGGGAGTCCATCACTGGCTGGTCGCCGTCAAGGCGACCTTCGACATCCGGCCGGGCGGCAAGCTGTCGCTGGCCGACGAGCAACCCCCGCCGGTCCTGGCGCCCGAGTTCCGCGGCGACCCGGCCAAGTCCAGCTTGCGGCTCGATTCGGACCTGATGGCGGTCAAGCCGGGCACCGAGATCTTGATTGATGGCTGCGCCCACGCGCCCAAGGGGAGACCCGCCGCGACCGTGCCGGTATCGCTGCGCATCGGCGACATCGAGAAGACCCTGGTCGTCCACGGTCCGCGGGCCTACTACCGGGGCGCCATGGGAATGACCACCACCTCACCGATACCCTTCGCCACCCAGCCCATTCATTACGAATGGGCGTTCGGCGGCGCCGATACCTCCCACCCCGATCCGCGGCGCCACCGGATCGATTCGCGCAATCCTGTTGGCAAGGGATTCACCGTCGATCCGGCCCGCCTCGAGCGGCAACCGGCCCACGCCATCGAGTACCCGAATCGCCCTCCCGAGAAGGCGGGGCCGGCCGGCTTCGGCCCGATCTGTAGCCAGTGGTCGCCCCGGCTGGAGCGCGCGGGCACCTACGACGCGCGCTGGGAAAAATCGAAGAAGCCGCTGCTGCCCGACGACTACGACGAGCGCTTCGCGCTTTGCGCCCCCGACGACCAGCTGGCGCGGCGGCCGCTGCGCGGCGGCGAGACGCTGACCATCGTGAACCTGACCCCCAGTGGAGCGGAGCGGTTCGACCTGCCGCGGATCGAGCTGGCCTTCGCCACCAAGATCGCCGGTCGTAGCGAAGCGCACGGCCCCACCCTGACCACGGTGTTCGTCGACACCGAGGTGGCTCAGCTCAGTCTGGTGTGGCAGAGCGTCTTGCGCGTGCCCGCGCGCGACGTCGACTACCTCGACGACACGACGATCGAGGAGAAGCCGGAGTGAGACAGGATGGCCGGCCACCGATGGGGCGAGATCATTGAGCACCGCGGCACATGTGGTGGCGATCGGCGCCCGCACGCCGGTGGGCCTTCGCGCCGAGAGCTCCGCGGCGGCGGTGCGCGCCGGCATCCGGCGCCTGACCCTGCATCCCTCGTTGCTCGACGGCGCCGGCGAGCCGCTTCGCTGCGCACGCGACGGCCTCCTCGAAGCCGGCCAGTGGGGCGTTGCCCGCGCCGTCGAGCTGGGCAAGTCGGCGTTGAACGAGGTGCTGGAGAAGCTGGGCCAAGCGGGGGTCCGGACCGCGCGCGCGCGCCTGCTGCTGGCCCTTCCCGACCCGCGGCCCGGCTTCAGTGCCTCGGAGGCGGACCTGATCGCCGCGAGCTTGCAGAGCGCGCCGGCGCCGGCGGCTCTCCGTCTCCAGGTCGAGCCGGTTGGCGGCGGGCACGCAGCCGGGCTGCGGGCCCTGGAGCTGGCGCTGGACCACCTGGCCCAGGGCCAGGACGATCTCTGCATCGTGGGTGGTCTGGATAGCCATCTGGATCTTCCGACCCTGGCCTGGCTGGACGATGGGCGGCGCCTGGCGCGCAAAGGGGTTCGCGGCGGGTTCACGCCCGGTGAAGGCGCGGCCATGCTGGCCTTGATGACGCCGGCGGCACGCGTTCACTTCAAGGTGCCCTCGCTGGCCCGCATCCGCGCCGTCGCGGTCGCGCGCGAGCCGCGCTCTCTCGACAGCGATGCGGGGCTGCTGGGCGAAGGCTTGACCGAGGTGGTCGGCCGGGTGGTGAGTGGCCTCCGACTTCCGGACGATCAGGTCGACGATATCTACTGCGACATCAACGGCGAACGGCATCGCACCGACGAGTGGGGGTTCACCGTCATGCGCCACGCCAGCGCCCTTCGCGATGGCACGGCCTACCAGTCGCCGTCCAGCTCCTGGGGAGACGTCGGCGCCGCCTCCGCTCCCCTGGGATGCGTGCTGGCGGTCCAGGCCTGGCGTCGTGGCTATGCACGGGGACCGCGGGCCCTGGTCTGGGCAAGCTCGCCGGCAGGTCTTCGGGGCGCGGCGCTGCTGGAAAACGACGCCGCCGCCTGACGGCAATCGCCCGGAAGGAACGACATCCGGGAGGCGCCGCGTCTTCCGCGTGCTTCTCTACACTTTCCGCTGGCGTCGCGCGCGTTTTTTGCACAACGTACCCGCCTATGAGCAGCTCGGGTGGTATCCCCAAGAAGTGGACCGTGGCCGATTCGGCCGAGGTCTACGGGGTCAAGTACTGGGGAAACAACTACTTCTCGATCAACGACGCCGGGAACGTCCAGGCCCACCCGGCCGGCGCCGACAACGGGAAGATCGACCTGAAAGAGCTGGTCGACGAGGTGTCGCGGCGGGGCATCGGGCTGCCGCTGCTGATCCGCTTCTCCGACGTGCTGAAGAGCCGCATCGTCGAGCTGAACGAGGCCTTCCGCCGCGCCATCGCCGAGTACGGCTACAAGGGCGAGTACAAGGGCGTCTACCCGATCAAGGTCAACCAGCACCGCTACGTGGTCGAGGAGATCGTGCAGTTCGGGCGCCCCTATCATTACGGCCTGGAGGCCGGATCCAAGCCGGAGCTGCTGGCGGTCATGGGCATGCTCGACGACGAAGAGGCCCTGATCATCTGCAATGGCTACAAGGACGAGGAGTACATCGAGACCGCGCTGATGGCGTCCAAGCTGGGACGCACGGTGCTGATCGTGGTCGAAAAGTTCTCCGAGCTGCCGCTGATCGCCGAGACCGCCAAGAAGGTCGGCGTGCGCCCGCGCATCGGGATCCGGGTCAAGCTGGCGGCCAAGGGGTCGGGGCGCTGGGAGGCCTCGGGCGGCGACCGTTCGAAGTTCGGCCTGTCGACGCGCGAGGTGGTCGAGGCCATCAATTTTCTGCGCCAGAACGATCTGCTCAACTGCTTCGAGCTGCTGCACTTTCACCTGGGCAGCCAGATCTCCGCCATCAACGCGGTCAAGAACGCGCTGCGCGAGGCGGGCCGCTTCTACGTCGAGGTGGTGAACCTGGGCGCGCCGCTCAAGTACTTCGACGCCGGCGGCGGCCTGGGCGTGGACTACGACGGGTCGCAGACCAACTTCGCCTCGTCGATGAACTACACCATGCAGGAGTACGCCAACGACATCGTCTTCTCGCTGGAGGAGATCTGCGACGCCGCCCAGGTGCCGCACCCCACCATCGTGTCCGAGTCGGGGCGCGCCATCGTGGCCCACCACTCGATGCTGGTCATCGACATCCTGGGCGTGGGCGAGTTCGACGTCGGCAAGGCGCCCGAGCAGGTGGCGCCCACGGCGTCGCGCATGGTGCAGAACCTGTTCGAGACCCACCGCGACATCTCGCGCAAGAACGTGCTCGAGGCCTACCACGACGCGCTGGAGTACAAGGACCAGGCCCTGCAGCTGTTCAACCTGGGCAACCTGTCGCTGTCCGAGCGGGTGGTGGCCGAGGACATCTTCTGGGCCATCTGCCAGAAGATCCGCAAGATCGTGCGCGACCTGCGCGACGTGCCGGAAGAGCTGGAGGGGCTGGAGCGCGCGCTGTCCGACACCTATTTCTGCAACTTCTCGATGTTCCAGTCGCTGCCCGACATCTGGGCCATCGACCAGCTGTTCCCGATCATGCCCATCCACCGCCTGGGCGAGGAGCCGACCCGGCGCGCGGTGCTGGCCGACATCACCTGCGACTCGGACGGCAAGATCGACCACTTCATCGACCGGCGCGACGTCAAGCAGGTGCTGGAGCTGCACGCGGTCAACGGCCAGGACTACTTCCTGGGCGTGTTCCTGATCGGCGCCTACCAGGAGATCCTGGGCGACCTGCACAACCTGTTCGGCAACACCAACACCGTCCACGTATCGCTGGCCAACGGCGGCGGCTACCAGATCGAGCACGTGGTGACCGGCGACACCGTGACCGACGTCCTGAAGTACGTCAGCTACGCCCGCGAGGACCTGGTGGCGCGGGTGCGCCGCTTCGCCGAGCTGGCGGTGCGCGGCGGCCGCATGAGTCTGGAAGAGACCCGGTCCATGCTGCGCATGTACGAAGAAGGCCTGGCCGGCTACACCTACCTGGAACGCTCCTAGCCCACGCCGCCGGATCTCTCCTCTCCGCCATCGCTCGCCTTCGCTCCCAGGCGCCTGCAGCCACCAGTCACCCTCGCCCCGGTCCGCCGGGGAGAGGGGTCCGCCGGCTAGCGCTAGGGAGAGCGGTCCGCGCTCTCGACCACGAAGTCGACGTGCAGCGCGTTGCCGTCCAGGTCGCGCAGGTTGACCTGGGCGATCGGGCGCCCGGGGAGCCGCGCCACCTGGTGGGGGATGCCGCGGTCGCGCAGGCGGGCGACGAAGGCCTCCAGTCCGGTGCCGCGGAACGCGAAGTGTGACAGGCCCAGGGTCAGCGGATCGTGCGCGGCCGGCGGCGACGCGCCGGCGTCGACCAGGTGGATCGCCGCCTGCTCTCCGCAGTAGAGCCAGGCGCCGTCGAAAGGAAACGGTGGCCGCGGCCCGCGCGTCAGGCCCAGCACCTCACAGTAGAACGTCGCCAGCTGTTCGACGCGCGCGGTCCGGAGGTTGACGTGATCGAGCGCGGTCATGACGGGCGCTGCGGCTCTGGGTTGCTGGTCGGCCATGGCGCCCCGGATGTTACCGAGAATCTCCCCGCCGCGTCGAATGCTAGGATGCGCCGCATGGATCTGTCGCAGCGGCTCGGGAACCCCTCGGAGGTGGACGCTTCGCTATCGGCGCTGGCGCGCGGGGTGGTGGGTTCGGAGATCCTGCGCATCGCGGCCGAGATCCGCGCGCTGAAAGCCAAGGGCGCGGCCATCTGCAACCTGACCGTGGGCGACTTCGACCCGGCGCAGTTCGCGGTGCCCGCCATGCTGCTGGAGGGGGTGCGGGCGGCGCTGGCGGCCGGGCACACCAACTACCCGCCGTCCGACGGGGTGCTGGCGCTGCGCGAGGCGGTGGCCCGCTACTACGCGCGCACGTTGGGGCTGTCCTATCCGGTCGAGTCGGTGCTGATCACCGGCGGCGCGCGCCCGCTGCTGTACGGGTCGTATCGCACCGTGCTGGACCCGGGCGACGTCGCGGTCTACCCGGTGCCGTCCTGGAACAACAACCACTACGCCTACCTGTGCGGCGCCCAGGCGGTCGAGCTGCCGGTCACCGCCGAGCACAACTTCTTCCCCACGCCCGACCAGATCCGGCCCACGCTGGGCGCCGCGCGCCTGTTGCTGATCAACTCGCCGCTCAACCCCACCGGCACGGTGATCGATCCCGAGGTGCTGCGCGGGATCTGCGAGCTGGTGGTCGAGGAGAACCGCCGCCGCGCGCGCGCCGGCGCTGACGCGCGCAAGGCGCTGTGGCTCTGCTACGACCAGGTCTACTACCAGCTGACGTTCGGGAGTGTCCGCCACGCCACCCCGCCCGAGGTCTGTCCCGAGGTCGCGCCCTACACCATCATGCTGGACGCCGCCTCGAAGACCTTCGCCGCGACCGGGATGCGGGTGGGCTGGGCGGTGATGCCGCCGGCGGCGCGCCAGCGCATGGCCGACATCCTGGGCCACGTCGGCGCCTGGGCGCCCAAGGCCGAGCAGGTCGCCATGGCGGCGCTGCTCGACGACGAGCGGGCCATCGCCGACTACCACCGGGGGATGCGCGCCGCCATCAAGAGCCGTCTGGATCGGCTGGCCGACGGCTTCGCGGCCATGCACCGCGACGGGCTGCCGGTCGAGGTGATCGCGCCGCAAGGAGCGATCTACCTCTCGGTGCGGGTGGTCCTGCCGGGCAAGAGCAACGAGCAGATCCGCAAGCATCTCCTCGACGCCGCTGGGTTTGCGCTGGTCCCCTTCCAGGCCTTCGGGCTGCGCGAGGACAGCGGCTGGTTCCGCATCTCGGTCGGCGCGGTGTCGCTGGAAGAGATCGACGCCGCGCTGCCCCGGGTGCGCGCCGCGCTGGCCGCCGGGCGCTGAGTGGCGGCGCCGACCCCGCCGCCGGCGACCACCCCCGCGCCACCGGCGGCGGCGGGCGCCCGTGCGACCGCGGGCGCCGCGCTGGCGGTGATCGTGCTGGCGCTGGTGCTGCGCGGCGGGCTGTTCCCCTTCGCGGAGAACAAGCACGGGGACGCGCCCATGCGCGCGCTGATCGGCGAGTGGCTGAACCTGGTGCCGGGCGCGGCCGCCGATCCGCGCACCTACTGCCAGTTCGGCCCGCTGCACACCACCCTGATGCGCCCGTTCCTGGCGCTGGATCCGGTCGCGCCCCGCTCGTCGCGCTATCTGTCGCTGCTGGCGGGGATGGCCGTCTTCCTCCCCTTCCTGCGCCTGGCGCGCCGGCTGGC
>Ga0207701_10002889_pt1 | contig 17741 bp, 17 predicted proteins | sample KBSSwiSSwithPhiX_FD_184294 | JGI IMG/M metagenome (GOLD analysis project Ga0207701, IMG submission 184294) | Switchgrass rhizosphere bulk soil microbial communities from Kellogg Biological Station, Michigan, USA, with PhiX - S5 (SPAdes) (version 2) | ecosystem: Environmental > Terrestrial >... | reverse complement strand
CCTGGAGTCGGTACAGTCCTCGTTGGGCCAACGCGTATTCAACAACGCACCGTGCTGCTTCAGTCATCATGCCTTGGCCCCAGTATTCCTTCGCGAGAACATAACCAACATTTGCGCCATGTCGATGCGGTCGGAGATCTATCATTCCAATGACCTGAGCATCGGATTTCTGCGTAATGACGTAAGGGAATGCCGATCCATTGGCCCACTGCTCAATGCACAGCGCAATGAATTTCTCTGTTGTTGTAATTGATTGATGTGGCAACCATACCAGATACCGCGTGACAGTCGGGTCTTGAGCGTACGTATCAAAAATTACCTTCGCATCTTCCTGAGGAGGCGACCGCAATCGCAACCGCGCAGTTTCAAATATCTCGGGAACGTGCATCTTTATCGACGGCCGATTCTGCCAATCCGATACTTCATTGAACGCCATCTTCTGCACTATGGCGATGAGTAACCTGGAGAACTGAAACGAAATCCGCGGCGGCCATTGCGATAAGCTCCATCCGGGCTAGCGCTTCAAGACTTGCCGCAATTGCCAATGCCTACGGCGTACCCTCGGCTGCTCTCTGCTCCAAGCGCAGTTGCGCCGCCCGTGCGCACCCCTGCATCACCTGAAAGTAGCGCTGCACCGAGTCGGCGCCGATTTCGTAAGGGTGCGGGCCCTTGCCACGACCCGCGAGCATCCGGTTCTTGTTCACGGCATTGTCGAACTCGGAATGATTGGAGAGCAGAGCGGTCGCGTGTGCCGCTGCGGCCTTTTCCGCCATGTGCTTTTGTGAGTCGATGTAAGTCTGAAAATTCTTGATTCCCGGGTCGGGCGTGTTGTTCACGAAGTTGAAAGCCGTGCCGCCCGAGTAGGCGACATTAACCGGCTTGCCGCGATCGAGCACAGTAAATGTATAGGACAGCGTTCCTGGCGTATGGCCGGGCGTCAGCCAGACAGTGACCGCGCTGTCGCCAAGGGTAATCTTCATGCCATCGCTAGCGACGATATCGCGCTTCGGCGCCATGGTTTTGTAGCGATTAGGATATTTCTCCACCCATTCCCAATCGGGCCCGCCCATAACGATCCGGGCTTTGTAACGCGTTTGGAGTATCTCGGCCCCGCCAATGTGATCAGCATGAGCGTGAGAGATCAAAACATACTTGAGATTTTTGGCGTCCAGACCGAGCTTTTTCATGCCGCCGAGAATCAGTGGCTCGGAATTGTACGGGTAAATCGTATCGATCAGAATGACTCCTTCCTTGCTCGTCAGCGCCCACGACGAATGAAGCTTGCCGCCGACGAAGTATAGGTTGTCAAAGACCTTGGCGGGATCGGCATACCAGGTCCCGCGCGCCGGAGCGCTAGCGGGATCGGCAACGTAACTCGGCACGGTATCAGTCAAGTTTTCGCCGCCGCTCTGCGGCAATAAACAGGTCCGCACCAACGTGCCGAGATGCTCGAAAGTCGCCGCCGTTTTCGCCGATTGGATCGCCGCGTCGATTTCAGCTTGAAAATTGCGCTTAGCCTGATTCGGCTGCGCCGAAGCGTTTTTGCTGCTGATCGGGGCACAAATCGCGAGTGCAAGGCACAAATGAGCTACGGCTGATTTCATCAGACCTCCACATAAAACACCGGATTTCAGCGGTTTCATCCGCATTTCACAACGCAAACAGCTCCTTTGCGTTATTGTAGGTGATCTTTTCGTACTGCCGCGGCGTGATACTGCCCTGCGATTTCAAATTCCGCAGTGCTTCGATCTCGGTCGATTGGTCGTTATGACCGTAATCCGTACCGATCACGAGATTGTCTTCTCCCGAGTATCTGAGCACGTAATCGACATCGTCGTCGGTTTGGCACGAGACAAACTGCCGATATTCCTTGAGCGGATTGTCCGGCAGTTGCCGATTGATGGCGCCCCAGCGCCGTTGGAAATCCTTCACGACGTATGGAATCCATTGGGCCGCCGCCTCGGCCCAGTGAAAGCGCAGCTTGGGAAAAAGCGTCGGCACGTCGCTCATGATCACTGAATGAAAGGCGCCGATGATGGGAATGCGAAATTTCCAGAAGCTGCCGCCGCCGTTGTACTGCGAGACCAGATCGATGACGTAGGGATTGGCGTTACCTACGTGAACGCCCACCGCAAGATCGAGACGGCTCATTTCCTCATAGAGCGGGTAAAAATACGGATCGGTGATCATGCGCTCGCCCTCGATGCCGCGCATGAAGACGCCGCAGGCGCCGTGCTGCGCACAAAACTTCAGTTCCTCCAACGAGACGCTCATATCGAGCAAAGGCAAAACGCAAATCCAGCGCAGCCGGTTTTGCCCTTGAGAGTAAATATCGGCGAGCCAGCGGTTGTAGCCTTTCGCAATTGGGATCTCCCACTCGGGCTTGTCCGCGATCTGCTCGATGAACATCGTCGGGTAAAGCACTTGGATATCGATGCCGAGCTCATCCATGTGCTTGAGCCGAGCTGCCACGTTTTCCATTTCGCGGGTTTCCTGCGCGGTGTTCATGTCGCGTCCCGTGCGCTGCGCTACATCCGCGACCTGCTGCGCGGTGAGAACCACGCGCACCAGACCGCGAATTTTACCGTCGATGTACCAGTACTCGCCACCGCCTTCGCCGCGCGGCTTCACGATAACCGGCCGGTATTTTTGATCGGCCTTCTCGATGTAGTCCCATGTATGCTCTGATTCCACGACGTGAGCGTCCGAATCGATCGTTGGCATGGCGATTTCTCCTTCCTTCCAAGAAGAGACAAAATCTAAGGGTCACTGTCATTCTGACCGCGAGCGAAGAATCTCAGATCGCAGTCATTTGGCAAGACGAGAGCCTTCGGCTAAGCCTCAGGATGACATTACAATACGCTTTCCAACAAACTTTCACCTGAGAAATTACGTTCATCTCACGGCTCCGTGAATATCAAAGCGTGATCGACCGTTCAAGAAAGATCGTGGTCACGAGCATTGCAGACATGCGCCGATGGATTCGTGCATGACACACGGGCGCGTGCTATAGAACTGACCAGCATGGATGGCGCTCAACTTGCCGAGCTCGCTGCTTGGATCACCGAAGCCGGATTGGCCGGCCAGAGTGAGATTGAGACACTTACCGGGTTTTGTGAGCGGGCGGTGGGGTTTGGCCTGCCGATCGCGCGCGCGATCGTGCTTGCCGATACCCTCCATCCGATTTACGAAGGACGAGCATTCCGTTGGAACCGAGATAAAGACACCACCGTTCTAACGGAATATGGCCGAACTGAGGAGGATCTCGGCCGATGGCAGCGCAGCCCATTCTTTTATCTCGAGCGCAGTGATGAAACTCTGTTCCGACGCCGGCTCACATCAGCGGCAAAGAATGAATTTTCGATTTTCCCTGAACTGATCGCTGCCGGCATGACCGATTACATTGCGATGGTCAACCGTTTTGCGAATGAAGCCGTGATCGGCGATATGGACGGCATCTACTCATCTTGGGCCACCGATGCTCCGGCTGGATTTAGCGATAGCCATATTACCGACCTCCGCCAGTTGATCCCCCTTTTAGCCCTCACCGTCAAAGCGGCATCGTTGGCACGAATCGCCGAGACTTTGGTGGAAACTTATCTCGGACGCGATGCCGGCAAGCGCGTACTGCGGGGTCAAATCGACCGCGGCATTACCGACCAGATCGAAGCGGCTCTATGGTTCAGTGATCTTCGAAGCTACACACGGATCGCCGATAGCGCCGCTCCCGGGGAGATTATTCCTCTTCTTAACGATTATTCCGACGCGATTATTTCAGCGATTTATCATGAGAGTGGAGATGTTTTGAAGCTTATCGGCGACGGCGTTCTTGCCATTTTCACCGGCGAAAATCGAGTTCGCGTCTGCGAATCGGCTATGGCGGCTGCTATCGCCGCTCGCCAAAGCGTCCTCGACCTGAACCACACCCGTTCAGTAGAAAATCTGCCCGTTACGGACATGTACCTCGCGCTTCACGTCGGAACTGTCTTTTATGGCAACATTGGCAGCAAGGAACGGCTTGATTTCACTGTCATCGGCCCTGCTGTGAATGAAGTAAGCCGGATTGCCGCGATGTGCCGTTCCGTCGATCAACCGTTGCTTGTCTCTTCGGCGTTTGCCGCCGCGGTCGGCGACTTCCGAAGCCACCTCGTGTCGGTCGGCCGCTTCGCTTTGCGCGGTGTCGCCCAGCCCCAGGAGCTCTATACCCTCGATGCTGACCTGCAGATTCGCAAGGAGTAACGTGCGGAATCGGAGAGCCACGGAAGCACAGAGCAATCTGGACAGCGTCGCCGGTCCGGGTATAAGATCGCCGCTGAGTTGGGCAACGTCGCTTTTCTTCCCATGCTGGTTAACGTCGGACGGGGAGGAATCATGAAGCCATCTCTTCTCATTGCGAATTTATCTCGAGCCGGTTGCTATGCTGCCCTGCTGTTCTTCGCGACCCTCGCCCAGGCCCGAGCCCAAGACAAAATTCCTCGTGAAGTCATCGACCAGACGGCGTTCCACGGCACAGCATTGGTGCTCGTCGGTTTGAGTGTGCCTTGGGAAATGGAATCCAAGCTCGACGGCGATGCCCTGCGCGAGCAACGCACCGCCATCGCATCGATTCAGAACGATCTACTGAACCATTTGGAAGGAAGAAATTATAAAATCGTGCGCCGGTATCAGGAAATTCCCGGCATCGCTCTGGAAGTCGGCGCCGATGCATTGGCCGAGCTGGCGCGATTGCCGATCGTGACAAACGTGCTGCTCGACCGGCTGCCTGGCGCGGCGGAACCAGCACGCAATTTCGGTTCGGCTCAAATCGAACCGTCGAGCGCTCGCGCCGGCGATCCGGTCGCGGAAAAAGTGCCCTCCCAATTGTTCACGCGGGCGGCCAGCAATGGCACCGTTCTCGTGCTCGCGGGATTACGCACACCTTGGCAGCGTGAGGAACTTTTGAGCGAGCCCCTTCTCGCTCTGCAACGAGCGGCGATTCAAGACGCGCAGAGTTACGTCTTGGCGGAGCTCGCCGGCACAACCTTCAGAGTTACCCGACTCTACAGAAGTATCCCCGGCATCGCCCTACGCGTTGGCATCGATGCTTTGAAAATATTGGAAAAATCGCCTGCCATCACCAATGTCGTGCAGGATCGACCAGCGCAATCTTCCAGGTAAGAGGGCGGTTACAGTTCCAAACTAAACAACAATTCCCTTCAACAGATACGGCGTCGCAATAAACAACAGCGCGACACTGACCACGATAATCGTCCAGAGCCATCGACCGGTCCGGGAAAAATTCGTGCTCTCCCAGAGTAGCGGCAGCGCGAGTGGGCCGACGAGTAACAACATCGTCACAACGAAGGTTTTGCGATAATAAAACTCCGCGGGTTGGCCAGCGTTCTTGGCCATCTGGTAGGCATCAGTCGCAGCGCTCACCCAAAGTAAGACTAAAGCGAGCAGCATAGCAAACTGGTTGAAGCCGGAAAACCAAGACCCGAGCACTCCCAAGCCGACCGCACAAGCGAAAATAATCAGGCCCTTTTTGCTCTCCCGATTATAAACCTGACCGAGGCCGGGCAAGAGCACGGAACAGAGCAGAGCGACCCGAGGAGTTGAGCTAGCGGGCATACCGCGAAATCGGCGAACGATAGTCGACCCAGTCGTCGATCATGAAGAGGCGACTTCGATCGATAACCTTACTCTTTCGTCTGCTTCAACATACGCGAAAAAAGTTTCTTGGCATTGCCCTCGGTGATTTTGTATCGATCCTCGTCGGTCAGCCACTCGATATCCTGAAAAATCGGCACCAGATCCTCGAAGTTTCGACCGGTCTTGGGATCGATTGCATTCACGGCGCCAAACATTTCCGTGGCGAACAACACATTATCCGCGCCGACCCGTTTGATTAAGAGTTCCATCGACTCCTTGTCGTAAATCGCCATGTCCCAATAAACCCGCCGCGCCGCTTCTTCGAACGGCTCGAGCCCTTCTTTCACATGCATGCCGCGCTGGCGGTTCCATTGATAAGGAATGGCGCCGCCGCCGTGCGGAATGATAATTTTCAGTTTGGGAAAATCCTTGAACACGCGCGATCGCAGAATCTCTACGGCGGCGGAATTGTGATGCGCGATGTAGTACGCATTGGTAAGGTGCATCGCCGGATTGAGTGATGCGCTGGCGTGCACGGTACACGGAACATCGAGCTTCACCAATTTTTCCCATAACGGATACCACCACTCGCTGCCCATTGACGGAGTCAAAGGCTCTCGTCCGCCGGCTACGTCCGGGTTGACGTTGCAACCGATAAAACCGAGATCGTTGACGCAGCGATCGAGCTCGTCGGCCCATTCGCTCGGCGGTACTCCCGGCGACTGCGGTAGCTGACAGACGGGAGAAATTTTTTCCGGAAACATCTTGGCCACTCGCGCGATCAGATCGTTGCACGCCTCGGTCCAGTAACGACTCACCAGTGGCGAGCCGAAATGATGTCCCATGGCGCCTGCCTGGGGCGAGAACAATAGCCGATCGATGCCGCACTCCTTCATGCGATTGAGCTGGCCTTGCATCGAACGCGCCAATTCTTCATCGCTGATCTGCAGCTTGGCTTTGATCGGTTTAGCCAGATTCGTGATCTGCTGACCGCGGTAGGCCTGCAGTTGCGGCGGAGCGGTGGTGAAATGGGTATGGGCATCGATGATCATGATGGACCTCCTGTTGGGAAAATAAACTTGCGAAATCCGAATTTCGAAATCCCAAACCTTTGCCTTTGTTTCTTTATGATTTACCGGGCGATGAAATTTGTTTCGAATTTCGGATTTCGTGCTTCGGAATTCACACACAGCAACCGCAATTGTCACTGCGAGCGCACTTTGTTATACCAAACCTCTCAAAACATCATTTGGAAAAGGATCGGACATGCCAGACATACCGCGCCTCAACGGCGTAATCAAAGCCTTGGAGCAAGGCCACACTGCTTTCGTTTCGTTTACGCCCGTTGAACTCGAGAGCGCCGTCGCCATGGCGGGCTCAAAGCTCGACGGAGTGGCGTTTGAAATGGAACACGCGCCCCTCGACTTTCCCGGTTTGCGCGCCGCGCTGCAGTTCATGCTCGATCGACGCGAGATCGTCGAGCGCGCGACCCTGACCCCGGCTGTGACGCCGATGGTGCGGATTCCGCCCAACGGCATCGAAATGAATAGCTGGATCGCCAAGCAGGTCCTTGATATCGGGGTCTTTGGAATTATTTTTCCGCACGTGAGCTCGGTGGAAGAGGCTTGGAACGCGGTCGGCGCCTGCCGTTATCCGCGCCTTTCGACTTCACCGCTTTACAATCCGCCCGGCATTCGCGGCGATGCGCCGACACGTGCGGCGCGCTATTGGGGTCTCACCCAGCAGGAATATTATAAGCGCGCCGATGTTTGGCCGCTTGCGCCGGATGGCGAAATCCTCGTCGTCATTCAGTGCGAGGAGATGCGGGCCATCGACAATCTGCCGCGCATCTTGAAAGAAGTGCCCGGCATCGGCGTCGTGTTGATCGGCGAGGGTGATTTGAGCCAGGAGCTCGGGCATCCGCGTGATTACGAGCACCCGGTGGTGGCCGAAGAAATCGATCGGATTCTCGCCATCTGCAAAGAGCACAACGTGCCCTGCGGCCATCCACATCCGGACGCGAAAAATATCGCTCGCCTGGCGGGCTGCGGCTATCGCTTCTTGATGCCGTCCGCCCCGCGCTCCTTTGCGGTATTGGACCAAGCAAGAAAACTTGCCGGCAGGAGCTGACGAGTATTACTCCGTCCTCTTTTCTCCGCGCCCTGTGCGCCTCTGTGGTGTTTTTTCCTGAACTCTAACCACAGAGACGCAGAGGGCACAGAGAAGCTGGAAAAATTGCAGGGCATCCTCGAAGATGATAATTCACCCACATGTCGACCTTCACAGCGTTCTGCGAATCTTACTTTAAAAGATATTTCGAGCTTCACCCGACCGACGCGATTTATTACGGCGTCGTCGGCTACGATCATTTACTCAACGACTACTCCGACGAAAGTTACGTGGCCGAAAAGGCCTTGGTCGAGGAGTCGCTGACCGCGCTCGACGAAATTGCTCCGCAAGAGCTCTCGCCGGACGAGGCCATCGACTATTGGTTGCTCAAAGGCAAGCTGACGATCCAGAGCTACGAACACAAGAAGGAAGATTATCGTCTCAAATGGCCGGATACCTATTCGCCGATCGAAGCGATTTATATTTTGACGGTGCGCGACACCAATGATTTCTCCGGCAATGTTTTGAGCCGATTGAATCGCAGCGCCTCCCTGATTCAGCAAGGCATCACGAACCTGAGCCGGCGGACCGCCAATCCGCCGAAACTCTGGACAAAAATGGCCTTGGAAGGCGCCAAAGGCGCGCTCACGTTCCTGGAAAATTTACCCGCTCATCCCAAGGTGCATAGCGCGGCCATCGATGCGACCGCCCTAAACACCGCGATTGAGCGCGCCAAAGGCGCGCTCGCCAATTTCGCCGAGTTTCTCGAGCGGGATTTGCTACCGCGCAGCAGCGGCGTTTATGCCGTGGGCGTGGAGCACTATGAATTGCTGCTGCATCACAAACACTTTCTGGACGTTGACGCGCAAGCTCTGCTTCACCTCGGTGAAGAGCTATTCGCCCGAACAAAACGGGAGCTCATCGAGCTCACTGCGGCAATCGCTCCGGGAAAAAGCATCGAAGCGGCCGCCTTGACGATTCAAGAAAACCATCCCTCCACGACCGAAGTGCTTTCCGCCTATCAAAAAGCCATGGAAGCGGCGCGCCAGTTCGTAAAGGAGAACAGTCTTGTCTCATTCCCGCCGCGGGAGGAGCTGCATGTCGTGCCGACGCCGGAATTTCGCTGCCATGAAATCCCATTTGCAGCTTATCTGTCGCCGTCGCCGAGGGATCCGGCCCAGGTCGGCTATTATTACGTGACGCCGGTGCGTGATGACGATCTGCTCCGCGAGCACAACTGGGTCGGCTTGGAGAACACTTCGGTGCATGAGAGTTACCCCGGGCATCACCTGCAGTTTTCCCTGGCCAATTCCATTCCCGCCGCTTCGACCCTGCCCCGCTTGATGAACGAATCTTCGGTTTTTTACGAAGGCTGGGCGCTTTACTGCGAACAGTTGATGCAGGAAGAGGGTTTTTTAAAAACCAAAGAGCATCGCTTCGTCATGCTCAAGGACCGACTTTGGCGCGCCTTGAGAATTATTATCGATGTCAAAACACAAACCGGTCGAATGACTTACGACGAGGCGGCGGATCTCATGGTGCGCGAGCTCCACTTCCCGCGCGCGCAAGCTTGCGGCGATTTGAACTGGTACAGCCAATCCCCCGCAGTGCCGATGGGATACGCCCTCGGCTGGACGATCATCAATCGCCTGCGCGACCAGGAAAAACACCGACTGGGAAGTAAATTTAATCTCCGGGAATTTCATGACAAGCTTCTCAGCGCCGGCAGTATCTCCCTGCCGCTGGTGGAAAAAAGACATTTCAAATACGAGGCGTGATAGGGCGAGACATGTAGGGGCGCAGCATGCTGCGCCCGCGTTGAAATGGCTCAAAACCTAATGAAGAGCAAACCCAAAACACGCGGCCCACTCCTGGGCGCGCATATGTCGATTGCCGGCGGCATCGGCAATGCGCTGCTTTCCGGGAAGCAGGTCGCGTGTGACGCCATTCAAATCTTTACCAGATCATCGCGCCAATGGGCGGCAAAGCCTTTCACCAAAGAAGAGATCGAGGAATTTTGTGCTAACCGAAAACAAACCGGCATAACGACGGTGATCGCGCATGATTCTTATCTGCTGAATCTCGGCTCGCCCGACGGTGCGTTGAAAAAGCGCTCCATTGAAGCATTCATCGACGAGCTCGAACGTTGCGAACTCTTGGGAGTGCAAAATCTAGTCGCTCATCCGGGGGCGCACGTCGGGACCGGCGAATTGACCGGGATCAAGACCATCGCAAAATCTCTCGATCAAGTTCATAAGGCATGTCCCGGCTATCGCACCAAAGTCACACTCGAAATCACTGCCGGCCAGGGATCCAATATTGGCTACCGTTTCGAGCAGATCGGCCAAATCATAGACGCCACTCGCGCAGGCGACCGGCTGCGGGTGTGCTTCGACACCGCGCACGCGTTCGCGGCTGGCTATGATATTCGCACGCAAGAGGGATACGACCGCACGTTCAGTGAATTCGACGAAGTTGTCGGGATCGAGCGCCTCGCGGCGTTTCATCTCAACGATTCGAAAAAAGAGCTGAATTCCCGGGTCGATCGCCATGACCATATCGGCAAGGGTCATTTAGGCGTCGAAACATTCAGACGGTTGCTGAACGACAAGCGCTTCTGGGGACTGCCGATGTGCCTGGAAACTCCGAAGGGACCAGAGCTGAAAGAGGATCGCGAAAACCTGTCAGTCCTCCGAAGCTTACTGCAAACCTAGAGCCCGGGAGTTTTAATCCGCCGATCCTCTGTGCCTCTGCAGTGCTACGCCTGGAGGGGCGATTTATCATCGCCGTAACCGTTCCACGGCGGTGCCTTCGCTAAGACCTAGGCCGGCACCGAAACACCCGGAAAGAAATACTGGACGATCAATCCGATCAAGTAACCTAACGCCGCTGCGCCCACGGCGACCAAGAAAAATTGAAGTCCCGCAGTCCACAGCGACTGACCCGCGAGCCGGCCTTTGAAGGCGCCAACCCCGAAGAGTGTCAGTCCTCCGAGCAGACCGGAGAGATAAAAGGCAGAGACTCCCGACATTATCAGGTACGGCACAATCGGCACGACTGCGCCGACAATGAATGAAAGTCCCATGACCAGGGCTGCCGGCAAGGGTTGGTTGATGTCCGCGCTGCCCAAGCCGAAAACCTTTTCCCTGAACGTGCGCAGAAAGACATTGCGCTCCTGCAGCAGGGTTTTCACCATTCGATAGCTCTGCTCTTTGGTCAAGCCTTCGTCGCCCAGAGCTTTGAGCAGTCCCTCCGCAGCGATGTAGGGTTCGCGCTCGGCCATTTTCTCTGCCTCGGTGATTTCTTTCTCGAAAATGTCTTTCTGCGCGCCTGCCGATAGATAAGATCCGGCGGCCATCGAAATTGCGCCGGAAAACATCGCAGTGAGACCGGTGACAATGACGACAAGGCTATTCTCCGTCGCCCCCTGGACTCCGGAGAGTAAGCCCACCGTGCTGATCAACCCGTCCTGAATCCCGAAGACGATTTCCCGGATCCGCGATCGGCTCTCGATGACTTGCCTTTTCTGCTGGATCTCGCTGAGCGACATGATGCTAGCCGATGATTGAGGATCGAGGGTGGCAGATCGCTATTTTCTATGCTCGATGAGCGATTCTCGAGGGATCAATATTTCAGTGCGACATCGCCGGTCGCTTCGCCAGGGTGCCAATCGGAAGGACAGAGGCGATCCGTGCGGAGCGCCTTCAAAACGCGCAGGGTTTCTTCGACGCTTCGGCCCACATTGACGTGACTCACCACCTCGTAAGAGATCAGGCCGGCTGGATTGACGATAAAGGTAGCGCGAAACGCAACCGCTTCCGCTTCGTCGAGCACGCCATACGCCTGACTCAATCTCCGGTCTTCATCGCTGAGCAGTGGATACTCCAATCCGCCGAGCTCCGCCGCCCATGAGCGGTGGGTGTCGATCGAATCCACGCTGACCCCGAGAATGGCCGCGCCCTCGTCGGCGAACGCTGTCGCTAGCTTACTGAAACCGGTGACTTCGGTGGGACAGATGAAGGTAAAATCGGCGGGATAGAAAAATAGCACCAACCATTTTCCCCCCAAACCGGATAGAGAATAGTCTTTTACCGTTCCTTGGAAATAACCTTTGGCGCTGAACTCAGGCGCATGATCCCCGACTCGCGGCAAGCCCATGTTTGCTCCCCGTTCTTAAGGAATGTTCTGCCAGAGGGAAAATCGGTCTTTTTCACCGAACGGCGCACTCGAGGTAAACCATTCCTCCTCGGCGCTGCCGGACCTGAGCAGGCCGAAGAAGTAAATCCGCAACATCTGTTCGATCAACTGCGGCAGCGGTAAGTCTCTCTGCGGTTGATACCAGGTGTAGATCCAGTTGGTCATGCCGAATAGCGCGAAAATCGCGACCCGCAGATCGATGCCTTTGGCACCTTCCCGGTCCTGCAGCTCACGCATCAGATCCATGATAATTTTCACGTAGCGTCTTTTGAGCACCAGAATTTTCTCGTTGAATTCGCCGGTCAGCGATTCATCCTCGTGCGCCATGACTTTCATTTCGGGCATGTTATGGAGAAAGAAGCTGAGGTGGTTCTCAGCAAAGCAACGGATTCTCGCGCGCACATCGATATCGGAATCCAGGGCTTGCTCCCAGCGCTGCAACAGCGTAACGAAACAGCGCTCCTGGATCAAATACAGGAGCTCCTCCTTGGTCGTGAAATAGTAGTACAGCCCGGACAAACTCATTTTCGTGGCGCGTGAGATATCGCGCACGGAGGTGTGATGGAAGCCCTTTTCCGCGAAAATCTTGGCCGAGGTCTTGAGAATTTCCTGCAGTTTTTCGTCGTAGTGACGGGTTGCGGGCTCGAGTCGATTGGACATGGATGAATTTGATAGTCGCAAATCGATTTTGGGCTGTCAATCGAGGCTCCGCATTCGCGGAGCCTCGTCCTGAACGCAGTGAAGGACCCTTTCTGGAACGTTCTCACGCCTAGCCACTTTCTTGAATCACCTGGTACCATGGTGTATTCCTAAAACCTCGAACCGCCATGACTTTTGAAACCGTCATCGTCGAAAAAGACGGCGCGACAGCCGTTGTGACACTGAATCGTCCTCAGTCACTCAACGCGCTCTCCTACGCTCTGGTCAAGGATCTCTCACTGGCGATGCAGGAGCTCGACGAAGACGATGAAGTGCGCGTCATCATAGTCACCGGCGGCGAAAAAGTCTTCGCCGCAGGCGCCGATATCAAAGAAATGGCAGAGCGCGGGCCCTTTGATGAACGAATCCAGGAGCGCCTCGCCTATCGCGATAAGATCAACCGAATTCGCAAACCTGTGATCGCCGCGGTCAGCGGTTTCGCTCTGGGCGGCGGCTGTGAGCTCGCGATGAGCTGCGACATCATCATTGCGTCGGAGACGGCGCGCTTCGGCCAGCCCGAGGTCAATCTCGGCATCATTCCCGGCAGCGGCGGCACACAGCGCCTTGCTCATGTGCTCGGTAAACATCGCGCCATGGAACTGGTGCTGACGGGCGACATAATCAGTGCTGCCGACGCCGAACGTTTCGGTCTGGTGAACCGCGTGTTCCCGGTGGAGCTATTTCTGGAAGAAGCCAAGCACGTCGCGAGAAAAATTGCCGCTAAACCGGTTCTAGCCGTGAGAGCGGCGAAAGAAGCCGTGCTCAAATCCGCCAATGCGGCCCTCGATGAAGGTCTGGAGTTTGAGCGAAAATCGTTCTACCTGCTTTTCGCTTCGGAAGACAAAAGCGAAGGTATGAAGGCTTTTCTGGAAAAACGTAAACCCGAATTCAAAGGACGCTAGTGATTACGCAGGCTGTGCGTCGGCAAACTATGCAAGCGTCAAAATCCCCCTCAATCCCCCTTTGCAAAGGGGGAAGTTGCCCCTCTTTAGCAAAGAGGGGGACGGGGAGATTTTTCTGCTGAACTCGGTGCCCACGCGTAGAGTTCTACGACCGAACATTTGAGATTGAATCAATCGTGGCCTACGAAACGATCATTTACGAAAAGCAGAACGGCGTGGCGACAATAACGCTCAATCGGCCGCAGTCGCTCAACGCTTTCATTCCGCAGATGAATCAGGAAGTGCTCCAAGCTTTGAAAGAGAGCGAGCGCGACGGGGAAGCGCGTTGCGTGATGATCACCGGCGCGGGCCGCGCATTTTGCGCCGGCCAGGACTTGAAGGGTAGAACACCGGAGCAGAAAGGCTCGCTGGGCGCTTCCCTCCGAGAGAAATACAATCCGATGATCCGCCAGATCCGGCAAATGGAAAAGATCGTCATCGCCGCGGTCAATGGCGTGGCCGCGGGCGCCGGCTGCAATTTCGCGCTGGCTTGTGATCTGCGTATCGCATCCGAGGAGGCCAAATTCATTCAGTCGTTCGTGCGCGTGGGTCTCGCGCCGGATTCTGGCGGCAGCTTCATCTTGCCGCGGCTCGTGGGGCTCAGCAAAGCGATGGAGCTTTTGCTTCTCGGCGACACGGTGGATGCCAAAGAAGCGCAGCGGATCGGGTTAGTGGCGCGCGTTTTTCCCGCCGCGGAATTCGCTGGCTCCGCGCGCAGCATTGCGGAACAGGTCGCACGTGCTCCGCGCGGTATCGGTTTGATCAAGCGTGCGGTTAATCGCGCCAATCTGGCGCCTCTGGAACAAGACCTCGAGTATGAGGCGCTATTGCAGGAGATTGCCGGTCGGAGCGCCGACTACGATGAAGGGGTAAGAGCTTTTTTGGAAAAACGCGCGCCGGTGTTTACTGGCAAATAAAATGTCTCGAGTTGAGCTCTCGGGTCTGGCGTTTTCTTTTGGTTCAATACGAGACACGAGACTCTGGACGCGAGACGAGAAAATCGATGGCCAACAAATCTGAGAAAGTCGCAGTGCTTGGCGCCGGCACGATGGGTGCCGGGATCGCGCAAGTCTCGGCTCAGGCGGGTTACAAGACCTTGGTTTATGACGTCAAGCAAGAGTTTATCGCCGCCGGACTGGAGCGCGTACGGAATTTCTTGGCAGGGAGCCGTACTCGCGGCCGACTGAGCGCCGAGCAGGAACAAGAGATTCTCGATCGCTTTCGTACCACGACGCGACTTGAAGATTGCCGCGGCGCCGCTCTCGTGATCGAGGCGGCGCCGGAAAAACTCGACCTCAAGCGCGATATTTTTAAGCAGCTCGATTCGATCTGCGCACCGGAGACACTCCTGGCGTCCAATACGTCGTCATTCAGCATCACGGCCATTGCCGCCGCGGCACAGCATCCAGAGCGGGTCCTCGGGTTGCATTTCTTCAATCCCCCGCCGCTCATGGCCTTGGTCGAGGTGATTCAAGGCGACCGAACCTTACCGGGAACCATCGAGAAGGCCACTGCGCTCATGCGTGCCATGGGCAAAACTCCGGCTCGCGCCAAGGACACGCCGGGATTCATCGTCAACCGCGTTGCCCGGCCGTTTTATAATGAAGGGCTGCGTGTTCTTGGCGACGGCGATGCATCCGTCGAGACCATCGATCGGATCATGAAGCAAGCCGGGAATTTTCGCATGGGACCGTTCGAGCTAATGGATTTGATCGGCAATGATATCAACTTTGCCGCCACCGAATCGCTCTATCGCTCGTTCTTCGAAGATCCGCGATTTCGCCCCAGTCCGATTCAGCAGCGCATGGTCATGGGCGGTAATCTGGGAAGAAAAACCGGCCGCGGTTTTTACACCTATGACAAAAAGTAGTTTGGCGATTGCCGGCACCAATCGACTCGCAGATGAATTCCTCGCTTTAGCGCGCGAGAAAGATTTCGAGCCGATGCACTGCGACGGTCGGACAGCGATTCCCGCAACGGCAAATTTGCTGATCGATACCGAGAGCGGCCCAGCAGAGACAAAACGCGCTTTGCTTGAGAATTTCGAGGCAGCGCTACCGAACTCTGCTGTGATCATCACCTCTTGTTTGAGATTGACCACCACTGAAATCGCTTCGTGGCTGAAAAGACCTGATCAGGTTATCGGCTTCGCGACTTTCTATCCGCTCAAGGATCGAAAACTGCTCGAACTCACGGCCGGCTTACGCACCTCCGAATCGGCGCTCACGCAGGCCGAGGAATTATTTAAATCTTTCGGCAAGGACACGGTGCGGGTGAAAGACAGTCCCGGACTTACCTTTCCGCGCATTTTGAGCTTAATTATCAATGAGGCCGCCAGAAGCCTCGAGGAGGGCGTGGCCTCGGCCGAAGAAATCGATATTGCTATGCGCCTGGGCGTCAACTATCCCCAGGGGCCGCTCAAGTGGGCGGATCAGATCGGTCTGGATGAAGTGCTTGCCGTGCTCGACGGATTGCATAGTGCAACCGGTGACGATCGCTATCGCGCGGCGCCCCTGATCCGCAAGCTCGTCACTGCCGGTTTCTTGGGCGAAGCGAGCGGCAGAGGATTTTACATCTACTCGGAAGGTCAGGTGAAGCCATGAAAGAAGCCGTTATTGTCGAAGCGCTGCGCACCCCGATGGGGCGCCACAGCGGCATACTCAAAGACATCCGCACCGACGATCTGGCCGCGCACATTATCGCTAAGCTCGTCGAGAAAACCGGCATCAACAAGGAAGAGATCGAGGATGTTTACTTCGGCTGCACCAACCAAGCAGGTGAAGACTCGCGCAATGTGGCCCGGAACGCTTCGCTGCTCGCCGGTCTACCCTATACGATTCCCGGCGCCACGGTGAACCGCCTGTGCGGCTCGGGGCTTGAAGCGGTGAACCAAGCCGGGCGCGCGGTCGAAACCGATCATGGCGATTTGTTTGTCGCCGGCGGTGTTGAAAGCATGACTCGCGGACCGTGGGTCATGGGCAAACCGACTGCTGCGTTTCAACGCGGCGATGTGCCGATGTACGACAGCTCGCTGGGCTGGCGCTTCCCGAACAAGCGCATGGGCGAGCTTTATTCGTTGATCAATAACGGTGAAACAGCGGAAAATGTCGCCGACAAATACCAAATCAGCCGCGAAGATCAGGATAAGCTAGCGCTCGGGAGCCATAAAAAAGCGATTAAAGCGCAGCAAGACGGCCGGCTCAAAGACGAAATCGTTCCGGTATCCATTCCGCAGCGTAAAGGGGCCCCGGTGGTGCACGAGAAAGATGAAGGGCCGCGGGCGGATACTTCTCTGGAAATTCTCGCGGGACTGTCGCCGTCGTTCAAAAAAGGTGGCACGGTCACTGCCGGCAATTCGTCCCCGCTGTCGGACGGCGCCGCGGCCTTACTGGTGACCACGCCACAAAAGGCTGAACAATTAAAGTTAAAACCGATGGCGCGAATTATCGCTTCGGCCACTGCCGGTGTGCATCCGAACTACATGGGGCTCGGGCCCATTCCCGCCACCGAGAAAGTCCTCAAACGCGCACGCTTGACCATCGATCAGATCGATCTCGTGGAGCTGAACGAGGCGTTCGCATCGCAGGTGCTGGCTTGCGCGCGCGAACTGGGTATCGATCTCGACAAACTGAACGTCAATGGCGGCGCGATTGCGCTCGGTCATCCACTCGGCTGCAGTGGCGCACGGCTGGTGACGACTTTGCTCCATGAAATGCGCAAGCGGGGCAGCCGTTATGGCCTGGCAACGATGTGCATTGGTGTCGGCCAGGGGATTGCGACGGTTTTTGAGCGTATTCACTGAATACCGCGCTGCGCGTTCCACGCACCGCAAAAAGACCTCTCATCGGCCTAGTTGACCGCCGCGTTTGTATCGGGCCGCGGCTGCACGGGTCTGATCGGCTCCTTATCTGTTTCCGGCAACGAACCGCACCGGTTGCGCGAGCGCCGGCAGAATGAAAACCCCTCGAAAACTCTTTGCCGCCGTCGCTGTGGTGATCATCATCGCAGGCTTCGGGTTGGCACGAACAATCGACTATATTCTTGGTCAAAACCGCGATCAGGTGCGCCAGGAATTGCAAAAAATAATCGGCAAAGATGTCAGCTTTTCCGGTCTGGAGGCGGTTTGGTGGGGTCGGCCCGGTTTCGTTGTAAGCGAGTTCCGTA
>Ga0207701_10002887_pt1 | contig 17749 bp, 13 predicted proteins | sample KBSSwiSSwithPhiX_FD_184294 | JGI IMG/M metagenome (GOLD analysis project Ga0207701, IMG submission 184294) | Switchgrass rhizosphere bulk soil microbial communities from Kellogg Biological Station, Michigan, USA, with PhiX - S5 (SPAdes) (version 2) | ecosystem: Environmental > Terrestrial >... | reverse complement strand
TTGGTCAGTGTGCCGCCCAGCCACCGTTGGTTCACGTAGAACTGCCCGCACGCCAACGCGGCTTCCTTTATTGCTTCCTGCGCCTGTTTCTTGCAGCCGACGAACAAAATCCGGCCGCCACGGCGCGCGACCTCCTGGAGAAAATCGGTTGCCCGCCGGAGCTGTCTCACCGTTTCATCAAGATTGATGATGTAAATCTGATTGCGCTGTTCAAAGATGAAAGGCTTCATCTTTGGATTCCAACGCTTCGTCTGGTGTCCAAAATGAACACCAGCTTCCAATAATTCAGGCACTAATTCTGTTGTTTCTGCCATAAACGAGATTCCCGAAGGCGGGACGCTCCAAGAACGGGAGGGTGAAGATGCTATATCACGCGCCTTTGCGCAACTTGAAATTAGCCAGTTAGACGGCGTCGATTTCAGCCACTGGGCGCGGACGTTTTTCTAGCTGAGCCGCTGGCCGCGTCCGTTTCCCAAGCCAGATGTGAAGAATCAAAAGTAAAGGCAGCGCCAGACCGACGGTTAGATGGATCCAGCTCGTCCATGCACGCAACCTTTCACCGCCAGCGTAATAGAGCCCGTATCCGGTGATGGTCAGAATACCGAAAGCGCCAAGGAACAGCGACCCGTTGCCACGATTCCGACGCGCGCGCCAGGCGAAGCGAACGTGAGCGGTGAGAAGCATCCCCACAAGCACCAAAATCGCCATCGCAGCGGCACCGTGAATCTTCATCGCCCATGCCTTTGCGCTCATCTCGAAATCACCGGGTGACGAGACCAAATCATTCCAATACGCCCACGCCGCGCCGGTTAAGAAAAGCAGCACAAGCACGCCGTAGAGCAAGCGTCTATGGAAGGGCTTCAATCGAATTAAGTCTGGCGGGATCTGGCGCACGTTGGGTGAAACATCCACGAGGGGTCCCCGTCTTTCTCGAGCAGCAGCGCATCTGCGGAGTACCGCGTAAGTAGGGGCGCTGCTCGTTCGCGCAAGGCGAACACAACTTTCGTCAACGCATCTGCCGTCATGCAGTTCGCTGCAGCCACAGTCACACTGATCAAGTCGGACGCCGCTCCGCTGGTCCGGCCATCCAAAATTGGGCTTACGCAGTGACCACGGTTTTTTGTGCGAGCAAAATAGATTCCCGAGGTTGCTATCGCGCGCTCGCGAAGCCTCACCGCGCCTGCAGTGCGGACGGGCTGCGTGGGGTGTCGAAGATGCACGAGTTGAGATGCCGATCCGAAAACACGCAGATCGCCACCGGCGTTAACGATCCCTGCCATGACGTGCTTACGTTGCAAAAGTTCAACAGCACGATCGACGGCGAAACCCTTGGCGATTCCGCCGAGATCGATCAACAGCGGGCGACGAAATCGGACATGGCCGCTGCTTCCAAGAATGATATCTCGCCAGCTGACTTTGCCAAAACGCGCACCGTACCTCGGAAGATAGTTCCATTTCGCCAGTTGCGCGGCGATTGTGACGTCGAAAATGCCGTCGGTGTTGCGAGAAAATTCGCGCGCGGCTTTCAAAACTTGCCATGTCCATGGGTGAATGCGCACCGCTTCGCGACACGCATCGCGATTCATACGCGAGACGTCGCTTTCCGGATCGTGAAAACTCATTAATCGATGCACCTGCGCGATCGCCAGAAACGCCGCTTCGACCGCGCCTTCCAATTTGGCGACAACAGTTCCAACCGCTTGAATCTCCACGAACGTGCCCAGCAACGGCCGACACCGGCGAACCTCGATTTGTCGATTTGTTCTCACTCCGTGATCAGCTCCGCTTCAGCGCGACTTCATAGAACGCGAGGAGACGCTTCACCCCGTCGGTGATGTGGCGGCTACTCAGAGTCGCGCCGCTGATGTTTTTGATATCCTTATCCAGTTTCAATGGCGATTGGCTCGTCTTGCCCACAAATTGGGCGCGCCAGTTTTCATTTCGGATTTCGCCCCCGTAAGTTTCGCGATAATCCATCACTTCGATTTGTTTGACCGAGCCATTGGCATTCAGGCCCACTGCGTAGGTGATAAACTCGTGTTTCCCGACCACTTCATCGACTATGAACCAGCCCCCACCGCTTACGCGCCACACTTGTTGTTCGTCGTGCAACACGCGCACACCGCTGGCCTGTTCGATAGCTTTGCGTTGAGCCGGAACCAGTTTCACCGGCGCGATCGTGAACGATTTGCCGGGAAAAATTGCGCGCTGCGCTTGATCGACTGTCAGGTATTGAACTGCAAACGTAGAAGGAGCAACCAGCGCAGAAATCGGCAGCGCAATGAAAGCGAATTCCGATTTCGTCATGCGCTAGAAATTAAAACCGACTTTCAGACGCACGTAATATTCCTCGTGTTCGTTACCGAAAATGTAACCGTCGTGCGCGGCGAATTGCTTGTTGTCCTGGCTGAAAGCCTGGCCAATTGGCAATTGACGAAGAAAACCGATGCTGGCCCACCAACGTTCGCCTCCGTAATGAATCGTTGGACCGACAAAATAAGCCGAGTGCTCGTGAATGGTGGCATTGGCAAATTCATGATGGTTCCAAAATTCCAGGCCAGCTGACCAGTTGCGGATAAATCGATAGGAAATTCCAGTAAACCACTCGAACACACCGTCACGTTCCCACTCATCTTCCTCTTCCTTCTCGAATTCGAGCTCGTAATTGATGTTCAGCGCCCAAACGAGACGGTCCTCCAGCCAATTTTTCTGCAGGAGAATCTTCCACTCCAACTCCGTTTCCTGATCGCCGACGCTCGGCTCGAAATAGAGTGCCAGTCCTATCGGAGCTTTGTAAGGGCTGAGTAGTCGATAAATCGATTCGAAAGAAACCGACTCGAAGTGATAACTGTCGAATGGTTTTGCGGTGTCGTGTCCCGCGTGAACGTCCTCGCCTCCGGTTTCGAAAACACCGGGCAAGAGTCTTTTCGGATGGGCCGGATTTGCCACCGGAATGTCGTCGTTTGCATAGACATAATGGTGATTCAAATACAGCGCGATCTGAAAATCGTCGGTGACGCCGTATTCAAACTCCTCGCGAAAATCGATCACGCTATAACTGCCGTGTTCCTTGTCCCAACGTGGCGTGACCCATTGCTCGAATTCACCATGACCTTTCGGTGTAAGATCAGTGGTGTAGGTCCAGGCAAAGATCGCCTCATGGGCCGCCGCCCTGGCAACGCAAAACAATAGCGCGGCCAAAGGTGATAAAAATTTCATGAAGGCCATGCATAACATGTGCGGCAGAAACCTGCTGCCGGACGGTTGCCAATTTTTGATGCCGGATTGCAGCGCAATCCCAGGCACATCACAGCAATGCGCCGTTAAGTGGACGGTTGCGCCTGTTTTTCGGCGTACCTCGCCAGTATCCAGCACAGATCCGAAAGCCGGTTGAGGTAACGCAAAATCTCCGGGTTGAAATCTTCTTCTCCCGCGGTGAATGCGGTGACATGCCGCTCTGCGCGGCGACACGTTGTGCGAGCAAAATCCAATGCGGCGGAAACGGGCGTCCCACCGGGCACAACCCAATCCTTGGGATACAGCGATTTGTCCTTCTCAAGGTCGAAAACTACTGAAGTGACGCGATCAACCATCTTTGTTGTCGTGAGATGGAAACCATCTTTGGCGTAGCGTTCGTGGTCGGTTGGCGACGTGGCTAATTCGCCCATCACGACGATCAAATCTCTTTGCACTGCGAGGATTTGATCGGAAACGAAATTATCAGTTGCGATGGATCGGGCGAGACCGAGCGCGGCGCTCAACTCGTCAATACACCCATATGCGTCTACTCGCGCATCGGCTTTGGATAACCGGCGCCCGTACATGAGCGACGTTTCGCCTTTGTCACCAGTTTTAGTGACGATGGACATGGCGAAAATTGTAGGGCGTTTTATTCGCTCGCGCCAGCTCGCTCACGCTTTTGCGCTTCCCGTCTATGTCGCTGCCTCCCGGCAGCTCATTCTGTGAAACGCCAACCGTAAGATGGCGTTCGCCGCGTCGGACGCCCTCCAATTATTGGTTACCCGATCGCGGGTTGCGGTTCCGCCTCTTCCATCACCGGAGCGCCAACCGGCTCGCCTTTTTCCACCAGCTTAAGCTGACGATGTTCCGGGAACCCCGTTCCAGCAGGAATCAAGTGACCCATGATCACGTTTTCCTTGAAGCCGCGCAGCCTGTCGATTTTACCAAGCGTAGCCGCTTCAGTGAGCACACGGGTCGTATCCTGGAACGAAGCCGCAGAAATAAAGCTATCGGTCTCCAGCGAAGCCTTGGTAATGCCTAACAAAACCGGAACAGCCTCCGCGGGCTTGCCGCCTTTCTCCACGACTTTTTTGTTCTCTTCTTCGAAGTCGAGTTTGTCGACCTGATCGCCCCACAGTAGCGAGGTATCGCCGGGGTCGGTGATCTTCACCTTGCGCAACATTTGGCGCACGATGATCTCGATGTGTTTATCGTTGATCTCCACACCCTGGAGCCGATACACCTCCTGCACTTCGTTGACCAGGTGCTCCTGCAATTCCTGTGGGCCGCACACTTCCAGAATCTCGTGAGGCACGATCGGGCCTTCAGTGAGTTGCTGGCCTTTCTTCACGAAATCGCCTTTGAATACGATGATGTGTTTGGTTAGTGGAATGAGATGCTCTTCTTCAGCGCCGGTGTCCGGATCTTTCAGAATCAAACTTCGTTTGCCGCGGACCGTTCCGCCCAGCTCGACAACGCCGTCGATTTTGGCGATCTCAGCCGCATCCTTCGGACGACGAGCTTCGAATAGTTCCGCGACGCGCGGCAGACCACCGGTAATGTCTTTTGTCTTTGCGACTTTGCGTGGCGTTTTCGCCAGCAACGCGCCTGCCCGCACCTTCTGGCCTTCCTCGACGATGACGTGGGCGCCAGCGGGAATCGAATAGCTCGCGAACACCTCCTTCTTGTCATCTACAATGACTACCTGCGGATGCAGATCTTCCTTGTGCTCGATGACCATGGTGCCCATGAGACCGGTCGCTTCATCGACTTCGCGTTTAATCGTCACCCCCGCAATCATGTCGCGGAATTCGATCTTCCCGCCTTTATCGGTGAGAATCGGCACGTTGTATGGATCCCATTGGACAAACGTTTCGCCCTTCTTCACAGCCGCGCCGTCCTCCTTGGAAATCACCGAGCCGACGACAACGTTGTAGCGCTCCAGTTCGCGTCCCTCGTCGTTGTTCACGCTGATCGAGCCGTTTTTGTTCAACACGATCCAGCTTCCGTCGAGTGCCTGCACAGTCCGTAAATCGTTGAACTGCACCGTGCCGTCATTCTTCGCCTTAATAATCGGTTGCTTAAATGTCTGGCTGGCCGTGCCGCCGATGTGGAATGTACGCATCGTCAACTGCGTACCGGGCTCGCCAATGGACTGTGCGGCAATGATTCCAACCGCCTCACCGAGCTTCACGAAGTCGCCCGTAGCGAGGTTGCGACCGTAACACATCGCGCACACGCCTCGGCCGCACTCGCATGTGAGTACCGACCGGATTTTGAGTTGCTCGACGCCGATGCGCTGTAGGTCGGCGGCGACCTTCTCGTCAATGTATTGGTTTGCCTTTACGATCTTTTTCTTTTTGTCCACCGGATCGGCGATTGTTTCGCAGCTCACACGTCCAATGATGCGCTGACCAAGATCGACGACTTCCTCGTCGCCCTCATAAATCGAGCGTACCGCGATCCCGTTTACGGTTCCGCAATCGTCCGCAACGATGATCACATCCTGCGCCGCATCCACGAGTTTGCGGGTCAGATAACCGGAGTCGGCAGTTTTCAGGGCCGTATCGGCAAGACCTTTGCGCGCGCCGTGAGTCGAAATGAAATACTCCAGCACGGTCAATCCTTCGCGGAAATTCGACGTGATCGGACGCTCGATGATTTCGCCGCTCGGTTTGGCCATCAAACCGCGCATTCCAGCGAGCTGGCGTACCTGCTGGCGATTGCCGCGCGCGCCTGAATCGACCATCAAATGGATCGGATTGAACTCCTTGCGATCCTGATTTTCCTCGATCTCGCGGAACATCACGTTGGAGATTTGATCGCCGGCGTGCGTCCAAATATCGATGATCTTATTGTACCGTTCGCCGTCGGTGATAATGCCGCGGCGATATTGCTGGTCGACTTGTTTGACCTGCTTGTACGCATTCTCTAACTCGGATTCCTTTCGTTTCGGAATGATCATGTCCTCGATACCAATCGAGATACCAGCACGAGTTGCTTCCTTAAATCCGAGCTCTTTCAGCTTATCCAGCGTGGCCACCGTAACTGCCGGGCCGGCGATTTGATAGCAGCGCCAAATGATGTCGCTCAGCTGTTTCTTGCCAGCTGGCTTGTTGAAAAACCCAAGTTCTTTCGGCCAAATTTGATTGAAAATGACGCGCCCGGCAGTGGTCTCGAGTACCGTGGCATCGGGATTTCCAAGATTGGTTTGCCGCCCGCGATCCGGGTTCTTGAATAAAATGCGGTCGTGCGTTTTGATCGTGCCATCGGTCATTGCGAATTCGACTTCGGAGGCGTCCGCAAACAGCGGTAAATGAAGCCCATCCTTCTTCGATGTGCGCGGATTCTGAGTGATGTAATAACAACCCAGAGTTATGTCCTGACTTGGCGTCGTGATCGGCCTACCGCTCGACGGAGAAAAAATATTGTTCGGCGCGAGCATCAGCATGCGTGCTTCCAGCTGCGCCTCGACCGACAACGGCACGTGCACCGCCATTTGGTCGCCATCGAAATCGGCGTTGTAAGCGGTGCACACGAGCGGGTGAATGCGAATGGCTTCACCTTCGATTAGCTGCGGTTCAAAGGCCTGAATCGATAGACGATGCAAAGTCGGAGCACGATTCAGGAGCACTGGATGGCCCCGCGTTACTTCATCAAGAATGTCCCACACTTCAGGGGTTTGGCGCTCAATCATCTTTTTCGCGCTTCGCACTGTGTGGACGTACCCGAGGTCCTTCAGTCGGCGAATAATAAACGGCTCGAAAAGAACCAACGCCATCTTCTTCGGCAACCCGCATTGATTCAGCTTGAGTTCCGGACCAATGACAATCACTGAGCGGCCCGAGTAATCGACGCGTTTACCTAACAAGTTCTGACGGAACCGGCCGCCTTTGCCCTTGAGCATGTCGCTTAGCGATTTGAGCGGACGATTGCCAGCGCCTGTCACAGCGCGACCGTGCCTGCCATTGTCGAACAAAGCGTCAACGGCTTCCTGCAACATGCGTTTCTCGTTTCGAATGATGACATCCGGCGTCTTCAGCATGAGCAGATTCTTGAGCCGATTGTTGCGATTGATCACACGACGATAAAGATCATTGAGATCCGAAGTGGCGAAGCGTCCGCCTTCTAGTGGGACCAATGGACGCAAATCCGGCGGAATCACCGGAAGCACCTCGAGGATCATCCACTCGGGACGCGCACGTGAACTCTGAAAGCCTTGAACAAGCTTCAGACGTTTCGCCAGTTTCTTGCGAATCTGCTTGCTCTTCGTCGCCCCCATCGCCTTCTCGAGCTCTTTGTTGAGCTTGTTGAGGTCGATCTCGGCGAGAAGCTTTTTAATCGCTTCAGCGCCCATCCCGGCAACGAAATCTTCGCCGTATTGTTCCTGCGCCTCGCGATATTCGACTTCGTTCAGCAGTTGTGTCTTCTGCAACGGCGTCTTGCCAGGATCGATGACGATGTAGTCTTCGTAGTAAATCACGCGCTCAAGCTGACGCGCGCTCATGTCCAGCATCAGTCCGATGCGCGAAGGCATGCATTTGTAAAACCAGATGTGCGAAACCGGCACCGCCAGCTCTATGTGCCCCATCCGTTCACGGCGAACGCGCGCTAGTGTGACTTCCACGCCGCAACGGTCGCAGATGACGCCTTTGTGCTTGATACGCTTATATTTTCCGCACGAGCACTCCCAGTCGCGGGTTGGCCCAAAGATTCGTTCGCAGAAAAGTCCGCCCTTCTCCGGCTTAAACGTACGGTAATTGATTGTTTCCGGATTTTTGACCTCGCCTTTGCTCCATGAGCGCATGGTATCGCTCGAGGCAATGCCAATTGCGACTTGATCAAAACCTACTGGGCGTTCTTCGCCCACTAACTCACGCCAGGAATGTTCGTTCATGATTTCTCGAATAAGTTGTGAATATAAAAATTATGCGACGCTTTCCATGAAGGTGGGCGCTTGGCTGCCGACCTTCACGTCGAGACCAAGGCTTTGCATTTCCTTGATCAGAACGTTGAAAGACTCGGGAGTTCCCGCTTCGAGCGAATTGTCACCTTTAACAATCGACTCGTAGATGCGGGTCCGCCCCTGAACGTCGTCCGACTTAACCGTCAACAATTCCTGCAAGGTGTAAGCAGCCCCGTACGCTTCCAGTGCCCATACTTCCATCTCGCCGAAGCGTTGACCGCCATATTGCGCTTTACCGCCGAGCGGCTGTTGAGTGACAAGCGAATACGGTCCCACCGCCCGCGCATGAATCTTGTCCGCCACAAGGTGGCCGAGCTTCATCATATAAATGTGGCCAACGACCACTTCCTGATCGAATGGATCGCCGGTGCGACCATCAAACAGGCGCGCCTTACCGTTCTCCTGCACCCAGGTAAAGCCCTCCTTCTTTTTGGCCTGACTCAGATAATCGCGGATTTGTTTTTCCTTGATCCCATCGAACACCGGAGTGGCCACCTTGAATCCAAGTGCCTTGGCAGCAACCCCAAGGTGCGTTTCCAAAACCTGACCCACATTCATACGGCTCGGAACGCCTAACGGATTAAGCACAATGTCGACCGGTGTTCCGTCCGCTAGGTACGGCATGTCTTCCTCGGGTACAATGCGCGCCACAACGCCTTTGTTGCCGTGACGGCCCGCCATCTTGTCGCCCACGCTCAGTTTGCGCTTGCTGGCGATGTAAACTTTAACCTGCTTGATAATCCCCGGTTCGATTTCCTCGCCGCTTTCGACGCGGTCCGTTGCGCGATCCTTCTCGAGTTCTAGCTCGGCGAACTTGTGTTCGTATCCGCCAATGATTTCCCGGATCCGATTGCGAATCGGACTCGGATCGATCTCGATATGATCGTGCGCGGTCGCCAATTTCCGTAAAAGTGTTTTGGTGATTTTGCGATTGGCCGGGATGATGATTTCACCGCTCTTGGCGTTTACGACGTCGAGAGGAATCTTTTCGCCCAGCAATACGTTGGAAAGGGAATCGGTGAGCTGCTCAATGAGTCCCTCTCTCTTGCGCTTATGATCTTCTCCAATGCTCTTGAGTTGGCGTTTGGTTTCCGCCGGGGTAAGTTTCTCCCGTGCTACTTCGCGACGGGAGGAGACCTTCACGTCCATCACGATTCCATAGGTTCCGGATGGCACGGTAAGTGACGTGTCTTTTACATCGGCGGCTTTCTCTCCAAAGATGGCGCGAAGCAGTCGCTCTTCCGGAGCCAGTTCCGTCTCGCTCTTCGGCGTAATTTTGCCAACCAAAATGTCCCCTGGCTTCACCTCAGCCCCGACGCGTACGACGCCGTCAGGACCCAGGTTGCGTAAAGCTTCTTCGCTTACATTGGGGATGTCGCGCGTAATTTCCTCGGGGCCAAGCTTCGTATCGCGCGCACCGATCTCGAACTCATCGATATGAATGGAAGTGTAAACATCTTCCTTCACCACCTTCTCCGAGATCATGATCGCGTCCTCGAAGTTGTAGCCGTTCCACGGCATAAACGCGACGAGCACATTGCGCCCCAGCGCCAGTTCGCCGCGATCAGTGTTCGGACCATCGGCGATGACCTGGCCGCGCTTCACATGCTGGCCTTTGCGAACGATTGGTTTTTGATTCACACAGGTGCCGGCGTTCGACCGCATGAATTTCCGAAGCTCGTAAACGTAGATTCCGGCGTCGGAATCCGTTTTTATTTTCTTTTTTTCGGGCAAATGGCCGTCTTTCGTGACGATAATTTGGTCAGCCGTAACCGAAGCGACCTTGCCGCCCTCGACCGCCAGAACAACGGCATGTGAATCTCGTGCAACTTTTGATTCAAGACCGGTGCCGACCAGCGGCATCTCGGACACGATTAACGGGACCCCTTGGCGCTGCATGTTAGAACCCATGAGCGCGCGGTTCGCGTCGTCATGTTCTAAAAACGGGATGAGACCCGCCGCCACCGAAACGAGTTGCTTCGGCGAAACGTCCATGTAATTCACCTTCGACGGATCGACTTCGAGAAAGTCGCCGCGGTAACGCACCGAAACTTTTTCACCGGTGAAATGGCCGCGCCCATCGATCGGCGCATTCGCCTGCGCCACTAGAAAGTTCTCTTCACGGTCAGCAGTGAGATACTCTATCTCGTCGGTAACCCGGCCGTTCACCACCTTGCGATATGGCGTTTCGATAAATCCAAACTCGTTGATGCGCGCAAAGGTGCTCATTGAGCTGATCAAGCCAATGTTCGGGCCTTCTGGCGTCTCGATCGGACAAATCCGGCCGTAGTGCGACGGATGAACGTCACGCACTTCAAAACCAGCGCGCTCGCGGCTCAGACCTCCAGGGCCTAGAGCGGACAAACGTCGCTTGTGGGTCAGTTCTGCCAGCGGATTCGTTTGATCCATGAACTGCGACAGCTGCGACCGACCAAAGAAATCCCTGATGACTGCGCTCAGAGCTTTAGGATTGATAAGCTTTTGCGGTGTCATCCCATCTACGTTGATGTCGAACAGAGTCATTCGCTCCTTCACGAGACGCTCCGTGCGAGCAAGACCAACCCGGCACTGGTTGGCCAGTAATTCGCCCACGGTGCGGACCCGTCGACTGCCGAGGTGGTCAATGTCATCGAGCGTGCCTTCGCCGCGTCGCAGATTGATTAAATACTTGATCGCCGCGATAAAGTCTTTGTCGGTCAGGATCCGCTCAGAAGAATCGACATTAATCCCGAGCTTCTGGTTGATTTTGTAGCGTCCAACTCGGCCAAGGTCGTATTTCTTCGGATCGAAAAAGAGTCGCTTGAGTAGAGCGCGGGCATTGGCCACGGTCGGTGGATCGCCCGGACGAAGACGACGGTAAATGTCTTTGAGAGCCTCTTCCTGGTCGTGTGCCGGATCTTTTCTAAGCGCCTTCACGATCGTATCGTCGTTCGAGATATCGATCACTTTCGCCTCGTGAATATTCAGCGCCATGATCTGGCGGACGGTCGCCAGAGTCAGGGGCTCAAACGCGCGCGCGACCGTCACCTCACCATCGCGAATATCTGCGGTGAGCACTTTGCTGGCGAGCTGCTCTTCATCGAGTTTGTCGCTCAGCTTCAGGGTCTCGATATTGTAAAAAAGTTTGATGACCTCCTCGTCGGAACCATAGCCGAGCGCGCGCAGGAAAGTCGTCGCGAGGAATTTTCGACGGCGCTTGCGTCGGTCGAGATAAATGTAAAGCAGATCAGCCGTATCGAACTGCACCTCGATCCACGAGCCGCGATCTGGAATGATACGGAAGCTATAGAGCACCTTACCGTTGACGTGGACTGTGGACTCGAAGGCGATGCCGGGTGAACGATGCAATTGGCTCACCACCACGCGCTCCGCACCATTGATGACGAAGGTGCCCTGGGGCGTCATGAGGGGAATCTCACCCATGTAAACTTTCTCTTCCTTTGTGCCTTTCTCCTCCCTCAACTGGAATGTCACATGTAGCGGCGCGCTGTAGGTCTGCCCTTCGCGCTGCGCTTCAAGCGGCGTCAGTTTTGGTTCGCCGATATCGTAGTGACTGAAATCAAGGACGGCCTTTTCATCGTAGCTTTCGATAGGAAAAACTTCCTTGAAAACGGCTTGGAGCCCCTGATTCTTTCGCTTCGAATACGGGACGTCTTTTTGAAGAAAATCGACGTATGAATTTGCCTGAACCTCAATGAGGTTGGGCGGTTCGATGGCTTCCTTAATACTTCCGAAGTAGATGCGTTCCGACATAATGCCTAAGCTCACGAGCTAAAACCTCACACCGACCACACCAAATCGCGGGGCGATGCAGGCAGATTTACCGATTCTGGGATGGCGAAAGGCGCAAAAATGCCACCAAAACGGTGATCTGTCAAATTGACGATCTCCGTCTCGTGGCCTGTAATGAGATTTGCGTTCTTAGCGCCGGTTTAAAAATACGTCTGGCGGGCTGTAAGTGGTTTTCAGCTTATTGTGAAATCCTGCGCTGCGCAACAGATTTTACCCCGCGACAGCGCCCAAATTCGATTATTTATTTGATTTCGACCTTTGCACCAGCGGCCTCGACCTTTTTCTTGATCTCATCCGCCTCCTGCTTGGTCACGCCTTCCTTGACCGTTTTCGGCGCGCCTTCTACGAGGGCTTTCGCCTCGGCAAGGCCGAGTCCCGGAACCGCGCTCCGCACCTCTTTAATGACTGCAATCTTGTTTGCACCCATTTCAGTCAGGATCACGTCAAAGGTGGTCTTTTCCTCAGCTGCTGGAGCTGCTGCTCCGCCAGCTGCCCCCGCAGCGGGTCCCGCCGCAACTGCTACTGGCGCGGCGGCGCTGACGCCCCATTTTTCCTCAAGTTGTTTGACCAATCCAGCAATCTCCAGCACCGAAAGGTTGCTGAGTTGCTCCACTATTTTATCTGTATCTGCCATTTTAGTTTTTTCCTCCAGTTGCCGTCTCCGAAAGCCTTCGAAGAATTAAAACCAGCAGCCGCCGGCTCGGACAATTTGTTTGGTTCTTTATTTGTAGGGCAACCGCTCCGGTTGCCAACTGGCAGGCGATGCGCCTGCCCTACAAAATTTTATGCGGTGGTCGCGCCCTCCTTTTCGGCTTTCGCGTTCAACAAACGAGCTAAGGCAGCGGCCGGTTCGTTGAACAAACGCACTAAACGCGTGGCCGGGGACAACAGCAGCCCCAATAATTGCGCCTGCAAAATTTCGCGCGTTGGCAATTCCGCCAAAGTTTCCAATTCCGACGTGGAAAGCACTGCACGATCGACAAAACCGACTCTGAGTGCAGCCAGCTTAAACTCGGTCGCAAAGGTCTTAAAAATCTTGGCCACCGGAGCTACATCTGCTTCCCCTGTTACAACCGCGGTTTGTCCCGCGCACTGATCAGCAACATCCGGAAAACCGGAATCCGCCATCGCGAGTTTAAGAAAATTATTCTTCACTACGTGCACCTCGGCGCCAGCGGGCGCCAATCGGTTTCGCAGCTCGCTGAAATCGGTCACCTTCATTCCGCGATAATCGGTCACGAGCACAAAAGGCGAGCGTTTCAACGCCTCCGACAGCTCTGAAACAATGCTGGTTTTTTCTGGTCGCATATCGTCGAACAGTTATTCCGATCTATACTCCGCTCAGATATGGGTTTGGATCGACGCGGACGCCGGGGGACATAGTCGCACTGATTGTCACACCTTCAAGGTAGCGCCCCTTGGCCGTCGCCGGACGAGCGCGCACCACCGCTTCAATCACCGCATTTGCATTCTCCACCAGCGCATTTTCTTCAAAAGAGAATTTTCCAACCGGCACCGCAACGTTGCCGTTCTTGTCGAGCTTGAATTCAACGCGTCCGGCTTTCACCTCCTGCACCGCTTTGGCGGTGTCTTCGGTAACTGTCCCGGTTCGTGGGTTAGGCATCAGCCCCCGCGGACCCAGCACCTTTCCAAGTTTCCGCACTTCGGCCATTGCCGCAGGCGTAGCGATCGCCACATCAAAATCTTGAAAGCCTTCCTGGCATTTCTGGATCATATCTTTCATGCCCACAAATTCAGCACCGGCGTCTTTGGCCGCCTTCGCCGCTTCACCTTCTGCGAACACGAGCACTCGCACTTGTTTGCCGCTGCCGTGTGGAAGGGGGCAAGTTCCACGCACCATCTGATCGGATTGCTTGGGATCCACCCCAAGGCGAAATGAGAGCGTCACGGTCTGATCAAACTTGGTGGGCGAAAATTTTTTCAGCGTCGCCACGGAATCTGCGAGACTGTAATTCTTCGTCCGATCCAGTTGCTGCGCCGCCGCGCGATAACGTTTGCTTCGATTTGTTTGCATTATTCGGTGCAGTTCAAACGCCAATAGCTTTTAACAGCGAGGCTCCTGCTTAATTATCCCGCTCAATCGAGCGAGCGGGACCGGAACGTAGCGGGTATCTCTGGTTTGTCAAAGGCTGACGCAACCAAATCACACGATGCATCAATCTGCTGGAACCGTGAGAGGTGGTGAAGCAGTATTTTCGGCTTTTTGCACCGCGGGAGGGCCCTGCCGAATGACTTTCCCTTCTTTCATCACGAATGAAACACGCTCTGTTGCGGTAATATCCATGGTCGGGTCGCCCGGCACAGCGATCACATCGGCCAATTTTCCTTTTTCCAGAGTGCCGACTTTTTGACTGATCCCCAGAAGTTCGGCGTTGTTTGCTGTAGCTGATTTCAATGCATCGATCGGTTTCATACCGAGATCCACCATCAACTTGAACTCCTTTGCATTTTGTCCATGCGGAAACACTCCGGCGTCCGTTCCAAATGAAATTCTGAGACCCATTTTCACAGCATCTCGAAACATGTCTGATCGGGCGGCCGTAGCCGCTTTGGCCTTGGCCTGGAGCGCTGGTGGATAATTATCGATTTTGCTCATGATCCATTCGCTCGCCATAAGCGTCGGGGTAAGAAACGTTCCTTTCTTTTTCATCAACGCCAACGTTTCCGGTTTCATAAAAGAGCCGTGCTCAATCGAATCGACGCCCGCTTCAATGGCTTCCCGCGCCACCGGGTCGCCGTGACAATGAACAGCGACTTTTTTTCTTAATCGATGGGATTCATCAACGAGCGCGGCAATTTCAGCCGGGGTGAACTGAGGAGTGTCCACCTCATCGGTGAGTGATAGCACGCCGCCAGAAACCGCCGCCTTAATGACGTCTGCTCCATTCTTCACTTCAAAGCGCACCGCCTTTCGGATTTCATCCGGCCCGTTTGCAATGCCATCTGTGTAATCCGCCTCGCGTCCGAAAAGAAAATCACGAAACCCGTTCGTCGGATCGAAATGTCCGCCGGTCGCTCCGATTCCTTTGGTTGCAACCAGCATTCGTGGGCCGACGATCAGCTCTTTGTTGATTGAATTTCGGAGCGCCACATCGACAAATTCGTGGCTTGCCACGAACTGACTGCCCAGGTCGCGCACCGTTGTAAACCCGGCTTCAACGGTCGCACGAGCAAACACGGTCGCTCGAATCGCCTGTTCGGATACGTTTAGATCAAGTTCTCGCAGTCGCCGCTCATTGTAATTGCCGGAGAAATCATTGGTGAGATGGGTGTGCGCATCCATGAAGCCCGGGCAAAGCGTTGTGTCCCCAAGATCGATCACCCGTGCAGAACTGGGGATCGGCAGATTACTTCCCGCATCAACAATCTTGTCGCCCTCTACGACAACCACACCGTTCTGCTGAAGGGCATTCGATTTACCGTCGAATATTCGCAGAGCTCTCAAGGCGATTACTTCGTCAGCCGCGCGCGCCGATACCGCCAAAAAGAAAGCTGCAACTATACAACGCGTGACTTTCATGCCCTCCGTTTAGAGGCAACGCACGGACCTGGCAAGAGACCAATGCGAAAATGCCAAGCCCTGCTACGGCTTTCGGAGCTTTGCCGTGCTCTCTGCCTCGCCTTGTTGTGCCGGCGCGAGATTCGGATCGAGTGCCAGGGCCTCTTTGAAAGCGAGAATGGCGCGCTCGTGCTGATTGAACAAGGCCAGGTACTTTCCACGATTGGTCAGCATTCTGGTATACGCCGGCAGCACCTTGACGTTTACGACATCATCTTTTTCAAAACGCACCGTCCTATCGGCAAACCCGCGCATCCGAAGATGCGAATCAGGGAGTTCATGAAAGTTTTGGTCAGTGGCGAGATTGAAAACCAAACCCTGCGGCACAAGTTGGAAGCTTTGGGGGATCCAGCCGGTCAAATACCCATTCGTGGGATCCGAGGAGAGCACATCGTTAGTGATGTACACCGGCGCGACCTTGATTTCATTCCTGACGATTGACTGAATCACCTCCAGGAATGCCATACTGATCCTTCGAGTCAGCTCTTGGTTTCGGGTAAAAGCCCCCGGATCGCGCTCCCATTGCCTCAAGAGGTGAAGATATAAATCGATCTTCTCGCTAGACCTCTCCATCAAACCGGGATGCGCCTGCTTCAGATAATCGAAATACCACGACCGGCGCAGCAGATTAATGTCCACCACCTTCACATCGCGACGACGTTGCTCTATTTCCTGCGCGTACAACATTGGCGATACAACCTGCCAATCTTGCGTCAATAACAGTCCATCAGACCCGATCGTTCTGAACAGGTTCTCAACATAATCATCCGCAATGAAGTAGTGCATCCGGTTGTTGAACGGCCAATTCGCGGCAAACGCTATGGCCGATGTCAGGAGAATTGCAGTTGCAGCAGCCGCATACGGCATCCAAACCGTCGATCGCCTAGAAGCAGCAAAATGAATCATCCAGCGGACACCCAGTCCGGCCGCGATCGCTATCGAAATGAATGTCGGCAGATAGTAGGCGTCCTTGTCCTCGGCAATTTCGTAGCTCAGCGAGTAAGCCAGATCGGCGAGCAGGATTAACAGCAAAAACCAAAAAGCTGTGCGGTCGCGCTTATAAGCGCTCGCGAAACCGGCCGCCGCCAAAGACAGGGCCAAAGGCAGCCACGGAAAGCCAAACTCTCGCAAAGCCATTCGACAAAATCCACCAAACTGTGCGCCCATTGCACCCGGCGAAAAAATAAAGAACACGCGATACTGCCGACCGGTGATATGCCACCAAATCTCCTCGAGCGAACGCGGATTACCCCAGTTCATCGCAGGCGAACGCGAGGCCGCCCATGGCAGATAACTGTAGACAAGGATCAACGCACCGATCGAAATCAGCGCAGCGTACAAAAGGCGTCGACTCGTGAAGAACTTTAGACCCTCTGTTCTGTAGACGAGTAAGGCAATTGCCGGAAGGGTTAACGCCACAGTGACGTGATGAACCCCCATCGCAAGGCCGAATACGAACGCGGCGGCATAAATCCATTTGTCATGTGTGACCACCGCAGCGCTGGAATCGGTTCGCGTTTCAATGATCCGTCGCCGCCACCGAACAACTAAAAAGAAGACCAGTAGGATAAGGAGCGCGTTAAGAGTGTAGACTTCGGTGATCGTCGCATATGCCCAGAGCGTTCGGGAGAACGCCATCAGCAATCCCGCGCAGATCGCAGGCGCGAATATCAAAAGCCGGCCCGCGTTTGAACCCTCAAAGTTGCTGCTCTGCCGCGCACTCTTTTTCCTTCGCAAGGGTGCGGCAATGCAAGAAGCTGTAACAAGTAATTCAGCCACGACCAGAGTAAGCATTGCGCACGCAAGCGCTGCGAAAATAGCCGACGAAAAATTGATTCGCACGGCGACGCTGCCGATAGGCACAAGGGACGCGAGATGCGCGAGCATGATCCAAAGCGGAACACCCGGGGGATGGGCCACGCCCAGGCCGTAAGCGGCCAAGATCAACTCGCCGCTATCGGTCAAAGTAACCGTGGGGGCAAGAGTCCAACTGTATACAACCAGCGCAACAACAAACATTGCTCCCGCGCAAACCAGTTCCGCCTGGGATGAAAAAGGCGTTGTGCCATTCGCTTCGCGGAGCGGCTTGCGCATCGTGATGTTCGTGGGTTCGAAGCCGGCGTGTGTGGAACGAGCACGCGTACCACATCACCAACGTGGCCGAAGACGGC
>Ga0207701_10002886_pt1 | contig 17750 bp, 17 predicted proteins | sample KBSSwiSSwithPhiX_FD_184294 | JGI IMG/M metagenome (GOLD analysis project Ga0207701, IMG submission 184294) | Switchgrass rhizosphere bulk soil microbial communities from Kellogg Biological Station, Michigan, USA, with PhiX - S5 (SPAdes) (version 2) | ecosystem: Environmental > Terrestrial >... | reverse complement strand
GTGCTGGATGGCGCCCGAGATGCCGATGGCGATGTACAGCTCCGGAGCGACGATCTTGCCGGTCTGGCCGACCTGATAGTCGTTGGGCGCATAGCCGGCATCGACCGCGGCGCGGCTGGCGCCGACGGCGGCGCCGAGCTTGTCGGCAAGCGGGTCGAGCAGGCTGTGGAATTGCTCGCTGGAGCCGAAGGCGCGGCCGCCCGAGACGATGATCTTGGCGCTGGTCAGTTCCGGCCGTTCCGACTTGGAGATTTCGGCGGAGACGAACTCGGCCTTGCCGTCGTGGCTGCCGGCATCGACTTTCTCGACGCTTCCCGAGCCGCCGTCGCGCGAGGCTTTCTCGAAGGCGGTGCCGCGGACGGTGATGACCTTCTTGGCGTCCTTAGACTTGACGGTGGCGATGGCGTTGCCGGCGTAGATCGGCCGGGTGAAAGTATCGGTGCCCTCGACCGAGAGGATGTCGGAAATCTGCATGACGTCGAGCGCCGCGGCGACGCGCGGGGCGATGTTCTTGCCGGTCGTGGTGGCGGGCGCGAGGAAGGCGTCATGGTCGGCCATCAGCCTGGCGGCGAGGGGAGCGACATCCTCGGCCAGCTGGTGCTCGAGGTGGGCGCCGTCGGCGAGATGGACCTTGCCGACACCGGCGATCTTCGCGGCTGCGGCGCCGACGCCATCGACGCCTTTGCCGGCGACGAGCAGATGGACTTCGCCGAGCTTCGCGGCGGCGGTTACGGCTGCGAGGGTCGCGTCCTTGATTGCGCCGTCGGCATGTTCGACCAGTACAAGCGTCTTCATGCGACGACTCCCAGCGTCTTGAGTTTGGCGACCAGCTCATCGACCGAGCCGACCTTGTCGCCTGCCTGGCGCTTGGCCGGCTCGGTGACCTTGAGGATTTCGAGGCGCGGAGCGGTGTCGACGCCGAAATCGCCCGGCGCCTTGGTCGCCAGCGGCTTCGACTTGGCCTTCATGATGTTGGGCAGCGAGGCATAGCGCGGCTCGTTGAGGCGAAGGTCGGTGGTGACCACCGCCGGCGTCGCAAGCTTCACTGTCTCGAGGCCGCCGTCGACCTCGCGCGTGACGCTGACATGATTGCCCTGAGGCTCGACCTTGGAGGCGAAAGTGCCCTGCGGCCAGCCAAGCAGCGCGGCCAGCATCTGGCCGACCTGGTTCGAATCGTCGTCGATCGCCTGCTTGCCGAGGATGAACAGGCCGGGCTGTTCGTCCTCCGCAATCTTGGCGAGGATCTTGGCGACGGCCAGCGGCTCGACCTCATCGTCGGTCTGAACGAGGATGGCGCGGTCGGCGCCCATGGCGAGCGCGGTCCGGAGCGTCTCCTGCGCCTTGGCTGGACCGACGGACACCGCGACGATCTCCGTCGCACTGCCCTTTTCCTTGAGGCGGATGGCTTCCTCGACGGCGATTTCGTCGAAGGGGTTCATGCTCATCTTGACGTTGGCGAGGTCGACGCCGCTGCCGTCCATCTTGACGCGCGGCTTGACGTTGTAGTCGATCACTCGCTTGACGGCGACCAGCACTTTCATGGCGTTAGCTCCTGAAGCTTAAGCGGCGACCTTGACCTCGGCGACGATCTTTTTCGCCGCGTCGCCAAGGTCGTTGGCGGCGATGATCGGCAGGCCGCTCATTGCCAGAATGTCCTTGCCCTGCTGGACGTTGGTGCCCTCGAGGCGGACGACCAGTGGCACCTTCAGATCGACTTCGCGGGCAGCGGCGACGATGCCTTCGGCAATAATGTCGCAGCGCATGATGCCGCCGAAGATGTTGACGAGGATGCCCTTTACGGCGGGATCGCTGAGGATGATCTTGAAGGCCGCGGTGACCTCCTCCTTCGAGGCGCCGCCGCCGACGTCGAGGAAATTGGCCGGGAAGGCGCCTTCCAGCTTGATGATGTCCATCGTCGCCATGGCGAGGCCGGCGCCGTTGACCATGCAGCCGATGTCGCCGTCGAGCTTGATGTAGGCGAGGTCGTACTTCGAGGCTTCGACCTCCATCGGGTCTTCCTCGGTAATGTCGCGCAAGGCTTCGAGGTCCGGGTGGCGGAACTCGGCATTATTGTCGAAGCCGACCTTGGCATCGAGGACCATCAGCTTCTTATCGCCGGTGATCGCGAGCGGGTTGATCTCGATCTGCGACGCGTCAGTGCCAACGAATGCGTCGTAGAGCTTGGCCAGGACCTTCGATGCCTGCTTGGCAAGGTCGCCGGAGAGGCCGAGCGCGGCGGAAACCGCGCGGCCGTGGTGCGGCATCAGGCCGGTGGCCGGATCGATGGTGATGGTCTGGATCTTCTCGGGCGTGTCGTGGGCGACCGCCTCGATATCCATGCCGCCCTCGGTCGAGGCGACGATCGCGATGCGGCCGCTCTCGCGGTCGACCAGCAACGCAAGGTAGAATTCCTTTTCGATGTCGACGCCGTCGGTGATGTAGAGGCGCTGCACCTGCTTGCCCTGCGGCCCGGTCTGGATGGTGACCAAGGTCTTGCCGAGCATTTCCTCGGCGTTGGCGCGGACTTCTTCGACCGAATGCGCGAGACGGACGCCGCCCTTGGCGTCGGGGCCCAGTTCCTTGAACTTGCCCTTGCCGCGGCCGCCGGCGTGGATCTGCGCCTTCACGACCCAGAGCGGTCCGGGCAGCTGCTTGGCGGCCTCGACGGCTTCATCGACACTCATGGCGGCATGGCCCGCGGGAACCGGAACGCCAAACTTGGCGAGCAATTCCTTGGCCTGATATTCGTGGATGTTCATGGTGCCGGGGCCTTAAGCAGATTGGCGCGTGGATGCAAAGACGGTCCTTCGTCCAGCCCAGGACGGGGCTTATGGTCACTAAAGTCACAAAAGTCTTGGGATGAGCGACCAAATTCCGGGAGTTGAGCAGCCCCGCCAGATCAACGGGAGCAGCAATGCCGGCAGGCGAGCCATAACGGGAAACGCTAGACAGGCGCATCGCCTGTAGGACAGAGAATTCGCCGAAGCCGTGACCCAGCAGCCCGTCCGCAAGATCATTCATATCGACATGGACGCTTTCTATGCGTCGGTCGAACAGCGCGACAATCCGGAACTGAAGGGCAAGCCGGTCGCGGTCGGCGGCGGCCATCGCGGAGTCGTCGCCGCGGCCAGCTATGAAGCGCGCAAGTTCGGGGTGCGGTCGGCCATGCCGTCCGTCACGGCAAAGCGGCGCTGCCCGGAGATCGTCTTCGTGAAGCCGAGGTTCGATGCGTACAAGGAAGTGTCGAACCAGATCCGCGCGATCTTCGCTGATTACACCGAGCTGATCGAGCCATTGAGCCTCGACGAGGCGTATCTCGACGTTACCGAGGACCGGAAAGGCCTGGGGAGTGCGCGGGCGATCGCCGAGGACATCCGGCGGCGGATTCGCGAGGAGTGCAACCTGACCGCTTCTGCCGGGGTCAGTTACTGCAAGTTCATTGCCAAGCTGGCGTCCGACCAGAACAAGCCGGATGGCCTGTGCGTCATTACCCCCGACAAGGGACCGGCCTTCGTCGCCACGCTTCCGGTGAAACGTTTCCACGGAGTCGGCCCGAAGACGGCGGAGAAAATGGAGCGGCTGGGAATCTTCACCGGCGCCGACCTTGCCGCCTGGAGCCGGGAGCAGCTGGACGCGCATTTCGGAAGCTCGGGCGAATGGTATTGGAAGATTGCGCGCGGGATCGACGAGCGGCCGGTGCGGCCCGACCGGCCGTACAAATCGGTCAGCGCCGAGCGGACGTTCGACGAGGACGAACGCGACCCAGGGAAGTTGGCGGCGGAGCTGGAGCGGGTCTCGGGCTACGCTTGGGCTCGCGTCGAACGAGCACAGGTGATCGGCCGGACCGTGACCTTGAAAGTGAAGTATGCCGACTTCACGATGATCACGCGGTCGAAGAGCTTTGCCTTGCCGATCGCCAACCAGGCCGAGTTCAATGAAGCCGGGCAGGCTTTACTCGCGACCCTGATCCCCGTTCCGAAGGGAATACGGCTGCTCGGCCTCGGCCTTCATAACCTGAGCGAGAATGACGCAGAGGGGCCGGTCCAGCTCGGGCTGGCAATTTTGTGACATTTATGATATAGAATCGCGTGAAGGCCGCTGCGCTCTGTGTCGGCCAACTGCAGGATTTGTCATCGAGAGGCGGGGGAGCCCGGCCGCAGATCGTTTTGGGGGACGATGCGGCCACGAATTGGCTTTGGGGTCTCGCCGACCAGAGAAAGGTGTGTGGAATGGCAGCGAAAGCTTTGAGCTTCGATGTTGGTGATTATGTTGTCTACCCCAAGCACGGCGTTGGCCGCGTAGTCGAACTCCAGAGTACCGAGATTGCCGGAGCATCTCTCGATTTGTACGTCCTTCGCTTCGAAAAGGAGCGGATGACCCTTCGCGTACCCGTCAATAAGGCGGATTCGGTCGGCATGCGTAAGCTGTCGAGCGACAAGACGATGAAGGACGCGCTCGAGACGCTGAAGGGCAAGCCGAAGGTAAAGCGCACCATGTGGTCGCGCCGCGCCCAGGAATATGAAGCGAAGATCAATTCGGGCGACCTGACGTCGATTGCCGAAGTGACCCGCGACCTGTTCCGCGCCGACGACCAGCCGGAGCAGAGCTATTCCGAACGGCAGATCTTCGAAGCGGCCTCGTCGCGCCTGGCGCGCGAGCTCGCGGCCATGGAGCAGGTGGACGAACCGACGGCACTGGTGAAGATCCTCGAGATCCTCAACAAGGCCGCCGCAATCCACAACAAGGCCAAGGAAGTCGCTGCATAGGCTGTCCGGGGGACAGCCGTAAGGCAGCGACTGCAGCGTAAGACTTTTAGTCGAGAGCTGGGAAAGAAGGGCGTCTCCGCAAGGGGGCGTCCTTTCTTTTTGGCCGCCTCCTTGGCTCGGTGACTTCACCGAGTGCGTAGCGGTTCCGCAAGCTCCAATGCCGGGCATCGGTTAGGTTGGAGCCAGCCATGGATGGGCAGCGGGTCGCACTGGTCACAGGCGCAGCGTCGGGCATTGGCAGGGCCGCCGCGCGTGCATTCGCGCACGCGGGTTATGAGACGGTAATCGCCGACATCAACGAGCCGGAGTCGCCGGAAGCGAACTGCCGCTTCATTCGCTGCGATGTGTCCGACCAAACCGCCGTCAGTGCCTTGATCGCGGCAGTGGTTGCCGAACATGGACGACTGGACGCGGCCTTCAATAATGCCGGGGTACTGGGCGAACTTGCCGCCACGGGCGACAGCGATCCGGAGGCGTTCGACCGGGTGATCGCCGTCAACTTGCGGGGGACCTATCTCTGCCTGCGCGAAGAGCTCAAACAAATGGCGAAGCAGGAAGGCGGGGGCGCAATCGTCAACTGTTCGTCGGTCGCCGGCCTCGTCGGGCTAGCGGGCGCCCCGGCCTATGTCGCGTCGAAGCATGGGATCGTTGGCCTGACGCGCACGGCGGCCCTGGAATATGCCAAGGCGAACATCCGTGTGAACGCTATCTGCCCCGGCCCCATCGAAACGAAAATGCTGGAAGATTTGATGGTCGGCATGCCGCGCGAGGCAATCGTCGCGGCTGAGCCTGTCGGGCGCATCGGGAGGCCGGAAGAGATCGCCGAGGCAGTGCTTTGGCTATGCAGCCCGGCCGCGAGTTTCGTCACCGGACAGGCGATCGCCGCCGACGGCGGCTGGACGGTGCAATGAAACGCACGGAACGACATGGGGTTGAGGCGGGTTTGCTGGTATAAAGGCGGTTTCGCCGCCGCCGTTGAGGAGATGGTCGATGGCATTTGCGCTCCAGCTTCAGGAATCGATCCGCGACCGCGAGACGCAGGCGCGATCCGAAGTCCAAAGTGGGGACGGGCTGGGACTGATTCTCAACCGTTACTTGCTGACCGTCGAAGCCGAATCCGACAGCTTCATCCTGACGTCGATCCTGTTGGTTGACGGACCGAACCTGCGTCATGGCGCAGCGCCGAGCCTGCCCGAAGCCTACACCTCTTTGATCGACGGCATGGAATATGGCGATAACCGCGGTTCTTGCGGGACGGCGGCATTCCGCGCCCGGCCGGTTTATGTCACCGACATCGCCACCGATCCGCTTTGGGCAGAGTTCAAGGAACTCGCGCTTCCGCATGGGCTTCGCGCTTGCTGGTCGACGCCGATCTTCGACGATGATCGCAAGGTCATCGGCACGTTCGCCATCTATCACCTCGCTCCCGGCGCTCCGACACAGGAGGAGATCGACCAGATCCAGACGATCACGGACTCCGTCGCCCGCGCCATCATGTGGTCGAAGAGCAAGCAGGACCTGGTGCGTGAGGAAACGCCGCAAAAGCCGCCTTTGAAACTGGTTTAGGGCGAGCGCTCTTCCGCCGCAGGTTCGTCATCCGGAGAGATGACCTGGTGGACCTCGCAAATGCTTCGAGGCTGCGCGAGCCCCCAACGGTCAATCTCGTCGCGCAGCGCTTCTTCGCTGGGTGCGCGATAGACACAATAGACCTTGTCGTCCGTCAGGTAGCTTTGCACCCATTCGATGCCCGGAGCGACGCCGTGCAACGCCGAACAGCTGCGCCGGGCGCTCTGCTGCTGCTGGAAAGGGCTGAGATCACCGAGCCCGCTGAAGTCTTTTTCGATCACGAATTCCGGCATGGCCCCACTCCCGTGTGCCGTTCGCAAGTCTAGCACAAAACGTGCGGGCAACTCCCGTAAAAGGAAGCGTGCCTCCCCGCCACTGCGTTAGCCAATCATTTACTCCATTCGTTTAAATCACTCCAGTCTGAGGGATTTTTGATGCGTAACAGGCCGAAGCGGAGCGATTCGATCCGGGTGGCGTCCAGCCACCTCATCACCACGTGCGCGACGCTGGCTGCGATCATCCTGTTCGTTGTCCTCGGCGTCCGGGTGGTTCCAAGCAGCTTCGGAGCGGCGGTGCCCCCGAGTGGCGGGCTCATCGCCGCCTTCCTGCTGAATATTGCCATCATCCTGTTCGGCTGGCGGCGCGCCAAGGAACTTGCACAAGCGATGGCCGCTCTCGCCCACGCGGAGCAGGAAGCCCACCGGAATGCCTATGTCGATTGCGTGACCGGGCTCGCCAATCGCCGCGCATTGGCGAAGGCGCTTGCCGAGCAACTGCGAGCGCCGTCGATCACCGGCGCAATCACCCTCATCGACCTCGATCATTTCAAGAAGGTCAACGACCTCCACGGCCATGCGGCCGGCGACGACTTGCTCAACCATGTCGGCAAGCTCCTCGACGATATTTCGCCCAAGGACAGTGTCGTCGCCCGGCTTGGCGGCGACGAGTTCGCCCTGTTGATGCCCGTTGCCGACGCGAAAGATGCGGAAGAGCGGGTCGTCGCCCTCCTGCAAAGCCTCTCCGCGCCGATCGACGTCGGCGCCTTCCATGCGCATCTGTCGGCATCCGCCGGCATCGCCATGCTGGCCGAAGGGCAGTCCGCGGAAGACATGCTGCGCCGCGCCGACATTGCGATGTATTCGGCGAAGCGCGCGGGCCGGAACACCTTGCGCTGGTTCGATTCGGACCAGGAGGCGGAGATCAAAGAGCGCGCCATCCTGGAGGACGAAATCCGCCAGGGAATCGACGGCGACGAATTCCTCCCCTTCTTCCAGCCGCTCATCAATCTCGAGACCGGCGAGACCTCAGGCTTCGAGGTTCTGGCACGCTGGCGCTCGCCGCGCCGCGGGCTGGTCGAGCCGGTCGACTTCATCGCCATCTGCGAAGCGTCGGGCATGATCGCCGCCTTGTCGATGAAGGTCATGCGCAAGGCACTCATGGAGGCGAAGGACTGGCCGGCCCACCTCAAGATCGCGGTCAACATCTCCCCGGTGCAGTTCCGCGATCCCCAACTGGCCGAGCGTATCCTGAAATTGCTGACGGAGACCGGCTTCCCGGCTCGTCGCCTGGAGCTCGAAATCACCGAGGGCTCGCTCATCGAGCATCCGGAACAGGCCATTACAGTGGTGCAGAGCCTGAAGAATAACGGGATCAGCATCGCGCTCGACGATTTCGGCACCGGCTACGCTTCGCTGACGCAACTGCAGGCATTGCCGTTCGACCGTATCAAGATCGACAAGAGCTTCGTCGCCACCATCGGCGAAAGCGAGCAGAGCGCGGCCATAGTCCGGACCATTGCCTCGCTCGGCAAGCTGCTGTGCGTGCCGATCACCGCCGAGGGCGTCGAAACCGAGACCATCCGCCAGCAACTGGCAGACGCCGGTTGCCAGGATGCACAAGGCTGGCTGTTCGGACGCGCGGTTTCGGCCCAGTTCGTTCGCGACCATTTCGATTTGCCGGCTGAGGGTCTGGAAGGTCCGCTCGACCCGCTTGACAGCACCGATCACGAGCGTCGCGACGGCGACCGCCGCGCCGCCGCGCGGGCCCGGCTGGCCGTGGGCCGCAAGTGGTAAGGGCCCCGACGAACATTTAGCTTGCGTTCCGATTTCCGCCCAGTGTATTAGTCAGCTAACACGCACTGGGAGGATGACATGCGCCGTTTCACGATTCCCGCTTCCGTAGCGATCGCTCTTGCTGCGGCCGGTTGCCACCGGGCAGCCGACGCCGAAGACCGCAACGCGGGGCCGAAGGTCGATCGGACATACCAGGTCGGAAGCTTCAGCAAGATCGAGGTTGCCGGGCCTTATGACGTCAAGGTCGTCACCGGCGGAACGCCGGGCGTTACCGCCCACGGCGGTGAAAACCTGCTCAACGAAACCGAAGTCGTCGTCGATGGCGACGAGCTGAAAATCCGGCCGAAGAAGCACAGGGGCTGGCACTGGTCGAACGGCACTGCGCAGTTCACCGTCAATGTCGCCGCGCTGCGCGCGGCCACGATCGCCGGCTCAGGCGGGATTACGGTCGACAAGGTCAGCGGCGATTTCGACGCGGACGTTGCCGGTTCGGGAGACCTTCGCCTGCCGTCCGTCGCCGCCGGCAAGCTCAAGCTGGCGATCGCCGGATCCGGCGGCCTGATGGCGGCCGGCACAGCCGACAATGTCGACATCAGCATTGCCGGTTCGGGCGACGTCGACGCCAAGAGCCTGGTCACACGCACTGCCGATGTCTCGATCGCTGGATCGGGTGGAGTCACAGCGCATGCGACCGAGAAAGCGGACGTTTCGATCATGGGGTCGGGCGACGTCGAACTGACCGGCGGCGCCAAGTGCAGCGTCTCCAAAATGGGATCGGGCGACGTCCACTGCGGCTGAAGCCGCGGTGACGACTTGTTAACCATAAGCGGCGAGAGTGGCGGAATGAAAACCGCTGCCCTCGCCGCCTTGTTTTTGCTCGCTGCGCCCGCCGAGGCTGCGACCCGCAATTATTCCGTCACCAGCTTCGATCGCATCCGCGTCGATGGGCCCTACCAGGTCACATTGAAGACCAACGTTGCGCCCTTCGCCAAGGCGAACGGCAGCCAGCAGGCGCTGGACGCGGTCTCCATCCGTGTCGAGGGGCGGACGTTGATCGTCCGCGCCGATCCTGCCGGCAGCTGGGGCGGCTATCCCGGCCAGGAACGGGGACCAGTCACCATCGAGCTTGGTACGTCCGACCTTGCCAATGCGTTGGTCAACGGCGCCGGGGCGCTGGCCATCGACCGTGTAAAGGGGCTGAAGTTCGACTTCTCCATCCAGGGTTCGGGGATGCTGCGCATCGACCAGGCCGACATCGATCAGATGCGGGCATTGCTCGATGGATCGGCCAGCGCGCGCCTCGGTGGCCGTGCAGCAAGCATCAACGCAAGCATCCGCGGCACGTCGACCTTCGATGCCGGGGCGTTGTCGGTAAAGGATGCCGTCATTGTCGCCGAGGGACCGACTGTCATCCGCGCGACCATTACCAACAGCGCCAAGATCGATGCGCGGGGCCTGACCTCCGTGACCGTCGAGGGCGGCGCCGCCTGCACCGTCAAGACCCAAGGATCAGCGACCGTCAGCGGCTGTCGCTGACATCAATCCGCAATCTTGTGGCACCATCCAGATAGGTTGGACCCGCATAAGAAATTAGCGTCGTTCCACTGACGCTCGGGGGGAATGTTGGGGCAGTTCCATCACGCACTGGTCAAAGAGACCATTGAGGCCTTGCGGCGCAACGTCGAGGCGTTGCGGCGGCTTGAACAAGAAGGCGTGCCCGATCTTGAGGCTTTGGCCAGCATAGAAGCCGCGCGGTCGATACTTGCCAAGGCCCAGGAGGTGGTCGTCGGCTTTGGCGACTTGCCGCCGGCCTAGCGCCGTTGCGCCTGGGAGGCAGCCCGACCCTTGGTTGGAGTCTCGTTAAATCGGCTGCTGTACCAAGCGCTGAATGAGGCGAGCGTGGAATAGCCGAGTAAATGAGCGATATCGGTCAGGCGCAAGCGGCGATTGGCGAAATGCTGGCTGACTTGCTGCACCCGGACCCGATCGAGCAATTCGCTAAAGCTGGTTTCTTCGCGGTCGAGCCAGCGTTGCAGCGTCCGAATGTTCGTACCAAGCGCATCTGCAACCCCGGCAATCGTGGCCCGGCCGGCGGGCATGAGCAGTCTAATCGACTGCTCAACCTCTTCCTGAATGGTGCGCGGCCCGGGATCGACCATTGCGCCCACCAGCTGGCGCGCATGAGCCGCCAGGGCCGTGTCCGCGCGCGGATTGGTACGATTCATGTCGGCGGTGGCGACGACAATACCGTCGAAATCGGCCCCGAATTGCAGCGGGCAATCGAACAGCCGGTCGTAAATGGCGCGGTCGGGCGACAGCGGCCGGTCGTAGGAGAAACTCACGCATTGCGGACGCCAGCTTTCGTCCATCAAGGTCCGGCACAATTTGTGAAGGACGCCAAGCGCGAGATCGCCCACCTGGCGAGACACCATGGGCGGGTTAAGCGCGAAGACTTCTCGCAGGTAGAAACTGTCCTCATGCTCTTCAATTTGCAGCATCAGGTTCGAATTGATGCGGTTGCGGAACTCGGCGAGGATCTCCATCGCGTCGCGCAGCGTAGACTGGTGAACGATGAGCAGGCTGACGAGGCCTAGGTCGCTGAGCTGGCGCCGCTCCGCCATCATCAGCCCAAAGGTGACACAGCCGGATGCGGCGGCGCTATCTTCCAGCAGGCGGACAACCGGCCGCGCGGGCAGCATCAGGTCGGGATTGCTCATCATGGACGGCGTCAAGCCTGCCTGCCTCAGCAAAGGCCTGACATCGAGGCGCAATTGTTCGGCCACTTCGAAGTAGCCGGTCAGCGAGGCGGCGCGGACGAGCTCCATATTGCCCCCAGTTTTGACACGACATCATCAGGAACTGTCGCGATCCCTATAATCGCCCCCTCCTACACCTGATAACTCGGCCGCGAAATCCCAATCGGAAGGCTTTTGTGGCGCAAGCAGTACGCTTTTATGAGACCGGCGGGCCGGAGGTTCTCCGTTTCGAGCAAGTGTCGGTCGGCCAGCCCGGCGACGGCGAAGTCCGTATTCGCCACCTCGCGGTCGGGCTCAATTTCGCCGACACCTATTTCCGCCAGGGTTATTATCCGGTGCCGGTGCCGAACGGCATGGGTGTCGAGGCATCCGGCGTCATCGAGGCGATCGGCCCGAACGTAAACGGCTTCAAGGTCGGGGACCGCGTAACCTATACCGGCAGTCCGCTCGGCGCCTATTCGACCGAACGGGTCATGCCCGTCGGGCCGCTCTTCAAGCTGCCGGTCGACATCACCCACGAAACCGCCGCGGCGATGACGATGCGCGGCCTCAGCGCCGCTTACTGGCTATTGAAGACCAACCCCTGGATGAAGGCTGGCGATACCATCCTCATCCATGCCGCTGCCGGTGGCGTCGGCCTGATCGCCTCGCAATGGGCCAAGCTCCTGGGGCTGCGCGTCATCGGCACGGTTTCGACCGAGGCCAAGGCCGAACTGGCCAAGGCCCATGGTTGCGACGAGATCATCTTCTACCGCCGCGAGAATGTCGTCGAGCGAGTCCGCCAGCTGACGGACGGCGAGGGCGTCACGACGGTATACGACACAGTCGGCAAGGACACATACGAGGGGTCGCTGAAATCCCTGAAGCGACGGGGGGTGCTGGTCGGGTGCGGCACGGCGTCGGGGCCATTTCCTCCGATCGATGCGCTGCAGCTTGCCATCCAGGGCTCGGTCTATTTCACGCGCCCTGCGCTCGCCGACTATATTGCCGATCCGGCCGAGCGGGCCGAGCTTTCCGAAGCCCTGTTCGACCACGTCGCAGCCGGTCGCATCCGGATCAACATCAACCAGCGCTATGAACTCGCCGACGCCATTCAGGCGCATCGCGACCTCGAGGCGGGGAAGACGACGGGCTCGTCGATCTTCGTCATCCCATGAGGATCGAGAAGCTCACGACGCACATCGGTGCGGAACTGGTTGGCGTCGATCTCGCCAAGGCCAAGAGCGACAACGCCTTGTTCGACGACATCAAGGCCGCGCTGCTGGAGCACAAGGTCCTGTTCCTCCGCGACCAGCTGATCTCCAAGGCCGACCACGTCGCCTTCGCTTCACGTTTCGGCGATCTGGAGGATCATCCGGTGGCGGGCAGCGACCCGGACCATCCTGGCCTGGTCTGTATCTACAAGGACCTCGACTCGCCGCCCGACCATTACGAAAATGCCTGGCATTGCGACGCGACCTGGCGGGAAAAGCCGCCATTGGGCGCGGTCCTGCGCTGCATCGAATGCCCGCCGGTCGGCGGCGACACGATCTGGGTCAATATGGCGCGCGCCTATGAAGACCTGCCCGCCGACATCAAGCTGCGGATCGAAGGGCTCTACGCGCGCCACTCGATCGAGGCGTCGTTCGGCGCCCGAATGCCGATCGAGAAGCGGCACGCCCTCAAGGCCCAATATCCCGATGCCGAGCATCCCGTCGTTCGAATCCACCCGGAAACGGGAGAGAAGGTGCTGTTCGTCAACAGCTTCGCGACGCACTTCACCAATTATCACACGTCCGAAAACGTGCGCTACGGCCAGGATTATGCGCCGGGCGGGTCGAACCTGCTCAACTACCTGATCGCGCGCGCTTCGATCCCCGAATATCAGGTGCGCTGGCGCTGGCGTCCGAACAGCATCGCCATCTGGGATAACCGCTGCACCCAGCATTACGCCGTCATGGATTACTGGCCGGCCGTCCGGAAAATGGAACGCGCAGGCATCGTCGGCGACAAGCCTTACTGAGGAGGAAAAAACATGCAGTTCATGGACGAAAGCCTGCTGCCGGAGAACCAGGATCCGCTGGTCATTCAGGTAGCGCCCTATGCGCCGAGCTTCCTGCCGCGCGACAGCGACGACATTCCGGTGTCGATGCAGGACCAGGTGCAGAAAGCGGTCGATTGCTACAACGCCGGCGCCACCGTGCTGCACGTCCACGTCCGCGAGCCGGACGGCAAGGGCTCCAAGCGGCTCGACATGTTCAACGAGATGCTCGACCGCCTGCGCACCGCGGTCCCGAAAATGATCCTCCAGGTCGGCGGATCGATCAGCTTCGCGCCGAAGGATGAGGGTGAATCTGCCAAATGGCTGGGCGACGACACGCGGCACATGCTCGCCGACCTCAAGCCGGCGCCAGACCAGGTGACCATCGCCATCAACACGAACCAGATGAACGTGATGGAGCTGATCACCGACGAGGATGTCGCTGGCACCTCCATGGGCGAACCCGACTACAAGCATGCCTACACCGAAATGTACTACGAATCCGGGCCGGGCTTCGTGAAAGAGCACCTGAAGCGACTGACCGCCGCCGGCATCCAGCCGCATTTCATGATCGGTTCGATCAAGGACCTGGAGACCGTCGAGCGCATCGTCCGCAAGGGCCAGTACATGGGCCCCTATGTTCTCAACTGGGTGGCGATCGGCGGCGGGCATGACGGGCCCAACCCGCGCAATTTGATGGAATTCATCAACCGCGTGCCGCAGAATGCCGTTCTGACGGTGGAGGGCCTGATGCGCAGCATCTATCCGCTGAACGCCATGGGTATTGCCATGGGCCTGCATGTGCGGGTCGGCCAGGAAGACAATCTCTGGGGCCGCCGCGGGGAGCGCGCGACCTCGGTCCAGCAGATCGAGAAGATGGTGAAACTGTCCGGCGAACTATGGCGCCCCATCGCCACTGGCGAGCAGGCGCGCGCCATCTACAGGATCGGCACTTCCTACTCGAGCGTGGAGGAGACGCTGGAGAAGAACGGATGGCTGCCCAACCAAACGCCCCGGTTGGCGCAGCTGCAGGCGGCGTGAAGCCTATCGCTTCGCCCGCAACGGTTATCAGGCCGGGCATCCCGGCTTACGCCTGGGTAGTGTTTGCGCTCACGCTCGGCCTGATGATTTCCGATTACATGGCGCGGCAGGTGCTGAACGCCGTCTTCCCATTGCTCAAGTCCGAGTGGGCGGTGAGCGATGGACAGCTTGGCTTCCTTGCCGGCGTCGTGCCCCTGATGGTCGGGCTGTTGGCCTGCCCGATCTCGTTGCTGGCCGACCGCGTCGGCCGGGTGAAGAGCATCGTAGCGATGGCGGCCTTGTGGAGCGTAGCCACGTTGCTCTGCGGCCTTGCGAAAAATTACGACCAGATGCTCACCGCGCGTGTGCTCGTCGGGGTAGGCGAGGCAGCATACGGCAGCGTCGGCATCGCCGTCATTATCAGCGTGTTCCCGAAGCACCTCCGGGCAACACTGACCGGGGCCTACATGGCAGGCGGGCTTGCCGGCCAGGTCATGGGGGTGGCGATCGGCGGCGCCGTTGCGGCGGAGCATGGCTGGCGAATGGCATTCAACATCATTGGCATCGCCGGGCTGGTGCTGGCCTTTGCCTACGCCTGTTGCATCCGGGAATCGCGAATGCCCGTGAACGAGAAAGCCGAGCGGCAGTCGATTACGATCGCTAGCCTCAAGACGCTGTTTTCCGGAACCAGCCTCAACGGCGCCTATATCGGAAGCGGCCTGCAATTGTTCGTTGCCGGTGCGTTGCCGGCATGGCTGCCTACCTATTTTGTCCGCTATTACGATTTGCCGCTGGCCCAGGCGGCCTCGCGAGCCGCGATCTTTCTCGCCATTGGTGCCGCCGGCATGGTGCTGTTTGGAATGGCCAGCGACCGGCTCGTGCGCTCGATGGCGCAGCGGGCAAGGCTGTCAGCCGCATTTTGCATTGGTTGCGCACTGCTCGTCGGTGCGACGTTTGCGATCGGCCCGGGGACGACACAGCTGATCTTGCTCGGGCTCTCGATGTTTCTTGCCGCGGCGACAGCCGGGCCCGCCGGCGCAATGGTCGCGAGCCTGACTCCGGCGGCGCTGCACGGCACGGCCTTTGCGGTGCTGACGCTTGCCAACAATGCGTTCGGGTTGGCGCCCGGGCCAATCGTTACTGGCTGGCTCGCCGATCGCATCGGGCTCCTCGGCGCACTGCAATTTCTGCCTGCCGCGAGTATCGCCGCGGCGCTGGTTTTCCTCGTGGCTTCGCGCAGGGCTGCCGAGGACTGGAGTCCACGGCCGGCGTAACCGACCGCGTCGGGCTAAAGGCCGAGGAGGCTAATCACAGCGTAGCTGACTGTGCCCAGCGCGAGCAGCGACAGGATGACCGTGACGATAACCGGACCGCCGGCCCGGGAAACGGTTCGGATATCCACACCCAGACCAAGAGCCGCCATCGCTATGACTGTGAAAACAGTCGCCATGCTTCCAATAGGGGCGAGCGCCCAGGCCGGAATGAGGTTCGCGGAACGCAGCGCCACCATCACCAGGAATCCGATGATGAACCAGGGGACCAGCTGGTGCGGTGCCGGCCACTTGCGCCGGACAGCGGTTGCGGGCGCCGGTGAATCTTCGGCCTTCTCGCGCCACCTGGCAGTGACGATCGACAGGGTCAGGCATACCGGACCGAGCATGAGGACGCGGATGAGCTTGACCAGCGTCCCGATTTGCACCGCCTTCGCACCGGCGGGCGCCGCGGCGGCAATCACCTGGGGAACGGCGTAGACGGTCAAACCCGCGAGGGCTCCGAAGGCGATGTCGGTCATGTGCAGGATCGCACCGATCAGCGGCAGGATGAGGACGACGATCACGCCGAGTACGGCCGTGAATGCAATCGACGAAGCCACCTCGTCGCTGTCGGCACCGATGACGGGTGCAACGGCCGCAATCGCCGAATTGCCGCAAATCGAATTGCCACAGGCCACCAGCACGGCAAGCCGCTTCGACAGGCCGAACAATCGGCCAATTGCGAAGCTGAGAAGGATTGCGCCCGCGACAATGGCGAGGATCGAGAGCAGCAACGGCCAACCCGCCGAGAGGATGGTCGCCGCGCTAACCGAGGCTCCCAGGAGGACGACGGCAATCTCAAGCACCAGCTTGGCGCTGAAATCGATGCCGGGCTTCCACCTGCCAGGCGGAACCCATGCCGTCCGGATGGCAGCGCCGATCAGGATGGCGAGGACAAGGGCCTCGATCCAGGCGCGGCCGGCCAGCATCAATTCAAGTTCGGCCAGGGCATGTCCGGCAGCCGCGACCACCGCGCACAGCGCCAGTCCAGGGAGGATTCGGGCCGGATGGTTGTCGACTAGGGCCAATGCCATCGCATTCTCTTACATTGCTGGCGGGGAAGGGAAAATCGGACGACGCGCCGGTTCCGCCGCCTAGAACGAAACAGAGGCCCCGGCGCCTGGGGAGCACCGGGACCTCTGCCCTCACGCTACTAGGATTAACTCCGGGAACCTGGCCGCCACTCCGTTTTGAGCGCGGATCGGCTTTATGCCGACGGACGGCCGTGTTTCCGGAGAAGATCCAGTTGCGGAGACCAAGCGAGCATTCAGGAACTGGTACAGGTCGCTCACTTGGTGTTTCGCGAAGTCGCTAGAAGTTGAACCTGCCCTGGAGGACGAACGTCCGTCCTTCGTCGACGACATTGGCCTGGCTGTAGGCACCGAACAGGGATGACAAAGGCGTCGCAACGCCCATCGATACAGTCCGCTTGTCCAGCAGGTTCTTGCCGAGGACAGCAACTTCCCACCTGCGGGCCGGGTCGCCGAGCGCGACGCGCATGCTGAACTTGGCAAAGCTGTCCTGGACCTGGTTCGGGTCGAGCGTCGGCGACAGGAAGTAGCCGTCGCTTGCGAACATGTCGGCAGTCGAGCGGAATTCGAGCCCGCTGTTGATCGCGTGGTTCCAGTCAACCGCCAGCGTCGCTTGCCAATCGGGAACGAGCTGGTTGGTCTTGCCCTTGTAATCGCACTGGCCATTGATGCCGTCCGGCACCTGGCCGGGGTAGCACTGGCCGTTCGGGTACTTCTTGAACTCGAAGTCAGTCAGCGCTCCCGCCGCCCGCAGCGTGACGTGCGGCGTAACTGCAAAGCGGCCGTCGAGTTCAATGCCTTGCGTCCGCGCATCGGCGTTGCCGACGACATAGCCGAGCACGCCGTCGAACACCGAGACCTGAAGGTCCTGGATGTCCGTGTGGTAGAGCGCGGCGTTGACGATCGCGCGGCCGTCGAGGAAGCGGGTCTTCGCGCCGGCTTCCCAGTTCGTGGCCTTTTCTTCGCTGAATTCGAAGGCGTCGGCCATGGTCGAATAGAAGCCGCGGTTGTTGCCACGGAAGTCGAAGCCGCCCGACTTAGTGCCCTTCGTGAACGAACCGTAGAACATGATGTCAGGGTTGACGTCATATTGAAGGACCACCGACGGGACGAAGCCGGTCTTCGCGACCTTGTCTGCGACCGGATGGGTGCCAAGGTCCGCCAGACAGGCTGCCGCCTTCTGGCCCGCCGTCAGGCCGGGCGTGG
>Ga0207701_10002882_pt1 | contig 17761 bp, 17 predicted proteins | sample KBSSwiSSwithPhiX_FD_184294 | JGI IMG/M metagenome (GOLD analysis project Ga0207701, IMG submission 184294) | Switchgrass rhizosphere bulk soil microbial communities from Kellogg Biological Station, Michigan, USA, with PhiX - S5 (SPAdes) (version 2) | ecosystem: Environmental > Terrestrial >... | reverse complement strand
CGGTCGACGGCAGCCGCCGCGACACAGCCCTCGGAATCGAGCAGCGGTTCTGTCATCATGTCCGGCGCCATCGACGCCACGACCGGCAGACAGCTTGCCGGAGTCGCCACGGTGACCAGACCAGCGCCAGAGCGCAATGCCGCCATACCGGACAGCATTGCCGCGCCGGTTTTTCCAATTGATCCGGCGATGACCGTCACCCGCCCAAAGTCGCCTTTGTGCGATTCAGCCGCTCTGGGCTCGATCAGCACCCGCAACTGCTCCGGCGTCAGCAGATCGACGTACGGACCCTCGAGCCCCTCGACGACTTCATACGGAACGCCGATATCGGCGATCACGACATCTCCGGCGTGTGTTTCGCCCGGGGGCAGGACCAGGGGCAGCTTCGGAGCGGCGAGTGTCACCGTCATCGCCGCGCTGACGCAATCACCGATCAGGTGTGGGGTATCTGCAGAGAGACCGCTCGGAAGATCGACCGACACGATTGGGATATCAGACGCGTTCACGTCGGCGAAGACCGTCTCGAGCATCCCGTTGACCGCTGCCTTGAGGCCGGTCCCGAGAATGGCGTCCACGATCAGCGTGCACTGCGAGATCTCGGAGAAATGGAGCTCCCAGCTCTGCTCGTCGCCGATCTCGACAACGGTCAGGCCGAGCCGGCCCAGGATGTCGAGATTGGTCCTCGCGTCACCGCGAACGTCGCCCAGCGATCCGATGACAAACACCGCCGTGTCCACGCCGCGCTGAAGCAGCGTGCGCGCCACCACGAAGCCGTCGCCGCCGTTATTGCCTCGCCCGCACAGGACGGCCACCCGTCCGGCCAGTTGCTCCTCGTACGCCGCTTCGATGGCGGCCACGACCTGCCGGCCGGCGTTCTCCATCAGCACGAGCGATGGAATCCCGATGTCTTCGATGGTGAACCGGTCGGCCTCGCGCATTTGCGCGGCGGTGAGGATGCGCACGCTTGCGCGGAGTGTACTACAGCGATAACGTGCGATCAGAGGATCAGGAATCGCGAATTCGGGAATCGGGAAATCGGGAATCGGGGATCAGGAGTCGGGGATCAAGGCGCGATGACGACTGCAACGATCTACGTAAACGGCCGAATCAGCGACGCTCGCGACGCGGTCGTGTCCGTGCTCGATCACGGCTTCCTGTACGGCGAGGGCGTGTACGAGACGTTGCGCACCTACAACCGACGACTGTTCCTGTTTGACCGGCACGCCCGGCGCCTCCGGCGCTCCGCATCGATGATCGCGCTCGACTTGCCGTTCAGAGACGACGATCTGCGACAGGCCATTACTGACACCATGGCGCAGGCGCCCTTCGACGGGGAAGCTTACGTACGAATACTCGTGACACGTGGTGTCGGCGATCTGACCTACGACCCGAAAGCGACCCCGTCGGCCACACTGGCAATCATCGTGAAGCCACACGTCGATCCTCCCGCCTCCGCATACCGGGACGGTGTCGCGGTTGCCATCGTCGACACCGTCAGGAACCATCCGGGCTCAGTGAACCCGATGATCAAGAGCAACAACCTGATGAACAACGCGCTGGCGATGCAAGAGGCCATTCGCCGCGGAGCGTTCGAAGGCGTCATGCGGAACTACCGAGGCGAGCTCACCGAGTGCACCACCGCCAACCTGTTCGTCGTGAAGGGCGGTGTTGCGCTGACGCCACCGCTCGATGCCGGACTCCTCCCCGGGATTACACGAGAGTTCGTCTTCGAGATCGGACGAGCGATCGAGATCGAGGTTCGCGAAGCCGTCCTGCGAGACGACGACCTCTATGCTGCGGACGAGGCGTTCCTGACGGGCACGACGCGGGAGGTGGTACCCGTGGTGATGGTTGACAGCCGATCGATCCGGGATGGCAGACCGGGCCCGGTCACGCTGAGGCTGCTGGAGGAATTTCGACGCGCCGCACGGTCCCTTTCGTAGTGTCCGGCGTTAGCCGGGCCTCGAGAACTGTCCGCCGGACCTGACAAGCGGGGTCCGCTTGAAGGCGCCTCCGGGGGACACTACGAAGCAACATCGACTGGTGGGCACGAACAGAACAGATTCCGATCTCCGTACGGATTGTCGATGCGGCCGACGCTCGGCCAGAACTTCCTCGTTCGCACCCACGGCAGCGGAAATGCCGCCTGCTCGCGGGAGTACGGATGCGCCCAATCCGCTGCGGCAATCGCTGTTGCCGTATGCGGCGAGTGCTTGAGCACGTTATCGCCTGCGTCTACGGTTCCGTTCACGACCTGATCGATCTCCGTGCGAATCTGGATCATCGCCTCGCAGAACCGATCGATCTCGCCTTTGTCTTCGCTCTCAGTCGGCTCCACCATCAGCGTGCCGGCGACCGGGAACGAGACCGTGGGTGCGTGGAAGCCGTAGTCCATCAATCGCTTGGCCACATCCATCTCTTCGATCCCGGCCGCTTTGAACGATCGCAGATCAAAAATCAATTCGTGCGCAACGCGCCCGTTACGCCGTGTATACAGAACCGGATAGTGCTCCTCGAGCCGAGCCTTGATGTAATTCGCGTTCAGGATGGCGTAGCGGGTGGCATCGGTGACACCCCTGGCGCCGAGCATCCTGATGTAGGCGTACGAGATCAGCAGGATGCTCGCACTCCCCCACGGTGCCGCGGACACTGCCGGTATCGGCTTCTCACCGCCGACGCGCACGAGTGGATGGCCTGGCAGGAACGGCGCGAGGTGCGTCGCGACGCCGATTGGTCCCATTCCCGGCCCGCCGCCCCCATGAGGAATCGCAAACGTCTTGTGCAGATTCAGGTGGCACACGTCGGCGCCGATCGTGGCCGGGCTCGTCAGCCCGACCTGTGCGTTCATGTTGGCGCCGTCCATGTACACCTGTCCGCCGTGCTCGTGGACGCTGTCGCAAATGGTTCGGATGCCGTCCTCGAATACGCCGTGCGTGGACGGGTAGGTGATCATTAACGCCGCCAGCCGTTCCCGATGCTCGGTCGCCTTGCGCCGAAGGTCGTCGATGTCCACGTCGCCGGTCGGCGCTGTCGCGACCACGACCACCCGCATGCCGGCCATCGCGGCGCTCGCCGGGTTCGTGCCATGGGCTGAGGCCGGAATCAGGACGACGTCACGGTGCGTCTGCTCACGCTCGCGGTGATACGCGCGGATCACCATCAGGCCAGTCAATTCGCCCTGCGCGCCGGAATTCGGCTGCAGCGATACTGCAGCGAACCCGGTGATGGCGCACAGCGCCTCCTCGAGCTCGCGGACGATCTGCGCATAGCCCTGCGCCTGATCGGACGGGGCAAAGGGATGCACGCGACTGAAGTGCTCCCAGGTAATCGGCAGCATCTCGGTGGCCGCGTTCAGCTTCATCGTGCACGAGCCGAGAGGAATCATCGACGTATCCAGCCCGATGTCTTTTCGCTCCAGCGCGCGGATGTAGCGCATCATCTGCGTTTCGGAGTGATGTGCATTGAACACCGGGTGCGTCAGGTAGGGTGTCGTGCGCCGCACCTCGGGCCACGCGACGACATCGTCGGGGCTCTCCTGTTCGTCGACAGCCCCGAAACCAACGCTGACATCTGGCCGAGTCTTCCCGAACAGCCTGACGATGTCCACAAAGTCTTCCCGCGTCGTCGTCTCGTTCAAGGCGATACCGACTGTGGAATCGTCGATATAACGGAAATTGATCCCACGCTCCAGCGCTCGCGATCGCAGAGGCGCGACGCCTCCTGGCACCTTCAGGCACAACGTGTCGAAGAACGTTGCGTTCTGTTGCGTGACGCCGAAGAACTCTTTCAGAACCGCGGCGAGTCCGCGAGCGAGATCGTGTGTCCGGGCTGCAATTTCTCGCAGGCCCTTGGGACCGTGATACACCGCGTACATGGCCGCCATGTTGGCGAGGAGCGCCTGCGCGGTGCAGATGTTCGACGTCGCCTTCTCGCGGCGGATGTGCTGTTCGCGCGTGGCGAGGGCCATCCGGTAGGCGGTCTGGCCGTGCGCATCCACCGACACGCCGATCAGCCGGCCGGGCATCTGCCGGACATAGGCATTGCGCGTCGCGAAGAACGCGGCATGCGGCCCGCCGTAGCCGAGGGGAACCCCGAATCGCTGCGAATTGCCGACCACGACGTCCGCGCCCATCTCGCCGGGCGGCTTGAATAACGTGAGCGCGAGCAAATCAGTCGCGACCGCAACCAACACCCCGTGTTCGTGCGCACGCGCGATGAACGTCGACAGGTCCTCCAGCGCGCCGCGTTCGTCGGGATACTGCAACAGCAGACCGAAGACGCCCGGCTGGAACTCCATCTCGTCCTTCGGCAGAATCTTCAGCTCGATTCCAAGCGGCTCTGCCCGCGACTTGAGGACTTCGAGCGTCTGCGGAAAGCAGCGATCGCTGGCCAGGAAAATCCGCGCCTCGACACCAGGCTCCGGCTTGTGGACCCGTTCCAGCAGCGTCATCGCTTCCGCAGCGGCCGTCGCCTCGTCCAGCAGCGACGCGTTGGCCACCTCCATCGCCGTCAAGTCCGCCACCATCGTCTGGAAATTGAGCAGCGACTCGAGACGTCCTTGTGCGATCTCCGCTTGATACGGCGTATAGGGCGTGTACCAGCCGGGGTTCTCCAGCACCATCCGGCGGATGACACTGGGGGTGAAGGTGTCGTGGTAGCCGAGACCGATGTACGAGCGGAAGGTCCGGTTGCCGCGGGCGACGTGTGTCAGGCGGCGCAAAAACTCGTATTCCGATTCTGCCGGTGGAAGATTGAGTGGAGCCGTGAGACGGATGGCTTCGGGGATCACTTCGTCGATCAGCGTGTCAAGCGACGAGGCACCGACGGCCTCGAGCATCTGGTCGCGCTCGGACGGAGACGGACCGATATGGCGGTCGGCGAACATCACTCCTTGACGAGTGCCTCGTACGCCGCTGCGTCAAGAAGCGACTCGCTGGCCGCGGGACTCGACAGCCGAATCCTCACCATCCACGTGTTGTAGGGCTCGCTGTTCACCGTCTCGGGATGGTCCTTGAGGTGCGGGTTCACCTCCACCACCTCGCCGGTCAGCGGTGCGAACAGTTCCGAAACAGCTTTGACCGATTCGATCGAGCCAAAGGATTCGCCGGCGGTAACTGTGGATCCCACGTCTGGAAGCTCCACGAATACGACGTCGCCGAGCTGTTGCTGAGCATAGTCGGTAATGCCGACGGCCGCTGTGTCGCCGGAGACCCGGACCCACTCGTGGTCCTTCGTGTATTTGAGATCGGTCGGATACGGCATGGTTGTTTTGTAGCGTCCGGCTTCAGCCGGACCATCACTTTCGACTGCGTTTGTAAAATGGTAACGGCACAACGCGCGCCTTCGACGCACGGCCGCGAATGTCCACGTCGATCTCAGTTCCGGGAGCGGCAAGCTCGATTGGCGCATAGGCCATCGCGATCGCCTTCTTCAGAAAGGGCGTCTGTGTGCCGCTGGTGACAACCCCGATCGGCCGGTCCTGCTGCATGAGGGGATATCCATGCCGGGCGATTCCACGGTCGATCATTTCCAGCCCCACGAGCGTACGCCCGACGCCCGCGCCGCGCTGCTCTGCGAGACGGTCTCGCCCGATGAAATCAGTCTTGTGCCAGGCGACTGTCCAATCGAGGCCGGCTTCAAGAACCGTCGTCGATTCGTCGATGTCATTGCCGTAGAGACGCATCGCGGCTTCCAGACGCAGCGTGTCGCGGGCACCAAGACCGCAGGGGATGACATCGGCCGAGCGGCCTGATTCGAGCACCGCCTGCCACACCCGCTCGGCCATGTTGGGCGGAACGAAAATCTCGAAACCGTCTTCGCCGCTGTACCCCGTGCGCGAGATTGTCGCGCGCGCGTTCGCGACTTCCCCATTTGCAAACCAGTAGGGCTTGATGTCACTGAGCTCAACGCCGGTCAACGGCTGCAGCACCTCGCGGGAGGCCGGCCCCTGCAGCGCCAGAAGCGCGTAGCGGCTGCTGCTGTCGACGGCTGCCGCATCACCGACGGATTTGATTTGCTCGCTGATCCATGCGTAGTCCTTCTTCACGTTGGAGGCGTTCGCCACGAACATGAAGTGACTGGGTGCCATCCGGTAGACGAGGACATCATCCACAAAGGTGCCATCTGGCGTCAGCAGTCCCGAGTACTTCGCCTGGCCGATCTTCAACGCGGACGCGTCGCTGCAGACGACGCGGTCGACCGCAGCCGCTGCGTTCTTCCCCGCCACCTCGATCTGACCCATGTGGCTGACGTCGAACAGTCCGGCGCGAGTTCTCACGGCCATGTGCTCGGCCGTAATGCCTGAATACTCGACGGGCATGTCCCATCCGGCAAACGGCACCATGCGCGCGTTCGATGCGCGATGCCTCGCGTGAAGAGGTGTTTTGCGGAGTTCTGCGACGGACGAGTCGGCCATGCGGGGCGCGCGCGAACGCGCGTCAGTCGACGGTACTACGCGACCCCGTTGGAATCAAGAACGGTGCGGGAATCAGGAATGCGCGCGGTACTCCTGACCCGGTTGCTCGAGCGGTGCCTTCGGACGTTCGCGCAGCTTGTCGAAGGTGTCGGTGAGCAGCGCAGCGGTAACCGGACCGACACGGGCGATTTCGTGCGCTTTCATCAGAGTGGCCTCGTGTGGCATCAGAAACAGGTATTCGTCGCAGAAGCCTGCGAGGTCGTGCAGGCGGTGCGACGATACGACCAGGGCGGCACCGCGATCACGTTTCGATTCGAGGGTCGCGTTCAGCCATCGCGAACTTTCTGTATCGAGACCTTCCCACGGTTCATCCAGCACGATCAGCTGCAGCGGATGGCGGCTCAGCACTGTGCGCAGCCCGAGCAGCTGTTTCATGCCCTGCGACAACGCGCGGATCCGCCGCCGGTCGGCCACAGTGGCCTCGCCACTCCCGAGGGTCCCCCATGACGTCGCTCGTACATTGGGCGGCAGCGTCGCAGCGCCGGCGAAGTACGCCACACTCGTGCGGAGCGTCGCGTCCCGGGGCCGGAAGCCGCCGATGCGAACGTCGCCAACAGCTGGAGACAGACACCCAACGAGCATCCGCAGCAGGGTGGTCTTGCCAGCGCCGTTCGCACCGAGCACGCCGAGCGACTGCCCCGTTCGCAGGTCGAACGTCAGGTCGCGGAACACCTCGCGACGTCCGTAGCGCGCCGTCACATTCCGAACGGATACAAATACCGACGACGGACCCATCACTGTGCGGCTTCCAACGGAATGTCACGGCGATTGATCGACCAGAACGCGATCGACACAGCCGCCATCGCGAACATCACTCCAGGCACAACAACCAACAGGTCCCGACCATGAAGATCGCGACCGACCAGCAACAGCGGGTACACGAGCACGGCGCACGCTGTCACCAGCCACTCCGCCGCGCTATGAATTGGCGCTCCCACCTCGACAGCCACCATGTCGGGCCTCGCGAGCGACAGAGTCACCACTGTCAGCAACCATCCGATCGCCCCCGAGAATCGCGGTAGACGAACGGTGGTCGCCCACGGAATGGTAGATACGAGGATCATTGCCGTTACGGTACCGGCGTTGAGTAACAGCGTGCGCTCACTGCCGTTGCCGGTGGCGTACCGAACGGCCGCAATCAGGAGCCAGCACAGCAACCCCGGCGCGGCGGATGCGCCCCAATGCGCGACGATGACTCGTCGTCTGGGCTCCCCATGCGTCAAGAGGAGGTCATAGTGGCCCCGGCGCGCCGGGACGTCGAATCCGGAGGCGCATGCGAATAGCTGAAGCAACAGAACGGGCGTCAAGGCGCCCGACGCACGCGCCGGCTCCATGATGACGCTGACGACGGCGACGACGGTCGCGACCGCGAATGCGCCAATCATCAGCAGCGGCATCGGCGGAGCGACAAAGAAGAACCGCGCCAGATACAACCACCGCCTCATGATTCGTCGTCTGCCGGCGTCGGACGGTCGCCTGGATCGCTGGTCGATTCGACCCATGCTGGAACGGTCCTTTCTTCCAGCGCCTGCGGCGTGTGTGCGAGCCTCTTGCCCGGCGGATACAGGTAGCCGCGGAGGGTGTGGTAGCTGATGTCCAGCACACGACAGGCCGTGCGCTTGTTTCGTCCGCACCGCTCGAACACCAGCTGGGCATACCGCGTTCCCCAGGATCGCAGCGAATCGCCGCGTTCGAGTGAGGGCCAGAGTACTTCAGCAAACTCCCCGCAGACATGTGGAGGCAGATCGTCGAGTTCAATCGCGTTTGTTTCCGCCAGCGCGACGGCCCGTTCAATGACCCGTTGCAGCTCTCGTACATTGCCAGGCCACTGATACGCGCGCAGTGCCTCCTGCGCACCCGTCGACAAAGTTAACGCGCGTGTGTTTCGGTGACGCTCGAGAAAGTACCGTGCCAGCTCGAGGATGTCGTTCGCCCGCTCTCTGAGCGGAGGCACCGTTATCTCGACCCCGGCCAGACGGTAGTACAGGTCCGGCCGGAAGAGGCGCTGCTCGACGAGCCTCGCGAGCGGCCGGTTTGTCGCAGCCACAATGCGTGTATTGATTCGCCGAACACCATGGCCGCCGACCCGCTCGACGGCGACTTCCTGAATCGCACGCAACAGCTTGGCCTGCGCTGACGCCGACAAGTCGGAGACCTCGTCCAGAAAGATCGTCCCGCCGTCCGCGTTTTCAAACTTGCCGCGGCGCCCGCGGACGCCGGTAGCCGTCCGTTCCTCGATGCCGAAGAGCTCGGCCTCGAGAAGAGATTCCACCACCGCCGCACAATTGACGGCAACGAATGGGCCGCGCTGCCGCCGACTGAGTTCGTGGACCTGGCGCGCCACCAGTTCTTTGCCCACGCCTGACTCGCCCTCGATCAGGACTGTGAAATCTGTCAGCGCCACCCGCTCGATCCGGCTTCGCAGTCCCTGCATTGCTGCCGTGGACCCGATCAATGGCGCAGCGCCGTCTGCCGGCCTCGTGCGTGCCACGCTTCGCGCCCGTGCGGCCTCAAGGACAAGCCCACCAAGCTGCGCGATCGAGCTGAGAATCTGGTAGTCGCGATCGTCGAGATCTCGATTCGGGTCACACGTGGCCTCGAGCACCACCTGAACGCGCGTATCGGAATTCGGAACGGCCAGGACCAACGAGTCCGCGGTGCGTGTGGGCGTCACCAGCCGCACCTGGTAGCGCGCCGGAATCTCGCGAAGGCGCACTGCGCGCATCCGCAGCAGCCGCTGCACTTCGCGCTCAAACACGGCAACGAGATCCGGCTCCGAAGCGGCGTGCGTCAGCGCATTACCAAGCAGCGCGACGATCTGCTGCAGCGCGGCCGCATCCATTCCGATCGCAGCGAGAGCCTCCACAGAAACACCACGCGTCATTCCACGAGCGTCGTCGCACATCGACATCCAGCCCTCCGACATGAGTGCGGATACATCTTCCAAGGTCGATGCCACATGCTCATGTGTGCAAAACCCTAATGAGACAGAACGGCGTCGCTCACCGGGAGCGCTTCTACCGGCGCATCAGGGTATGGCTTGCCCGGCGTGCCGCTCGAGGCGCTGCCAGACTCGGGAATGGAATACCCAACAGCATTCGTCGGAACCGGCCGTTCAAACGCCAGGGCGCCGCGGTATTCGATTCGATCGCGCCCGACGCGGCATACGAACGCACGAACCACCCGACTGCGGACCAGAACACGTCCGTCACAGGTCACCAGGTGGACGTCGACGTGCGTGCCAGGGAGCAACCGCATTCCGCCCTCGGCCAGGAGACCGGTGTCGGACAGATTGATTACGGTGAGTTGACCGCCAGCACGAAGTCGGACCTGTGAGACGGGTTCGTCGTCAGCCGGCGTACGACGGGGTGCGCGGCGTCGATCGATCGCGCGGTCAGTCCGCAACGAGCCAGCCTTTCGTGCGCGGGTCATAACGCAACACGCGCGTCCGGCCCGTGGAACCAAGGACTCTCACCGCCCACTGCGTGCCTTCGCGGTCGCGGATGTAGATCGTGCCGGCCGTCGCCGTTCCTGTCGGTGTGAACGTCAGAAGGTTGGTTTGGCCGAGTTGGACGGGATCGGTCCCTGGCGAGTTGGGGGTCAACCCGATGTCGACACCAGGAAACTGCTCGAACAGGCTGGTGGCCGGCTCGATTGGCGAATCTACGCCAGACTGAGTGTCCGCTGTGCGAATGCCATTGCCATTGCCGTCGAGAAACACGCTGAAGACGAAGCCACCCGGCACCTGATCGAACCGGAGCCCGACGGCGGCGCCGCGCGCTACTGCCTGCGTGCGCGCAAGCGCGAGACGCGAGGCCAGGTATCTGGCCGCGGCATGGCCCCGCGAGTGATCGAGTCCGGCCATCGACTGCGCCAGCGCGACGCACGCGAGCGTCGTGATGACCGCAGCGACGGCGGTCAACTCGATGAGCGTATAGCCTGCACAAGGAGACCGCGGCCGCCAGCCGCGGACGCAGTCTCCTTGCAGCGTTCCTACGACTTCGGCGCGGTCACCGTGATCAGCCCCTTCATCTTCAGGAAGCTCTTCTCCCCGATGCCGCGAACGTTCATCAGGTCCTCGATCTTCTTGAAGCTGCCGTTCTTCTGGCGGTACTCGAGAATCCGCTCGGCCGTGGACTTGCCGATGCCGGGCAGCGCTTCGAGTTGAGCCACCGTTGCGGTATTGAGGTTGACCGGCGCACCCGCAGACGCCGAAGCGGTCGACGCCTTCGCCGGGCGCGCGGCCTCCTGCGCCGAGACGGCCGTCGCAACGAGGCCGAGAGCCAGAACGAGCGCTGTCATCATCCGAATCATGAACTGCCTCCTGTCCGCACCTGGCAGGCCTCGTCGCCGACGAGACGGAAACGTGCGGAGCGATCAAGTGAAACGGTTCGCGTCGATCTGCCACATGGTTCCCTTCGCGAAAGGACCCGACGAGCACGAGGGCGTGAGCCGGGCGCTCGTTAAACCACGACGCACCCGCCGGGACGACAGGAAGATGGCAAGCGCGCTGCCACGCTCAGACGTGCGCCACTGAGAGCGGATGTCCGTGAGGAGACGGGAGTTACTCGAGGGGGCGAATCGCCTGGCCACGAGCGGGTCAAGAAGATGTAAACACCGGTTGCGTCGTCACGAAGGTTCCTGGTGATCGGCGCGCTTCACCTCGCGATCGCGCACCGGCTGCGACGGAGAGACAAATGCTTGCGCAACGTGTCGCGCGAGGAACGGCTGCGATTCGCCGGGATCCAGACGCCGTTCACCGATTCCGCGGAACACCCCGGCGGCGGCGACAGTCTCATGTCTGCAGTCGATTCACGACGTAGTGTCCGCGTCGGGCGGACTATCGACCCCAGGAGGTCACTCGTGTCTTCACGCTCGCGCCGTTCGTCCGTCGTCCTTCTGGCGATGCTTGCCGCCGCCACTGTCGCAACCGCGCAGTCGAAAGAGTCTCCGTCCTTCGAGGTCGCCTCGATCCGACCGTCAGCGGATACACCACCTGCGACCGGCGCGGCCGGCGTGCAGATCACGAAGGAACGGGTGCACTTCGGGTATCTGTCGCTCCGCGATTACCTCAGCATCGCGTATGGCGTGCCGGTGCAACGCATCACAGCTCCGGACTGGATCGCCACCGCTCGCTTCGACATCTCGGCAACATTTCCCGGCGGAGCCACGCCCGAACAGTTCCCACTGCTGGTGCAGAACCTGCTGCGGGACCGTTTCAGGCTGCAGGCCCATCTGGAAAAGCGCGAGTCGCCCGTCTACGCCCTGGAAGTCGCACCTGGCGGACTGAGAGCCACTCGAATCCCCGACGACGCTCCGACGGACGCGCCGCTGACGATCACCGGATCGGGCAGCCGGGATGGGGTGACGGCGGATCTCGGTCAGGGTGCGTCTCTCGAGTTCAAGAACGACAAGTTCGAGGCACGCAGAGTCACGATGCGCATACTCGCCGAGACGCTGGGCCGATTCGTCGATCGCCCAATCGTTGACCTGACGAATCTGGATGGCCGTTACGACATCAAGTTTGCGGTCGCCCAGGAGGACTACATGCCCATGCTGGTGCGCTCCGCTGTGAACGCCGGTGTCACGCTCCCGCCGCAGGCGATGGCCGCGCTCGACCTTCCGTCGATGGGATCGGTCGAGAACGGATTGAAGTCGCTTGGGCTGGTAATTACGCCGCGGCGCTCGCCGCTGGACGTGCTGGTGGTGGACAGCATCGAAAAGACGCCGACCGATAACTGATCTTCTCGATCCACAAAGTCATCCCGAAGCTGCCGGCTGCCCTGCCGGCGGCCTGGCGGGAACCTTTTGGTTGACCTGCACGTTCATCTGTATATACTCAGTATGCACAGATGGGAAGTGGCTTCGTTCTCTCTCAGGCCGATGGGCGCCCCATGTATCTGCAGATCATCGAGCAGATCAAACGGCGCATCGCGGTCGGCGACTGGAAAGCGGGCGAACTCCTCCCATCGATCCGGCAACTGGCCGCCGACCTCCAGATCAGCGTCATCACGGTCAAGCGCGCCTATCTGGAGCTCGAGCGCGAAGGCGTTATCGCCACCCATCACGGCAAGGGCTCAGTGGTCGCGGCAGGCGCGGACGTCGCGTCCCGCATCTACGAGCAGGAACTGGCCAAGCATCTGGAGCAGGCGGCCCGCCTCGCCAGCCTGCTCGGCGTCAGCCCACGGGAAATACAGTCGCGGCTGCGCCAGACCACGGAACGGCTGGCCGACGCGGTCAAGGACAAGACATGAATGACCTGGCTGTACAACTGTCCGGCGTCGGCAAGGACTACCGGTTCTTTTCGCTGAACGACGTCCGGCTCGAGATCCCCTACGGCCACATCATGGGATTCATCGGGCCGAACGGCGCCGGCAAGTCCACGACGCTTCGCATCCTCCTGGGCCTCGTGCATCAGGACCGCGGAGAGGTGCATCTACTCGGCCATCCGATGCCGGCGGAACAGGCCGCCGCCAAACGGGATGTCGGCTTCGCGTCAGAGGACATGCGCCTCTACGACGGCGCGACCCTCGACTGGCACATGCGCTTCATCCGCTCGATTTTTCCGTCCTGGGATCAGGTGTATGCGCAGAGGCTGCTGAAACGGTTTGACCTCAGGCCCGAACAGCGCATCAAGGGACTGTCGCATGGTCAACGCGTGAAGGCGACGTTGCTCCTCGTCCTGGCGCGACGGCCCAGGGTGCTGATCCTGGACGAACCAACCACGGGTCTGGATCCGGTCGCACGGCATGAGGTGCTTCGGGAGCTGACCGATGTGATGCAGGACGATCGGCGAAGCGTCCTCTTTTCGTCCCACAACACGCAAGACGTCGAACAGATCTCCGATCAGATCACGTTCATCGATCGCGGCCGCATCATCGATTGCCGCGACAAAGAATCGTTTCTGGATCGCTGGCGCCGCATCCGGGTCGAGCTGCCTGGCGACGTCGACGTCCCTGCCCTTCCCGGAATCATCGGCGTCATACAGACTGGCCGGCTGGCCGTGGCCACCACCAACGCATTCGACGCGAGCCTGGCCCGCGCCTACGAGGCTGCGGGGATCAGGGTCCAGGCCGTCGAGAACATGACGCTCGAGGAGATCTTTGTGACCAACGTGCACTACAGCCGGGAAGGGGTCGCGGTATGAATCGCGCGCTCATGATGCGCCTGATTGCGAAGGACTGGTACCTGAGCCGCGTGCCGCTGATGCTGATCGCCCTGGCCGGCGTGGTCTCGACCGGACTGCTGTATTCAGGGAAGACCGCCGGACTTGCAGGGCTCATCTCTGCGCTGATCTCGCTCGTCTTCCTCAGCATCCTCATCCCGCAGCTCACGGTCATGAACGAGCGCAAGCAAGGAAACCTCGCGTTCGTGATGAGCCTGCCGATCTCGCCAGCCGAGTACACCATGTCGAAGGTGCTCGGCAATCTGTCGGCGTTCGTCCTGCTGTGGGCGGCAATCGCCGGCGCGGTCCTGGGCACGATCGCCTTCATCCCCGGGGCGGGCGGCGTCATTCCCCTGGGCGTCGTTGCCGCGCTGGCGCCGTTCGTCTCGTTCTGCCTCCTGCTGTCCGTGGCGATCGTTACCGAATCGGAGCTGCTGTCGATGGTGACGATGGGGATCACGAACGTGGCGTACAGCTTCTGGTGGTTCCTGTTCCGTCTACCAGGCTTTGGGGAGAACCTGAAGAGCCCCGTTCCGGTATGGAGCGGCGCGATCCTGACGATCATCGGTGCACAGATCTCGGTGATCCTGCTGGCGCTCACCCTGACGTTCTATCTGCAATCGCGGAAGACCGACTTTGTGTAACCGTTCGCCTGGACCCGAATCGCGTAAGACCGTTTTCGCCTGAACCGTCCGTCTGATTTCACTCTCAACCAAGAGGAGGCTACTGGTGTCTTCACTGATGCGTCGCTCGATGTGTGTCCTCGCCCTGGTCGCCCTGACGACAGCCGTCGCCGCGCAGGGCCCGTCATTCGAGGTCGCGTCCATCCGTCCATCGCCTGAGGAACCCCCCGCGCCCGGTGCTGCCGGTGTGCACATCACCAAGGAGCAGGTGCACTTCGCCTATCTGTCGCTCCGGGACTATCTGTCCATCGCCTACAGCGTTCCGATCCAGCGGATTTCCGCCCCGGAGTGGATCAATTCAGCCCGGTTCGACGTGGGAGCGACCTTCCCCGGAGGCGCCACGCCCGAACAGTTCCCGAAGATGATCGAAAACCTCCTCCGCACTCGATTCAAGCTTCAGGCGCACATGGAGAGCAAGGAGTCTCCGGTCTTCACGCTCGAGGTGGCGAGCAGCGGATCAAAACTCGTTCGCGTTCCCGACGACGCGCCGAGTGACGCGCCGTTTTCGGTGACCTCCTCCGCAAGCGCGGACGGCGTGACTGCGGATCTCGGCAACGGCGCCTCGCTCGTGTTCAACAACAAACAGTTCGAGGCCAGGAAGGTGACGATGCGGATCCTCGTCGAGACGCTGAGCCGGTTCATGGATCGACCGATCCTCGATCTCACAAAACTCGACGGCCGCTTCAACGTGACCTTCGCGATGGCCCAGGAGGACTACATGCCGATGCTGGTGCGCTCCGCCGTCAACGCCGGTATTACGCTGCCGCCGCAGGCGATGGCGTTGCTCGATGCCCCTTCAATCGGATCCGTGGAGAGCGGACTGAAGTCGCTGGGACTTGTGCTCGAGGCGCGTCGTGCGCCACTGGACTTGCTGGTGGTGGACAGTATCGAAACAGCGCCGACGGAGAACTGACGCTCTAGGCCGTCGTCATCTGTGTCTTGCGGAACCAGGCGACTGTCTTCTCGAGTCCCTGCTCCAGGGTGACGGTGGGCTCGTAGCCGAGCAGGCGGTGCGCCTTGCCGATGTCGGCCTGCGAATCGCGCACATCGCCGGCGCGCGACTCGGCGTAGATCGGCTCCACCGCCGCGCCGGTGAGATCCTTCAGCGTCCGGAACAACTCGTTCAGCGAGACGCGGCCGCCGATGGCCACGTTGATCACTTCCCCGCTTGCCTGAGGGGCCGTACACGCACGCAGGACGCCGTCGACGACGTTGGCCACGTAGGTGAAGTCGCGCGTCTGCCCGCCGTCGCCATAGATCGTGGGTTGTTTTCCTTCGATCAATGCGCGAATGAAGAGCGAGATCACGCCCGAGTACGGTGACGACGGATCCTGCCGTGGGCCGAAGACGTTGAAGTAGCGGATCGTGACCGTCTCAAGTCCGTACAGCTGCGTGAACATCTGGCAGTACTGCTCCGCCACCAGCTTCTGCAGCGCGTACGGCGACAACGGAGCCGTCCCCATCGTCTCGACCTTGGGCAATGTCGGCTGGTTGCCGTAGGCTGATGACGAGCCGGCGTAGACAAGGCGGCGGACTTTCGCGTCGCGTGCTGCGACGAGCACGTTCAGCGACGCGTCGATGTTCGCGCGATTGGATGTAATCGGATCCTGAACCGATCGCGGCACCGACGGGATCGCCGCCTGATGCAGTACGTAGTCGATGCCAGTCACCGCGCGCTGGGCCACAGCGAAGTCTGCGAGGTCTCCCTCAATCAGCTCGACGCCCGGAACGTGCGCCAGGTTTTCGCGCTTGCCGGTGATGAAGCTGTCCGCGACGCGCACGCGTTCACCGCGGCGAACCAGCTCTTCGACCAGATGGGATCCGATGAATCCGGCACCGCCGGTGACGAGGTACGAGGCCATCAGCGGGGAAACGCGGCCTTCGGGATACCGGGGACCAACTTCATCGCATTCTGGTAATACAGCTTCTTCAACACCTGGTCGGGCAGCTCGAGGCCATACAGCTTCCAGAACGCGTGGTAATCACGGTAATAGTCGAAATACTCGTCGCCGGTCTCGAAGACGCGCCAGTAGTACGGGAATTCGTCGGGCTGGTAGCTGTCTTTGCCGAACAGCACGCGGTCCTGATACTTGATCAGAAATTCACGCGCCGTCTTCGGCTGCCGTCCGAGGTCATACAGAACCGCCCCGACCTCGGAATACAGATTCGGCATCTCGTCAAACATCTTTCCCAGGCGGGCCAGATTGTTCGCGTGCCAGCCCAGGTGCGCGGTCACGAACGTCGTCTTCGGATGGCGTCTGAAGAGACGGTCGCGTTCACCCATCAGCTCCTCGAACGAGGGGTTCGGCGGAACGGGATAACGCCGGTCGGGGTACAGCGCCAGCTCGAGCCACCGCTCGTTCTTGTAGTCGATCGGCTGGAAGAACTCCTGCGGATCGGCGGTGTGGATGAAGACCGGCACTCTCAGTCGTGCTGCCGCCTCCCAGACCGCATCCAACTCGGGGTCGTCGATGTGCAAGCGACTGCCGTCGGCCTTGCGCACATTGATCCCGAACCCCTTGTTGATCTCGCCCACGCCAAGGGCGCCGGCCTTGATGTCGGCCTCGAGCTGCTGCGCGAGACGCTGGCCGGATCCGGGTCCGATGTTATTGAAGTTGATGGTCGTGAACTGCACCATCCGATCCTTGTGCTTGCTCGTGCGAAGCGCCTGGATTGCCTGCACAAGACGGTCGCCGGACACGCCACTGGCGTTCACCAGCACCTGCAGATTGAGCGGATCCATCGACGCAACGACCTTGTCGAATGCATCCGCGGCGATCGGCGCCGGCTGATGGCTGTGGAAGTCGATGACCGGATACTTGGCCCGCGGCACCGGATGCTGGGCCACCACGAGCGTGGACTCCGGCTTGTAGTCGATGATGCTCGGCGGCGGGAACTCGGGCTTGCGGTTGGCGCCGGGACGGTTCTGAATCGCGCCCTGACTCTGGGGACCCTGCGGGACTTGCGCGATGCCGAACGCGGTCGCCGTCGCAATCGCCAGCACCAGAAGGATGGTTCTGCGGAGCATCCGGCGATTGTACGTTAACTCCCAACGAGCAACTTCCAACTGCCACAGGAGCGCGATCGCGGACGGCCCGCCTCTCTCGTGGACGTTGGAGGCTGGAAATTAGGAGTTGAAAGCGTCGTAGCCGCTCGATAAGCCGAGTTCTGTTCCGCCTTCGCCCTTCCGGCTCCGGCGGACAAGCCGCCTCGGCATCGAAGGTCGACGACAGTAACGATCATTCCTCTAGGCCCGTGATTGCTCACGGGCTCGAGCGACCTACCCGGTGGCTTCGGACGGGCCGTCCTGTATCGCCACCCTATTTGGTCTTGCTCCGTGCGGGGTTTTGCCTGCCACCGACGTTACCGCCGGCGCGGTGCGCTCTTACCGCACCTTTTCACCCTTACCCCTTGTTTGGCGCTCGCGCGCCTCGCGTG
>Ga0207701_10002880_pt1 | contig 17770 bp, 14 predicted proteins | sample KBSSwiSSwithPhiX_FD_184294 | JGI IMG/M metagenome (GOLD analysis project Ga0207701, IMG submission 184294) | Switchgrass rhizosphere bulk soil microbial communities from Kellogg Biological Station, Michigan, USA, with PhiX - S5 (SPAdes) (version 2) | ecosystem: Environmental > Terrestrial >... | reverse complement strand
TGAGGCTCGGAGCTGTAGAGGTGGCCGGCCACGTGCCCCCGCCCCACCCCGGCCACCCGCGCCAGCGCCTGGCTGCCGTAGCCGCGCCCGCCCCGCGCCGGCGCCAGCAGCAAGAAGGCGGCGCCCTCCCCCGGCACGAAGCCGTCGCCAAGCTCGCCGCTGCGCAACCGACCCTCGCCCTCCAGCGCGGCCAGCAGACGCAGGTCCAGGTAGCTATCGACCGCGCCGACCAGCACCGCGGGCGCGCGCCCGCGCTCCAGCAATTCCAGCGCCTGGTCGAGCGCGACCATCCCCGCGGCGCGCCCCAGCGGGTAGGCGGCGCTGCACGACAGGTCAAAGGCCAGCTGGCTCTGCGCCGCCAGCATCTCGATCATCTCCGATCCGATCGGGTGGCGCGCCTCCCCGCGCGGCTCCGGCAGCCCCAGCAGCAGCGGAAGCGGATCATGCGGCGTCGACAGCAGCGCCTCGCGCAGCGCCACCCCGCCCAGGCGCGCCAGCCGTTCGTGCCGGCTCGAGATCTCCCGATCCGCCAGCTCGTCGACCAGGGGTGGCAGCTGCTCGAGATCGACCAGCCCCATCACCAGCGGCTCGCCGAAGCGATCGCTGACATACGACTCCGCCAGCCGCGCGATCCCGGCCCGCACCGAAGCCCCGGTCTGCGCCGCCGACGCCCCCACCGGGGTCACCATCCCCACCGCCAGGATCTCCGCCATCTGATGCCGCCCCATCGCGCCGCCCCTCACCGCGCCGGCAGGACTTCGACCGACACCGCCAGCGGCGGCGACAGCAAGGTCGTCCGATCGACCACATGGATCTCGACCCGCGCCGGGCCGGGGCTGACCGCCCGGTAGGTCGCCTGGCGATCCCCAGCCTTGATGAGCTCGAGGTGACGGTCCCCGGCACCGTCGGCTGCCTCCGCGATCTCCGTGCTGACCGAACCCGCCGGGGTGTCCTGGACCAGCTGAACCGCGACCCGCCACTCCTCACCGAGGTGAACTTGCTTCGCCGAGCTGTCGAGGCGGTCCAGGCGCGGCAGACGCTCGGCCACGCGCGGCACGCGGTGCGCCTCCATGAAGCGCTGGATGGTTCTGGCGATCGGCTCCAGATCGACCTCGGGTCCGTCGCCCCCCAGCGAGACACAGACGTTGCGATAGACCCACATGATCACGTCCGACCCAGTCACCCGGTGACGGACGGCCAGATCGCCGAGTCGGTCAGGCCCCGGCCCGTAGGGGATCTCGACCATCGAGGTCTCGGTCGACAGCGACCGCAGGCGCTGATGGACCTTTGCGAAGCCGGCCCCCGAGACGAAGAGCGAAATGGAGAGGTAGTGGTCGCCGCGCTGCCAGTTCCAATCTGCCTCTACCAGGCCGGACTCGAGCGGGTGGGTAGCGAAGTGATGTGGCCGCAGTGGACGAACCCGACCAGACAGGGTGTTCCTCAGCTGGTCCCAGCTGGCGCTCACCCCGTCGATGCCGGTCAGGTGATCGAGCCTCGAGAAGCCAGCGCGGTCCAGAAAGTTTTCGATCCGTCGGCCGTAGTCCTGGTGTCGGTCGGTCATGTTTCTCCCTGGGTCCCTGGCCAGCAGGAGACCGGCGAGCAATACCGCTTGGCTAGGACACATTGATCACGCCTTTCGCCGGAACGATGTCCGCCACGCGGCCGGGTCGAAACCGGTGGCGATACAGCGCGGGCGTGTCGTCGATGCTCGCCGAGAGGTACTGGAACGGTGTCTCCTCCCCCACGTGAGGGCCGGCGCAGGCGTCGAAGGTCCCCTCTGAATGGCCGGCGACGAACGCGTGATTGCCGAAGGCGGAACGTTCGCAGCAATCGTCCGCCACGACCCTCTTCGATTCATCGGCGCCAAAGAAGGGATTGTTGCACCACCCGACTCCCACCAGGCGGGTGGTCTTGATGTACCCGAAGGGCGACAGGTAAAGCCACCTGACGTCGATGCCGAGCGCGGCCGCGAAGGTCTGGATCGCCGCCGCCTGATCGTAGCAATTGCACACCGGGGCCGTGCGCAACATGTAGCCGGTCAGCTTGAACCGGCCACCGTGCGGCCCGACCCCATACTGGGGGCGGCCCCGGTCGGTTTCGTAGCGCAGCGAATGTTGGGAATGACAGTAGGTGGCGATGCGCGCGGCGACCAGCCGACGATCGTCGCAACCCACGGCCCCCATCCTGCCGAAGATGAATCTCAACACCTCGACCCATACGCCCCCCGCCTGGAACGGTCGCCTCGGCTCTCCCAGGATGAAGTAGATCTCCGCCAGCGACGTCCCCAGGCCGAGAGTGAGCGCCGCTCCAGGGATGGAGATCGCCCAGCCGATCCGCCCTCGGCAGGCCAGCGTGCCATCCGGAGGATTGGCGATGGTGGCGGTCACCAGGTGCTCGCCGACCACGCTGGGGCAGGTCCCCTCCACCATCAGGCCGTTCAAGCTCCCCGCCAGCACCGCCGGGCCGCTGACGTTGCGGCTCTTGCTGATGCGCAGCCTCACCTCGACGTCGTGCGCGGCGCCGGCGTCGCGCACCAGGTAGACCGCGGCGCGGGTGGAGTAGGGCTCGGGGGGCAGGCGCATCTTGCGGGCGGTGGCGCTCCAGTCGTCTTCGATCGCGGCCTCCTGGCCGCGTTCCCAGTGCGGACCGGCGATGGTGGCGCGCGCCCGACTCACCTTCACCGGTGATTTGAAGGTGACCGACAGCAGCTCCGCCACCAGCTCGGTGTCGGGGGGCGGCAGGTACGCGGCCGCGGCGCAGGCGCTTTCACCGACCTCCACGGCGCGCCCTCATCCCGCCGTGTTCTTCTTGTTGTGAAACAGCGAATCCCCCAGGCGGCAGACGTTCTTGCCCTCGTACTTCACGTCGAAGGAGTAGCTGAGGAATTCGGCCTCGCCCTTGACCGTGCCGCTGATGACGCCGCCCGCGCTGCCGGCTTCGTCACCGCTGGTCATTCGATACCTGGCGCCTTTGACCATCGGCATGCCACCGTCCACCGTGACCGTGGTCGGCCCACCCGAGGTGTCGGCGGACTTGCCGACGTTGGGATAGGGGATCGGAACCGGACCACCGGGGGTCGGCGTCTGGCAGACGTCCGGGAAGACCGTGCTGAGGCCGCCGCTGGTCTCATGGACCACGCCACGCCCGTTCACGAAGACCGTACAAGGCATCACTCACTCCTTTCGGTATCCACCGCCGACAAGCGACGGCGCTGCTCGGCCAGAAAGGCGCCGGTCTCCAGCTGGACCCGCCCCCCGGTGCGCACCGCCAGCTCCAGGGCCAGCGCTTGCCGGCGGCGCATCGGTCCGTGCCAGAGCGCATCGACCAGCGCGCCCACCGTGGTGGGCCGGCCGCCCAGGTAGCGCTGGCCGCCCCGGAAGCGGGGGCGCTGGCGGTTCCACCAGCGGATCACCCCGGCCACGTCGGCCAGCGGCAACGAGCGCACCGGGTCGACGACGTCGTCCGGCTCGGGCGTCTCGTCCAGGGACTCGAGGGGCGGCGCCACCGCCAGGTCCGACTCTCTCAGATCGAGTCCGGTGATGGCGCAAAAGGCCTCGGCGGCCAGCCGCGGATGGCGGTCCTGGGCGAGGAGCTCGACGCAGGCGTCGGCGTCCGCCCGCCGCCCTGCGAACCCCAGGGCCCAGATCGCCTCGCGTTCCCAGCGCGCATCCCCCAGCGCCACGCTCACCGGCTGCTGCTCCCGCTCTACCCCCAGCATCGCCACCGCCAGCAGCGCCTGACCGCGCCCCGGACCCGACACCGCCGCGCGTTCCCGGCAGCGGACCCAGGCTGCCCGATCGCCGGCGATCAGCCCGGTCTGGATCGCCGCCTGCTCCGCCCCCGGATCGGTCAAGGCCAGCGCCCGCACCAGCCAGCCGGCGCGAGCAGCGGGCGGCGCGTGGGCCAGCAGCCGCGCCGCCGCCCGCTGCACAGCGGGGTGCATCGCCGGCGACAGCAGCTCCGCCTCCGCCGCACCGAAGGGTAGCCCGCGAAACGCGCGCGCTTCGAGGAAGGCCGCCCGCACCAGCTCGCCGGCATCGCCGAGCTCGTCGGCCAGGGTGACCCAGAGCTCACCGGCCGGCGCCAGCTCCAACCCGCGCCGCAGCGCCTCCAGCGCGTGCCCGCGCGCCGTCCGGAAGGCCGCGCAGAAGTGGCCGAGGCCGGCCGCCGTTGCCCCCATCAGCAGCGCATGCGCCGCCACCGCCAGCGCCGGCAGCTGATCCGAGGCCAGCGCGGGCGCCAGCAGCCGCGCGACCACCTCCGCCCCGCCGACGGTGACCCCGTCCAGGGCCCCCCGCAGGCGATCCTCGATCCCTGCCTCGACCTCGGCGGGGGTCCGCTCGGGCGTGAACAGCGCGACGTCGCGCATCTCCCACAAGAAGATGGCGTCGTCGAAGCTCTCCTCGACCACATCCCAAAAAACCGCGGCAGCCGTTGCGCTCATGCCGTGGTATCGGCCGGCCGGCTGCGCTGGTTGCGTGACCGCGTGCGATTTCAGCCCCTGCGGGGCCCCAGAATCAGGGAATGATGATCGTGCAGACCGCCGAGCACAGCTGACCCGGCGATCCGTTGATCCCCATGCCCAGATCGCACATCTCGCCCGGATCGACGATCGCGTCGCCGCAGTAGTGCGGCAAGGTGCAGCCGAAGGTGCAACCGCTGGGTCCCAGGGCCGCGTTGCCGTTATCGCGCCCCAGGTCGCAGGCCTCGGGGCCGTTCTTGACCATGTCGCCGCAGAACGGCCCGAACTTGCACTGGGTCGAGCAACCACCGTAGGTGGTGTCGTTGTTGGCGCCGTCGCATCCGGCCGGGGTCGTCCCGGTCCCGTCGCCGCAGTCGCACTCCTCGCCGGCCGAGACCACGCCGTCGCCGCAGCGGGGCTGGCAGTTCGAGCGGTTGGTCGAGAAGCCGCTCAGGGTCAGCTGGTAGTTGGACTCGGTCGGGTGACGATCGGCGTGGAACACGGCGATCTCGTAGATCTGCCCGACCGCCAGGTTCAACGGAACCGTGCGGGTCCGGCAATCGACGCCCGCGCCGGTGGCGTTGAGGACCGCCATCGTGTTGGGGTCGGTGGCGCCGGCGATACAGGGATTGATAACGCCGGTCACGTTATTCAGCGAACCGCCCTCGGTGATGGTCGCCGTACCGGTGGCGCCGTCGATGGTCACGCTGCCGGGCAGGCGCTGGTGCACGCCGCCCAGATCCAGCACCAGCACGCCGTTGACGTAGATGAACAGATCGTCGTCACCATAGAACTGCAGCGACATGGGCGGGTTGTAGGCGAACAGGTAGCGCGCCTCGGTGGTGTACCAGGAGTTGTGGAAGAAACCGTGCAGCAGCGGCACCCAGGTGCCGTTGGCGCACGGCAGCTGGCCCGGCGGCGGCACGGTCATGCAACCCGGGGTGGTGGCGTCGACGCTGGGCGGGAACAGATATTGATCGCCGATGCAGTTCGGGCCCCAGGGCTGCGGAAACCAGTACGGCCACAGGTTGCACAGCAGGGGCTCGTTGGTCATCGGCACGCTGCGGATGGTGCCGGGAGGCGCCGGCGTCCCCATCGGATCGACCGGGAAGAAGCCGCCCAGCACCGAGTGCGGCTGGCTGGAGAAGCGGTACTGGTTGGGGGCACCGGCCAGCGGCGCCAGCTCGAGGAACGACTGCGACTTCACGTTGAAGGTGTTGTCCGAGTACCACTGGGCGAACGAGGCCGCGTCCTGGACCGCAGGGACCGTTCCGTGCCACGACGGAATGCCCTCTTGTCCGACGTAGGTCAGGGTCTCGCCGGCCGGCAGCGCCACCCCCTCCTTGAAGCGCAACGGCCCCACCACGGCGTCGACGTAGCCGGGCACGTGGCCGCCGTTGGTCTTGGCGCTGTAATCGGAGAACTGGCACTCGCACACCGGCGCGGGAGTGCTCAACACTGGCTTGCCGCTGGCGAGGTTGGCCTGGGCGATGCCCCAGCAGCGCGCGGTCGAGTCGTTCCTCTTGGCCGGCCCGCCGCTGTTGGGCACGCAGAACCGCTTCACCTTGCCGGCGATCGGATCCATGGTCCCCAGGTAATAGAAGTCGGGGTGGCCGCCGACCTCGTGCTCGCTCTTGAAGTCGCGATAGGTGATCGGCAGCCGCAGGCACTGCTGGCTGGGATCGGTCGAGCAGGGCTGGGTGTCGGGACGCGGCTGCGGCGTGCAGGTGAAGCCGCCTTCGATGCGGCAGTTGTGGTCGCAGCCGTCGCCATCGACCAGGTCGCCGTCGTCGCACTCCTCGCTGACGTCCTTGCTGCCGTCGCCGCAGGTGACCGCGCAGGCCTTGTTCCGGCCGGTGGCGGCGTCGCGGCAGATCGGCTCCTTGGTGCAGGTCTTGGAGCATCCGGTACCGTCACCGTAGAAGAGGCCGTTCTTGTCTCCGGCATCGCAGGTCTCGCCGGTCTCGGTGACCCCGTTGCCGCACACCGACTTGATGCACGGCGCGCCCGGCGTGGGACAGGTCGCGCCCGGCTCGCGCAAACAGGTGCTGGAGCAACCGTCGTCGCTGGCGCCGTTGCCGTCGTCGCACTGCTCGCTGCCGGTCAGCTTGCCGTCGCCGCACAGCGGGACGCAGTGCTTGCCGGGCACGCGGCATTGCCAGCCCGCCTCGACGTTCTTGCAGTCGGCGGAGCAGCCGTCGTTGCCGACCTTGTTGCCGTCGTCGCAAGCCTCGTCAGAGGTCAGGATGCCGTTGCCGCACACCGCAACGTAGATGCACATCTGGCCCGGCGTCGGGCACTGCCAGTTGGCTTCGATCTGACAAAGCTGGGTGCAACCGTCGCCGGGAGTGGTGTTGCCGTCGTCACACAGCTCGGTGGCGTCGAGGCGGCCGTTGCCACAGGTGGCCAGGATCGCGTCCGACAGCCGACGGGCGTCGACCATGGTGTTCATGGTGCCGGCGTCTTTTCCCGTGCCGGGGTCGGCGCTGCGAACACCCGCGCACCCCAGCGCCACCACGCAGCTGCCCATCGACACGACGGTCACGAAGAGGCAACGTGCTTTCGGCATGTGCAGTCTCCCTAACTAAGTTGCGGACCCGCGGGACAATCAATGACACCAACGACAGAAAACGAAGGTCGCGCGCGGCGCAGGCCGGGGGCGAGCCTGGTTTCGGGCCAGTTCAAGGTGGCACAGCCTGGCGCGGCCACGCAATAATCATTTCGATGGATCAGCCGATTCGAGCCGGACGCTGGCTGACCCACCCGCTGTTCTGGATCGCCGCCGTGGGCCTGCTGTTCGGGGTGCCGCTGGGCCGCTCGCTGCTGCGCAGCGCGCCGCCCCCTCCCCCGCTGCTCGGCGCCCTGCCGGAGTTCACCCTCACCGACCAGACCGGCCACCCCTTCGGCACCCGGGACCTGCGGGGCCGGGTCTGGGTCGCCAACTTCATCTTCACCAGCTGCGCCGGCAGCTGCCCGCTGCTGAGCCAGAAGATGGTCGAGGTGGGCCGGCGGGCGCGCCAGCTGGGTCCTGACTTCCACCTGGTGTCGCTGACCGTCGACCCCGAGCGCGACACCCCCGCGGTGCTGGCCGGCTATGCCGCCCGCTACGGGGCGCACCCGCAAAAGTGGTCGTTCCTCACCGGCCCGATGGCCACCATCCAGTCGGCGGTGGTCGACGGCTTCAAGGTCGGCATGGGCAAGGAAAAGGTCGGTGACTTCTGGGAGATCTTTCACGGCGAGAACCTGGTGCTGGTCGACCGCGAGCTGCGCATCCGCGGCTACTTCCCGGCCACCAGCGAGGGCCTCGATCGCCTGCTCGAGGCGCTTGGCTCGATCGCCAACGGCGCTTGACGATCTCCTGCCGGACTAGTATTCCCGCCGCACCATGAAGAGATCACCTCCGCTCGGCCTCACTCGCGGCGCGATCAACATCGCCGCGGCGCTGTTTGCGGTCCTGTCACTTCCGGCCTGTACCAAAAAGGAACAGCCGGCCCCTTTGCCGCCCGGCGCGCCCGCCGCGCCCGCCTTCGCGACGCCGCCGGCCGGGGACATCAAGCCGGGGGTCAACCCCATCAAGGGCACGGTCAAGCTGACCGGCACCGCCCCGGAGATGAAGGCGCTCAAGCGCGAGGCCGACCCCTTCTGCGGCCGGGTCCCCATGAAGGACGAAGAGGTGATCGTGGGCGCCGGCGGCGGCCTCAAGAACGTCCTGGTGCGCCTGACCAAGGGCGTCACCGGCAACTACCCGCCGCCCGAGAAGCGCGCCCTGATCGACCAGACCGAGTGCATGTACCGCCCGCGGGTGCAGGCGATCATGGCCGGCCAGCAGATCAGCATCAAGAACAGCGACCAGACCCTGCACAACGTGCACACCTACAAGGGGGCGTCGACGATCTTCAACCAGGCCGAGATCCCCGGCATGGCGCCCATGGTCAAGCAGCTGGACGCCGCTGGCCAGATCGTCAAGTTCAAGTGCGACGTCCACCCCTGGATGACCGGCTACGTCGCGGTGTCGACCCACCCGTTCTTCGCGGTGACCGACAACGACGGCGGGTTCACCATCGCCGACGTGCCGGCCGGGACGTACACGGTCGAGGCCTGGCACGAGCGCTTTGGCACCACCACCGCCGAGGTCACCGTGACCGCCGACAAACCTGGCACCGTCGAGCTGGCGCTGGCCGCGCGATGAACGGCGCGCGCTGACCGCCGACTGCGTGTCCTCCCATGGCCCGCACCCGGTACACCGCTGAAACCTCCAGCATCCGGGTGAAAGATCTCCCCGCCGCCGCGCTGCGCGCGGTGCTGCGGGAGGGGTACGGGCGCGCCGACTTCAAGGCCGACCTGCTGGCGGGGGTGGTGGTGGGCATCGTCGCCCTGCCGCTGGCCATGGCGCTGGCCATCGGGGTCGGGGTCGCGCCCCAGCACGGGCTGTACACGGTGATCGTCGCCGGGGCGCTGGTCGCGGCGCTGGGCGGGTCGCGCACCCAGGTGACCGGCCCGACCGCCGCCTTCATCGTGATCCTGGCCCCGATCTACGCCAAGTTCGGGCTGGCCGGGCTGCTGATCTCGGGGGTGATGGGCGGCGTGGTGCTGATCATCATGGGGCTGGCCCGGCTGGGCCAGTTCATCGAGTTCATCCCCCACCCGGTCACCACCGGATTCACCGCGGGCATCGCCACGGTGATCGCCACCCTGCAGATCAAGGACGTCCTGGGCCTGCAGCTAGGACATAGCCCGGACAACTTCTTCGATCGGCTGGCCACCATGTGGCAGGCCCGCGGCACCGCCTCGCTGGCCGAGCTGGCGGTCGCGGCGGTGACCTTCGCGCTGTTGCGGCTGTTGCCGCGCTGGATCAAGCGGGTGCCGGCGCCGCTGATCGCGCTGCCCATCGCCGCCTTGCTGGCGGCGGCCATCGGACACTTCGCGCCCGGCCACGCGGTGGCGACCATCGCATCGCGCTTCCATGCCACGGTGGGCGGCCAGGTGATCGCGGGGGTGCCGCCGCTGCCGCCGCTGCCCATGCTGCCCTGGAACGCCCCGGGGCCGGGCGGCGCGCCCTTCGTCCTGAACTTCGCCGCCCTGCAGGCGCTGATGTCGGGCGCGCTGGCGGTGGCCATGCTGGGCGGCATCGAATCGCTGCTGTCGGCGGTGATCGCCGACGGCATGGCGGGCACGCGCCACGACCCCGACGCCGAGCTGCTGGCGCTGGGCATCGCCAACGTGGTCACGCCGTTCATGGGCGGCATCCCGGCCACCGGCGCCATCGCCCGCACCGCGACCAACATCCGCTCGGGCGCGCGCTCGCCGATCGCGGCCATCGTCCACGCCGTGGTGGTGCTGGTGGCGGTGCTGGTGCTGGCGCCGCTGATCGGGTACTTGCCGATGGCCGGGCTGGCCGCGCTGCTGCTGCTGGTGGCCTGGAACATGTCCGAGGTGAAGCACTTCTGGCACATCATGCAGGTGGCGCCGCGCAGCGACGTGCTGGTGCTGGCGGTCTGCTACGGCCTGACCGTGGTGTTCGACATGATGGTGGCGGTCTCGGTGGGGGTCGGTCTGGCGGCGCTGCTGTTCATGCGGCGCATGGCCGAGATCACCCAGGCCCGCCTGACCAACTACGACACCGCGGAGTCGTCCAGCGTCTCCGGCAGCGGGATCCATCGCATCCCCGATCTGCTGCGCGGCCGGGTGGCGATCTACGAGATCGCCGGCCCGCTGTTCTTCGGCGCGGCGCAGCGGGCAATGAGCCGGCTCAGCGGGGTCGGCGGCCGGGTGGCGGCGGTGATCATCCGCCTGGACAGCGTGCCGGTGATGGACGCCACCGGCCTGGTCGCGCTGGAGAGCGCGATCGCCCAGCTGTCGAAGAACGGCTGCGTGGCGATCCTGTCCGGGCTGCAAGCTCAGCCGCGGGCGCTGCTGGATCGGGCCGGCCTGCCGCAAAGGCCCTGGCGCCTGCTGATCCGCCCCGACCTGGCCAGCGCTATCGCGGCCGCCGAAGAGCTGCTGGGTCCGCCCGCGGCGCGCGGCGCCGACGCAGGCGGGGGCGCCGCCACCGACGCAGGCGGCGACGAAAGCGCAAGCAAGACCGCCGTCGATCTGCCCCCGGTGTGAAAAGCGCGCTATAAGGGCGTCCGAAAATGCTGGCCCCAGTCAGACCCGGAGACGCCGACGTGATCCCTGCCGCGCGCGCGGCGGTGGCGCCGCGTAAGGCCGGGGCCGGGACTCTGGGCGCGCTGGCCGGACGCGCCACCCACGGGCTGGCCATCGCGACCGCGGCGGCGACCTTCCTGCTGATCCTGATCGGGGGCCTGGTGCACGGAACCGGGTCCAGCCTGGCCTGCCCGGACTGGCCGACCTGCTACGGCACCCTGATGCCCAAGATGGAGGGCGGCGTGCTGGTCGAGCACAGTCACCGCCTGGCCGCGGGGTCGGTGATGATCTTGACCCTGGTGTTGCTGGTGGCGATGTACACCAGCCGCGAGGCGGCGCACCGGCGCCTGCGCCCGCTGGCCGCGCTGGCGATGGGGCTGGTGGTGGTGCAGGCGCTGCTGGGCGGGATCACCGTGCTGCTGCGGCTGCCCACGCCGGTGTCGACCATGCACACCGGCGTGTCGCTGCTGTTCTTCATGACCGTGTTCTATCTGGCGCTGCGGACGCGCGTGGCGAAGGGCGAGATGGTTCGTCCCGGCGCCCTGCCCCAGTCGGCGGTCTGGCTGGCCCTGGTGTCGGTGGTGGCGATCTACTTCCAGATGGTGCTGGGCGGCCTGGTGCGGCACTCGGGCGCGGCGCTGGCCTGCACCGACGTGCCCCTGTGCCGGGGCGCGATCTGGCCCGACGCCCACCCCACGGTGCTGATCCACGTGCTGCACCGGCTGAACGCGCTGCTGGTGGCCGGGCTGGTGATCGCCTCGTCGGTGGTCACCTTGCGCGCCAGCCGCGCGCGCCCAGGACTGCGCGCCCTGGCGCTGGCGGCGCCGGTGCTGGTGCTGGCGCAGATCGGGCTGGGCGTGGCCAGCGTGCTCAGCTTCCTGGACCTGGTGACCGTGGAATCGCACCTGGCGGTGGCCACCGCGCTGCTGGCGACCCAGCTCGGGGTGGTGCTGGCCGGGCGGCCCCTGGACGCCGCGACGCTGCCCCCGCTGCGCCTGCGCTCGCTCTTCCACTTCGTGGTCGACCTGGTGCAGCTGACCAAGCCGCGCATCACCGGGCTGGTGGTGGCCACCTTCGCGGGCGGGGTCTGGCTGGCGCCGGGCAGCCTGCCGCGCTGGCGGCTGGTGATGACCCTGATCGGGACCGCGCTGGTGGTCTCGGCCTCGAACACCATCAACATGTTCCTGGAGCGCGACCAGGACCGCCTGATGGAGCGCACCCGGGCGCGGCCGCTGCCCGAGGGACGCCTGTCGCCCGAGGCGGCGCTGGCCTTCGGCACCGCGCTGGTCTGCGCGGCGCTGCCCTTGCTGTTCCTGGCCGGGAACGCGCTGACCGGGATCCTGGCCGGGGTGGCCTTCGCCTCTTATGTCGCGGTCTACACCCCGATGAAGCAGCACTCGGCGGCCGCGCTGTTCGTGGGCGCGGTGCCGGGCGCCATGCCGCCGCTGATGGGCTGGACCGCCGCCACCGGCCGGCTGGACGCACCCGGCCTGGTGCTGTTCGCGATCCTGTTCTTCTGGCAGATCCCCCACTTCCTGGCGATCGCCATCTTCCGTTCGGACGACTACGCGCGCGCTGGCTTCCGGGTGTTGCCGCTGGCCACCTCGGCGCGCGCCACCCGGCTGTACATCCTGGGCTTCTCGCTGGCGCTGGTGGCGGCGACGGTGCTGCTGCGACCGCTGCAGGTCGCGGGCGGCCACTATCTGATCGTGGCCACGGCGCTGGGCGGGGTGTTCATCGGCTGGGGGCTGGCCGGGTTCCGGCGCGCGGCCGCGCAGGGCTGGGCGCGCTCGCTGTTCTTCTTCTCGATCGTCTACCTGACCCTGCTGTTCGTGGCCCTGATCGTCGACCGGACGCTGGCATGAACGGCGCGCAGCCGGCGGCCGCCCCTCGCCTGCGCGCCTCCGAGCTGCGCCGGCGCTTCGGGACGCGCGCCGCCCTGGACGGGGTCAGCTTTGCGGTCTACCCGGGCGAGATCCTGGGTCTGCTCGGCCCCAATGGCGCGGGCAAGACCACCGCCTTCCGCCTGCTGTCCGGCCTGATCCCCGGCGACGGCGGGTCGATCGAGCTCGACGGCGCGCCGGCCAGCCCGGCCGACCGGCGCTATCGCGCCCGGCTGGGCGTGGTGTTCCAGGAGCCCAGCATCGACCTCAAGCTGACCGGCCGCGAGAACCTGACGCTGGGCGCGGCGCTGTACGGCCTGCCGCGCGCGCAGGCGGCGCGCCGGATCGACCAGGCGCTGGCCCTGATGGACCTGGGCGCGCGCGCCGGCGAGCCGGCGTCGAGCTACTCCGGCGGCATGCGCCGGCGGATCGAGATCGCGCGCGTGCTGCTGCACGACCCGGATCTGTTGCTGCTGGACGAGCCCGGCCGCGGCGTCGACCCCGAGGCCCTGCGCCGCATCTGGGATCAGCTGGGCGCCCTGCGCCGCGAGCGGCGGGTGAGCATCATCGTCACCACCCACCAGCCCGAAGAGGCCGAGCGCTGCGATCGCATCGTGATCCTCGACGCCGGGCGGGTGTGCGCCGCCGGCACCCCGGACGAGCTGCGCGCGCGGGTCGCGGGCGACCTGGTCACGGTGCGCGGCGACGCGCCCGAGGAGATCGCCGCGGTCATCGGCCAGCGCCTGGGCCTGACCGCGCGCATCCGGGCCGACGAGGTCGCCATCGAAACCGCGCGCGGTCACGAGATCGTGCCGCGCATCGCCGAGCTGTTCCCCGCCGGCCGCCTGCGCAGCATCGCCACCGCCCGGCCGACCCTGGCCGACGTGTTTGCCAAGCTCACCGGCAAGGGGCTGGACGCGTGAGCGCCGGCGTGCACACCGGCACCGGCGTCGCCGGCGCCGAAGCCGCCGGTGAAGCGGTTCCACCCGGGACCTCGGCGCGCGCCGCCACCCTGGGCGTCATCGCCGCGCTGGTGGGCCGCGACCTGCGCCGGTTCTTTCGCCAGCGCAGCCGGGTGGTCGGATCGGTGGCGCAGCCGCTGATCCTGTGGGTGGTGCTGGGCGCGGGCCTGGGCGGCAGCTTCCGCGCGGTGGGCGACGGGGCCGGCGCCGCTGCCAGCGCCGTGAGCTATCTGCAGTACTTCTACCCGGGCACGGTGATCCTGACGGTGCTGTTCACCGCGATCTTCTCGACCATCTCGGTGATCGAGGACCGCCACCACGGCTTCCTGCAGGCGGTGCTGGTGGCGCCGGTGTCGCGGACCGCGCTGGTGCTGGGCAAGACCCTGGGCGGGGTGACCATCGCGCTGTTGCAGGCGGCGGCGCTGGTGGCCCTGGCGCCGCTGGCCGGCTTCTCGCTGGGCGCCATGGAGTACGCCACGCTGGCGGGCGCGCTGTTCCTGTCGGCGGTCGGCTTCACCGCGCTGGGCTTCGCGGTCGCCTGGTGGATCGATTCGACCCAGGGTTACCACGCCATCATGAGCGTGGCGCTGATCCCGCTGTGGATGCTCTCGGGCGCGATGTTCCCGGCCTCGGGCGCGCACCGGGTGGTGGGCGGGCTGATGCTGGCCAACCCGATGACCTACGCGGTCTCGGCGCTCCGGCGCGGCCTGTACGGCGTGCAGCTGCCCGCCGGCCTGGTGCCGTCCTGGTCGTCACCCGCGCTCGAGCTGGGCGTGTGCGCCCTGTTCGCGGTGGCAGCGACCCTGGCCGCGGCCGCCCTCTGCCGCCGGCGGGCGTAGATCGGCCGTTACGGCGCCCAGTCGAGGGTGACTTCGCCGGCGAGCAGGCCGGCGGCGCGGGCGCGGTCGAAGAGGACGGCGGTGGCCTGGCGGGCGTCGGCGGCGAAGGCGAGCGTGTCCTGATTCGCGTAAAGGTTGAGGTAGTGATCCAGAAGCGCTGGATCTGAAAGCTTTTTATCACCACGATCCTCGGCGGCCAGCGCCGCGATCAGGTCGCCGCGGTGGTCCAGCGCAAAGCGGATGCTCTCGCGCAGCACGGCCGACAGCGCGGCGATTCGTTCGGGGCCGAGGCCGCGGCGGATCACGTTCACCCCCAGCGGCAGCGGCAACCCGGTCTCGGCCAGCCACCACTCGCCGAGATCCACCACCCGGTGCAGGCCGCGCTCGCGGTAAAGCAGCCGGCCCTCGTGGATCAGCAGCGCGGCGTCGACCTCGCCGGCCGCCAGCGCGTCGAAGATGCGCGCGAAGGGGACGATGGGGATCTCGACCGGGATCGCCGCCGGCTGGATCAAGCGCAGCACCAGCCAGGCGGTGGTGGTCAAGCCCGGGATGCCGACCCGTACCCCGGCCAGGTCGCCCGGGGTCGCCGGCGCCCGCGCCACCACCACCGGTCCAAAGCCGCGACCGACCGAAGCGCCGTGGGGCAACAGCTGGTAGCGCGCGGCGGCCTGGGGGTAGACCCCGGCCGAGATCGCAATGACGTCGGGGATGACGTCCGGCGCCGCGGGCGCCGGGCCCCCGGCCGCGACGCCCTGGCCCAGCGCCAGGCGGTTGAGCGCCGCGGTGTCGCCGCGCCAGTGAGTAAATGAAAACCCGCGGGTGTCGATCAACCCGGCGCGTATGGCGTGGAACATGAATGCGTCGTCAGCGTCGGCCGAATAGGCCAGAGAGATCGGCGCAGCGCCAGCGTCGGACATCGGGGGCATCATTGACGTCGCTCGCCCGCGCGTCAATCGGTCAGTCCCCTTTCCGGCGCGCTCACCCGGGCACGATGGCGCAGCCGGCCTTACCAACCCCGGCGACGGCGATCCATATCCGTTGACCGACCGTGGGCCATCGGCAATGCTCCGATCGCCCTTGCGTGCTCGTGGTTCCGCCTTGCGGCTAGCGGTCGCGGTTTTCCTGCTCGCCCTCGTCGCCGAGGCGCGCGGGCGGCCACCGCGTATCGAGGACGTCGAGCAGTCGCTGACCCACGATCCGTCGTACCGGATCCGGGTCGGCGCCGCGCTGGTGCTGGGCAACCTGCACCAGTCGCGCTCGGTGCCGGTGCTGCTGCGCGCGCTGGGCGACGGCCACCCCGCGGTGCGCGCCACCGCGGCGCAGGCGCTCGGGCGGATCGGCGACCCGGCGGCGGGCGAGGCCCTGGCGCGCGCCGAGCAGGACGGCAGCCCGATGGTCCGGCGCATGGCGGGCGACGCCCGCAAGGCGCTGCGGCCGCTGCCGGTGCCGGTCGCCGACATCCGCGGCGCCGCGCGCGCGCGCCCGGCGTTCGAGGTCAAGGCCATGGGCGACCGCAGTCACCGCGCGGGCCCGGCGCTGCGCGAGCACATGCGCGAGGTGCTGACCAACGAGCTGCGGCCGGTGGGCGACGTCTCCAGCGGGACCGAGGCGGCCGCCCGCGGCTTCATCATCGATGGCGTCATCAAGGACCTGTCCTTTGCCATGCGACCCGACCGGGTCGAGGTGACCTGCGCGGTTCAGCTGGTGATCAGCAAGCAGCCGACCGGCGGGGTGTTCCTGCTGACCTCGGGTGAGGCGGTGGTGCAAAAGCCGCGGCGCCAGTTCCGCTCGCAGCACCGCTCGCACATGGAGGTCGAAGCGCTGGAGAACGCGGTGCGCGGCGCCAGCGAGGACCTGCGCCGGCACCTGGCCCGCCAGTGACGGTTGAGGCTCGACTGCCGTGGCTCGCTCGCGCGATATCGCAATTGACAATGCCCGCCCAACCGGGACGATCCCTGACCGCGTGACCACCGCTGCCCTGCCCGGCGAGATCTCGGCCAGCGCACCCGTCCCCGCCCCGGCACGACCGGCGGCGGTCGCGCGCGTGGACGCCATCGACTGGCTGCGCGGCCTGGCGGTGGTGCTGATGATCCAGACCCACCTCTACGACGCCTGGGTCGCCCCGGCGGTGAAGGCGACCTCGGTGTGGTACGGGTACTCGCGCTACTGGGGCGGCGTGCCGTCGCGCCTGTTCCTGCTGCTGGTCGGCGTCTCGATGGCCATCCGCTTCGAGGCCCAGATCGCCAAGCAGGTCGATCGCGCCACCATGGTGCGCGGCGTGATCCGGCGCGGCTTCGAAGTCTTTCTGCTGGCCTATCTCTTCAGGCTGCAGGAATTCACCCTGTCGGGCTTCGGCGGCGACTGGATGGGCCTGTTTCGCATCGACATCCTGAACTGCATCGGCGCGTCGATGATGGCGATCGGCTTCATCGTGGCGCCGCGCAAGGGGCGCCCGCAGTACGCGGCCGCGCTGCTCGCGGCGGCGGCCTTCGTCGCGCTGGGACCGATCATCGGGCCGGCTCACTTCCCCGACTTCATCCCGCGGCCCCTCAGCTCCTATCTCGGCGGCGAGCGGCCCATGGCCTGGTTCCCGCTGTTTCCCTGGGCCGCCTGGCCGCTGGTCGGCGTCGCCGTCGGGCACCTGTGGGTGCGCCAGGCCCGGCACGGAAAGCGGCGCGAAGCCCTGGTGTTCATCGCGACCGGGATCGCTGGATTTGCCCTCATTTACGGCGTGAACTTCGTGCGATGGTTGAACCCGTACATCATCCACTACCCGTCGTACATGGTGCAGCAGATGGGGCCGGGCTCGTTCATCTACCGCCTGGGCATGCTGGGGCCGCTGGCCACCCTGGCCTTCGTGGTCAGCTGGCTGGTCGGCAAGCGCTTCTCGGTGATGCGCCAGCTCGGGCGCACCTCGCTGCTGGTGTACTGGATCCACGTCGACCTGTGCTACGGCATGGTGTCGGGGCGGCTGCACGGCAAGCTGGGTATGGGCTGGGCGACGGTAGGGTTGGTCAGCATGACGGCGCTGATGCTGGCGATCTCGATCTTCAAGACCCGCTACTTCGAGGCCTGGCGCCGGCGGTCGGCGGCGGTCCCCAGCGGCGCCTGAGACGCGACGTGGCTGGCGGCGATCTGCGCGGCTTGCTGACCCAGATCTTCCTCCAGGTCGCGGAGCGTATCGACGGGCAGCGCCTGGTGGCCGAGGCCGCCGAGCGCGATCCGGCGCTGGCGGGCGCCGATCGGGTGCTGGTGGTCGGCAAGGTCGCCTGGCCGATGTGGCGGGGCTGGCGGCAGAGCTTGCCGGGGGGAAGGCCGCCGCCGCCGGGGTTGCTGATCGCGCCGGGGCCGCTGCTGGCCGCCGGATGGGCGGCGCCGGGCGCGCCGCCGCCGGACGAGGTCCAGGCGATGCCGGCCGACCATCCCCACCCATCGGCGCGCAGCGTAGCCGCGGCGCAGGCGGCGCTGCAGTTCGTG